>TARA_B110000503_G_scaffold67684_1_pt1 | contig 13039 bp, 4 predicted proteins | sample TARA_B110000503 | Tara Oceans TARA_B110000503 (sample SAMEA4397472) | marine metagenome | biome: Polar Biome; feature: [SRF] surface water layer (ENVO:00010504); material: water (ENVO:00002006), including particulate matter (ENVO:01000060) such as... | depth 5 m
GCACTTAATGATAGTACACAAATATTACCAGATTTATATTACAATATTGAAAATATAGTCGACGGCGGCTCTAATTTTGATATTGGCGATACTATTGTTATAAGAGGAAATTTACTAGGCGGAAGGTATACCGACAACGATGCTGTATTGACAGTTACTAGCGTAAGTATTAGTGGAGTCATTACCGGTGTAACAATATTAGGTACTCCGTACTTTGCAGGAAAGGTTGATCCACAAATAGGAGATATCAATACGTATACAGTTTATGGTAATACTCAAGATAGCAAATGGAAAGTTGACAATTTTATATATTCTTGGAGTAATAATGCCTGGACTACTACTCAATATTCGCCAGGCAAATTGTATTTTATTAAGAACGGTGAAGAAAATGGCATAACTTATAATTGGGATTATGCAAAAAATAAAAAGTTTAAAGGTACATTTAGTGAAGGTCTCACTTATTTTACAGACGACATTGTATATAATAACGGTATAATATATGCTGCAAAAACTAACTTAGCACCTAGTACATTTAGTGTTAATGAATGGACTGCAATGTCAGATTTAGTTGACTATGTTGGATTTATTCCTAATTCAACTGGACGAAATGTAAGCGACTCGACTACAATATTAAATCAAATCGGCCTTGAAGATTTTGCATCACAATTTGACGTATCATTGTCCGGAGAAGTGCTAGTTGTTAATGCATTATATAATAACCAAACACCTAACCAAATAGTTGTATATAGATCTAATAACGGACATTTTGAAAAATCTCAAGAAATTCCAGCTCCTGACAAAACATCAGCATTTGGCCAGTCAATATCAATATCTTCGGATGGTACATTGATTGCAATAAGTTCTCCGTTAAATGATGACTATCTTGAAAATCAAGGCCTTGTTTATATCTATAAACAAATCAACGGAACATTTGTATTATCACAAACATTAAAAAGTCTTAATAACGAGAGAGCTGAATTGTTTGGTTGGAAAATTGAGTTTGATGGTGAAAAATTATATATTTCTGCTAAAAATGCAGATTCTAAATCTAGATCTTACTTTGATAATTATAGCACAGTGTTTGACGGCGGCTTTACTGATTTTAAAACAATTAATGAAGATGCAGGAGTTATATATGTTTACGAAAAAATAGAGGCAGAATTATTGCTTGCACAAACTATTCAAATATCTGATAGCACCGTAAAAGAGTTTGGTCAAAATATTCTTGCTAAAAATAATCATTTATATGTTGGATTATCTAAGAAAGTAGATGTCTCTGGAAATTATACAGGGAGTGTTTTAAATTTTGCTAATAATAAAACGCAACCTATGTGGACAGAACATAGCACAGCTAAGTCAACAGTTGATATTAGTAAGATTAAAAAAATGTTCCTCTATGATACAAAGGAAAATTTATTACTAACTCCTCTTGATTACATTGATCCAATTCAAGGAAAAGTTGCAGGTGTTGCAGAACAAGAACTAACATTTAAAACTTATTACGATCCAGCACTTTATGATTTATCAACAGCATCGGATACTATTATCGATGTGACAAACAGCTGGGGAAGTGAACATATTGGCGAAGTATGGTGGAATTTAACTAACGCTAAATTTTATAATCCTTATCAAGGCGATACAATTTTTAGTACACAAAATTGGTCTAAAGTATTCCAGGGTAACACTATTGATGTATACGAATGGGTAGAATCAAATGTATTACCTAGTGTTTGGGATGCCCAAGCTGATACTGAAAACGGATTTGCAAAAGGATATAGCGGTACTAGTTTATATGGTGATACCGCTTATAGCACCAAACGCAAATATAATAATATTGCTGGCACATTTACAACAATATATTACTTTTGGGTATCTAATAAAAAGACAGTGCCTAATGTAGAATTTAGAAAAATTAATATTAGTGATATTGCAGATTATATTAAAGATCCTGTTGCTAAAGGATACACATTTGCTGGATTAATTAGTCCTACTAGTTTTGTACTTTATAATGCAGAGGGGTATATTAAAGGTACTGATGTTGCATTAAGTGCCCAATTTTGGACAATTGAAAACCAAGACCAAAATATTCATACACAGTATCAAATTATATCTGAAGGGCTTGAAACAAGTCAACCTAATAAAGATATTATTAAAAAATGGTACGACAGTTTAATAGGATATGATGAACAAGATCGTATTGTTCCAGATCCAACATTGAGTACTAAACAAAAGTACGGTGCTCTTAATACGCCAAGACAAAGTTGGTTTGTAAATCGTGCCGAAGCGTTGAAGCAAGTTATTGAAAGAACTAACCTTATACTTAACGAAAACTTAATTGTAGATGATAAAGTTTTTACTACATTGTCTAATTTAGAAATTGCACCAACACAAGTATCGAATATATGGGATGCTAGTGTAGATACAATTGATGACTTAGAATTTATAGGTGTTGCAAGAGCATCTCAGGCTATATTATCGCCTGTAGTAATAAACGGCAAAATCTCAAGTGTTAATATTGTAGATCCGGGAAGAGGTTATAGAGTACCACCAACGGTAACTGTAACAGGAAACGGAACCGGCGCAATATTACAAACAGCAATTGATACTGTTGGTCGAATTACAAGTGTTACAGTTACTGCACCCGGCGAAAATTATAATAATGCACCGATACTAACTGTACGAAAATTCACTGTCCTAGTTAACAGTGATAGTACTATACAAGGAAAATGGGCACTTTATGAACGGATTAATGATCCTCGTTCTTGGAATAGAATACAAAGTCAAAGCTATAATGTAAATTTATATTGGGATTATTCAAACTGGTATGCTAGTGGTTATAGTCAACTAACTGAAATTGATTACCTTATTGATAATAGTTACGAACTTACATCACTAAACAATAGTATTGGCGACATTGTAAAAATATCTTCAATTGGATCAGGCGGATGGCTATTACTAAAGAAAATAGACTCTCAAGATACCGAAGATTATACAATTAATTATAGTACTATTGGAAGACAAAACGGCACTATTCAGTTTAAATCTACACTTTACGATTCTAGTGAAGCTGCTACTGGGTTTGATACTATAAGTTTTGATACTAAAATTTATGACAGCGAGCCAACAATAGAACTTAGAATAATATTAGAGTCAATTAAAAATGATTTATTTATTGACGATCTATTAGTTAAGTTTAATTCGTTGTTCTTTGCAAGTTTACGTTATGCATTTAGTGAACAAACTTATATTGATTGGGCATTTAAAACTAGTTTTATTAAAGCAAAACACAATGTCGGAAGTTTAAGAAAAGACGTTACATTTAATAATGATAATCTTCCAAGTTACGAGTCTTATATTAAAGAAGTTAAACCGTTTGGAACTAAAGTTAGAGAATATTTAAGTGCTTACGAAAGTCTTGATAATACTAACACAACAGTTACTGATTTTGATTTACCTCCTGCATATAATAGTGTTGACGGTAAAATTGTTCCACAAGATGTTAAAGTACAAGATGGAGTTTTAGTTGGTGTCAATGCTGATTTTGAAACTTATCCTAATAAGAATTGGTTAGATAATAGTGGTTATAAGATTGTAAAAGTTGAAGTAGTTAATCCAGGTAGCGGGTATAAAACTGCACCTGTACTAACACTAAGCGGCACAGGCGGCGCGGTATTAAAAGCAAATATAGGAAACGGCGGCAAAATATCTAGTGTAACTGTTGTATCTCCAGGTGCCGGATATTATTACACTCCTACAATAACATCATTAGATAACATCGAGGCAGGTGGCGAAGTTGCAACATACAGTGTACAAATTGGCGACAATCCTGTAAGAGGATTACATTCAACTGTTAAGTTTGATAGAACGACGGGTACGTATGTTTATACCTCATTAAGTCAAACTGAAACGTTTATAGCAAGTGGTAGCGAATTTGAATTTGATTTAATATGGCCAATGGATCTATTAAAATCAAATATAAAAGTTTATGTCAACAATCAAGAAGCATTAAACAGTGAATACACATATAAAAACTTATTAGATATTACTAAAGGATATGATCGTCATTATGGACAAATAACTTTTACTAACGCTCCTGCAATTAATAAATCGGTAAGAATTGAATATAAAAAATCCGTTGACTTGATGCAAGCTCAAGATAGAATTAATAATTATTATACTCCAACTACAGGTATGCCTGGCAAAGACTTAAACCAACTTATGACTGGTTTAGACTACGGCGGCGTCGAAGTTACTAGTCTTGGATTTGGCAAAGGCCAAGGCTGGGATGCAGATGGATGGTATAACGATACTTGGGATAGTTATGACACTACATTTGAAGATGAGATATTTGAATTAGACGGTTCGACTATAAGCCTTGAACTTGATGCACCATTAGCAAGCAGCGTTGTTTATAACATTTATAAAAACGGCGTAAGAGTTGATGATGTCAACTACGGCACTGCAACTCCAGTAACTAATCCAAATGCAATATGTCAAAGTATTACAGGAGACGGAACTACTACTATTGTGTTCCTTGATAATGACGGACTTAATCTTGCTAACCAAGCAGGCGATATTATCATTATTAGAAAATCAACTAGCGATGGAACTTACTTACCTGACCCAAATAGTTATGATACTAGTATAACAGGTGGCGCACTTAACTATTCAACTGCTACAGGGTTAAACGCTGAAGATATTGTGATTGACGGTGACGGATTTGTGACAGCAACAACAAGCGGTGGCCCAGAAGAACTTGTACCTGGACAGGTTCTTGACACAATTGATATTAAGGTATATGAAAGACCGCAAAACGGCAGCAGCCAAATTACTTCAAGAAATTATACAGGTAACGGCACAACTAAAGAATTTAGTTTAGATACATCACCCTTACAAGCCAACAGCTTGTTTGTAAAAGTAGGATATAATATTATCTCCGCAGAAGAGTACACTATTAATTACGCTACTAAAACAGTAACTTTTGATGTTGCACCTGTTCTAAATGCAAAAATACATTTTGCAGTATTGGGCATAAGCGGCACTGAAATATTAGATATAGACAATTTTATTGCAGATGGAAGCACAAGTAAGTTTTTAACTAACGTAAGATTTGATACAGACTTGCAATATTTTATTGCATTAAACGGACAAACTTTAAATAATGTAATTGAAGAAAGCGACGATTCGTATGCATATCCAAATAATGCTGTAATATCATTTGCTGTGCCACCAGAAGCAGGTAGTGTAATAAGTTATGCTTTCTTTAAAGGAGATAAACAAAACTTTAGTGAAGTCTCGATTGATACATTTACAGCAGACGGCAGCACAACAGTTTTCGATCTTGCACAAACGCCGTTTAATAATGAACCAAGTGCTTGGTTTAGTATTGTAAAAGTTAATAACAAAATACTTAACGCAGGTTATAATCGTAGATTTGTAACAACGGCAGCAAAGCGTGAATATCAATTAGAAGAATTCCAAATTCCGCCAGGCACAGTTAATAACAAGCAAATAAAAGTGTTCTTAAATAATAAAGAATTATCTTATAATTCAGAATGGACATTTACTGGAACTAAAGGCACTAATGGTAGTTTAATTAGATTAAAACCAAAAGTTAAACAACAAGATGGTGATATATTAACAGTGTTTATTACTAATGATGGCGAATACAGATACGGATATTTTGATAGTGCAAATGAATTTGTTTCTGCTCCAGGAGAACTGTATCTTGATAGTGCGTATAACGATGGCGACATTATAACAGTTTACCAATTTAGTAATCACGATTCACAAGGGTTTGATAGACAACAGTATGACATTGTTGATAGAGTATCTTTAACTGTTGGAACAGATGACTGGTATACATATAATCACTTAACCGCTGGATTAATTGAATTAGCAAAACCTGCATTAGATGCGCAATACGTTTGGGTTACTCTTAATGGTAATTTGTTAACACCTAGTATGCATTATTATGTAACTGAAAATAAACGTTATGTTAAAATTAACATAAGTATTGAAGAAAATGATGTAATTGAAATATTACAATTTTCAAATACTATATTATCTAACAAATACGGGTGGAGACAATTTAAAGATATACTTAATAGAACACACTACAAACGTCTTGATGATAGAGATGGTATAATGTTAGCAACTGATTTAAATTGGTATGATCAAAGTATTGAAGTAACAGACGGGACAACACTGCCTGACCCAGTACCGTCAACTAATATTCCTGGTATACTGTTTATTAACGGAGAGCGTATTGAGTATTTTGTTAGAAATGGCAATGTATTAAGTCAACTACGTAGAGGCACACTAGGTACTGGAGTTAAGGCAATTTACTTAGCAGGTGAAAATGTTTATAACCAAAGTCAAAATGCAACTATGCCGTACAAAGACGAAACATTAACTTCGGAATTTTTAACAGATGGAACTACAGCAACTTATGAACTTGATTTTATACCCGGTGAAGACGGCGTAAATGAATTTGAAGTATTTGTAGCAGGAAAACGTTTGCGTAAAAATGCAATTAGTAGTTATGTACACCCTATTAAAAACGGTGATGAAATACAAGTAATTGCACAAGACAGTCCAGAAGGCGATGTAACATTGCCAGCAGAGTTTAGTATAGAAGGATCTGTATTAACACTATTGTCAGTCCCCGAAGAACCAGATATTAAAGTAAATGTTGTTAGAAAAACTGGAATAATATGGAAAGATGCAGGAATAAGCCTAAGTGAATCAGAATCAGACATTAGTAGATTCTTACGTGCAGCAACAGTTGACTTGCCGCGATAAATACAATAAGCAGGATGGTATATAAACTATGACAGATAAATTAAATGAACAAAGTGGTGTGTTATTACAAGGACACATTAAAATACACAATCCAGAAACTGGAGAGGTTATTGTAGACAAACGCAACGCTATTCATTATGAAAATATGAGTATTAGCCTTGCAGAAAGTTTAGGCAATGCCGGCACAGGCTGGATATATGAAATGGGGTTCGGCAACAGTGGTACGAGTGTTGACCCAACAGGTATTATTACATACTTAACTCCAAACAGTACAGGCACAAATGCTAGTTTATATAACGAAACATTTACTAAGGTAGTAGATGATCGAAGTGTAAACAATCTTGATCCTGCACGTAACAAAATTGAAACACGTCATGTAAGTGGTACAAATTACACTGATATCTTAGTAACTTGTTTGTTAGATTATAGCGAACCATCTGGGCAGGATGCGTTTGACACAGCAACTAATACAGACAGTCCCTATGTATTTGACGAATTGGGGTTAAAGTCCTATAGTGCTAACGGTACTGGCAGATTATTAACACACGTTGTATTCCATCCAGTACAGAAAAGTCTTAATAGACTAATTCAAATTGACTATACTGTTAGAGTACAAAGTTTAACTGGGTTTAACGAGGGATAATTAGATGGCATATACAATACAATATACTGATAGTGCTGAAAAAGATCCTATTGTAGTTGAAGACCAAACAATTAATACTGATACTAGTATCAAGTTGCCGGGGAGAAACAGTACAGGATACGGTGCTGCAATTGCTGAAGATTTATTACATTTATTAGAAAACTTTGCTAGTCCTACAACTCCAGATAGGCCTGTTGAAGGCCAACTATGGTACAATAATAGCACAGATCAGCTACTAATATACGATGGAACAGTTTGGGTTTCTGCTAGTGGGCTTAAAAAGAGCACAACTGAACCTGACCCAGGACAAGCAATTACTGGCGATTTGTGGGTTGATACTAATAACCAACAATTATATTTATTTACAGGTGCTACTTGGATATTAGTTGGACCGAGCTTTAGTAGTGGACTAACAACTGGTGCACAACCTAACACTATTACTGGCCAAGACAATAATGATTATACTGTAATTGAAGTACAAGTAAACGCTGTTATTGTTGCAATTGTTGCATTTAATACATTTACTCCAAAAGCAACAATTACTGGATTTAGTAGTGGTCAAATTCGACCTGGTATTAACTTAGCTAACAGAGACACTGATGCTGATGGCATCAATAATGTTAAGTTTTACGGCACAGCTGAAAAAGCAGAAGGTTTAATTGTTAACAATTTAACAATACCTGCCGCTGATTTCTTAAGAAGTGATACAGAATCGACAACGACCTTTCCGCTCAATGTCCAAAATAATACAGGCATAGCATACGGAATTAATGCAGAGCTGAATATCGGTATTGAGGGAAGTGCAGGTGTTATACAACATAATATCGAAGGCTCAAATATTGATTTTAGAGTTAGAAATGCCGGAAATAGCAATACTGTTTTAAGAGTTGACTCGAGTTTACGAGTTGGTATTAATAACGAAGCTCCGGACGAGGCACTAGATGTTACTGGAAATATTAAATCTAGTGGAATTATTACAACAAACAATACTTCTCAGAGTAGTACAATTGGCAACGGTGCATTAGTTGTTAAAGGCGGCCTTGGCGTTGCTAAAACAATAAATGTTGGTGATTCAATAAATGTACAGAAATCGTTAACATTAGGAAACACTGACTTAGTAGTTGATACAGCAGCAAGTGATTTAATATTGCCTGATCTTAATAATGCTAGAAATATTGGTACTCCTACAAAACGCTGGAGGAAAATATATGCAACTACTTTCTTAGGAAACTTAGAAGGACAAGTTAGTGGCAATGTGAGTGGAAAATCAGGAAGCGCTGACAAACTTACATCAGCTACGACATTTAGACTAACTGGTGATGTCGAAACAGTAGAAAACAGTTTTGATGGTCAAACTGGCGGTGGCGTAAAAACTTTTGCATTAACATTAAAAAATACAGTTATTAGTGCTAAAGAACAAGTAATTAATAGTTTATCTAGTGATGAATTTTTAATTGACAGGACTACTGGTGCATCTACTGGTTTAAAACGTGTAACTAGAGCTACTTTATTTAATAGTATTACAGGACTAACACCGGTAGGTAGTATTATGCCATATGCAGGAATTGCTGAACCTTCTGGATGGAAATTTTGTAACGGTCAAGAATTAGCACAGGGACCATTTGAGGCATTGTTTACATTAGTTGGGTTCACGTATGGACCAACTCCGTCATCAGGGTATTTTCAAATACCTGATCTTAGAGGCAGATTTCCATTAGGTAATTTAACAATGGGCGGCCCAGAGCCGGCTGTTACTGATCCAGATATTAGAAGTAGAGGATCAAATTCGAGTGTACTAGGTGCAGTAGACGGAACTGATTCAGCTACAATTAGCTTAGAAAATTTACCAGAACACGAACACGATTTAAAATCATCTACAGGACAGCAATTTTATGTGCATAGAGAAGTTGATGGCCGTTCTAATTTACCAGATGGTGTTGAAGGATCGACCTTGCAAACTGGCCCAGATAACTTATCACAAAGATTGCCTAGTAGTGGAAATGTTTCAATTCCATTAGGAAGTGCATTTAGTGAAGTTGGAACCCCACTTGAAACTATGAATCCGTTCCAAACTATTAACTATATTATCTACACAGGAGTTGCAGGATGAGCTATAAAATAAATAAAACTAATGGCGCTTTATTAATAGAACTTACTGACGGCATTATTAACACAACTTCTACAGATATTACCTTAGTTGGGCGAAATTATAAAGGATTCGGCGAAGCATTTAATGAAAATTTTGTTAAAATAATTGAAAATTTTGCATCAACTACTGCACCAAGTAATCCTCTAAGTGGACAATTATGGTACGATACTAGTGAAAACAGATTAAAAATATATAATGGCACTACTTTTAGAACATCCGGTGCTCCAACAGTAAGCAGCACCGCTCCTGTTAATCCGGTTACTGGCGACTTATGGATTAATAATAGTGAAGAACGCCTCTATATGTTTAATACTGTATGGACATTAGTTGGCCCGCAATATACTTCGTCTCAAGGAAAAACAGGTCTCGAAGCTGTTTCGATGGTTGATACTGGAGGACAAATTAGAACTGTAACAGTAATGTATATAGGGGGTGTATTAGCCGGAATTTATAGTAGATTTGAATTTACTCCTTCTGCAGCTTCTGTTATACTTCCGTATGCAGCAGGAAGACTAATAAAAGTTGGATTTAATCCAACAGTTGTTTCGGAATTTAAATGGCAAGGATCAGCATCATCTTCAGAATCATTAGTAGATGATGCAGGTGTTATATATTCGGTAATAGACTTTGTAAGAACTAATGAGAGAGACAGTTCGAATACAGTAGTTGACCAAGAAATGGAAGGCTCACTTTTTGTTAAAGGTGCAAACGGCGTCGGAGTTGGATTTGGTGACACTCAATATGCTTCGTTTAATACAATTGATAGCGGAACAACTACAGCAATAGAATTAAAACAATTAAATTATGATTTTGCTATTAGAGTACCACAGGGAAATGACTTTATAGAAGCATTTACTCTTGATACTAGCACTAAACGAATTGGCATTTACCAAGATACACCGACTGTTGAATTAGACGTAACGGGTTCGGGAAAGTTTACAGGAAATCTTACTGTTGCAGGCAACTTGATAATTCAAGGTACAACAACATCATTTGATGTACAGCAATTTAGAGTTCAAGATCCTAACATTGAATTAGGATTATTAGATGACAGTACCGAAGGTGATGATACTAATGCAAATGGCGGCGGAATAACTCTCCGTTCAACTGATGGCAGTAAAGACATATCTTGGGTACAGTCAACGGGTAACTGGACATTTAATCAAAATGTAGATTTAATTGCCGGAAAAGAATATAGAATTGAAAATGTACAAGTATTATCTAAAACTAAATTAGGGGATACTGTTGCTACTGCTAATGGATTAACAAGTATAGGTACTTTAGGGTCGTTATCGGTAACTGGCAACGGAGCATTTGGAAGTATTAGCTCACCAAGCGCATTAAACATTAGTTCGACGGGTGATATAACAATAAACAATCAAAAAATTACAGGTCTAGCAACGCCTACTAATAACACAGATGCAGCAACAAAAGCATATGTTGATAGTTCAACTTCGACAATACCTGTTGTATTTACTTTAGATATTACTGGATTAACTGGACCAAATCCGGCAGGTACGGGCAACGGTCCAATTGTAGATGTTGGAAATATACTACAGAGTCTTAGTCCTGCATCTAGTGCAAGAAACGGCACAGTTGCTAAAATTCATTGCACAAGTTACGCAGGCGCATCAGTTACTGGAATTAATGTAACTGTAACAACAGACAATACAGGCGTATTGCAAAAATCTACGATAGCTGTTGATAGTGCTGACACACAAAACGAAACAGTTATACAGGATATTGCTGCAGCAAATACAGCATCAGGTTCGGTAGTATTAACTCCGACACGATACACAATGACATTTACAGTCACGGGCGCTACGTGGGCATTTACTAGTACAAGCGATTATCCTTAACATCCGATAAATACTAATAGCAAGGGGTTATTTAAATATGGCGTATACAATTAACAAATACAACACAGATCAGTTAACAATAGTACAAGATGGTACGTTGGATCAAACAACTGATTTGAAACTAGTTGGTAAAAACTATGCAGGGTACGGCGAAATACAAAACGAAAATTTTGTATTTCTGTTAGAAAATTTTGCAGGTTCTAATCAACCACCAAGGGCAATTACAGGGCAAGTTTGGTTTGACACAGCAAATAGTAAACTAAAATTTTATGATAGTACAAAATGGCGTACAACAGGTGGCGCTGAAATTAGTGCTACTGCACCAGCTGGATTAGCAATTGGTGATTTTTGGTGGGACACTACAAACGAACAATTATATTCGTATAACGGTACTGACTTTGTATTAATTGGTCCTCAAGATGCTGGATCAGGAATTACCCAAATGACAAGTAAAACTGTACGCGATACGCTTGCAGTTAGTAGAAGCGTAATTACCGCTACAGTTAATGACGAAGTAATGTTTATTATTAGTCCTTTAGAATTTACGATTGATTCTAATGACGCCCAAAATACTATTACAGGATTTGATGTAATACGTGCAGGTGTAACCCTTAAAAATACTCTTAATGCATCAGCAGGAGTTACTAGCGGAACACAACGTTTCCATGGTACAGCTACTAATGCTGAAAAGCTAGGTGGCGTTGCAGCATCAAACTATATTACAGCAACTCCTGGAGTTCCAACTGTATTCTCGGAACTTGTTAATTTCCAAACTGACGATGGTGTTGCTATTGGTGCAGGATTAGATTTAAAATTATTCATTGAAAACGATAATCAAGGAGTTATTTCAAATACACAAGGTGACGAAATACGTTTTAGAACCAAGAAAACAGGTGGCCTAATTAAAAATATTGCTACACTTGGTTATTCTACAGATGCTGCAACTCTTAATTATGGGTTAATTAAGCCAGGATTAAATGCAGCAGGTACTGATAATGAATTAGTGGCATTAGGCGATGGTAGTAACACATTTGCAGCAGTATATGCAACTAACTTGTTCGGATTGTCAGAAAAAGCAAGTGCGTTAGTAGTTGGCGGCTCGGCTAGAGTTGGTGCAGTTGATAGCATCGGAACTGGTACTAGCAATACTGTAGCAGTTAGAGATGCAAGCGGCAATTTAAATGCTGTACTATTCCAAGGTACCGCGACAAGCGCACGTTATGCTGACCTTGCAGAAAAATATACAACTGATCAAGAATATCCAGTAGGTACAGCAATGGCAGTTGGTGGCGAAGCTGAAGCAAAAGCAGCAAACGTAAGTAATTTGTGTATTGGTGTTATATCTGCAGAACCAGCATACTTAATGAACAGCGACTGTGACGGCCAAGCAATTGGTCTTAAAGGGCGTGTTCCTGTAAGAGTAAAAGGCGCTGTAACAAAAGGACAGCCTGTATTTGCCTGGGAAGATGGAGTATGTTCAACTATTACAGGGTTGGCATTAGTTGGCATTGCACTTGAATCAAGTGATGATACAAATGAAAAACTTATAGAGTGTGTTTTAAAAGTATAAATATACGTAGTTAA
>TARA_B110000503_G_scaffold136641_1_pt1 | contig 13010 bp, 13 predicted proteins | sample TARA_B110000503 | Tara Oceans TARA_B110000503 (sample SAMEA4397472) | marine metagenome | biome: Polar Biome; feature: [SRF] surface water layer (ENVO:00010504); material: water (ENVO:00002006), including particulate matter (ENVO:01000060) such as... | depth 5 m
TCTGAGCCTGGGCGGATTTTTTTGTACAAACGAGGAATAGATTCTAAATTGTGGTTAAACACGTGGGGCGGGGTTTGCGCTAGAATGTCTAAGGCTATATCCATACGTCCACGAAAATCAGGCACCAGCACTTCAACTTGTGTAGCTGGTGTACGCTCATTTATAGCCCTTATACAGTCTGCAAAGTGCTGCGCCCCGCCATCTCTTAAATCGTCACGATCAACCGAGGTAACTACCACATATTTAAGTGCCATATCGGCCACAGCTGCAGCCAGCTCTTGCGGTTCATCTACAGACAAGGGGTTGGGACGACCATGAGCAACATCACAAAATGGGCACCTACGCGTGCATATTTCACCCATGATCATAAAGGTTGCCGTACCATTGCTAAAACATTCCCCTAAGTTGGGACAATTAGCCTCTTCACATACCGAAGCTAGCTTGTGCTCTCTAAGCTTAGCTTTAATGCGGTTAATCTCTGGAGAACTCACCACTTTAATACGTAACCAATCTGGTTTGCGTGGCATTTTCTCTGTTGGAATCACTTTAATTGGGATACGGGATACCTTATCCGCTCCACGGAGTTTAACGCCAGCTTCTGCTTTGTATGTTGTCGTCATAGTAACTTATCGCTCGTCGGTTATATTCGAAAGATGCTGAACCCAAGGTTGTTGGGTTTGATTTACGTGCTGATACTGCAATTGTTTTACTAAATTTTGACACAAAGTACTGGCCACTTGATCAATCTCGATGGCATCAGCCAAATCGTTGAAATCATTCATTTTAACCATGCTTAGTCCTGGGTAACCACATGGATTAATGCGCTCAAAAGGGCTCAGATCCATGTCTACATTGAGGGCCATACCGTGAAAACTGCAGCCCTTACGAACCCGCAGCCCTAAAGAAGCTATTTTACTGCCGTGTACATACACACCAGGGGCTTTAGGATCTGCATTGGCGACGATGCCATAATGGCGCAAGCAGTCGATCAGTGCTTTTTCCATATGCGATACCAACTCTCTAACACCAAAGCTTAAGCGTTTTAAATCTAGCATCAGGTAGATCATCAATTGCCCTGGTCCATGATATGTCACCTGGCCACCTCTGTCCGACTGCACTAATGGAATCGTACCTAGGTTAAGTATATGCTCTGCCTTGCCTGCCTGGCCCTGGGTGAACACGGGGAGATGCTGCAATACCCAGATTTCATCCAAGGTGGTCACATCACGCTGATTGGTAAAATCTTGCATCGCTTGCCAGCTTAGTTCATAAGTTTGGGGCGGTAACAGCCTTATTACCACCCCTTGCTTTGAAGCTAAGCTAGGAGACAAACTAGGCACTAAACTAGAGGACAAGTTTAACCTTACCACTGACCATTAGTGCCTGGTATATCTGTTGCAAGTGATCTGTACTTTCAATAGTTACCGCAAGGCGTATGGACTGAAAGGTACCATTACGGCTATCAACAACCTGTACTTTTTTAGGGTCTAAGTCTGGCGCTAACTGCTGCACACATTGCATTACCCAAGCATGATAATCTGCTGTTTTAAGGCCCACTATTTTCAGACTATAGTTAGCACAAGGGAATTCAATTTTTGGGGCTTCAGTATTATCACTCATTATTCGCCACTTATAAGCCGCGTCACGCTGTCTGAAATACCTTTGAAAAAGCCTCCTTCAAGCATATCTTTACTAGCCACTAAGTCTCTCTCTAGAATTACGTCTGTATCTAGGGTGATCACCAGTTTACCTAATACATCGCCAGCAAACACAGGCGCTTCAATGCCACTATTAATATCCATGGTGGCTTTAATGTATTTGGCTTGGCCACGAGGAATAGTAACGGCTACCTCTTGCTCAACTAATAGCTCTATATAATCTTCGGTGCCACCCCAAACTCGAGCCTTGGTCAGGCTTTCTTGAGCATTGTAAAGCGTGTGTGTTTCAAAGAACCGCATGCCGTAGGTGAGGAGTTTTTGCGATTCTTGTGCACGCGCCTCGGTGCTTGAAGCGCCCAATACAACCGATATTAATCGCTGGCCGTCCTTTTTAGCTGAGGCTACCAAACAGTATCCTGCCTCTGCGGTATAACCTGTCTTAAGGCCATCCACTGTACTGTCACGCCACAATAATTTGTTGCGGTTAGGTTGTCTAATTTTATTGAAAGTGAATTCTTTTTCGGAGTACACCAAGTAATCTGCAGGGTAATCACGAATAATAGCGCGAGCCAAGATAGATAAATCTCTTGCTGTAGTTTGGTGACCTTCTGCCGGCAGACCCGTGGAGTTCACAAAATGAGTTTGGGTCATACCTAAACGCAGTGCATGCTGATTCATTAAGTCTGCAAAAGCTTCCTCACTACCGGCCAAATGTTCTGCAACAGCTACACTAGCATCGTTACCAGACTGGATAATAATGCCACGCATTAAGTCTTCCAACTTAACAAACGTGCCCTCTTGAATAAACATGCGCGAGCCTGTTGTGCGCCATGCCTTTTCACTAATTCGCACTTGATCTTCTAAAGAAACGTTACCAGAAGCCACTTCATAGGCCAGCATATAGGCCGTCATCATTTTGGTTAAGCTAGCTGGGGCCAACACTTCATCAGCGTTGTTTTCTACAATGACCTTACCAGTGACTGCATCAATCAACATATAGGCGCTAGCCGCAAGCTGAGGGGGTTGTGGCACTAGCGCTTGAGCCGCTTGAGCTGGAACAGCTAAACTAATAGACAAAAACATAGTTGTAGCTATAACTAGCGCCGCAGCTCTAAATACATGCTTTATTGTTTGTCGAACGTTGCAGAATAATAATTTAATTGCAGCCACTACATTTACCATACTAAAACCACCTTGATTTATGGACCTAATGAATAATAAAAATTTTCATTAGCATTTTTTAACGGCCAAGATTATAGCACGAGACCAATGCTCGAGGCAGTAAATTAAGGCTTTATCATAAGCCCTTGGCCACGTCCCAACGTGGCCAGTTGCTGCATTAACACAGCTGTGCTGTTGGCGTCTGTAATAGGCCCAATTAGCACCCGAAATAAACTGGGTCGATCATCTGCTTGTTCTACAAATACATTGGACCGCCTAAGCTCTTGCTCTAGCGTGTTTCGCAGCAATAAAGCGCCACCAATTTTTGATACCGCTGCAACTTGCACGTAATAGCCCATCGTACGCTTATATTGTTGGCGAATTTCATCCTGAGGCGGCGCTTGCACCTGAATAGCAGGTTGAACCAGGGCTTTAGTTTTCACATTAGTCTGAACTTGTGCGCTACCAGTGTTTGGTGATGGGTAAAAGCTGCTGCTATTGCGTTGTGCTCGAATGCTTTGCTCTAGCTCTACGCTCCACTGACTCGCATCAATGGCCTCTACCAAAACCTCAGCCACACCCGTTTTCCTGTAATCTAGTTTACTGGCGGCAGCATAGGACAAATCAATCACGCGATCGCCATGAAAAGGGCCCCGATCGTTAACCCTAACAATAACAGTTTTGTTGTTTGCAAGATTAGTAATGCGAGCATACGTTGGCAAAGGTAAAGACTTATGGGCTGCACTCATGGTGTACATGTCATACGTTTCACCATTAGAGGTTAAGTGACCGTGAAACTTTTGGCCGTACCAAGAAGCCAAACCACGCTCTTTAAAACCTACACTAGACGCCATTACAGAATAAGACTTACCCCATACTTCATACCGACTCTTATTACCACCACGACTATAGGGCTCTATCTTAGGAACCGCATCTGGAGCATTACTCATGTCACGGTGTTCCTTGGGACCCAAGTCTTGCTTAATGGAATAACGCAATTCAGTTTTAGCTTTGGCAGCTGCCACTATTGCCGATTGAGACGTTCCACTAGGCTGCCTACTTGTACTTGTACCTGTATTAGAACAAGCACTAACTGTGAGCACCACAAAAGCGCTTAAAATGAGTTTATATGTATGCTGCATGTTTAAAACCTAGCTAGGGCTTGGCAATACCTTGGGCAATTTCCACCACCGCTCGGCTATACCAAAGAGAATGATTATAACGAGTTATGGCGTAAAAGTTTGCACCGCCTAACCGATATTCGTTTTGATCTTCGGTTGAAAACGCATACAGGTTGAATTCTGCAGCATTATCCACTGCAGTAGGCACATTTATACCCCTGAGTTGCCACTGTGCTAACGCTATACCATTACGCTTGGCTTTTTTACTCAACCAATCTGGCTTTATTTGCGCATCCACTTTTACCATCCATGGTTCACCCGCCTGCCAGTTATGGCGAGCAAGGTAATTTGCAATACTGGCTATGTTATCCGCAGCGCTGTGGAACAAATCGATACGCTCATCACCATCTCCATCTACTGCAAAATCACGATAGCTGGTAGGTATAAACTGCCCCATGCCTATAGCACCAGCTGCAGATCCCTTAACCTGCGTAGGGTCTAAACCTTGACTATGACTTAAGCGAAAAAACTGGGCTAATTGACGTTGGTAAAACTCACTTCTTCTGGGATAATCAAATGATAAAGTTGCCAGCACTCGCAAGGTTAAATGCCGCCCCATGTTAGCACCGTAATCACTTTCTATGCCTGCAATAGCAGCAATGATTGCCGCATCTACACCCGTATTTTGGGTGACAAAATTCAATTGGGCGGCATGTTTTTTAACAAAATCCTGGCCTTTCTTAATGCGTAAAGGAGTAACCAAACGCTGCTGATAACTGCTCCATAACAACTTGCGCTCCGGCGCGTTACGTAACACCGGTACGATGCTTGGTTTAGCTGTGGTTTGTGCCAAATACTGCGCCACTTGCGCTTTGGTAAAACCCAGATCACCTGAGTTATTTAACCACTGTGTAACGTCATCTCTATTCTCAAAACTAGCATAAACAGGTATGCTAAATAGCCCAGCCAACAGCCAAGATAATACTATTTTTTTCACATCATTCTCCTTGGAGATTCAACTTCAACAGCTTATGAAAAACTTGTTGTAGCTTTGTTTTTCACGATAAAATCTATCACTTAAGCAAGTATTTTATCTATAAGGCAATTAATTGATAGGATATATCTATCAACAGTCCAAATAGATTTAATTAGACACCCACCTATTTGGCCTGCAAAATGCATGTTACTACATATATAACCATTATAAATTACTGGGAGCATTATGACCCTTTCACCACTGCAGCTTAGACAACAGATTCGTAGCGGGTCTATGACCGACAATACCTCTGGATTATGCTCAGGTTACGTACAGGGAAATCTATGCATTTTACCCACCGACTATGCCAATGACTTTTTAAAGTTTTGTCATCTCAACCCTAAGCCATGTCCTATTATTGGAATGTCAGAAAACCCCGGCGACTTTCGTCTAAAAAGCCTAGGTCAAGACATCGATTTGCGCACAGATATTCCTCAGTATAAACTATTTAATCATGGCAAGGTCGAACACCAAGTTAGCAATATTATAGAACATTGGCGTGACGACTTAGTGGCGTTTGTACTGGGCTGCTCTTTCTCTTTTGAAGAAGCCCTCCTCGCTGACGGTCTAGACGTTAGAAACCTTACAGAAGGCGTAAACGTGCCTATGTACCGCACTAATATTGCCTGCAAAGAGGCTGGTCCATTTTCAGGAAACATGGTGGTAAGCATGCGCCCCTACAAGCCTGTTGACGCTATTCGAGCCATTCAAATATGTAGCCGCTTCCCTTCTGTACATGGGGCTCCAGTACATTTTGGGGACCCAGATGCCATTGGCATTGCCAATTTAGATCAACCTGATTTTGGTGATAAGGTTACTCTTAATGAAGGCGAAGTTCCGGTATTTTGGGCCTGTGGCGTAACCCCTCAAGTGGCTGTTGAAAACGCTAAACCGCCATTTTGCATTACCCATGCGCCAGGTTGCATGCTGGTGACCGATTTACCTAATAGTAAACTAGCCATATTCTAGGCCCAGCCAGCCAAAGCCAGCCAAGGCAACGAAAGGAAAGGAAAAACATGCTACTTAATTGCGATTTAGGTGAGAGTTATGGTTCTTGGACCATGGGCCAAGACGCCAAGGCGATGCCGCACATTGATCAAGCTAACATTGCTTGTGGTTTTCATGCGGGTGACCCACTGGTAATGCAAAACACTTTAACATTAGCCAAACAACATAATGTAATGGTGGGAGCTCACCCAGCGTATCCAGACCTAGTGGGTTTTGGACGCCGTTCCATGAACTGTTCGGCGCAAGAAATTGTTGCGTTTATGCACTATCAGATTGCCGCCATGGAAGGTATGGCTGCATGCCAGGGGTTAACGCTACGTTATGTAAAACCCCATGGTGCTTTGTACAACGACATGATGGCTAAAGCGCCTGTGCGACAAGCCATTATGCAGGCTGTAAGTAGCTATCCAACCCGAGTGTCCAACAATGGAACTCAAAGCCCACCATTAAAATTAATGTTACAAGCCAACGCACACGCACAAGAGCACTTACAGCAAGCTGAAGAACTAGCATTAGAATTGTATTTTGAAGCCTTTGCCGACCGTTGCTATGAAGATGACGGCAGTTTAATGGCACGCTCTAAAGCCGGTGCCGTGCTCGATCACGACGCCATGCTTAAGCAAGTACAACAACTAACCCAACACGGCACCATTACCAGTGCTAGTGGCGCCACCTTACACCTTAAAGTAGATAGCCTGTGTGTACACGGCGACAATGACGCAGGCATTGCAGCTATCCAGTCTATTCGCCAATTGATGGATCATCCATCCACCAGCAAGGCATGATCTAGATGTATAACTTAAAGCCATGACCACTCATCAAACACATATAGAAATAGCCAGTGAAAATAGCTATATCGTCTACTTTGGTGACCCAGACAGCTTGCACATTAGCCCAGAAGTAAGTGCAGCTATTGGCACAGCTTGCGAGCAGGTTAAGTTACAGTTTGGGGCTCGCCTAATCGACTTAGTGGCCTCCTACGCTTCCTTATTGGTCATTTATGACACGACACAATGCGACCACTTATGGGCAAAAAAAGCTTTACGTTCGATATTAAGTACACCTAAAAAACATAGCCAAAGCAGTGGTCCATTGGTTAAGATCCCCGTTTTTTATAGCACTAAATACGGCCCAGAACTTACCTTGATAGCCCAGAATGCAGATCTTTCTGTTGAGCAAGTGATCAATATCCATAGCACCACAGAATACCGTGTTTATGCCATTGGTTTTGCACCTGGCTTCGCTTATTTAGGCGAAGTAGATGAACGTCTTGCTGCGCCACGTCTTGCCACTCCTAGGCTTAAAGTACCCGCTGGTGCTGTAGCCATAGCAGATCGTCAAACTGCGGTATACCCTGCCAGCTCCCCTGGGGGCTGGAATCTTATAGGCCTTTGCCCTACTCCTATGTTTAATGCCAAAAAGCAACCTCACATGCCTGTATCGGTAGGTGATCGAGTGCAATTCGAACCTATAGACGAGCAACAGTACATAGCTATGGGAGGCCTATTACATGAGCTTTAAAGTGCTTCAGCCAGGTTTACTTAGCCTAATACAAGACCTCGGTCGTTTTGGTCAGCACAATATCGGTTTGACCACTGGTGGGCCATTGGATAGTGAAGCATTTTTATGGGCTAATCGATTACTGCACAACGCTCCCAACGCGTGTGCCATTGAGGTTAGCTTTGGTGGTTTACAACTATTAGCACAAATAGACACTTACATTTGCATCACTGGGGCCAGTCTAGAGTTAACAATCAATGGCGTTAACAAAGCCTTATGGGCTAGCCACAAAGTGGCTACCGGTGACCAAATAAAGCTCGGCTATTCTACCCAGGGTTGTCGCAGCTATGTGGGCGTAGCCGGTGGCTTTAACATTGGTTCAAGCTTTGGTAGTAGTGCCACTGTAATTCGCGAAAAAGTAGGCGGTTTAAACGGTGCCAAGCTTGCTTCTAATGACATCCTGCCCTGTACCAAAACCACGCAATTGTTACGCCAAGCATTACCTACAGCGTCTAGACCTCTCTATGCTCAAGAGGCTATCGACATAGATGGTGAACACACCGTATTGCGTCTATTACCTGGCTATCAACACCACCTATTTGACCCAGCTACCAAAGCTCGCTTCTTCCACGGCCAATACACAGTCACCGATCGTAGTGACCGTATGGGCATGCGTCTTGAAGGACCCGCAATACCTTGCCCCTCTCAACAAATGCTTTCTGAAGGTATTTGTTTAGGCGCCGTTCAAGTGCCAGCTGATGGGCAGCCAATTGTATTACTCAATGATCGCCAAACTATTGGTGGGTACCCTAAAATAGGCTCAGTTATAGCCCGTGATATCGCACGACTTGCCCAGCTAAGGCCTGGCGACACTTTGCGTTTTGAAGCGGTAGATTTATACCAAGCCCACACCATCAATACCCTAGCCCAACTTAAATTTGATGCCACTACACTGCAGCATCTGAAGGATTAACCATGTCAAACGACCAACAACTAAGCCAACAGATTGAAGACGCCCTAGTGGCTCGAAACCCCCGTGGCATGGCCCAAGTGCAACCGGCATTAACCGCTGGCTATTGCCTACGCGCTGCCAAAATTTTACAAGACTGCATTAACGATAAGCCTGGTGGAACAATACTTATTGGCACGGGATTCCCTGTAGTTGGCACGTTTGAGACTGACGGACCTGTGGGCGCAATTGCCCTTTACGACACCCTAGAACACCTAGGTACTGTGCCAGTGATTGTATGTGGCGAGCCTTTAGTAGGCGCCCTTTCAGAGTGTTATCGTACCCATGAAATACACGTAGGGGATCAAACCAATGTAGAGACCGATACCTTAGCCGCCCTTGAACACTTTAATCCCCAAGCTATTGTTTCTATTGAACGTCCGGGGCAAGCCCAAGATGGCGGATATTACAATATGCGTGGCGAAAGCATTAGTGAACGCACGGCTTGTTTTGATGGCTTTATGAAATGGGCCAAGTGCCCCACTATTGCAGTGGGCGACGGCGGTAATGAAATAGGCATGGGGAAGGTCATTCATGTGCTTGAAAACCTCGATATAGTGCCCGCGGTAACCAGTGCAGATGAGCTCATCGTGGCCGATGTATCTAACTGGGGGGCCTATGGTATGATCGCTTTTCTTGGTCTATGGCAGCAACAAGATTTATTAGCTAAAATTGACCCCTTAGCCATTTTGCAATATTTGTCAGATCTTGGCAGCGTGGATGGTGTAACTCGTATCAACCAACTCACAGAAGATGGCTTGCCGCCTAGCGAAGGCCAATCTGTGATTGATCAATTACGCCAAATTACTGGCTTTAGTCATTAGTATTGTTTACTTATGTCACTCAGCAAGTTCAATGTAGGAGCAGAATGTGCGTCTTCGTAACCTCAATAGCTTTATAAAGGTAGCCACATTAGGCAGCTTTCATGGTGCTGCAGCCCAGTTACATGCTTCACAGCCTGCTATTTCTGCACGTATTGCCACCCTCGAAGAAGAGCTGGGTGTTAAGCTGTTTAAACGTGATCAAAGCGGCACCAAACTCACTGCCCGTGGTAGACAACTATTGCCCTTTGCAGAGCGCTTGGTATCAATTAGCAATGAAATGAAAGCTCAGTTGCAAGATGATGCCCCCCAACAAGGTGTATTTCGTATTGGCATTGCCGATACTGTAGCGCACCTATGGCTAAGAAATTTATTAAAGGTGTGGCGTGAACAACACCCCCTCATTCAATTTGAACTCACCATAGATCTGTCACTGGCGCTATACAAACAGCTAGAAGAACACCAATTGGATCTAGCGCTTATGGTCTATACCGGTCAAGCTACCTCAGTCATCACGCAACCACTAAGTGCCCTACCACAAATCTGGGTTGGTAGTCCTCATTTTGCCAAAGCTGGTCGTAAAATGGATATTCCAGCTTTAAGTCTTTGCCCTATATTAAGTTTTCCAGCCGCTACTGGGCCTGGTAAGCACTTACAAGAGTTATTTAGTCAGGTAGCAGAAAAACCTAAATTTCATACCAGCAACTCTGTATCTGGTTTATTAGCTATGGCAGAGCAAGGTGCTGGCATTGCATTACTACCTCAACCCATTGTAGAAGATGCGTTAAGAGCCGAGCGCCTTATCGCATTTGATATTGATCCAGCACCACCAAAATTAAAATTTTGCTGCGGGTGGCGTCAAGATGAAGACCGTTTATTACCACAGTTATTAGCCGACAGCGCCAGCAAGCTGGTCAGTCAAATTATTAGAGATTAAGTTATGAGCACTGTTTATCTTAATGGCAAGTATATGCCTATTGAAGAAGCCCGTATTTCCCCTCTTGATCGAGGTTTTTTGTTTGGAGATGGCATCTATGAAGTGATTCCTGCTTACGATGGGAAAATGGTTGGTTTTGGCCCCCATATAGACCGCATGATCGAAGGCTTAACTGCCTTAGAAATTGAACTAAACTGGTCTCATGCACAGTGGCGTGATCTATGCGAAGAGCTAATTCTACGCAACCCCAATACCCAATTAGGTTTGTACTTACACGTAACCCGTGGAGCCGACACTAAGCGTCATCACCCATACCCCAAAGGTGTAGCCCCTACCGTGTTCGCTATGCCTACAGACATTCCACCTGCACCAATCCCAGAAAGGGACAAAGTGCATGCGTACAAAGTAACCACCATGCAGGATCAGCGCTGGAAGCGTTGTAACATCAAGTCTATTTCTCTACTAGGTAATGTGATGCATTATCAGCAAGGTTATAGCCAAGGCAGTGGCGAAGTATTGTTGTTTAACGGCAATGATGAGCTCACTGAGTGTGGGGCTTGTAATGCCTACATCGTTAAAGATGGCACTGTTATCACGCCTGCTTTAGATCATCAAATTTTACCTGGCATTACTCGACTTATTGCCTTAGGCGTATTGCGGGCCGATGGCAACATTGCTATAGAAGAGCGGGTTGTGACTAAGCAAGAAGTGTTTGACGCAGATGAAATTTGGATTTCCAGCTCTAGTAAAGAGATTGCCCCGGTTACACAAATCGACGGCATAGCTGTAGGTGATGGTATGCCTGGCCCTATTTGGGAACAAGCAGCTAAGCTTTACAGCGCTGGCAAATTTAGCTACTAATACGAGACCTCACCATGGCCCGTCCTAGCCACATGGTGGTTGACCTGGCAGCATTGATTAATAATTATCAATGGGCCTGTAAGCTCGCGCCCCAAGCCCAAACCATGGCTATTGTTAAAGCCAATGCATACGGCCATGGGGCAGTGGCCTGCGCTACCGCTTTACAACCTTATGCACCTGCGTTTGGTGTTGCCTGTATTGAAGAAGCGTTAGCTTTACGTAAAGCTGGTATCCACAAACCCATATTATTACTAGAAGGCACCTTTAGTGCTGACGAAGTGGCTGTAGCCGCAGAGCATGATTTTTGGCTAATGGTAGAAGACCCTATTCAAGTGGATTTCATTTTGAATGCGCGTGTACCTAAGCCACTCAAAGTATGGGTGAAAGTAGACACCGGCATGCACCGCTTAGGCTTAAACCCCCTGCGTGTACAAGGCTATTACCAACAGCTTCTTGCCAGCCCAAATGTCTCTAACGACATGGTATTTGCCACTCATTTTGCCAGTGCCGATGAAACCAATAACCACTTTACCTTAGTTCAGCTAGAACGGTTTATGGAAACCACTAACCTTTTTAAGCATCCGGTAAGCTTAGCAAACTCGGCCGCTATAATGGCCTGGCCACAAGCTCATGGAGATTGGAACCGAGCTGGCTTTATGCTTTACGGCAGCTCTCCATTAGATGCCGATCACTCTTCAAGTAAGGGCTTACAACCAGTAATGCAAGTACGTTCGGCCATTATTTCTTTACGACATATAGAGACTGGGGCTTGCGTCGGTTACGCACAGCAGTGGTGTGCTCAACGACCTTCCATCATCGCAACTGTAGCTATAGGATATGGCGATGGTTACCCACGTAGCGCAGCTAATGGCACCCCTGTTGTAGTAAATGGGCAGCGTGCCGGTATTGTTGGCCGTGTATCCATGGATATGATTACTATAGACGTGACCGACCTAAGCGACATTAAAATAGGCGACCCTGTATGCTTGTGGGGCAAGGGTTTAAATATTAATGAAGTGGCACATCATGCTGGCACCATAGGTTATGAACTAATGACCCGAGTTACTCAGCGTCTACCCATTAGTTATACCAACTAATCGCTGCTCTTTTTTGGCCTAGGTACGTTGAGGTCTGCGGGCATGAATAGACATCAACAAGCCTAAACTAGCCATTAAGGTAACCGCCGAAGTCCCTCCATAGCTTACCAATGGCAAAGGCACTCCTACCACCGGCAACAAACCACTCACCATACCAATGTTGACCACCACATAAACAAAAAAGGTTAACGTTAAACTTGAGGCTAACATCCGATCAAATGGATGGCTGGCGTATCCGGCAATGATCAACCCCCTCACCAATACTAAAAAGTAGAGCGCAAGTAACAAACACACACCCAATAAGCCAAACTCTTCTGCCAGAACAGCCACTATAAAATCTGTATGAGTTTCTGGTAAAAAGTCTAAATGAGACTGGGTGCCTTTCAACCAACCTTTACCATTAATACCACCAGAACCAATGGCAATTTTAGACTGAATTATATTCCAACCTGCTCCCAGAGGATCACTCTCAGGATCTAAAAATGTGATCACTCGTTGTTTTTGGTATTCACGCATGCCCATCCACAGCAAGGGCAAACCTGCAGAACCTAGGACTACTGCAGCAATTAGGTAACGCCACAACAAGCCCGCAAAAAAAATAACAAATACACCTGAGCTACCAATTAGCAATGAGGTGCCTAAGTCTGGCTGCTTGGCAATCAATATCACCGGCACAAGCACTAGCACCATAGCTACAATCACGTGTATCAGCTGAGGTGGTCTTGGCCTGCTCGCCAAATACCATGACACCGTTAACGGCACAACTAGCTTCATAATTTCAGAAGGTTGAAAACGAGGCAA
>TARA_B110000503_G_scaffold96634_1_pt1 | contig 13010 bp, 10 predicted proteins | sample TARA_B110000503 | Tara Oceans TARA_B110000503 (sample SAMEA4397472) | marine metagenome | biome: Polar Biome; feature: [SRF] surface water layer (ENVO:00010504); material: water (ENVO:00002006), including particulate matter (ENVO:01000060) such as... | depth 5 m
TTTTTTTAATAATTTTATCTGGATCATTTTATTCTGTATCTAGTTTAGCAAATAATATGGGTGAATGGAAGCCACAAATAGTTGAAAAAATGTATATTTTACCTCCAAAGCATTTAAATAAGGTATTGAATAATGATTTTAACAAATCACTTTTAGCTCTAAATTTACAAAATACAGATAATAAAATAAAAGATAAAATTCAAAAAATAAGTGAATTAAATTCTCTTTTGCCAGGAACTTCGAATGAGGAATCCTTAGAAATAAAACATCAAATTATTATAAATAAAAAAAATTACATAAAAGACATGAATGATTTTTTAATTATGAAAAAACAAAAATTAAACACCAAGAAAATATTTTTTCAAAAAATTCAAAAAAATATAAAAATTAATTCTTTCAAAGGCAAAGCTACTAGTGAGTTTATAAATAATAAAAATATTGCGATGAAAAGAGCTGAAAAATTAAATTTAAAAATTATAGAAAACAGCTCATACAATATTTCAAAACAAAGTAAATACTTTGAGCAATATCAGGTTAATAAAGATGCAATGAGAAAGCTTCAATTAGCAATTGAAAAGCATCCAATGAGTAATAAAAACAAATTATCTAATGATCCTAAAAATAAAATGGAGGCGATTATAAATTATGTCCACAACATAGAAACTGAAATTGCAGTATTAGAAATGAAAGAGCAAATGATGCATTACATGGCAAAAATTGTAGTTTTGGATGCTATGAGTTTAGCTGAAAATGTTACTTTTGCTTCTGAAAACGAAAAAGAAATTATATCAACTAATTTTAATGACCCAGTTAATATAATTTCTATTTTTACTAATTAATAAGAAAGGAAAAACAATGTCAAAATTATTAAAAAATTTAACTATAATATTAAGTTTAACTATTGGTTCATACGCTAATGCTAATTCTATAGATACACTTGAAAGAGAAAGAGCAAAAGCACTTAATTTAATTTTAGATAAAAACGTTTCAATTGGCGATAGAAAAAAGAATTTAGAAAAGTCAAAAATGAGACTTTTAGATATAGAAAGAATGACAATCAATAGCAAAGATATAAATAAAAATCCTGATTATCAAACAATAAAAGCTTTTGAAAATTTTGATTTAACTTTCCTTGTTCATACATCACTAGAAAAAGGTAAATCTCTTTCTATAACATGGTTAGAAAAAATTGGATTAACAACTGAAAATTTAATGAATACTAGGATAACAAGAAAATGATAAGTAATATGACTTTTCGTTTAAATCAATATTCGCAAGCACTAAGTATATTCTTAGGATGTATAATCTTAACATTACTTTTTTATGTCTCGATTACAGATAATGAACCTTTTTATATATTTGATTGGGCTACATCTGTTCTTGGTACAACTTTTATACTAATGATTTCGTTTCTTATTTTGATTTCTATATTATGTATAATCAATGTTTGTAGCTTAAGTGTAAATCAAAAAAAATTTTGGTTTGAAACAGGTTTACAGTTATCTAATTTAATATCAACTATTGCATTAACTTATACTCTTTTAGGAATCAGTTTAGGAATAGGTGAATTATCATCATCTAAACTTGATGTTGAAACTATAAATGAAACAATCTCAAAATTAACAGAACAATTCAGCATGGCCTTTATGACATCTGTTATTGGCCTCCCGTTATCTGGTTTCTTAAGAAGTATTTTAATAATTTGTTATGAATATTGTAATAAGCAAACAAAAATTCTCAATCAAAATTTAATTAAATAAAGAGGTGTCAAATGAAATTTTTAATATTTAACATAATTGTCTTTTGTTCTTTAGGTTATCTTCTTACTTCAAAATCAAATGAAAATTTTATTCAATGGACTGTTAACACTAAAAATAAAATATCTCAAATTTCTAAAGATGAAGTTGTTTCTACATTGAAAAAAGCAACAGCAAAAAACAATGAAGAAAAAGAGATTATAAATTCAGAAAAAAAAGAAAAACTTACAGAAAATTCTGACTTAAACAAAAATAATTATAAAGAAGATTTTAATAAAAAAGAATCAAGTAATTTAGAAAGTAAAAAAAATAATCTTCGAATACGTAATATTATAGATGAAATTTTAGCAGAAAAAAAGTTTAATGAATTCAATAATAAAATTAAGATTAAAGATACTAATGAAATATCAAAGCCAAAAGAAACGGTTATTGTTAAAAATATTGAACCAAAAAAAATAAATATAATAAATGAATTTATGACACATCAAGAAAGAGAAAATTCTCTTGCAGAATTAATTACGGACATGGAATTATATCATTTAAATAGTTTTAAAAATTAATGCAAAAAGTTAATATAAATAAAATGACAATTCTATTAAATATAATTTTTTTGATAATTTTTGGTTTTTATTTTTTTTTCAATTTTCAGAGCATTAATATTGAAAATCCTATAAATCAAAAAAATAAAGCTATTATTAACAGTAAGTTAAATTCAATTAATTTGGCTTCAAATATTTCTATAGAAAAGATAAATTTACCCGAACTTAAAAGAGATATTTTAGATTCAAGAAATGTAGAAATAATAAAACCTGTATTAAAAGATATAAAAAAAAAGGAAGAGAATTTAGTTAAGATAAACCCTATAAAACTAATAAAAACTAATTTAGAATTAACAAAATATAAACAAAATAAAAATAATACTCTTAAAATAAAGCCAATTAAAACCTTAATAAAACCATTGTTTAATAAAAATGATCGTTTTGAATTAATAACCTTAGAGTATAGTAAAAAAAATGACTTAAAAAATATATCATATATAATTAATGATAATAAAAAAAATCAATTAATAGATATAGGAAAAGATTTTTTAAATAGTAAAAATGATTATGAAGTAGAGTTTTTGTGGCCATTAAACAATCGTGTACACGATCAAATTTATGAAATATTGAATAAATGTTTGCTAAGTCAAACTGTTTTAATGAATTCAAATAACATAATGTATGGATTAGATGGGATCATTGACAGAACAATGTTTAATAATTATTTTTCAAATATTATAAGAGTTCCTACAAATGTATATTCTGATTTAGAAAAAAGGAATATTGAAATAATCAAAAAAAAATATTTAAGGAAAAATTCATGGAAACATTTAAGGTTGTTTAAAAAAAATACTGACTCTTATATAATGGGATATTATTTGATGTTGGCTCAAAAACATAGCTTAAACATTAATAAAATTAAAGGGAATTATAGAATAATTAAAAATAAACTTTATTTAGATAATTTAATGATTAATTCGAACCGTTTTGAGAATAAAATACCATTGAGTTCAGTAAATAAAAAATGTAATATTTAAGTCTAATTCTGTAGGCTTATATTATGAAGATTAAAAGAAGACAGTTTAACTATTTACTAGCAGGAACATCAATAGCAGCTTTGTTGCCATTTAACAGTTACGCTGAAAAATATACTGGGCCAGTCAATTGGGCAGGTGTAAGTTTTTTATTACCGTTCAATCAAATTGAAACATTAATGCCAATTACTAAAGCTGCTTCAGAGTTACAAAGTGACATTGATAATGCTACATTCTTTAATTCTTATTTAAATCAAAGTTTAAGAGAAAAACCAATATCAGATCTTAATCTTAAGCTTGAAGGCTTTGCCGAAAATGCTAAATTAGCATTGACTTACGGGTTTTCTGCAGAATTTGATTTTGGTGAATTTAAAGATAATGAGATAAATAAATCTGCTTATTTAATGTACTCTTTTGGACAAAGTTTATTATATAATGTTTATGATAGAGTTATAATATCTTCTGTTCCAGTAAGAGCTATATCAACTAATTTAGTTTCAAATGAAGAAGTCAAAAAATATTCAAATATAAAATCTGAACTTATGAAAAGAGCTTTTTATAATTCTTCTGCTCCTGAAAGAACTATGCTCGAACAATTTAGAGTTATGGTTAAGAAACAGTCTTTTAAAAAGAAAGAATGGGTAGGGAAGAAGCCTAAGGTTGTAAATATTTCTTTACCAGATAATAGCGATAATCTATTTAATAACTTTGGACTTACAAAAGATCAATTTTTAGATTTTATTGGTCAAGCATCTACTTTTGCTTTTAGTTATAAATTAGAAAGTCCAATATTGCCTTTCATGATGAATGCTGCTTTGACAAGCACAACTATTAGTAGATTTGATTTTGCTACTAAACTTTATAACAAAATTGATGTTAAGTTACCTCAAGCTGATTTTGAAATTAAAATATTCCATCAAGGTTGGGAATTTGCTGAAGAAAGTTATCAAGAAAATGCTAAATCACTTCTTAAGATTAATTTAGGTATGGCAATTGAAATTGAAATTTTCGATACATTCAATGAAAAAATAATATATAACCAGTTTTTCTTTGCTGAAAAAACATATATTGAAAATAAAAATAAAGTAATGAGATCTGATGCTGCAGTTGTATGTGAACTTACAGAGGCTATTTTAGAGAGAGCTTTTTTAAGTATTAAAGATAAAATATATAGAAAAAAGTTAATTCAAGGAGATAGTGTACAGTCCAAATTTTCTTCCGCTATTTTTCAACTTGATACAGATAATCCTGAAGAAGTTGAAAAACAATCAGAATTTGTTTTAAAAGAACTTCCTCAGGTTGATAGCTTCTAGCTTAACTTAACTTTTTGTTTTTTTTCTAAATTTGCTTTTAAATTTTGTGTTTTCTGTTGTTACAGGTTTTGGCATTGTTATATTAGTTCTTGATGCATAACTTTTAACACCAGAATAGACCTCACATGCAATCTTTTCATTGCCCCCTGCGACAGCCGTTATTTTTGTAAGTTCTGAGAAGCCAGCTCCTCCAAAGCCGCCTCCAGCCAACATATTAGCCATAAGAGAAAGAACAAAACTATTATTTTTTAGGATTAATACTTCATTATCATGAGCTAGATTAGCAATTTGTATTTTACCTTTCTCATCAACTGCCTTAGAACTATTAAGAGCTTTTTGAACTCTAAGATTCATTTCTTCGTTAATTATTACCATTCTTTCTACTAGTTTATTATCTGAAGATACCTTACTAGCTAAGACTGCGTACTGTGCTTTTAATTCACTTAGTTGATTACCTAATCCTAAATTTTGACCTAATTCATCTAGAATAGCATGTTGCCTATTTTGTTGTGAGACTACAAATGGCCACCATCCGCTTTTAGGATCGTTTTTTTCTGATTTAGAAAGCTCAGCCATAACACTCTTATTCATTTGAGCAGCTCTAGCTAATTGTGATTGATATTGTGCTTTATAAGGGTTTTTATTGTCATCTGCAATTATGAAAAAAACTTTTTCAGCCCATTTGAATTCTTTAAGTCCTTTAAATGGTCCGTTTTGATTTAGTTTTAATTTTTTATCACCTGCTCTTTGATAACCAGTAAGTGCACCCATATTACCAGCTTGAGTATTCTGCTTTACATTAATTCCAAAAAATTGCCATGCTCCATAAACTGTTAATGCTCCTATATTATCTGGGCCACTCATAGCTTGTTTTATATAGTTTATACCCAAATTTTTATTCCCACCAACGTCTCGTAGGTAATAATGAATTAATCCGTAGGCAAATAATGCATCAGCTTTAATCTGTTTTTTATTATTATTAAAGCCTGCTTGCATCGCAGATATTGCTCTAATAGTTGCTAAATCTTTAATATTTCTTTTTTTAATAAAATTATTAAAAAGTATTTCAATTTCTTTAGTTTCAAAGGCACCTTCAAATGCTTTTAAAGAAGAAACATAAGGATCATTGCTTGATTGGGGGATAGTATTTATAATTTTGATAATTTCATTTTCTTTTTTATCAAAATCATTTTCTACTTGCGTAATTTTTCCTTGTGGAAGATTTTTAATTGTCTGAGGAATATTAGGTTCACATATTCCTTTAGCTAATTTTGAATTTCCATTTGTGTTAGTTGTATTACCTCCAACTGTATTAGTTGAAACATCACCTGTATTTTGATTAAGTCCCTTTAACATCCCGCCTAATGGATTAGAGGCGGAGTTATTTGGAACGTTTAGTTTACCTCCAATATCTTTCTGGATCTTGTCAGTTAGAGATTTTAAATCAAATGCATATCCATTTTGAGTCAATCCCATAGTCAAAAATACAAGTAAACTTATTTTATAAATCTTTAACATTATTTTTTCCTTTTTAATTTAAATTATCTAAATGCTCCAGAACTAGTGCCTGAACCTTTAAATCCTCCTTTTTTACTACTACCTGAACTCTCATTAGAAGTAGTTGTTTTCTTATTAGGATTTTCTTTAATTTTGGCATTAGATTGGCCTTGTTTAAAACCTTTTTGAAAAGATGACTTATCTTTCTTAGTGTCTTCTATTGCTTTATTATAACCAGCTTTAACACCCTTAGATTTCTGATTTTCTTTAATCATTTCTTGCGTTATTCTAGCTTGAGAAGCTTCCATTATTTGAGCTTGCCTTACAGCTTTAGATGAAATGCCATAAACTGCTACATACATTACTTGTCCAGAAATTGGGTGAGTATATTTTTTTAATTTCAATCTAGACATACCTTGAATATCTAAGTCTTTAACTTTTTGTGAAATCGTTTCGGCAAAGCTACTTACAGATTGATTTTCTGTTTCACCTACATTACCAGTAGTTACCTCTTGAAGTTTAGCTTTAGCAGCTCTTTTTGATTCAGCTTCTGAAAACAAAACAAAGGAAATCTGTTTCTGAGCGCTAGTTTCAGCTTCTCCTTTTGCTTTTCGAGTAGCACTAGAAGATTTACCTTTTAATGCACTTGAACCGATAGAAAGAAGCCAAAAGTTACCTTCATCGTCAAAAAACTTTCTTACACCTTGAGCAGTTGACCAGTCAGTATTATTTACAAAATCTTTTACAGCAATATTACCTGGCTCATATGATACTTCTTGTCCAGAATATAAAGCTCGTGTTCTTTGCTCTTCTTTGATTGTCCAAATGCTTACTATAGTTGTAGCGTACTGATTACCATCCCAAGATTCAAAACTTGCAATAGGAACTAATCCTACAACATTCATTTTAGAAAAAGTTTCTATTGAACTTACATTTTCTTGTTTAAGGGAACCTCTTAATGTTTCAAGTTCAGTCTTCAATCCATTAAGATCATTTTCAGTTGCTTCTAATTCAGATTTTGTCTTTGCTAAATCATCTTTTAATTTTTGTTCAATTTTATTTTCATCAAAATTGGGATTAATTTTTTTTATAGTAGCAATAATACCTTCTTTAGCTAAAACAGCAAAATCAACACCATCTAATTTAGCTGCTTCTGCTTTATTTGCTTTCATAAGAGCTATTTTATAATTTCTAAAGGCTTTATTAACTTTATCTCTAGTAGCTTGCATTTTATCATCAAATTCTGTTGAAAAAGGTGATTCAGGCAAAGTTACGACATCTTCAGCAGACATGGTTATTCTAATGAATTCTATAAATTGTCTTTTTGCATCTAATGAGGCCTCTGATACTTTAATTCTTCTCATAGTTATAAAATCAGGGTTGCTTGCGGGATCTGGTTCTGGAAGAACTGCTGTCCCTACAGCAACAAACAATCCATTATTATCTCCTTCGGTTAACCCTGCTTCATCTAGAAAATTAGCAGCTAAATCCTCAGAAGTTTCTGCTTCACTGTATAGTGGTACTTCTGATTTTTGTGTATTTTCAATTACTTGATTAACTGTAGTTGTACCTTCGTCATTTTTTTTAAATTCAGCAGCATAAATATTTAATGGGAAAAATAATAATGTACATAAAACTATTCTAATTATTTCTTTCATAGGTAACTCCATTTTATAAAATTGTTTTTAAAAATTGTGTTTGTTGTTTGTTATAGTTTTTTAAAAGTTTTATCTTAGATAGAGAATAAGATTTAAGACCTTCTTTGTATTTATTCATGTCGTTTAGTTGAAGTGCGATGGAGATTTCAACTCTACTAACAATTAACGCTTCAGCATATTGATTTTTTGCTCGCAAACATGCCGAATAGTAATTCCATAACATAAATGTTAAAGGACTTTCAGATAAGGCTTTTTCAATATTTAAAATAAGCTTATTTAGATCTTTTCCTTGTGAGAAATTTTTTTCTATTTTAGACATATCTATAGCAGAAGGTTTGTGCAATTCTTTTTGAAATCTTAGAAAGCCGTTACACTTACTAAGTGAATCTAAAATAGTAGATTTACCAATAGAAAAATAGTTTTCTGTTGAGCTATCAATTTCATTTGTTATTAGATTTTTTCTGAAATCATTATCAGATGCACATTTACTTGATAATATTGCTAAGTATTCATACTTACTACTTGGCTTGTTATTTTTGAGATAAGCATCAACAATGTAGTTAAAAGAAGGGGTTTTATCTAGTAAGCTTAAATTTGGTTTTTCTATTTTAATAATTTCCATTATTTGTTTTTGATATTGGATGGGATTAACTTTATCTAAAACATTAATTAAGTTGTATTTTTTATCTAATTCATAAATGTTCCATAAAAGTATAAGGTCTTTAAAATCTAATTTCTGTAAAAATTTATCTCTTTCATCTTTAGATAATTTTGTATGATTTTTAGCGTTAAAAGCTATTATATTATCAATATTAATCTCATCAACCTTAAAGCTTACATTTTTCTTGGGAATAGAAAAAACTACCAAATATTTATTTTTATAACGTCTATCTTCAATTTTTCTTGATTTAGTAATTTTAAGTTTGTTTTTAATGAAAAGGGATGCACCCCAGTTTTTTAATTTATTGGAATTAGGTATTTCTTTTGATTTGAGGATATGCTCTCTAAACAAATTAATTGATTCCACATTACCTTGTCTAGACAAAACTTTTCTGTTTGATTTTTTTTCCCAATCATAACTTACTTGTGAAAAGTAAAAATCATTTGTTTCAAAAACTTTTGTAACTTCAAAGTTATTATCTCTAATTTTATTAAATTGACTTAATTCATTTTCTGCAAAGCTTGTGAAAGGTATGGAAATAAATGCCAAAAATACATAAAACAAATTCATTCAATTACCAATCTTTATCTTTATTGATTTTATTCATCATTTTGTTATTATTTGATTTTATTTTTTTAATTTTAGCTTTTGCAATGTCTGAGGCAGAAGGTAATGCCTTAAAAATTGGTCTGATAATAATACTTCCATTAATATTTAGTAATTTTTTGTTTTTACTAAGTTTGTCAATCTTTAGAGTTGATTGCTTTCCAGTGCCTTCTAAAAAAGATGCTTCACCAATCACTTCTTCCACTCTGCCAGAAAATTCATTTGTAGTTTGATCTACAACCCTTGCTCCTAGCTTGATAATATTATATTTGGATTTTTTATTAAAAAAACTACTACCTTGATCAACAGTCATTTTATTATCTTTTAATGCTATTAATTTTGCTGGGAAAAAAGTATCTGTAATTTTTCTAGATAATCTATTTGATATAATTTTTGTAAATTTTGATAAACTTCCACCTGCTTGAGATAAAATCATGTTATCCGAAAAAATAATTTGTGATGTAGCTATATCAATAACACTAATTGCCAAATCAGCATTAATTTCTTTACTTGAAATAGTCTCGCCCATTAATTTTTGTTTAATAGTTTTATTATTAAGTTTTTGTAATGAAGCTATGATTATATAATCAGCACCCACTTTGTTTCCAAGTTTAGCTAATTCTTCAACTCTTACATTTGACCCTTTAATTACATCAATTTCTTTATTTAATTCTCTAGAGTTTTCTCTATCAAGAAGTGCAAATCTATTACTTTTAACTAGCATAGATCTAAGATTTGAATTAAACGTAGTTGCAAATTTTTTAGCTATGGATAAGTCATCAATGCTTTTCGATATTTTTATTGGAGATACTACAAAACGCATACGCTTCAGTTCTGATGATAATTCAAGTTTTGATACATTAACATCAATTTTTGCCTGAAACATTTTCCCAGATTGAGATTTACCAGTAGAAATAATTTTCCAACTTTGAATGACACCCTTAGTTTTTTGTTTAATTTCTTCTTGAAATGAAGAAGAAGATGCGAAGGTCTCATTACCATCTTTTATAGTTTCAAAAGAAGCCATGGCTGAGGTTGTTTGTGATGACATTTGAAGTCCATTAACTTGAGATATTGCCTGAAGCAAACCATCTTTGATAGCATCCTTTAAGTTAAATCCAATACCTGTCACATTGACAGAAACTACCGTAAGTTTACTTCTTGAACTATTTGATTTAGCAGAGGGTTGTTCTTTTGTTTTTAATGTTTCATTAGATTGTTTATAACTTTCATTTTTGGCTTTTTCAAAAGATGTTGTATCTTTTTTAGTTTCATCAATAGATTTGTCATAACCTACTTTAACACCTTTTGAAAATTCATTTTCTTTAATCATGTATACGCTTGCTGCATACTGTGATGCTTCCATTGCCCGAGCATTTTGAGTAGAAGACACAGATAAAGAATACACTGCAACATACATTTTTTGATTAGTAATTGGATGCGTGACTATATCACTATATCTTTTGGACGCTCCTTGAATTTCAACGTTTTCAAGTTTTTGTGAAATATTTTCAGCAAAAGAACTTGTTACTTGATTTTCAGTGGAACCATCAGATTTTATAATTTCTTGAAGTTTAGTTTTTGCTTCTCTACTTAACGCTACATCGCCTTTAAGAGCTATAGCTAACTCTTTTTGCGCAAACATTTCAGCACGTCCTTTAGCTGTCCTCATTTGTGCAGAGGATTTACCTTTTATTGGAGTTGCTCCAATACCAAACAAAAAGAATTCACCTTTATTATCTATGAATTTTCTCCCACCTATAGCGGAAGCCCAGTTAGTAGATTTAATATATTCTTTAACACTTAAGTTGCCTGGAGCAAGATTGATGGGGATACCTTTCATCATTGCTAGAGCTCTTTGTTCTTGTTTTGGAGACCATATTTTTATAACAGCAATTTCATATTGACCATCAACAAAAGATTCAAAGTGAGCAACTTGAAATGCTCCCACTAAAGTCATTGATGACAGTGTTTTTACTGATGAAGTGTTTTCTTGAGACACTTGTTCTTGAAGTTTTTTAGCTAAATCTTTTAGTTCTTTTATTTCTGTTTGTAGAGCAAGAAGTTCTTTTTCAGCATTTTTTAAAGCTTTGACTTTTTCGTTTCCAGAAGCATCAATTGTAATATTAAATTTAGAAACAAATTCAGGTAAAGGGATAGCTATGACTGCACTAATAGAAATATTATCTATATTATTAAAGTTTGAACTTAGTGTTTTATCATAATTAATAGCTGCCTTTCTAAACTTGTTAATTTTACCTTGTAATTTAAGCTCTATATTATATTTTTTATCATCAAACTCAGTAGACAAACCCGAACTTGGAACAGTTACAATATCTTCAGCAGACATTTTAGTACGTATGTAAGATATAATATTACCTTTAGCAGATATATTAGCTTCAAATGATTTCAAAGCTCTGATATTTAGAAAGTTAGGATTAGTAGCAGGATCAGCTTCAGCAAAGATACTTGCTCCAATAGAAATAAAAAAATCTTTATCGTCATTCCAGCCTTCAGTAACGTCTGCATCAAGTAAAAAGTCTTGGGCTAAATCAGTTGCTGTTTTATTTTCTTCAAAAAATGGTTTAGAATTAGCAATACCCCTAACACGTTCTACTTCATTAGCGTTAGCAAGAGAAAAGCAAAGGCAAGTTAAAAGTAATAAAGTTAATTTGTAAACTTTAAAAAAAAGTGACATTTTATACTTTCCTTTTGAGTTTATAAACCTTGAGCTATAAGGCTGTTAACAATCTCTTGAGCAGCTTTTTCACCAGCTTTAACTAAAGCATTTTTTTCTGCTTCATTATCTTCTAACCCTTCAGATCTTACTTGAATAGGTCCAATAGCAGCTATAACCTCAGGAAAACCATCAATAATTTGAGATACGTCAACTCTTATGCTTGCTGATACAGTAAAGTTTCCACTAACTTTATCTACGAGTGCTGTGTTTACATTTATGGTTCCTATTGCAACAAAACCAATTGTTTTGTTACACTTTTCAGATTCTGCAATAGCATCAAATATTTCTGCTTCAGTATCATCACTTAATTTATCTAATGAAGAAAATTCTTCTTCAATTATGTCGCTTGATGGGGCCCCACATCTTTTAGCAAAAGACGGATATCTTATTCCTGTAAAACCATTGTTGCTTAAAGTTTTTGAAATATTGCTATTTAAATCTGACGAGGGCATTATTGTCCATAATCTTTTAGAAGACCTCTGTTTTAATTCTGAACTACCACCTTTTTGAGATTTTACATAAGCACTAGATTGTTTATTTACAACTGCAGTTGTTCCATCTGTAGTTGCAGATTTTTCTGCAGCAACACCTGTTTCTCCTTTAACTATTTTAGTAACTTTTTTATCAAAGACTTTTGTGTCTGTTGTCTCAGCTTTTCTTGCTATAAAAAAAGAAACCATCCTTTTACGTTTTTTTCCAGAGTTAATATTGCTTGATGAATTTCCTTTAGAATATAAAATAGACTCAAATAATTTTCCATTTACACTTGCACGTATTTTTACATTTAAAGTTAATTTATCTTGAGTTTGTTTTGATTTTAAAACACTTATAAAATTGTCTGCTTGAGAATCAATCGTTTCTTTTGTTTTTAAATACTGATCTAATTTTGTTCTTTCAGTAATACATTTCCCAATAAATTTTTGCAGTATATTTTTCTTAGCCTTAGATATACCCTCTGCAATAATTTCAGGGGAAGGTTTAGGTGTCCCTGAAAAAAAACCTTTAGGTTTGGGTATTTCAATAGATGCAGAAGCATCAAAAGTATCATCTGAGTTACAAATTGCTAAAGCGTTTAATGGAAAAAATAATATGAAAGATAAAATTAAAATTTTAAACATGAGCAAGTCCTTTTGAAAGAATATAAGATTCTTTTATAATTATAAATTTATAGACTAGCAAATTAAATTTTTTTTTAAAAAAATGTT
>TARA_B110000503_G_scaffold137510_1_pt1 | contig 12969 bp, 14 predicted proteins | sample TARA_B110000503 | Tara Oceans TARA_B110000503 (sample SAMEA4397472) | marine metagenome | biome: Polar Biome; feature: [SRF] surface water layer (ENVO:00010504); material: water (ENVO:00002006), including particulate matter (ENVO:01000060) such as... | depth 5 m
TCTTTATTGGCCGTGCCCTGCGCCTGAGCGGTCGCATATGGATCGGGTGCCGGTGGTGGGCTGGGGGCTGACTTGCCAATAATAACCTCCTATTTTTGTATCGCGTAAGCGGGGGGCATGGGGTACTGTACGCCCATGGTAGGAAACGTAGGCACGCCCCAAGAACGCTTCTGGCAAAAAGTCTCCAAAGAGCGTGACTGCTGGGAATGGACGGCGAACAAGAACAATAAGGGCTACGGTATGTTTTCGTACCGCCCGATCCGGCGTCACAAAGTTTTAGCTCATCGTCTGTCTTACGAGTGGGCGAAGGGCTCGATCCCGGAGGGGATGTGCGTTCTTCACACTTGCGACAATCCGGGATGCGTCAATCCAGAGCATCTTTGGCTTGGCAACAAGAGCGACAACGCGAAGGACATGCACGCTAAAGGGCGCTGGAGTATGGACCCTAGTAAGTACCAAACACCGCCGCACTTTCAGGGAGCAGGGTGCTGGAATGCCAAATTGACCGACGCCCTCGTCAAGAAGTACCGCAAGCAACTCGCCGAGGGTAAGCCGCTTCGGCAACTGGCCCGCGACACCGGGCTAGATAGAAAGACCCTTATGGCTATGCGAGATCGGAAGTCGTGGAAGCACGTTCCTTAATCCATTTGCAGTCTTCACGAAGCATGCCGTAGCTCATAGCGTCAGCCACGCCGTCGAGCGCCTTCGGGTGAACGCCTTCCAGCTTCCAACCGCACCCCTCAATAAGCCGCCGTGACTTCTTGTTCTTGCGACCGGCCAAGCACGTTAGCCTCGCGCAATGCAGTTGAGTAAACGGGTATGAGAAAAGCGCTCTGAGTGTCTTCCTTGACAGCCATCGTGGGCTGTCGAATGCGAGGGACACTTCAATATTGAAGCCGGTGAAATTGTGGTAGACGACACCGCCTAACAGAACGCCGTCCTTCACAACGCCGAGGGCCGTGCATGGCCCGAAACTCGGGCGCGCAACGGGCATCCGCTGCCGGACAAATTCTGCGACGATGTCGTCGGCCCCGAATAGAACGTCACCGACTAGGACTTCACGTCCCCGGTGGCTTGACGCGGTTTGCATTTAACACTCCCCCCATTTGCGGGGCCTGACCCGGGGCCCCCATGCCCGCGCCAATATACATCGGCGACTGCGGCATACTGTTTACTGGCCGCGACGAGGAGAGCTGTTGAACCTGAGCGGAGGCTGGCGCTGCCGCTGGGGGCGTCCAGCCCCCCGCCGCCCCACCAAAATCAGGTCCTGCCACTCCGTTTATGCGACCGCCAAACGACGCGCTCGCTGAATTGTTGGTAGAGAGCGGCGCTGAAGCGGAGGCCTCATATCCTACTGGACCCTTCATCGTGTAGTCGGGGCCCCAGTCGGTCGGCTTATATAAAAACGAATTTGCGTCTAAGTCGGCATACTTACCCTTAGAACTGGCAACCCATATAGGGTTGCCGTTGTCTTCAAAATCGCGCGAGTACGACGCGGCGTTAGTCTCAAAATGCGGAGTAGAGCTATACGACATGGAGCGTATACCGGCATTATACCGCGCCTGTTCATTCCCATAATCAGCCGCGTCACGCGCGGTCTTCTGCGTCTGGTAGCTCGTGTTCCAGTCCGTATACATTTTCTGATTGGCCGCGTCCGCAGCCTGCGCCCTAGGCAGGCGGGCCGCGTTCAACTCCGCCTGAGAGTGGTACGTTGGTCTTTCGCCGGGTTCCGTCCCCCACAGATTGGAATAATCCGGCTGCTGATAATCAAGTGACTTTGCCAAATCGGCGGGAAGCCACGGGTCGGGAGTTTTTGTGGTCATAGGTAGTTACCCGTTTCAAACAATACGTCCGTGTGGTTCAAGACAAATTCTTGACCGAGCGTGTCCTTGATAGACAAACTCCCAACTTGCCCTAGGCCGTTTATGCTCTGCCAGACGCCGACTGGCGTAGACGATGCATCCCAGTCGTCAACGTCCCACAGTGCGACGTCCCACATGGACTGCGCCGACACAGTGACGCCACCGGCTATGGATACGAGGCTTGTGTCGTAATCGACGAGCATCTGCATCGAGGGAGAGTATGTGGCCGGTGCAAGGACGAGGGGGCGGGCCGCTATAAACCTCTTGCTGCTCGGAGCGCCAAAGTTCGAGTACGCCTGCTGCACAATAAAGGATATGCTGCTACCGTTATCTGCGTGGCCCGTGTCGAACTTGTAGACGCTTCCGTCGTTGCCGCCGAAGTATAGGTTGGAGCCCATACTGGCCCAGCAGCCCGCGTTCACATTACGCCAGCGAGCCCAAGAACCCGTCAGGGTGTTGGCTATGTACTGATGCTGCTCTACACGCTCCGCGATTGGTATGTTACACATAATGAGATTGGCGCGCGGGTACTCAATAATCTCCCATCCGTGGACTGCACCAGACGTCTGAAATGCCGCAGCGAAGGATGGCGCAATTTTGTTTGTGAAACCGGCATTTGCCTGCGCGGATACGTTGATGCCAAGAACTTGAGAGAGGGGGAGGACACCGGCAGACGTGACAACGGCTAAGTCGCCGCCAGCCTTGACGAGGCAGCGACGCCCAACGGGAGTGGCGATCTTGAACACGCCCACAAGGCCCCACGTCGTCGAGCTACTCGGGTCGACACCCTGATAGATGACGACTTCGCCATTCGATGTGACGAAGACAATGTTGTCATCCATGCCTGCGCCGCCGTCTCTCGTCCACGACCCTACGGCGAGGAGGTAGCCGCCCAGTTTGCAGAATTGTCCGATTGGAAATTCAGTCGCAGAGCCTGCGATGGCCGACACGCCAAGATACCACGCGCTGAGAGTGTTCTTTTGCGTCAGCCATAGACGGCCAACGTGGGCGGTGACGCCTATAATGTCTGTGTCGGCCACGCCAGTTATCGAGGCGGCAGACCAAGACGACCCGTTGTAGACAGCGCCAGCGTCGGCACCATTGAACATGATGAGGAACTTGCCTGCGGCAGTGGAGAACATTGTATGCTGCCAGCGGCCATTACTCTTCCCCGTCAGGTCGGCGGAGCCTACGGCGGCGGCGGAAGTCACCTCATACACTTCAGTCGGCGTCGCCCCAAACATTTTCTCCGCACCATAGGCACCTGAGTAGACCATGAGGCTCTCAACATAGGAGCCCAATCCAGTCGCATGTTCTTCGTATCCACGGCGCATCGAAACCTTGCCGACGCCGGGTACCATATTGTCCAAGACGATGGCATCTTCAGGCTTCATGGATGGGAGCGGATCGCGCGTATTCCAGCCACCCGTTGGGGCTGGCAGTGTCGTAATGGTGGAGGTGCGCTTGCGATTTGCCATTACGGTACGATGACCCTGTAGCCGCCCTGTATCAAGTCGGCGGCTGAATGCTTGCCACGCGTGTCGGCCAGTTGAATGCGCGGTCGCGTGCCCTCTCGGATCATGGCCTTCATGACGTTCTTCTCATAGTCGCGGTAGTAGTCGGCGTGATCCATGCCGCGCATTTTAAGGAAGCGCCACACAATTCCTTGAGTGTGCAGTTCGGCGTCGATGAGAGGCAAGTCGGTATCTGCCGCCCACGCCGCCTGACCCGTCCCGCCGGAACTCTCGCACCAGTTCTTGCTGACGTACTCGTATGCGATTGTGTCTGCTGCGGTGGGCGTCGGCGTGATGAGCAATGCATTGCCGCGAATGCGGTAGGCCTGAAAGACGCGGCCCACCAAACCAGCCTGAAGCAGTTGCCAGTCAGCCGGGTCAATGGGCCCTTCAACGGCTCGCCTCTCAGTGCGGTTGAAGATCGTCTCCGGTATCATCCAGTCGAAGTCAGTAGGAAGCGCGCCTGTCTGCGCGGCGGCGAGTGTCACCGTGAAGGTCTTCTCTTTCATGAGGGCCTTCCAAGCGCAGCGGCTTGCTAGGTCTTCGCCCTCCTCCTGAGCAAGATAGAGAAGCTGCGAAACCTGAGCAGAAGTATTCGATACGACGGTCGTAGGAATAGCTATGGAAAGCCTAGAGCATACCGATGCCATGATAGTCAGAAGCGACATACTCTAGGTTCCTTTTACTTGCGGGCGCTTTTCTTGGCGGGCGGCGCTTTGTCTTCTTGCTGCGCCTCAAGCATGGCCTGCATCTGGGCCATCTGCGCCTTCATGTCGGCCATCGCCTGCTTGGCCTCTTCGGCCTCGGCGGCGAGTGCGTCGATGGCCTCGTCCTTTTCAGTGAGGCGCTGCGCCAGACGGGACTGGTCCTTGCTCTCCAAGAAGTTCTTGGCGAGGCGGATCAATTCATTTCGGTTGGGTAGGCCGACGCGGGAGGCGCTGGCATCAGTGAGCGCCGCAACGTCATCGACGGACTTGATGCCGACGCGATTGAGAATTTCAACCTGATCGGCATTGACGGCATTCCAAGCGGCGAGTGGCGTGCCGCTGATGACGACTTCCTTGCCAGACTTCCAAGCATCGTACTGTTTCTTGATAATGTCCGCGCGCTCATGCGCCATGATGATCGCCGGGTTTTGTGCATCATCGAGCGGCTGGAGGCGACCAATGAGGGACTTGACCGTGGCCGTATTGAGCGTGCGGTCGAGACCACCAAGGGGGCCGTACTCGACGTAGTCGATGCCGAGGTTTTCACCGGCATCAGCCGGATTTGGTTTGTACTTTGTGAAGAACTTCTTGACGAAGATAGAGGGCATTCCAACCATTTGTATCTCTCCCAAAATGTGGTGGGGACGCGCCGGTATGGCGCGCCCCCGGTAGGCTTAGTGAGCGAAGCGGCACATGACGATTTTCGCCGAGGCGTCAATCGCAATGGCGCACACGTCGTCGGAGACGAGAGCCGACACGTCGAGCGTGCCGTCCGACGAACCAACGGGGGTGAGTGCGTTGCCGTCCGCGCCAGCAGTCAGCGCAGTCGTCAGCGTCGCCGGGCCAGTGACCTGAACCCAGCCGTGATACAGGTCGGTGAGGACCGCCTGAAAGACGCCAGCACCGACACCGGCACTGTCAGAGAGGTCCATCGTGACGATGGTCGTCTGACCGGCGGAAGCGCCGGAAACTGCGAGGTAGTACGCGACGTTGCCCGCGACGGCGGCGACGTTGCCAGCGCCGTTGTCGAACTGAACGTACTTGTACTTCTTGCCAGTCGAGGCCTCGAAGACGACGCCCAGCTTGAACTGAGCAACTTCATCGTTAGCCGTGAGAATAACGCCAGTGAGGCTAGACATGTCTTATTTCCTTCTTCCGGTTGTACGGAAAAGCGGGAGAGGCGGAATGCCTCTCCCGTAGTTACTACGCAGCGTCGATGAGGACGCCCTGCAAGGCACGGTTCGAGCAGACAAGCTGGCCCATCCAGTACATCGGGATGACCACAGCATCTTGGTTCGTCGGCTTCTTGTCGTCGTCCTGCGTCCACTGCGCTTCCGGATGCTGCACGAGGTACAGATAATCCGAGTTGCAGAAGTAAGCCTTCTCGGCAGTCGTGCCGAAATTGCTGTTGTCGTCGAAGATGATGTTCGCCGACTTGTACTTCAGGCTCTCAAAGCCAGCCGATGCCGTCTTCGCATCGCTGTAACGCTGATTGTCCTGAAGGGCCTCTTCGTAGGCGCTGTAGATGTCGTGCGAGGCGACGATCAAGTCGGTCTTATCAGTGCCGCGAACGGTCTTCAGCCAGAGCTTGTTCATTTCACCCTTGATGGTGGACTTCGACCAAGTGCCGGTGCCCGCCATTTCGGTGAACTGGTTCTTCCAGAACGTGTAGGTGCCGGAGACGATGCCACCAACGGTGCCCGTGCCGTCGTTCTGCATGATGTTGGCGAGACCACCAATCTGGTTGGTGAGAGCGCCGTCAGAATACAGATCAATCGACATGTTGTTCGAGGCAGTGTTCATCGCATTCTTGATGCGGCTCTTGACCAGATTGATCATCTGCTCCGGGCCGTTGTTCATGCGAAGTTCACGGCCAGAGGCAGTGACGTGGATGGCGGCCTGACACCAGTCGTATTTCGCAGCCGACATGACGTCGGAGGCGGAGATGTTCTGCGTGTCGTAGCCGCTGTAGCGCGAGTACGTCGAGTTCTCGGCATATTCAAGTGGCACGACGATTTCGTAACCGCCGCTGCGCGTTTCGATCTTGCCCTTGTCTTTGAGCAAGCGAAGCAGCGCGTTATTGTCACTCACGTTATCGACCAGCTTCTTCGCATGATTGCGAAGGGTGGTCGTCACCATTTCGGTAAAGGTAGCATTAGGGGAAGCCATAGTAGTCAGTCCTTATGTGTAGTGACGACGAGCGATTTCCATCAAATCATCGTCAATGCTGCGTTGGGGTGAACCGGACGGACCCGACTTGACGTTTACGCTGGCAGCCTTGCGCGCGGCTTCTGCTCTGCTCTTGGCCTCGGCAGTTCGCTTCTCTTCGTCGGCCTTGCGCTGATCCAGTTGGATGCGCTGGCGGACGTCGGGTTTTGCGTGGACTGCCATGTCGTATGCGTCATCGAGGTCGTTCGCCTGACCTGCCCGCAACATTGCGGCCATGACTGGACGAACTTCATCGAAGTAGGGTTTGTCCTTTGAGAAGTTTGAGATGTGGCCCTGAAGGGCAGACGACTGTTCCTGTTCAGCCATCTGATCTGCCTGAACCATTCTCTGCTCGTATGCGTCAAGGCGTGCCTGCGTTTGCTGCAAGGCATCATTCAACTGGGCCACGCGAGGATCGTTCGCTGGCTGTTGTACTTGCTGTCCCTGAAACGCTGGACGTAAGTCAATTCCGTAAGACAATCCGATCTGCACCAGACCATCACGCGGATTGGCGTCGAGCTTCGCCTGTGCGTCCAGTAGCGTGGCAACTGCCTGCACTGGATGGACACCGCGTCGCGCGAAGTCAGCCGAGTAGTGGCCAAGCACTTTATCGAGGCTGTCATACTGTTTGACGTACTCTTGGAACTGCTTGACGGTTTCGCCCGCCCGACTGATTTGGGCGAATGCGTCCTTGTCCCGCTGCGCGGCGTATTCAACTACGTCGCGGTATTCGGGTGGCAAGGCAGCAAGTCGCGCCTTCTTGTCGGCTGACCAACTGTGCGGCAAGTCGCTGGGCGGTGAGGCTTTCGCCTGCACCACTGCTTCCTGCTTTACAGGGGGCTGGTCAGTAATCAGTTTTGCCGCTGCGGCAGCCTGCTTACGGTCATACTTACCGTCGGGCTTGCGCGGCTGATTTTGTGTCTTGTCCCAGACTTGGAGAAGCTCCTCGTCAATTGACGTAGGTTCCGCTGCTTCCTTGGTTGGCTCTAGGCTTGGCGCTGCATCGGCTACCGGCGCATCAGATACTGGCGCTGTGTCGATGACTTCTGCTTCTTCACTCATGAATTCTCTCCCTGTTTAGCGCGGGCTTCCTCGTTGAGGGTTAGGCCGCGCTTCTTTGCGAACGTAGGATTGCGATACCCCCTCGCCTTCTTAGGCGGGCCTATATCGACGCAATCGTTTTTCTCTAGATCGTACCTGCGCGCGCTGCGCGATGTGACTGGCGTGCCATCGACGGGGCTGCGGTATTCAGTAATGTCACCACGCACCGCAGGCATACAGACGCCGTCCCGCTGGGGGATTTCCATCGGCTCGCCGCTTGAGGGATGGCGAAATTTGCCATCCCTGTAGACGTAGCGCGTCATCGTGGGCCGCGACCCATCATCATGCGGTTCTTCATCTGCTGCTCTTCCCATGTCTTCTGCATGAGTTGCATGGTCTGCTGCATGGCCTGCGGCGATGCCTGACCGATCTGCTGTACAGCCTGCGGGTCGAGTGCTGGCTGCTTGCCATTCGCGCCCTGCATGCCGGGAACGCCACCCGGCATTCCACCCGGAGCCTGCGGCGGCGTCACCGAAGGCATCTGAGCGCGTGGCGTCATGGGCGGAGGCGGTGCGCCGATATTGCCCTCGATGCCGGGGTTCTGCGGAGCCATAGTGGCATTCGACGGCGGCGCGACAGATGGGGAGGCACCCGGCGCGCCGCCGGTGCCAGCCATCGGTGAGGGGACCGACGGCGGCAAGTTCGACGGCTGGCCACCCATCGGGGGAGGTGCCTGTGGTGATGGATTGGGCGGCGTGCCGCCGGTGAGGCCGCGAAGGGCTTGCAGGTCGGCGTCAGACGTAGCGCCCATGCCCATAGGCATGCCAACGGGCTTACCGCCAGATACGTCGGGCCCACTAAACATGTCTTCTGGGCCGGTCATTGGGACGCCCATAGGTTGGCCCATAGGTTGGCCCATATCTTCTCCGGCACCGCCGAGTGCGTCCTGCAAGCCCGCGCTGCCCATCGAGGGCGGGCCGCCCGGTTCGTCAAGGGCATTCGCCATCTGCTCGCGCGGGTCGGGGCCTGCGCTCTCCATCATCAACTGATCGAGGACGCCCTTGCGCGACGTCGGGTCTTGCTTCATCGGGGCGTTCTTGGCGTCTTCGTAGAGAGTGCGGAAGTCGATAGGCATGTGAATTGTCCTTTATGCTGTGCGATTGCCCCAGAGGGCGGCCCAACGGCCACCGCCGGTGTTGATCGGAATTTGTGCGTACTGGTTTTTTGGGTCTTCGTATTTCGCCGACACGGCTGATGTTTCTACACCGGCAGACTTTTTCTTCGCCGCCGCAGCGGGGCTGCCGAGGGCATTGAGGCCCTGCGACGTCCCGTCAGTGCCAGCGTAGTTTCTCTCGAACTGCGATCCAGCGCCGCCATTGGCGATGTCTGCGTCGCTCGTACCGGGAATGCGGCGCACCTTCTCAGCATCGTTCGCGTTAAAGAATGCCGCCGCGTCACCAGCATTGAACGAATCAGCAGCGCCAGTTGGCTGGCCCTTGAAGATGTCGTCCCAGAAACCCATTAGATGCCGCCCTTGAATTGATCGGCCATGATCTTCACGCGCTGGCGTTCCATATCCATGTCCATCTTTGCCTGAGCGTGCTGCATCTTTTGATCGGCGAGGGCCGCGTCGGTTTCAGCCTTGCGCTGCGATGCCTGAGCGTCGATCTGCGACTGCTCGATCTCCTGCTGGGACGTCTGCATGTCGGCCCGCGCGCGGTTGCTTTCAGCCTGCGCCTTGATACCGGCGATCTGCGCCGAGCCTTGAGCCTTCATCTGCTCCATCTGCGCCTTGATTTGCGCCATCTGCTGATCGGTCTGGGCCTTGCCCTGCTCAATCTGCATCTTCATCTGCATCATCTGCTGATCGGCCTGAGCCTTGACCATTTGCGGGTCTGGCTTCTGTTGCGGAGGCGTCGTATCCTTCAGGACTTCCTCAAGCGCATTGTCGAGTGCGTCTTCGGCCTGCTTGCCCAACTTGAAGTGACGCGAGAACGCGCCATAGATCGTCAGCGCCACCTTCTTCATTTCAGGTATCTGCTGAACAATCGGCCCCATTGACTGGGCGAATTGAGCAGTACCCTGCAAGAAGAGGTTCATGGTCTGCTGGTTGCGCGTCAAGTCGGCGCGAATGGTGCTGTCCGTCTCAATGTCGATGCGGTAGTTGCGCGTGATGTCGTCTGCGAGAAGTTGCTGCACTTCCTCGGCAGTCGGCCCTTCGGCCATCTCCTTGATCTTTGCGCCGCCCGGCGGGACGGGCGGGGGAGGCTGCTGCGCCTGTTGCGCCTGCTGCGTCGCCTGCATGAATTGCTGCACCATTTGTTGCGCCTGCTGCTTTTCAACGGCAGTCGGCACCTTGATGCCCGTCATGGCAGACAGCGTCTGCCACTGAAATTTGCCTGCGATTATTTCAGCCTTCATGCGGAATAGGTCACGCGAAACGCGCGCCATTTCCATCTGGCGCTCTTGAATGCGTAGCGAGCCCCACTGCTGCTTGATGTTCTGCGCCGTTGCAGTCTCGCTCGCCTTCGTGGCACCGCGAATGATGTCACTCATGCCTGTGACTTCGTAGATGGTCTGCTTAATTTGCTCACGCTGCTCGACAAGCTGACGCAGGGCGAGGATGACAGGCTCTAGAGGGAACCAAGCAATGGATCGCTCCATGCCGCCACCCTCAAGCATGGCCTGAATGTTGCTCGCAGGAACGAGTTCACCGTCGTCTGCGCTGGCCCAAGCGGCAAGGTCTACTGCCTCTGCACCGCCGTAGATGCCGCGCGGTCGTAGCTGTTTGACGAGCTTGGAAATGCGGCTCGTGATTTCATTCAGCTCTAGAACGAGGTCTTCGTAAATCGAATAGGGAATAATCGGCACGAGGCCGTCAGTAGAAGAGACGGGCTGATAGGGGCGCGGCGATGGGAAGAAGCCCTGAATGCTCAGGGGGTCTTCTGTTACAAGGAGGGGCTTCGTCGGGTAGTCGGTGCAAATGCTGATGACGCGCTTGCTGTCCTTGTCCCAGATTTGCCAGACGAGGGCGCGTTGGAAAATCTGGCCCTCCTCAGAACCGACTTTCTTATCCTTGCCGTCCTTGTCGGTGGCGTAAGTGTAGTTGAGGTGCTCGGCGCAATCAGGCGCGATCTTGCGTACTTCGTCCTTGGTCAGGAAGTCGCCGTATGCAACCCAGCCGATATCTTTCCAAGTGCGGCCCGGACCACGGCGGAAGTAGCGCCAAGGGACGTAGTCGCAGTTCACTTCTTGATATACCAATTCTGGTATAGGCTTGCCGTCCTCGCCGAGTGATGGCTGCCCGTCTGGCCCCACGATTGGTCCGCCAAATGTGGGCGTATATCGGACACGCGGCACGCCGCGACCGACGATCTCGCCGTCGCGCAGGACGAGCTTCATGACGGCGTCAAAGTCATAATTATCTATGGAGTAGGACAGGCCCCGCTCCAGCATGTCGCCTGCGACCTTGGCGACCTTATCGGCGTCGTTGTAGCGTCGGCGGACGTCAGGAACGGGCGTCGAATTGTAGATGGCTGGGCAGATCGTCTCCACGTTGGAGTGGAGCATGTTGAATTGACGACCGCCCGTCTTACCCTTGCCGATGTAGGTCTCTAGGGCGCGCTCTGCATCATCACGCCAGTCCTTCTCTTCCTTCTCAGCCTTATTCAAGGCGTCAATCCACACCTTGACGAGTGACGCCTCGTCGGTGACGGCCTCCGCCTTGCTCTCGTATGATGCGCCTTGGTCTTCAGACATTAGTCGTAGCCAGCCGAACCGCGCACAGTCGTCTCGATACCATTCGAGACGCGAGCGACAAGCAACTGATCGGTTGCTGTAGCGGACGATGCCTTGAAGCTAAAGATGTTGGACATTTTGTTTGTTCCTAGTAAAGCGCGACCAGCCCCGTCGCGGTGGTATTGGTTGACATAATTTTATTACAGGCAATGTTGTAAACCGTGCCGGGGATTATGGCCGTCAGCGTCACGGCTGCCGTGTCGCCCTTGGCGATAATCGCCACGTTGCCCGCCCCGCCCACGTAGAAGCCGATGCAGTCGAGGACCGTGCTGTCAGACTTCGTGACGGCTACGGCCTTGGTGTAAAATTCGCTATTGGCTGGCATTGTTCAGTTCCTCAAAGTGTTCGTGCCCCACTCGGCGGAGGGGACGCAGGTTATATTGTCGAGTTGAAGCCACTTGTCGTGTTCAGGAACCCATCGGTGCAGGATGAGGCAGGACGGATTGCCCGCGACTGGCATCCAACCGTAGTAAATGCCGTCGATGCACGGGACGGGAGGGCTATCGTTGTCCATCGAGCGCGTCAGCGAGCACTGGCGCGGCTACGCCACCAACGGCGAATAACGGGAAGCCCTTAGTACGAATTTCGTGCAGCCAGCTCTCGGGGATGTCCGCATACGAAACGGGGTTTCCTTGCGTGTCTTTAGCGTATGCCTCGATCTTCAGGTCTTTGACGCCGCCGTGCTGCTTGGCGAGTTTCTTGAGTTCATTCACGAATATCTTGTCGTAATACTCGATCATGCCCTCGCCGCCGACTTTTAGTTCTTCACCTTCCAGCATGTGCAAACCAGATGGTGTCTTGTTCGTCTCCAAGAGCTTCTTTGCAGCATCTTTGCCGATGTAAGCGGCAAGCTTCTCCTGACTGACACCCTTCTCGGTCAGAACCGGGGCATCACCTTTGAAGGCGCGCAATTCACCGCTCTTCGGGTCGAAGGAAACGGTGTCCGCCTGCTTACTCAAATCATAACGCCCCGCCTGCGCCTCGCCCGGCGTCCATGACAGGCGCGTCTTGCCGGACACTGCCATGTCGTGAAGCGACTGCTTCAGCCCCAGCGCGGTCCACGTCTTCTTGAAGGGTGCGTCGGGGACGCCGTCTCCCTTTTCAATCATCCGCGCGCGCGTGTTTTCGCGCCAAATTTTACGTTCATCCTCGGCTGCCGTTTCCCATGATTTTCCGCCGCCGCGCCATGCCTGATCAAAACCGCTAGACGCTTTTTCTTCGACAGCTTTATTTGTTGGCGCACCTCGATACCCCTCCTCCCGCCCCGTCTGGTGCATGTCGCTCTGCACTTCCTCGACGTGGTGCGATGCCGTATTGCCGATGGTGCGCTCGTTGGTGCGCATGTGTGTCACGGGGTTGGGTTCGTCCCAGTGGGGGGATTTGTATGGTGACGGCGGGGTGTTCGCCTGTTCGTAGGCTGACCTTTCCGCGCTAGTCCAGTGGTCGCTAAAATTGTCTCCGTACTTCTGCCTAAATTCCCCCGCTAGGCCAGACGCACCCGTGTGCTGCTTCTCCGGCAACGTCAGCAGCTTCTCGCTGTAGTTCTCGCCGCCGGGGAGTTGGTATTTGGAGTATTTCGTCGGGTTAGCGAGACCTTGACCTTCCAAATCCAACTTTTCTGCACGAGTGTTCAGCATCTCGTGTTCTTTGAAGTATCTGTCAGCAGCAATCTTGTTGCCACGTTGCTGCGCTCGCTGACCGTTACTCATCGCCTGCTCTGCGGCGCTGTACAGCGTATCCGTTGTACTCTGGTCGCGTATATTCATGAGCCGGATTAGCTCGTCGTATTTAGCTTCCCCGAACGACGGGTCGTCTACCGGATGCTGTTTCAGGGAAGAG
>TARA_B110000503_G_scaffold130419_1_pt1 | contig 12968 bp, 9 predicted proteins | sample TARA_B110000503 | Tara Oceans TARA_B110000503 (sample SAMEA4397472) | marine metagenome | biome: Polar Biome; feature: [SRF] surface water layer (ENVO:00010504); material: water (ENVO:00002006), including particulate matter (ENVO:01000060) such as... | depth 5 m
GCACGGCCCACCAATTTCCTCGTTTTGTATCAAATGCTTAGCTCGATGTCGCGCTAAGCGTTCGGTGCTTCAGCACTACCAGTGCCGGAGTTTTGCCGGACTTTCCTTCACACACCCTGTTTGCCGCCTCGATGAGTTCCTCCAACTCCGGCGCAGAGTAGTGAGTGGTGATGTCGCCGTTCTTGTGGCCAAGTAGAATTTTCCGGGTTTCCAGTGGCACCCCGGCCGCGCGCAAGCGACGACCGAATGTGTGTTTCAAGTCGTGCACCCGTATGGGCATGTCCAGCTTGCGCCGGACCGACTTCCAGCCATTGTTGTTGATGCTGCGCACCGGACGGCTGTAGTAAGTAAAGACACGCTCAGGGTGTTGCCCACGCGCGCCTTCGATCACTGACTTTGCCACCCGGTTCAGTACCACCAAGCGATCCTCCCGGTTCTTGACCTTCTCTCCCGGTATGAGAAATACCGAGGTGTCCAGTTCCGGCACGTCGATCTCCCAATCCCACCGCAAGCTACAGACTTCGCCATCACGGCAGCCGGTATTCACCTTGAACAGACACATCCTGCTCAGATGATCCGGCAGCGCCTTGAACAACCGGTGTTGCTCCTCCCAACTTAACGGGTAGGGGCGCCTGGCATCGTGCAGCGGCAATAATTGAATCAGGGGTGCCGATTCCAGCCAGGTCAAACCGTGTCCATCGCGCCATAGGCGGGCACTCAGGTTGAGTACCCTGCGCACTGTTGCCAGTGCGCCATTGACGGTCTTGTTCTTCTTACCCTCCTTCTTCCTTTTATCTACATACGCTTGCAGCGTACCCATATGAACCTGATACAACGGCAGTTCGCCGATGTAGGGGTCCAGCTCTTTCAGATGGAAGGCGTAGGTTTGGATAGTGGCGAGGTGGGTGTTCTCCTCGAGAAAGCGCGTGGCTGCCTCGCGAAAAATGCGCACCGGCCGTATGCCGAATACTGACGCCTGCCTGATCTGCTCAATCCGGCGGGCCAACATCAGTTCCGCCGTCTTGAGTTCACTCGTTCCAGTGCTTTCGTGAATGCGGTGGCCGAGGACCTGCTTGTCGATATACCAGATCCCACCCCGCTTCCGTAGCCCGGAGCTTCGATTGCGTCCCATACTTCATCTCCTCGATTTCGTGCGGGACGCCCGTTGCACCTCTTATAGTGGTCCACCCAGGCGTCCATTTCAAGGCGGTCGAAGGCGACACCTTGTCGACCTATGCGGAGCTCGGTTAGAGCAGGGCGAACCTCGCGGTTAAAGCGGTTGCGGTCCATGCCAAGGTAGGCCGGGGCATCGCGGAGTCGGATCAGGCGGGGTTGGATCTGCATGCCTTATCCGCCTATGTAAACTGCGGTGATCTGGGCTCTGACATGGCCCAACTCAGCACTGATGGTCAGGCGGGCCCGCTGATCGGCCTGCTTTTGAGCTGCAGTAAGTTGCGTTTTGGCCGGCCCGCCGGCATGGGGGCAGGGCCAGCCGGTAAGTTCCCGATATCGCTGCTGGGCATAGGCATGGCGCAGGCCGTGCATTTTTGATAACCCGGCATTGGCGGTGTGTCGCTCGTAGATTCTGAGTTGTTGGATGTAATTCCGGCCCCCCGGGATCAGGGAACCCAGCCCGGCAAGGTGCTTGGCCTGTTCCAGCAGAGCGCGCTGCTCGGCTGTGCGGATAGGTACCGTGCGTTCCCGCCCGCCCTTGGTCCAGCTGGCCTTGAGGTGCAGGTACTTGCCCCGATCCGCCCAGCGGGGCTGGAGCTTCAGGGCTTCCTCTCGTCTTAGCCCAAACGCCTGTTGCAGCTGCAGGCTCATGCGAACGTGTTCATCGTTGACCCGGGCGAGCTGGTCCTTCGCCAGATCTTTCGCCTTGCTCTGGTCCGACACAAACTGCCGGTCCGGTATCCCATAGAAATCGTTACTGCCGGCCACCACGGCTCGCTTGTTAACCTTCTCCGCCCACCAGCGTAAACAACTCATCCGGTTCTTGATGGTCCCTGGGGAGAGGTCTTGTTTGAGCCAGTCGTCCACCAGAGACTGGACGTGCTTTTGCTTGAGGGAGGTGGCTTTCAGCTGTCTGAATCCGAGCTCGTGCAGCTGGTTGGCGATGGCGCTCAACTGGCGCTCTCGGCCCTCCCGGGTTTCAAAGCTGCCTTCATGGCTGTGTTTACACAAAAGTTTCAGTTGGTAGTTCAGGTCTCGCATAGTGTTGTTCCTTCGGTGAGTGTTTCTGATCACCTGGCAACAATGCTGCGCAGGTCCGCCTAGCGGTACGATCACGGGACACCAATCCCGGTTGACCTGAATGTGTCTGGCCATAGACAACACGGTGTGTTTTCGAGAGAAAACTGGCCCGTGCAAACCAACGGTCATCCAGCCATAGGCTGGGGTGGAATTACCTCCGTTTCAGAAAAAGCAGAACGCACTGACCGCCAGCGCGTTTGCGGGGTTGAAGAGACTGTGGAGCAGCCCGGTCAAACATGACCGGATATCAACAGCGGTTATGGAACAGATCCCCTGAACAAGGGGGAGAGATTTGAAGGAGCGGCAGCGAAAAAGCCGGCACCGTTTTTTAGAAGATGGACCCGGTCATGACTGACCGCTGCGTCAAAATAGGTTCTGACTGACGCGTTCGGGAGATTCCAAAACATCCGGATTCCGCCTACCCAGTTTGCTTGCGCAAGGAGGGGTCTTCCTTACCACTTTAAGCGCAGTGGTAGCGACAAGTGGGTTTTACTATACGAACCCGAAATACGGCTGTCACAGAGAATTCGACCCGAACCTGGGGTGGTTTTTGTTGGGCTGCTGGCTATTTCATTATCATCATCCGGGCGGGAATCACGTTTAAGCAGTCCCGGGAGCGTATTCAGCCGTATAAACCCGCTAAATTCGGTGCCTGATGGAGTGGTTCCAGTGGAACCAGGCAAATAACATGGTCCTTTCCAAGTACGACGAACGCTGTCGTTTATAATCGCGCTGCCCACGTCACTACCCGCTGCGCTTGGCAGTGACTTGGGCTTCTGAATCTATGATCGCGTCACGCTACAGCACGTTCGTGTCTTTTCTAAGCATCAGTCGGACAAGCGCGATATCAAGGCTTCGTTTACTTTCTCTGACATGGCGAAAAGGTCCCATTCATAGCCCGAAGCCAGTAGTGGCCCGATATCACTGGCGAAACTCTTATCTTTCAGTTTAGCCGCAATATTTTCCTGGAACTGCTTTCTGGTTACTTTGTACTTGCCGTGCTCCATGTAGGTGTAGAATACCGCGATAATCTTCTCGGGATCTGCGGCCTCATCATCCAGTGCAAGTGCCAAGTCAAAGAGATCACGCCCCTTCTTGCGCTGATAAAGCGCGCGTAGCTTTGTACCCAGAAGCTCGTTCAGTTCGTAACTGAGTATTGAACATGATCCTTTGTACCAACGGGAGTTAACTGCAAACGGAATTGTCTTTAACTCTTCTACAGCGAAATGCTCGCGTGTGTTGATTTCGACTTTCAAGCGAAGTGGTTGTCCGTCCTCTGACTGGAACCTGTAGGCCAAGGTCACAAGCGCGTTATTCTGTTTCCGTTTGGGTTCCCCAAGCCACGGGTCTAATACCTCCCTCAAGGCATCCATTACTGGGCCGGCTGGTTCTGCTTTTACCTGAACAAGGTCGATATCTTCGGAGTATCTAGCGGCAGGCAGGTGTAGTTTGAACAGGGCCGTGCCGCCACGAAACGCTAGTGCATGGCGGAGTGTCTCATGGGAGAAGATATCAATGAGCGCACGGCTGATGACCAGATCCTGTTCGACCTGGGCATCATCTACCCACGGTGCCTGATCCCGCCACGCCGTGATGTAGTCACGAGGGATCATATGTCCGGCTCCAGCTTTGCGTTTACGACAAGCTTCCAATCCCGCAGACGTGGTTCCCCCTCGTTGCTACCACCTGGGATGAGCATGGTGTATTCGCGGGCGTGTTGGTCGATATATTCTTTCAGACCTGCAGCGACATTTTCAGCTTCAACGAGTTCCAGGATGTAGCCGAGCCGCTGGACCCAGGTGATCGGGGCTGTAGCGGCTGCTTCCGCCAGTGCTGATGCATCGATCTCACCGGCAAGTTCTGCAAGGATGGTGGCGACCTGATCCAGCCCGCCGACATGTTCCGGATATCCGGCCAGGTCGAGAGCTGTACCCTCCGGCGTGGAAACCCTGAGCTCGCCGCGTGAGGTGTTGAATTTTCGCACAGGCACGTCGTCAATGTTCTTCCGTGCGATGAACTTGACCCGGACTTTGCCGCAGTGGATCGGTCTGCGGTTCTTTTGCACGAAAACCTGGAACTCCTGCGGGCGCTGATGGGCGGCTCCGTAATACTGTGCAGCTGATAGCAGCCCGGCGTAGTAGTCTAGCCCTTTGACTTTCATAAGGTCGGGGATGAATTGCTCGGCAGGCAGACAGCCTAGCGACCGGTATTCCGGTGGGATGATGACGTAGAATCCACGGGCTGGTGTGGCAATCAACCCCTGCTTGGTGAGCCGGTTTAGAGCGAGCTTGCTGGCATCCGGCGAGACTCTCAACCCGTCTCGTGCCTCCTCTGAGGTAAAGCTATAGCGCCCCCTCGAGGCTAATGTCTCGATCAGGTCTTTTGCTGCTATAGGGTCTATTTTCGATATCACTTCCATAAAGTATCTATAAATGATACTTTTCGCAAGTAAAATCGCATTCTCGAAAGGGTTAAGTCTTGCACCATAAACAATTCAGTAACCCTTATAATCGAGTGCCACTTATTATGATTTTGAGTCTGAATACTGCATGGCAAGAGTAAAGCCCGAAAAAACCAAGTCCCTCGAATCCTGGATCTGGGACGCCGCCTGCTCCATCCGCGGCGCCAAGGACGCGCCGAAGTACAAGGATTACATCCTCCCGCTCATCTTTACCAAGCGCCTGTGCGATGTGTTCGATGACGAACTGAACCGCATCGCCAGGGAAGTTGGCTCACGGAAAAAGGCCTTTCAGCTGGTCAAGGCCGACCACAAACTGGTGCGCTTCTACCTGCCACTGGTGCCAGACGACCCGGAGCAGCCGGTCTGGTCCCACCCATTGGGTGGTTTTTACGTTCGGGGGTTAGTGCGTCTGGTTTAACCCCCAACGCGGTACCAGCGGCTAGGCCACGATTGCCGCTGGCGCCAATTGCGCACCACGCACCAGCGCTCCTGGCATCGCTGTCGTTTCAACGCCATCCTTCATAATCACTTGGCCACTGACCAGGGTGTACAGATACCCTCTGGCTTTTTGAAACATGCGCCGCCCTCCGGCAGGGAGATCATAAATAATTTCTGGTGACTCCAGTTTCAGGTTGTCAAAATCGATGACATTGATATCGGCACGCATGCCGACTTCCAGCGTTCCACGATCTTCCAGAGAAACAGCCCGTGCAGTATCGTGAGAATGAAATTTTACCGCCTGCTCCAGGCTGAATTTCTTGCCCGAGCGGTCACGTACAAAGTGACTGAGCAGAAATGTTGGCATCGAGGCATCGGACAGCACACCGCAGTGTGCTCCGGTATCCGCGAGACTGATAACGGTATTAGGGTCATCCAGCATTTCATACTGACGATCCAGATTGTGCTGATCGTAGCCCATGAACGGGAAGTACAAGATTGCTTTACCATCGTGTGCCAGCAATGCGTCGTAGGCGTATTCCTGAGGCGTGATCCCCAGCGCAGCTGCTTTGGCCGCAATGCTTTGGTCGGCGCCCTGCTCGTAGTCGGGGCTTTCTCCCAGCTCGTACATCAGGTCAAAATCCGTCACCATTCGATTGGCAATTTCTATTCCAATGTCGGGCGTGGGTTCTGCCAAAATCGCCGCCCTCACCGCCGGATCGCGCAATGTTGCGATGCGTTCTTCGGGGCTCAACGCCATCAGGGGCGTAAAGTTCTGGTGCATAAAAAAGGGGTGGACTGTGCCATGGTAACTCATCAACACGTTCACCGGTCGCGCACCGACGTGAGCTACCAGCTGTGCGCCTTCCTCATTCGCTTGCGCAACAAATTCCAACTGTTCCTTAACACGACTCCACTGCTCACTGGTCTGGTAGAAAAGCACAAAATTGAAGCGACATTTGTTTTCAATTGAGAGACGCTTCATCCAGCTCATTTCGTCACGCCAGGCATCATCTTCCCAGTCGGAGACCATGCCAAAGAAACCCTTACCCAATTCCCCCATCTTGCTACCGATGCCAAATAACTCATCTTCCTCAGAGTAGGTGCCGGGCATCGATAGGCCATTTCGGGTTTTGTGCAGCTCTGTCCTTGAGGTGGTGAAACCGACACCGCCCGCGCTAATGCCCTCGGCAACCAGCGCTGCCATTTTTTCGACATCCTCTGGAGTCGCTCGCTCATTGTTAGCGCCGCGATCACCCATGACATAGGTTCTGATCGCGCAGTGTGGCACCTGTGCCGCGATATTGATGGCGCGAGGCATGGCGTCTAATGCATCAAGGTATTCAGGAAAACTTTCCCAATTCCACTTAATGCCCTCAGCCAGCGCTGCTCCCGGGATATCTTCGACGTCTTCCACCACTTCTATTAGTTGCTGATGCGCCTCATCACTGGGTTTGCAGGGCGCAAAGCCTATCCCGCAATTACCCATCACCAACGTTGTAATGCCGTGGTGGTTGGCAGGGCTGCAATACGGATCCCATGTGGCCTGGCCATCCATATGTGAATGGGTGTCGACCCAGCCTGGCGCAACGACTGCGCCGCCGACATCAATGATCTCGCTCGCAGCGTCAGTAATGGCTTCGCCTTTCTGGCTATTGGCCACCTTGGCCACGAGGCCATCTTTGATACCGATGTCGCCCAAAAATGCATCCCTACCGGTGCCGTCTACGATCTGACCATTTTTTATTACTACGTCGTACATGAGGTCCTCCGCTGTCGCCCTTTCAGGCGTGAGTTTAGCGCTCGCGATCGAGCGGTGAATGACTTGTATCGTCTTCGTCTATCTACCTTCAATACTGCCCAGGTCTGCTATCTTCCATATGAATTTTTCAGGACTCCTGTGGCCCCAAAAGTAGCGCGGCCATCTGGCTCTGTAGCTTAAGCTGTTCAGCAATGTTGTGCTCGTTCAGAGGATCGAGTTTAAAAATCTTCTGGTGCAGTGGCGCCAGCGTAATATAGCCCAGCAGCATACTGTGAAATGCCATGGTGATCGCCGTCATTGCGGGCGGTTGCTGTACGATTTTTGAAAAAAAAGGCCGATACCAATCCTCGACCAGTTTTTCCAGACGGTCACCCGAGCTCAGCGTGGCCTGCTGAATAATGCGGGGTATGTTGGGGTGGTCGATATGGTGTTTAACCAGTTTTTCCAGTAGCGCAATCGACGGTCCTTTGGCCAGCGCAGCAGGTAGGTCTATATAGGCCTTCATGGGCTCAAACAGGCGGTCTACTGCGGCATTGTAGACTTCGTTCTTGCTACTGTAATGCTTGTAAATCGCCGGTCCACGAACCCCCACGGCATCAGCAATGTCCACAATGGAGGTCGCTTCATAGCCTTTGTTGGCAAACAGGTCCTCTGCGGCGTCCAGAATACGTGTTTTGGCGGGACTGATCATATTGCTTCCTGAGTCGCTTGAGGCGACGAATCTGAGCGTTCAGTAGTTGACGATGACCCCGCAGTTCATTAATGTTACAGGTTACTAACCAATAACTTCAAGTACTCTCTGTGGTAACTTCCCGGTGGCAATCAGCCGTAGATCAAGCAACCTGAGATCTACACGGGGATTGCGCTTGCCTTTGTCAAAGAGGTGACGTCCGCCATCCCCACCTGATTGCCCACATGGTCAATTCCCGGAAGTGCAGGCTGACAGATAGGCAATGAATGAGTTCGAGAGCTAAACCGTTGCAGTCATGGGAGCGGGCAGTGCGATTGGCGCCCGGTGCGGGGGCCGTCGGCGTGATGACGGATTTGGGCTCTGGCGAATCAGTGGTCGCGCTATGCAGGGCGAGCGCTGACCGATTTGGTAATGTTCAGGCGCTCTGCAGTCGCGGGTGCTACAGGCTATAAAAGACAATTGCTTTTATATCTTGCCGCCCGGCGATAATCCCTGGCGCAAAACTGCCAATGCCAGGTTGGAAGACTTACGCCTTGTGCGTAATCCTGGCTTTGCACCCCCGGCACCTTGAATTGCCAGGGCTACCGATAAAACATAATCATGGGAGCAATACGATGAGTGGACGACTACAGAACAAAGTGGCTTTGATAACGGGTGCGGCCTCTGGTATTGGTTTTGCCTGCGCCAAACGTTTTGCACAGGAGGGCGCCGCCGTCGTAGGTCTTGATTTGAAGGGCTCACCGCACTGGCATGAGATTGCGTCGATAACGGATAGACATCTTTTTATCGAGGCAGACGTAACCAGTCTTGCTGCCCAGCAGGCTGTGGTGGATAAAGCGATAGAGGCATTTGGCTCACTCGATGTGCTGGTAACATCAGCGGGTATCGGTGATGCAGGTCCTGTCCACATGGTGGAAGAAGTCGCATGGCAGCGGGTGATTGATATCAATCTAAGTGGCACGTTCTTTTCAGCGAAGGCCGTGTTACCCCAAATGATGAAGCAGCGCAGTGGCAGTATCATCACCGTTGCCAGTTGCGAGGGCGTAGTAGCCACCGAGGGCGGGAGTTCCTACAACGCCTCCAAAGCGGGTGTGGTTAATCTGAGTAAAAACATCGCGATAGATTACGGCCGTATGGGTATCCGCTGCAACGCCCTGTGTCCGGGCTTTATTGAAACGCCCATGTTTGATGCGGTGCTGAACACAGAGTTTATGGCCGAAGTAAAGGCGGACATCATGGCGCAGACCAAACTGGGGCGGTTTGGTGAACCGGTTGAAATGGCCAACGTCGCCTTGTTCCTGGCCTCGGATGAGGCATCCTTTGTCACCGGGCAGGCGATCGTTGCCGACGGCGGTTACATCGCCGGCCATAGCCATGGGATTGTAGAAATGATGGGGTTGACCTGAGTCTCCGCTTCGATAGCGGGGTGGTATAACATCACACACTATCTGCAATCAGTCTGATTATTAGAGTAACCGTGAATGAAAGAGCGCGTAGCGAAGCACATCGGCATCATCGGGGCAGGGCCTGCAGGCATTGCAGCCGGGCGTGAGTTGCTGCGTCAGGGATTTACCCATTTTACCATCTTCGATGCGCTGGATGCGCCGGGCGGAACCTGGCGCCTGCACACCTATCCGGGACTGGCCTGCGATGTCTGGGCGCATTCGTATACGTTTTCGTATGCGCCCAACCCCAATTGGACCGCCAGCTTTGTCAGCCAGCCGGAAATTCAGGCCTACCTGCAGCGTTGCACGGCCGAGTTTGGGCTGGACCCGCACATCAAGCTGAATACGTATATTAAAAGTGCACACTACCAGCAGGGGGGCAAATGGGAACTGGTTAGCAGTGTGGGGGAAACCTTTGTATGCGACGTGGTGATCAACGCGATGGGTAACCAACACACGCCGCTGTATCCTGGCGTTGATGGTATGGATAGTTTCCAGGGCGACAGTTTTCACGGTACGCGCTGGAACCACGAAGTCGATTTAAAAGGCAAGCGCGTGGCCATTGTTGGGTCCGCTGCCAGTGCAGTGCAGATAGTGCCAGAAGTCGCTGAGGAAGCCGCGCACTTGACCGTGTTACAGCGCTCGGCCAACTGGATTATGCCGCGCGGTAAAAAATATTACAGCGACAGTCAGCGCAACAACTGGCGCCGCTTTCCTTTCCTGATCAAAGTGATACGCAAGTGGCAATCTCTACTGATGGGGCAGGTGGAACATGCCGTCACCCTGGGTCACAACCGCATGGGCCAATTTGAGAATGTGGTTAAAAAATATATAAATAAAACTATCGACGACCCCAAATTGCGCCAGGATTTACTACCCGACAGCCGCTACGGTTGCAAACGCGGCCTGGTGTCAGATGGCTTCTACCCAGCGCTGAATCGGGACAATGTTGAACTGATCGCCGCTGGCCTCAAGCAGGTAACCCCGACCGGGCTTGTCACTCACAATGGTCGCGAGGTAGATGTAGACGTCATCATCTATTGTACGGGCTATCGTATTCTTGACTATGATCGTATTGATGTGAGGGGCAGCGACGGTGTCTCCCTGGCAGAGGTCATGGCGGATGATCCGCAGGCGTACAAAGGGATCGCTGTGCCGGGTTTTCCCAACTACTTCATGGCGGTCGGTCCTAACGGACTGGTGTTGAATGTGTCGTACTTTGTGACGGCAGAGCAAAACGTTGCAACCATCGTGCGCCTGTTATGCGAGTTGGATGACAGCGGCAGCAGTGCAATGTCGGTCAAGCCTGAGCTGTGTAAACAGTACAATGACATGTTGGTAATCAAGTTTGCCGACTATTCATGGGGCGCGACTGATTGTCACAGCTACTATCGCAACGCATCCGGCCATGCGCCGTTCCTCTTCCCGGGCAATTACAAAGGCTGGCAGAAGTTACACGCTGAGGCGGGACTGCATGAATATCAGCTCACCTGAGTACTAACGGGACGAGTCCTGCGCAATGTCACAACCAAAATTGAGTAGCCAGCCAATGTACAGCCAATCATTTGAAGACATAACCGACCAGTCAGTGGGCGGCAAAGCCTGGGGTTTGGCGCAGTTGCAGCGCATGGGCCTGAACGTGCCCTCGGGCTTTGTGATCTGCCACGCCCAGGCTGGAACCTACCCGGAGGATCTGGTCGTACGCTGCGAATCCCTGGGAACAGATCCGCTGGCAGTGCGCTCTTCCGCGCAGGGTGAAGACGGTGCCGACACCTCCTTTGCAGGACAGTATGAAACTGTCCTCAATGTTAGAGGCGAGTGCGCGGTGCGCGACGCGATTGATGTCTGTGTAAATTCAGTGGCCAGTGAGCGCGCTCAGGCTTACCTCGCAGAGCGTGACGAGACCACACAGAGCCCGGATAGCGGTGACGTTGTTATGAACGTCGTCGTGCAGCGTATGGTCGATGCCCGGGTGGCCGGTGTGGTCTTTACTGCCGATCCAGTCAGCGCCAGACGTGACTTATTGGTTATCGATGCCGTCGCAGGGCTGGGCGAGGCTTTGGTGAGTGGTGAGGCCACGCCAGACCACTACGGCGTGCATCTCTCGGGTACTATTGTGCGTCGGCAACTGGTGGGCGATACGGCGCTATTGAGCGACCTGGAAATAGCTGAGATCGCCAGGCAGGCCAGAGCGGCAGCCCGGCATGTGGGACATCCACTGGATCTGGAATGGGCGATAGACCAGGCCGGCGTTTTATTCTGGCTGCAGGCAAGGCCTATCACTACGCTGCCCGCAGACCTGAACGAATTTGATACCACCCTGCCGCGCCCTGACGATGTGCTGACCATCAGCAACGTCAGCGAAATGATGCCCGGAGCGGTCTGTCCCCTGACCATGTCATTTACCGGTTGGGGAATCGACTACGGCTTACAGCATATGCAAGTCGTCGTAGGTGCTCGTAAGCGCATCGACAAGCAGTGGCAGATTACCGCCTCAGCCTACGGTCACCTGTTCCTTAACCTCACAGGCAATATAGTGATGTCTGCCGGTGTGTTGGGTTCCAGTGCCGAGCAGGCAGCGCAAACACTCTGTGGGCGCATTGTGCCGGAGCTGAAAGAGTTGCCCCCTTTGCCCACGTGGCGCAGGGTGATCAATGCAGGGAGGCTGCTGCGCTACTGCCTGGGTGCGCCTGGCGTGGTGGATCGCTTTGGTAGGGAATTGGATCAGTTTGCTATCGATAGCAAGCCGAACAGTGCCGCGATGTGGCATGAGATCGCCGGGAAATCCTGGTTCTTTGACCACTGTATGGCTGTGCATATCCAGTCGTCAGGATTGTCGGGCTTTCTCTGCGCCATCGTGGAGAATATGGTGTCTGGTAAATCCAACGACAGTACTATAGCGGAGCAAGCCGAGGCGGCGCGCCTGCTGTCTGGCGCCAGCGGTGTGGAGAGCGCCCTGATGCTGGAGCAATTGGATGAATTGCTCGACAAGGTGGCACTGCACCCGGACGCAGAGCGCAATTTTCAGCGTGTCACAGCGCAGCGAGCCACCCGTTGGTTACAAGCGGTACCCGATCTTGCGCAAGAATTTGAGCGTTTTCTTGGCAATCATGGTCATCGCGGCTATCGCGAATTGTGCGTGCGAGATCCCTCATGGCGTGAGGACTTAACGCCGTTGATACAGAGTATGCAAGTAGCGGTGCATGCCCGCCTGCTGACGGGAGGGCACAGTGAGAAGCATATAGAGTCCATAGACTGGTCAACGCTGAGTCGAGGTCTGCGCTGGATTCTGCCCAAGGCACATAACGCTATACGGCGACGTGAACACACCAAGTCTCAGCTGGTGGAACTGGGGTATCGCTTTAGCCAGGCGTTCCGTTATCTCGGCGAGCAGATGGCGTCCGAGGGGATCATTCCCGACGCAGACCTGGTCTTTTTCTTCAGCACGGGGGAGTTGTCAGCATTTATCGCAGACCCGAGCGAAGCTGCGGTGGTGCGCTCGCTCGCCCGCCGTCGCGCACTGGAGTATCAGCAGCAGTTCCGATTTCCCGAAATTTCCGTGGGGCTGCCGCAGCCGCAGGAACCACAGCCTGTCGACATCGCTGACGGCGTGCTGCAGGGTCGGCCGGCGTCGCGCGGTATCGTGGAAGGCATTGTCAGGGTTGCGCATACCCTACTGGAGGCTACTGCACTGGAGCCGGGAGAAATTCTGGTCACCCCGATTACCGACATTGGATGGACGCCTTATTTTAGCCTGATCGGCGGACTGGTAACGGATCTGGGAAGCTCCGTCTCCCACGGTGCGGTTATCGCAAGAGAGTACGGATTGCCCTGTGTGGTCAATACTCGGCAGGGGACGCGTTTTTTACAAACGGGCAACCGCGTGCGACTCGATGGCGACACCGGTACGGTGACGCT
>TARA_B110000503_G_scaffold88455_1_pt1 | contig 12938 bp, 25 predicted proteins | sample TARA_B110000503 | Tara Oceans TARA_B110000503 (sample SAMEA4397472) | marine metagenome | biome: Polar Biome; feature: [SRF] surface water layer (ENVO:00010504); material: water (ENVO:00002006), including particulate matter (ENVO:01000060) such as... | depth 5 m
ATAATTAGAGGTTCTGCTCTTCATGTTCTTGAAGGTAAAGGTGATAAGTGCATAGAAGAGCTTATGGATGCTGTTGATTCTTATATTCCTCAGCCAGAGCGTGAAATTTCTAAGACTTTCTTAATGCCAATTGAAGATGTATTCTCTATTTCTGGTCGTGGAACTGTTGTAACAGGAAGAATCGAGCAGGGTAAGGTTAATGTTGGTGACGAGCTAGAAATAGTTGGTATTAAAGCTACAGAAAAAACTGTATGTACTGGTGTTGAGATGTTTAGAAAGTTGCTTGATTCTGGTCAAGCAGGTGATAATGTTGGTGTGCTTTTGCGTGGTACTAAAAGAGAAGACGTTGTTAGAGGTCAAGTTCTAGCTAAGCCTGGTAGTATTACTCCGCATACTGAATTTGAAGCAGAGATTTATGTTTTAACAAAAGAGGAGGGTGGTCGTCATACCCCATTCTTCAAAAATTATCGCCCACAATTCTATTTCAGAACTACTGATGTTACTGGTGAAGTTGAACTTCCAGAAGGTAAAGAAATGGTAATGCCTGGTGATAATACAAAAATCGTTGTTAAAATGATTTCTCCAGTTGCTATGGATGAAGGTTTGCGTTTTGCTATCCGTGAAGGTGGTAGAACTGTTGGTGCTGGCGTGGTATCAAAAATTATTAAGTAATTAAAAGTAGCCTAACTTAAGTAATTTTAAGTTAGGCTAAAATAATTTAAGTTGAGCTTCGTTTTGAAGTTCTTGCTAGCTGTTTAAAAATATAAGGTTGATAATGAGTAATCAAAAGATAAAAATCAAGCTAAAGTCATTTGACCATCGCTCTCTTGAGCATGCTACTGGTGATATAGTGAGTGCAGTAAAGCGGACTGGTGCAGATGTTAGCGGTCCAATTCCTCTTCCAAGGCATATTGAGAGATTCACTGTAATTAGAGGACCTCACGTTGATAAAAAATCTAGGGAGCAATTTGAGATTAGAACTCAAAAAAGATTAGTGATTATTAATTATCCTACTCCGCAAACTGTTGAAGCTTTAAGAAAAGTTGACTTGCCAGCTGGTGTCGATGTTGAAATTAAATTGGTAGGTGCTTGAAAATGAGAACGGGTATAATTGCAAAAAAATTGGGCATGAGCTCAATGTTCACCGAAAAAGGTGAAAGAATTACACTAACATTTTTACAAATGGATAATTGCCAGGTAGTTGGTCAAAAGACTATTGCTAAAGATGGTTATTCTGCAGTGGTTTTAGGCGCTGTGCTAAAAAAACCTTCTAAAGTTTCTAAGTCAATGAAAACAGTGTTTGCGAACGCTAAAGTTGAGCCAAGAGCTGTATTAAAGGAATTTAGGGTGGCTGAAGCTAATCTTCTTGAGATCGGTTCTGAAGTTAAACCAAGCCATTACGAAATTGGTCAATATATAGATGTCTCAGGGCGTTCAATTGGTAAGGGCTTTGCTGGTGTTATGAAGAGGCATAATTTTCGTGGTCTAGAGGCAACTCATGGTGTATCTGTATCTCACCGTTCTCATGGTTCTACTGGTCAGTGTCAAGATCCTGGTAAAGTTTTTAAAGGTAAAAAAATGGCTGGTCATATGGGTGACAGAAGCGTTACTATCCAGAATTTACAAGTTGTTGAAATAGATGAAGAGAAGGGGTTGCTTATCGTTAGTGGTAATGTTCCTGGATCAAAAGGAAATTATGTGTTCGTTAAGGATGCGGTAAAAAAAGCAATTAGTGCTTAATTATTATTTGAGTGAATTTTAGGTAAAACGATATGAAAGCTGAGTTAGTAAGTCTAGATAAGAAGTTGGTTGGCGAAATTGCGCTAAGCGATTCTGTCTTTGGGCTAGAGGCAAGAGTAGATATTATAAAAAGGGTTATAGACTGGCAAATGGCTAAAGCTAGAAGCGGGACTCGTAGTGTAAAGACTGTAGGTGAGGTTTCTGGAACAACTAAAAAGCCATTTAAGCAAAAAGGCACTGGTAATGCAAGGCAAGGTAACGCCAGAGGTGTTCAGCGTCGTGGTGGTGGTATAGCTCATGGTCCGCAGGTTAGATCACATGATATTAAATTGCAAAAGAAAGTTAGAAGCCTTGGTTTAAGACACGCTCTTTCAATAAAATTATCAGAAGGCACTTTGCATTTTGTTGATTCTGTAGAAATGAAGCACCCTAAAACGTCTGAATTAGTAAAGTCTTTATCTAATTTTGGTTCTGGCAAGTTTTTTGTTATTGACGGTGAAACTGTTGATAATAACTTCAAGCTATCTGCTGCATCTGCAATAAATACATGTGTAGTTCCGGCAATTGGTGCAAATGTTTATGATATAATAAGCAGTGATCATGTTTTGATATCTAAAAATGCGTTGTTGCTTTTAGAAGAGAGGTTGAAGTAATGAAAGCTAATAAAAGTAAATACGATTTAATTAGAAGTCCTATTGTTACTGAGAAATCTACTATACTTGGTGAGCAGGTTAAGTATGTGTTTGAAGTTGCTCCGGCAGCAGATAAACCTTCTGTAAAAAAAGCTATAGAAGAAATATTTGATGTAAAAGTAAAAGCAGTAAATGTTTTAAACCAAAAGGGTAAAACGAAACGATTCAAGGGTAGAGTGGGTCGTAGATCTGATGTAAAAAAAGCTATTGTGACTTTAGAAAAAGATCATAGTATAGATTTGGCTGGAGGTATTAAGTAATATGGCTTTAAAAAAATATAACCCAACTACTCCATCACAAAGAGGTCTAATTCGTGTAGATAAAAGTGAGCTTTGGAAAGGTAGACCGCATAAGCCACTAACCGAAGGATTAACAAAAACTGGTGGTAGAAATAATCTTGGTAGAATGACTGCGCGTCATAGAGGAGGTGGGCATAAAAGATTATACAGAATAATTGATTTTAAAAGAAATAAGCTAGATTCTGTTGCAACTATAGAACGTATTGAATATGATCCAAACAGATCAGCTTATATTGCTCTTATTAAATATGATGATGGTGTCTTTTCATATATCCTTGCTCCAGCTAAAATGAAAGTAGGTGATCAGGTCGTTTCAAGTGTAAGCGCTGATATTAAGACGGGTAATTGTTTGCCTCTTAAAAATATTCCAGTAGGGACTCTTGTTCATAACGTCGAGATGAAACCTGGTAAAGGTGGTCAAATAGCTAGATCAGCTGGTACTTCAGTGAGTATAGTTGGTAAAGATTCTGGTTATGCGCAAATTAAGTTGTCTTCAAGTGAGGTTAGATTGATTCCTCTTGATTGTATGGCAACTATAGGAATACTTTCGAATGCTGATAAGAAGAATAGTATTATTGGTAAAGCTGGTAGAAATCGTTGGCTTGGCAAACGTCCTCATGTAAGAGGTGTTGCGATGAACCCAGTAGATCACCCGCATGGTGGTGGTGAAGGTAAAACTTCAGGTGGTCGTCATCCGGTGACACCTTGGGGTAAGTCAACTAAGGGTAAGAAGACTCGTAATAATAAACTTACTTCGAAATTTATATTAAAAAGAAGAACAAAATAATAGGTAGAGACGTATGACACGTTCAATATGGAAAGGACCTTTTGTAGATGGTTATTTATTAAAGAAAATCCAAAAATCAATGGAGTCTGGTAAAAAAGAGGTAATTAAGACTTGGTCTAGAAGATCAACAATTTTACCAATTTTTGTAGGCTATACATTTTCTGTTCATAATGGTAATAAGTTTATTCCTGTTTCTGTGACAGAAGAGATGGTAGGGCATAAGTTAGGGGTCTTTTCTCCAACTCGTACTTACTATGGTCACGGTGCAGATAAAAAAGTAAAAAGAAAATAATTGTAGGAAGAAATGGGTAATTTATTAGCAAAGGCTTCTATTAGCCGTTTAAGAACAAGTCCACAGAAGTTGAATTTAGTTACAGCGATGATTAGGAACATGAAAGTATCCGATGCGCTAATTCAGTTAACTTTCTCTCCAAAGAGAATAGCAGTTGATGTAAAAAAATGTTTACAATCAGCTATAGCAAATGCTGAAAACAACATGGGTTTGGATATTGATAATTTAGTAATAATTTCTGCGACAGTTGGTAGAGCTCTAGTAATGAAGAGAGTTAGGCCAAGAGCAAGAGGAAGAAGTGCTAAAATTCTTAAGCCATTTAGTAATTTGTATATAACAGTATCCGAAAGAGAGGAGAGTTAATATGGGACAAAAAGTAAATCCTCATGGTTTTAGAGTTGGGCCAACGTTATTTAAAGGTTGGGATTCTGTATTATATGCAGAAAAAGACTATGCTAAAAAATTACTTCAAGATTTAAAAATTAGATCCTTGATTAAGAAACAATATAAGCTAGCTCAGGTTAGTAAAGTAGTAATTCAAAGACCGAGTGGTAATATTGTAGTTAATATACATGCTAAGAAGCCTGGTATTATTATTGGTAAAAGTGGATCAGATATTGAGAAACTAAAGAAAGATGTACAAAAAATTGCATCATCGGAAGTGTTCATTAATATTCATGAAATAAAGAAGCCTAGCCTTGATGGAAATATCACGGCTCAAACTATTGCTCAGCAATTAGAGAATCGTGTGTCTTTTAGAAAGGCAATGAAAACTGCGATTCAAAATTGTTTTAAGCAGGGTGGAAAAGGTATTAAAGTTGCGTGCTCAGGCCGTTTAGGTGGTGCTGAGATAGCTAGAACTGAGTGGTATAGGGAAGGACAAGTCCCTTTGCATACTTTGCGTGCTGATATTGATTATGGTACTGCAGAAGCAATGACTACATACGGAGTTATTGGTATCAAAGTTTGGATATATAAAGGTGAATACAGCCAAAATAGAAAATAATTGTTTAATTAATTGGAAAATATAAAATGTTAGCTCCAAAAAAGCAAAAATTTAGAAAAGCGCACAAAGGTAGAGTTGGTTCGAAGGCAAAAGCTGGAACTATGCTTAGTTTTGGTACATTTGGTTTAAAGTCTATTGAAGGTTTGCGTGTAACTGCAAGACAAATTGAAGCTGCTCGTCGTGCTGCAGTAAGACAAATGAAAAGACAAGGAAGGTTTTTTATTAGAATTTTCCCAGATCTACCAGTTTCTAAAAAGCCAAACGAAGTGCGTATGGGTAAAGGAAAGGGTTCGCCAGAATATTTTGCTGTAAGGGTTTCTCCTGGTAGAATTATGTTTGAAATTGATGGTGTTGATGAAACGACTGCAAGATCTGCGTTAGAGCTTGCATCTGCGAAATTACCAGTAAAAACTAAAATAGTACAAAGATATGAATAAGTCAGAATTTACATCAAAAGCGCTATCTGAAATTAGCGCTGAAAAACTAACTGAAAAATTTGCTTTTTTAAAGAAAGAGCTTTTTAATTTAAGGTTTCAGAAAACTCTAGGTGAGCTCACAAATTTGAGTAGATTTGCTCAAGTGAGAAAAGATATAGCTAGAATAAAAACCGAACTAACAAAGAGAAGTAAGAATGCCTAAGAGAATTTTACAAGGTACGGTTGAAAGTACCAAGAATGCTAAGACAGTTTCTGTAAAGGTTGAAAGAACATTTAGACATCCTTTGTATAAAAAGACTGTAAGGAAATCTACTAATTATGCTGCTCATGATGAAAATAGTAAGTGTAAAGTAGGTGATAAGGTTAAGATTGAGGAGTGTCGCCCTATGTCAAAGACTAAGTCTTGGATAGTGGTCGCCGAATAAATCATTGACTTTTTTGACAATCCCTATATGTTGTCAATTGTTTAATATATGTATAATTGGAAGTTTAGATTATGATTCAGATGCAGAGCGCCCTTGGGGTGGCCGATAATTCAGGCGCTAAAAGAGTGATGTGTATAAAAGTTCTTGGTGGCTCTGGTCGTATGATCGCAGGTTGCGGTGATGTGATTGTAGTGTCAATCAAGACTGCTATTCCTGGCGGCAAGGTCAAGAAAGGTGAGGTGCATAGAGCTCTTATAGTACGTACAAAAAAGGGTGTAAGAAGACCTGATGGTAGCACAATACAATTTGATTCAAATGCAGTTGTGCTTGTGAATAAACAAAATGAGCCTTTAGGGACAAGAGTTTTTGGCACTGTGCCAAGAGAACTTCGAGGAAAAGGTTATATGAAAATAATTTCTCTTGCAGAAGAGGTGATCTAAATGATTAAGTTAAAAATAAAAAAAGGCGATAAAGTTCAGGTAATAACTGGAAAAAACAAGGGCAAAGTTGGTGACGTTATGAAAGTGTTTCCAGTAGCAAATAAGATTCTTGTTTCTGGTGTAAATCTTGTAAAAAAACATACTAAACCTAGTCAAACAAGTGAAGGTGGTATTATTCAGAAAGAACTGCCTATTCATGTGTCTAACGTAAGTCATATTGACCCTAAGACAAGTAAAATTACTAAGATAGGATATAAAACTCTCGATGATGGCAAAAAAGTTAGATTTGCTAAAAAATCTGGTGAGATAATTACGAAGGAAGGTAAGTAAATGTTGGTTAGATTTAAAGAGCTATATAATAAGCAAATTATAAAGAGTTTGCAGGATGAGTTTAAATACTCAAACATGCATCAAATGCCAAAGCTTTCTAAGGTTGTAGTTAATATGGGTGTTGGTGATGCTGTAACAGATTCAAAAGTGATAAATCATGCAATAAGTGATTTAACCGCAATTACTGGTCAAAAGCCTTATACAACTTATGCAAAAAAATCTATAGCAACTTTTAAGCTTCGTGAGGGTATGAAACTAGGTTGTAAGGTTACTCTTAGAAGAGATAGGATGTACGAATTTTTGGAGAGGTTAGTTATTGTAGCTCTTCCAAGGGTAAAGGAGTTCAAAGGATTATCTGTAAAAAGTTTTGATGGCAGAGGAAATATAACTTTTGGTATTAAAGAACAAATTGTTTTTCCTGAAATAAACTATGATAAAATCGATAAAATTAGAGGAATGGATATTACCATAGTAACTACCGCAAAAACTGACGAAGAAGCGAAGGCTTTGTTGTTGGGGTTTAATATTCCATTTTATAATTAATTAAAGTAAACATACTAAATATGGCAAAAACTGGATCTGTAGAGAGAAACGACAAAAGAAAAAGATTAGTAAAATCTTTAAAAGTTAAGCGTGATGCACTAAATAGTAAAATTCACCAAAAGGATCTTCCTTTAGAAGAGAGGTTTGAATTGGTAATGAAGCTTGCTAAATTGCCAAGAAATTCTGCGCAAATTAGAGTAAGAAATAGGTGTGCTTTAACTGGCAGACCAAGAGGTTATCATCGTAAGATGGGTATATCTCGTAATATGCTAAGATCATTAGCAGCGCTAGGGCAGTTACCTGGTGTTATTAAATCTAGTTGGTAAGAAGAAAAAAGATAGGAAGTATCATTATGTCAATGTCAGATAATATAGCAGATATGCTAACAAGAATTAGAAACGGACAGAAAAGCAGGTTGCTTAATGTTGGTTTACCTGCATCAAAGCTTAAATGTGCGGTTCTTGATGTGTTAAAGAATGAAGGGTATATCACTGATTATATCATGAATATTGAAGAGAAAACGATTGATATTTCTTTAAAGTATTCGCGCGTTGGTCAGCCAGCTATATGTGAAATTCATAGAGTGTCAAAGCCTGGTAAGAGAATGTATTCTTCTATTGGCAAGTTGCCTGGTTATTTTAATAATATGGGCATTCATATCCTGTCTACTTCACATGGAGTTATGTCAGATAGGGAAGCTAAGAAGCTAAATGTCGGTGGTGAAGTAATTTGTAAAGTATTTTAGAGCGTAATAATGTCAAGAGTAGGTAAGTTACCAATAGCACTTCCAGAAGGAGTAAAAGTTGAAATTTCTGGTTTAATTGTTAAGGTAGAAGGTCCTAAGGGATCGTTAGAAAAAGTTTTTGCAGGTCAAATTGCTATAGAGCAAAAAAATGCGACTATAGTAGTAAGACCTTTGGATGATTCAACGCCAGCTAGAGCTATGTGGGGAACGGCAAGAAGTGTGATAAACGGAATGGTTGTAGGCGTAACTACTGGCTTTCAAGAAGAGTTGGAAGTTAATGGAGTTGGTTATAGAGCCTCTATTAATGGAAAATATTTAAATCTAACTCTTGGTAAAAGTCATAATACTAAAATAGAAATTCCAGAAGGTGTTAATGTTGTGACTCCTAAGCAAAATGTTATTTCGCTTGAGTCTCACGACAAAGAGAAGTTGGGGCAGTATGTCGCTATAATTCGTAGTCAAAGACCACCTGAGCCTTATAAAGGTAAAGGTATTAGACGTAAAGGCGAGTATGTACAAAGAAAAGAAGGCAAAAAAGGTTAATTTAAGGATATGAGTGCAAATAATCCAAATTTCAGAAGAAGAAGAGATAGAGTCAGAATCAAACTAAAAAAAGTTTCTGATAGAAATAGACTGTCTGTGTTTAAATCAGGTCGTCATATTTATGCTCAAATTATTGATGATTCTACTTCCAAAACCCTTGTTTCTGCATCTACTTTAGATAAAGAACTTAGAAAGGCAGATAAGTCAAATTGTAATATAGATCTTGCTGTAAAAGTTGGAAAACTACTAGCTGATCGTGCTGAAAAAAAATCAATAAAGCTTGTTGCTTTTGACAAAGGTGGTCATAGGTATCATGGTGTTATTAAGGCCCTTGCTGATGAAGCAAGAAAAAAACTACAATTTTAATAGAGATAAGATAGATGTCTAAAAATTCAAGAAATAATGATGCTGTAGTAGAAGATTTAGTTCACGTAAACAGAGTAACTAAAGTTGTAAAAGGAGGCCGTAATTTTTCTTTCGCAGCTATTGTAGTAGTTGGTGATGAAAATGGTAGAGTTGGTTACGGTAATGGCAAAGCAAAAGAAGTTACTGAAGCTCGTGCTAAAGCTACAAAAGATGCAAGGGGTAAAATGATATCTGTTCCTCTGTATCAAGGCAGAACGATTCATCACGATGTAATTGGTAGATCTGGTGCTGCGAAAGTAGTCTTAAGAAGAGCTCCAGCTGGTACAGGAGTTATTGCTGGTGGTCCACTTAGATCTATATTTGGTCGTTTAGGAGTAAAGGATATAGTAGCTAAATCTTTAGGTTCAACAAATCCTCAGGCAATGATTACAGCAACGATGGCTGCTCTTGCTAGTTTAAGTTCTCCCAAAAATATTGCGGAAAGAAGAGGTAAGAATATTGCAGAATTATCTGTTAACTCTGCAAAGCCTAACAAAGAAAATAAATAATACCTGTTTAAGAAAATAAATATAAAATCGAAGTAATAGCATGACTAAGGAGAAAGAATCAAAGAGCCAAATTAAGGTAACTCAAACAGGAAGTTATATTGGTCATTCTGTTGATCAACGTAGAACATTACTTGGTTTAGGTTTAAAGAAAATAGGAAACACAAAAATTCTTGAAGATACTGCATCTGTTCGTGGTATGGTAAAAAAAGTTCAACACTTGATAAGTGTTGAAACTATATAAAGTTTGGTAGGAAATTATGGAAATGAAATTAAACACATTATTTAACGTGCCTGGATCCAAAAAACCAAGAAAAAGAGTGGGTAGAGGTATAGGTAGTGGAACGGGTAAAACTTGTGGTCGTGGTGTTAAAGGGCAAAAATCTAGATCTGGTGTTTCTATTAAAACTGAGGGTGGTCAAATGCCTTTGATTAAAAGATTACCAAAAAGAGGTTTTAATTGTTCAAAGTCAGTGGATTATACGCCTATAAGTATTGCAGATATTGAATCTTTAATTGAAATGAAGCGTATTAATGTTAGTGATAGCATTAATAAGGAAATCTTATTTGGTATTGGGTATATTAAAAGTGTAAAAGTACCGGTGAAGTTATTAGGCGGTATTGAAAAGACAAATTACAAACTAACTATAGAATTGGATGCTTGTTCTGCTAGCGCAAAGTCCGTTGTTGAAAATGCTGGCGGAAAAGTTTTATAAAGAAATATAATGCAAAAACCAAAGGGAGAGCTTAGTAGTCGTATTTTATTCACCTTGGGTGTTTTAATTGTCTGTAGAGTTGGCTCTTTTGTACCGATTCCTGGAATCGATTCCGTGGCTTTAGCAAGTCTTGCTGAGCGTGCTCAAGGCGGTATATTAGGTATGTTTAACATGCTTTCTGGTGGGTCCCTCGAAAGAATGTCAATATTTGCTTTGGCTATCATGCCTTATATTACGGCATCCATTGTTATTCAGTTAATGACTATTGCTTATAAACCTCTAGAAAATTTAAAAAAAGATGGAGAAGTTGGGCGTCGCAAGATAAATCAACTATCTAGGTACTTAACAGTATTATTTGCTGCATTTCAGGCTTATGGAGTGACTTTAGGTTTAGAAGCCACTAGTACCCCCTATGGTCCTGTTGTTATTGTAGATTCTTTGATTTTTAAGGTGTCTACGGTTATTACATTAGTAGTCGGAACTATGTTCTTGATGTGGCTTGGAGAACAAATTACTTCTCGAGGTATTGGAAATGGTACATCTTTGATAATTTTTATAGGTATAGTTTCTGGTTTACCAAGCGCTGTTATTGGTATGTTTGAACTTTCACGTAAAGGTGCTATGTCACCGTTAGCTGTTATAGCTATTTGTGCTGGAGTTTTAGCAATGATATTGGTAATTATCTTCTTTGAGCGTGCTCAGAGGCGTGTATTAGTGCAATATCCTAAAAGACAGGTAGGTAACAAAGTTTATGGTGGTGATTCAACTCATATGCCACTAAAATTAAATACAGCTGGTGTTATACCGCCGATTTTTGCAAGTTCAGTATTATTGTTTCCTGCCACTATTTCCGATTTTTCTGCTAGTGGTGATTCAGAAATAATGGCTATGTTTTCGCAATATCTAGGTCATGGTAAACCTTTATTTATATTGCTGTATGTATCACTTATTATGTTTTTTAGTTTTTTCTATACTGCGGTTGTATTTAATTCTGAAGATACTGCTAATAACTTAAGAAAAAATGGTGCTTATGTACCTGGCAGACGACCTGGGAAAAATACAGCAGAGTATTTCGATTATTTATTAACACGTTTAACAGTACTGGGAAGTTTATATTTATCTGTTATATGTATTGTACCAGAGCTCTTGATGAATAAATATTCTGTGGCATTTGCCTTAGGTGGGACAAGTTTTTTAATCGTGGTTAATGTCGTACTTGATACTTTTACTCAAATTCAAACACATTTATTTAGTGCTAGGTATGAAGGTCTGGTTAAAAAGATGAGGTTAAAAGACAGATGATCAAAAAAATAATACTTTTATTAGGTCTTCCTGGTTCAGGTAAAGGTACGCAGGGAGCTATTTTATCTAATGAACTGGCTTTACCTCATATATCTACAGGTGATATTTTTAGAAAAATGATTCTTGAGGAATCTAAAGATTCTAAAAAGCTAGCTGAATATATGAATAAAGGTAAGTTAGTTCCAAGTGATCTAGTTAATAAAATTGTTAGAAAGTTTATTTTGTCTGATGAGTGTCATAAGGGATGTATTCTTGATGGTTATCCTAGAACACTTGCACAGGCGGAATATTTTATTTCATATATTGATACTAAAGTTAGTGTTATATATTTAAAAATTGATGATGACGTAGTAGTGAGGCGTATTTTAGGTCGAATAATATGTACATCATGTGGCAAATTATATAACAAGTATTTTGATAAACCTAACAAAGAAGGAGTATGTGATGGGTGTGGTGCTAATGAATTTATAGCGCGTGATGATGATGATAAAGATACCATTCTAGCTAGAATAGAGGAGTACAAAAAAGAAACGTTACCTTTAATCGAGTATTATAAGCATAAAGGTAAGTTTTTTACTGTTAATGCAGGAAAATCAAAGGAGCAAGTTGTGAATGAACTTGCTTCAATTATAAAAAAGATTTGACTTTGTCGAATATTTTTATATTATTCTGTTCTAATTATTTTAAAAAGTCGGAGAGTTTTTTATGGCAAGGATTGCAGGTGTAAATATTCCACCAAATAAAAGATTAGTTATTAGTTTAACTTATATATACGGCGTTGGTCTAACTTCGTCTCAGAAGATTTGCAAAAGTGCAAAGCTGTCAGAGAGTAAGAGGGTAAAAGATCTTGATGATCAAGAATTAATAACATTACGTTCTGAAATAGAAAAAAATTTCCAAGTAGAAGGTGATCTTCGTAGAGAAGTAAGTCTTAATATAAAAAAGAAGAAAGATATTCGTACATATCAAGGTTTAAGACATATCAGAAAACTACCTGTTCGTGGTCAGAATACACATTCTAATGCTAGGACAAGAAAAGGTAAAGCTGTTGCTATTGCTGGTAAGAAGAAATAAATTAGAGATATAAATAATGAGTCCAACAAACAAACCTAGTTCAACAAATAAAGCTAAAAAGAAAAAAAAGAATATAAGTTTAGGAGTTGTTCATATTAAAGCAACTTTTAACAATACTATTGTTACAGTAACTGATGTACAAGGTAATGTGATAGCGATTTCTACTGCTGGTGCTCATGGTTTTAAAGGAGCTAAAAAAGCAACTCCGTATGCAGCTCAAATTACCGTTGATAAAGTATCTAATGAGGCAAAAGAGCACGGTTTAAAGACTGTATCTATTAGAGTTAAAGGTGCTGGGTCACAAAGAGAATCAGCGATGAGAGCTGTTTTTAGTCAGAATTTCGTTGTTACTTCAATAACAGATGTATCAAGCGTCGCTCATAATGGTGTTAGAGCTCCGAAAAGAAGACGTACGTAGAAAGAATAGACATAAAAGATAGAGAGTTAGGAACAAGCATATGTTATCACTAAATAAAAATTGGAATTCATTAATTAAACCATCTAAAATTGTATATGATGGAAATAACGGTGATTGTAGTATAGCAAATATTATTATTGAGCCCTTAGAGCGTGGTTTTGGCTTGACCTTGGGTAACGCTCTTAGAAGAGTTCTGTTATCATCTTTACAAGGTGCGGCGATAACTGCTTTGAGAATT
>TARA_B110000503_G_scaffold131574_1_pt1 | contig 12929 bp, 11 predicted proteins | sample TARA_B110000503 | Tara Oceans TARA_B110000503 (sample SAMEA4397472) | marine metagenome | biome: Polar Biome; feature: [SRF] surface water layer (ENVO:00010504); material: water (ENVO:00002006), including particulate matter (ENVO:01000060) such as... | depth 5 m
AACCCACTCCTAGGAGTGGGTTTTTGTGCTTTAAGTGGTGCCTCCAGAACTATAACCATTAAAATAAAACACTATATATCAAGTAATTAAGTATAATAAAATTTATTATTGGAACCTTTTAAGTTCCAAATAGAACCTTTTAGGTTCCAATTTTTCCCTCAGATAATTTACGTTTTCTCCACTTCCTTATACTTATAGTTATATTCATTTAACAATTTAGACAGAAGGTTCTAATTTTTTTGAATATGAGTGTATTCTTAGTATTTAGTTGAGGTTTTGAACCCACACCCTACTCACTAGAAAAAAGTTTATTAAAATCCTTCGGTTCTATTCCACCAGTGTTTGAGATAACACAAACGGAAGGGGTGGTTACCAATCCGGTAGAACTGAGGTATGATTGGTATAGAGAGAAATAGTTAGAATACTCTCTGGTGTTTAACCGAGAACAAACACCACACTCCCACTCACTTGATTCATCATCAGGTAGGGTGGGGTGTATCCCTCAAACAATACTTTGACACTATAACACTATGAAAAGTAAAGAAATAGAAGATTATATATATCAATCAGACATAGAACTATACAGTAAAGTATATAAGACTATAGAAGATGAATATTCTAAGATGGATATTAAGACTTTTATAGAACTAGTAGAAATATTAGATAGTTTAAAAGTATCTATTAGATCTCAGATTCTTATAGTTAAGAAAAGAGAATTATTTGATTCAAAAAAAAGAAAGTTTGAATAATGATAAAAGAAAGATTAAGTAAACAAGATTTAATGAAGATGTATAATGTAGATAGAACTACAATAGAAGAGTGGAGAAGAAGGTTTGGTCTTCCAATGATAGAAATCTCCTCTCACTCAAAATACATCCGTAGAGAGGACTTACTAAAGTGGGAAGATAAAATGAAAAGAGATGAAGATTAGTTTAATCTTATGTGGGAGGTTAACTGAAGAGAAGGGTGTTAAAATGAATATTTGACACCCTTTCTTATATAATTGAGATTTCAATAGTATATCAATATTAGTTTATATAGTGTTTGTGTTGATTGACTTTAATTATTTAATTTTAGTCATAATGAAAAAGAAATATTCCCAACCTCGATATAGTGGACAAGAATCTAAACGAAAGTTTAAAGGGTTTGGTTTCTATATTATGAGTAATGATAAATTATTAAAGAAGAATAGAGAAAGATTACTCAAAGAATCAGAAATACATTTAGGAGATGTTACCCACTCTTTTCAAGGGTCACACCAAGATTTAATAAATCAAGGATTTATATCTGAATTAGATAATTCTTTATCAGATATTGAATTATTAGACCAATGGAATTTCATGTATGAGACGTATGGTTATTTAATGAGTGAATTCAAAGATAAATGGGAAAAGGAACAACTTAAAGGATTACATCAAAATACATTCAAACAATCAGAAGAGTTTGAAGATTTGAAACAAAGAGTATCTCAATTAGAATCAGAGGTTATGAAGTTGAAAATGGAATTAGTTAAATCTAAAAGAAAAGGTGGACTAGGTTTTTAGTTTCTTGTAACTGAGAGAAATCGATTATTGTAAAATGTGTAATAGGGTGGTTTCTTTATCGAGGTCAAAATTTTATTACCCAGAAATTAATACAGTATTTCTTACTTTGTCAATAGTAGAGAAACTACATCTACATCTAAAAGATATTTCTTGAGTAGTATATCCGTTCTCTATATCTTTAATTATCATTTTTGTCTTTGGTTTAGAAAGGAACTTCTCAATACTTTCAGAAGTACCCACTTGTCTCCCTCTGTATTTACCTTCAAGTTTACTTCTCTCAATTCCCTCTCTCTGTCTTTCTCTTATCATCTTTCTTTCGAAATCGGACATAGTAGATAGAATGGATATCATCAGTTCAGAGAACATATCAGTTTTACCCTCATCATTGAGATTCTGAAAGTTAGGGTTTCTACAAACCAGACGAATTCCTTTTTGAGTTAAATCTTTCCATAGTTGTAGGACCGAGATAGTATCTCTTCCTAATCTGTCAATAGAATGTACCTCAACATGACTGAGATTACTGTTATCTATTAGTTTTTTAATCTGAGACCCTTTCGGTCTTTCAAATAGAGGTATTGAACCAGAACATTTATCAGTAAACACGTAATCAAATTCTTTAAGATTTAGAAGTTGACGAGAATCGTTTTGTTCTTCAGTTGAAACACGAGAATAGAATACCTTCATTTTATTTACTATTTATGAGTATTAGGTTTACTGTCTAATATAGTAAATTATGATGGGATTTTCAAACTATTTATAAAGTTTGAATTTTACTCTTTAGGGTGTACCCTAATTTTGTAATTTAATATTACATTATTTCAATTCCATATTTTATCTGAGAAATCTTTTGAATTTTCACCGATAACAATCATTAATGTATCCGTCATTTTCTTTTCAATAAGATACTTATTGTATTGTTTTAAAATAGGTTCATCATATAGTTTAAAGTTTGTGTGACCTCCGGGTTTTTTATTATTAAACCAGTTTAAATGATTATTCATATTATATCTTTGATAATAACTAATATGAAAATCATTTATTTCAATTTGGTTAAATAATTTTCTAATAAGTTTTTCTGTGTAAAGACAAATATGTTCAGACCAAAAAGTAAAATCTTTAAAAGGTGTAACATTTGATTTTTTAATTAAAAAATCATCTCCATGAGGTATTTCAATTATTATTTTTCCTGAATCAGTAGTTTGTTTTTTTAATTCTTTTATTATTTCGATTGGATTTGTTAAATGTTCAAAAACATGATTTAAAAAGATTAGATCAAATTTATTTTTTGTTTCTTCCAATTTTGAAAAACAATCTATTCCAGATAAATTAATATTTTTCCGATTTATTTTATTTAATTCGACTCCTGTTAAATTACTTGAAATATTTTGTTCTTTAATTTTTTTTAAAAAACCACCTTTTCCACATCCAAAATCTAGAATACTTAAATCCTTTAATTCATTCTTATATAACTCAAATCTTCTAATATCATCTTCCAGTGGAGGTGTATTAACTAAATTATTATCCAGTAAAGTTTTGTGTTCATCTAGAGTGTATATGGTATTATTTAAATAATAATCATCCAAATCTTCAACACACTTATCTAGTATTAGTGATCCCGAATCATTATCTACTAATACATTTATTTGTTTAATATCTCTTGTACCTTTGTGAAAAAGTTCTGTTTTATCAGAATCTAATATTTTTAAATTCTCAAAGAGAGTAATTAATGGGTTTTTTTTTAATTTATTCATTTTTTTGTTTTAGTTAAATTTACATGAATTTAAATGTAATTTGATATTTTACTTAAATAAATAGATTCGGGTATCAAACCCTTTTCAAATAATACTTTTAGTTTTTTGAGTTCAGATTCTAAATTTGAAGTTTCAAACTTTTCTTTAGTTTGAATTTCAGTTTCATTTAAGTCCATAGAGAACATTTTCTGACCCTCTTTGTCTAATTCCTTAGTTGTGGTGGAGAAGTATTTTCTAAACACCCTCTCTGTGGTATGACCAGACATGGACATGAGTACATGGGTGGGTATGTTATTTTCAACACCCTCTCTTATGAAAGTTCTTCTCATGATATGAGTAGTAAGGAGTTCATGAAGAGGAACCCTCGTGGAACTTTTTTCAATGACTCTTCCTTCTAAGGTGAATTTAGGATTAGAAACCAATCTTGTTAGTTCTACAATTCTACCAATTTCTTTAATGTGTTTATTAACCTTTTGATTAGAAATAGGATTTCCTTTGTTGGTTCTTGGAAACAAATAGTCAGTTCTCCTCTTGTTTTTAGAGTACTTTTTCCATAATTGAAATGTGAGATTGTTGACTGGAATTTTCACTTGTTTACTTAACCTACTTTTTTCCATTCTGAATACAAAGAAACCCTTAGTTCTGTCTTCTGAGAACTCATAATTATCAATTTTAAGATTTACTAAATCTCCGAATCTACATCCTAATCCAGAACCAAATACAATCATATCTCTATACACTTCAAGGTTTGTATAGTTGATTATTTGATCATTCTTTAATTGGTCAGTAATGAGTTCATTTGTGTACTTAGAATGGTTAGGACTTGTAAAGTTAAAATCCTTGAAAGTGTATAATTGTAGAACCTCAACTCTAGATAAATACAATACTTCTTTTTCAAATTCGTGGTTAAATGGAATTATACTGATAGAGTGATTTGTATATCCTTTTTTTTTACACCAATTAATCATAGAGATTAATGTCTTTAATCTTTTCCTAATTGTGGAGGGTTGTTCCTCTCTCTGAGTGGAATAGTCCAAATACCCCTTTTGATATTCATCATCAATATCAGTAATTAGAAATGAGTATTTAGATTCTCTTGTATAGATTTTTGTAAATTCTTCAATCCTCAGTAAAGAGGTTTTAACACTTTTCTTATACCCTTGTCTTAGGGTAATATCCTCATTTATAGATTTTTGATATTCTTTTAAAAGAAATAAGAAGTCAAGGTTTTCATATGTTTTAACCTTTCTTCTTTTTTTATTTTTACTTACATAAGATTTTACTAGTTCAACTATTGGGATTTGATTGTTGAGTTTGATCCTATTAATTACATTCTCTACTTCGGAAACCTTTTGTTTTAGTATGATATTTTTAGACAGGTATTCTCGGTCTGTTTTTAAAATAGGATTTTTAGATCTAGACTCTTTCCACTTTTCATTCCAATCACTTAGTTTTACTTTAATACCAGAGTTAAGTTTTAATTTTCTACCCTGAAAGTAGTAATATACTGATATTGAGACCTCTTCATCTTTGTGATAGTCACCCTTACTTTTCTGATAGTTTATGGAAAAATAGACACTCATAATTAAATAAAGTTAATTAAAAAGTGTGAATATTGGAACTTTTAGTGGAACCTTTTGAGGTATTAAAAGTTAAAACCCTTGAAAATCAATGGATTAACAAGGGTTTTGGTGGTGCCTCCAGGAATCGAACCAGGGACACATGGATTTTCAGTCCATTGCTCTACCAACTGAGCTAAGGCACCATGCTATTAAGCGGATGCAAATATAATTTCTAATTTAGGATATACAAACAAAAAGAGAAAAAAAGGCAATTGTTTTTTTAGATTTCACATCTTTGTAGCATGAAACTAGTGCTAGACATAGGTAATACCTTTGGTAAGTTGGTGGTCTACAGGCAAGAAGATGAGGTGTTTAGAGCTCAATTTGAGCACAAAGACATGTACACAACACTTGTTGGTTTGTTTTTTGATTTTCCAGGTATAAAACAGGCTATTTTGTGCTCTGTAGTCGTTGTTGATTCAAAAATTCGTCTTTTTTTGAAGGAAAAAACAATTCTTTTGGAGGTGAATAATGAAATGAAGCTACCATTTGAAAACAAATATGAGACCCCAGAAACTCTAGGGGCAGACCGAATTGGTCTGGTAGCTGCAGCTGCCTTCAAATACCCAGGTAAAAACTGTTTGGTGGTAGACGCGGGCAGTTGTGTGACCTATGATTTTATTTCATCAGATGGAATCTACCGGGGTGGCGCAATTTCCCCAGGGTTACAAATGCGTTTTAAAGCCATGCATGATTATACAAACAAATTGCCATTTGTTACTTTAAATGAGGCATTTATTGCCCTAGGCACAAATACTCAGAACAGCATTTTAGCTGGAGCTGTCAATGGATTGGTCTTTGAAATAGAAGGTTGGCAAAGCAGTTTTGGGAGTACACATAAAGATTTAACACTTATTTTAACAGGTGGAGACGCACAATTCTTGTCTAAACGACTAAAAAATACCATATTTGCCCATTCTAATTTTCTGGTACAAGGCTTATGCCAATTGCTTGATTATAACACGCTTTAGATGTTTAAAAAGTTATTTTTCACCCTTGTTATTTGTCTATTTATAAAAACTAACGCCCAAGACGGCACGGTTTCTCCCTATTCATATTTTGGTTTGGGCACTTTTAATCCTGCGAATACGGTGGAGAACAATGCCATGGGGGGGTTAAGTATCTATGGGGATTCCATTCATGTAAACCTTCAGAACCCAGCTTCTTATGGTCTCTTGAAGCTCACCACTTATACTGTGGGTGTTTCTCACCGTAGAATGGCCTTGACTTCAGATACCCAAGAAAAAAGCACTGCCTTAACAGCTATTGATTATTTGTCTGTAGCTATGCCCATAGCGGAAAACATTGGTATTGGTTTTGGTATTACACCAGTTACCTCTATGGGGTATATTTTAAATTCTAGCGCAGAAAATGTCAATGGTGAAACCATTACAAATGTTTTCTCAGGAGACGGAGGGCTCAGTAAAATATATTTCTCATTAGGTGCTGCGCCAATAAAAAACTTTACGGTAGGGGCTTCTGCCTTTGCTAATTTTGGGACTGTAAATAAAGAAAGGGTACAGTCTTTGAGTTCTGTATTGTTTGGAACCATAGACCGAAGAACTTCAAGAATGAATGGTTTTAATTTTCAGATGGCGGCCAATTACACGCCAAATATTACAGATAAACTGACTTTGTACACTTCTTTTGTTCATACAACAGGGTTGGACTTGAAAGCGAGTAATACGCAACAAGTAGGTTCGCTCTCATTGGTTAATGGGTCAGAATTAGAAGTCTCTGACTTAGACCTGGAGGCCGCCAATTTAAAAAACAATACCGTTAAAATTCCCTCTGTTACAACTTTAGGTCTTGGGATAGGAGAAAACAAAAAATGGCTACTAGGGGCCTCTTATACCATTCAGGAGATGGGTAGTTTTAGCAGTACTTTTCTAAGCCAATCAAATGTGGCATATTCTGAAGCATCTACCCTTAGGGTGGGCGGTTATTATGTGCCTGATTACGCTCCATTCGCTTCATTTTTTAAGAGAGCGACTTATCGCTTTGGAATTAGATTAGTCAATACAGGGATGCAGGTAAACAATCAGGCTATTAAAGATTTTGGCACAAATATTGGTGTAGGTTTACCAATGGGAGGCACTTTTTCTAATTTGAACATCGGGATTGAAATGGGTGCTTTAGGTACCTCAAAGGCCGGTTTGATTAAAGAAAATTACTTGAGCCTTCGCGTTGGACTCTCATTAAATGACAGATGGTTCTTGAAAAGAAAAATAAATTAATTATTTTTAGCCCTTATTTTTATAATTAACCACAATACATAACACCACCATGAAAAAGAAACTGCACATATTGACCATAGCCCTAATTGGTTTCGTTGGCGTTTTTAAATTACAGGCGCAAGACTGTGCAACCAATTTATCTATCTACTCAGAATTTGTAAAAGTGAAAAATTACGATTCAGCCTATGAGCCATGGAAGATAGTATACGAGGCGTGTCCAGAATTAAATCCTGCTAACTTTGTGTACGGGGAACGAATTTTAAAGTATAAAATTCAAAATAGCGCAGGAGATGAAAAGAAAGCTTTTGTAGATCAGTTACTTGCTTTGTATCCAAAATACAGAGAAATCTTCCCTGAAAGAGAGGCTTTGGCAGACATGCTTATTGACCAAGCCATGTTAAAAAATGACGAGAAGATTGCCACTACAGAAGAAATTTTCTCGATTTTAGACCAGGCATTTAACCAAGACCGTATTCATTTTACTAATGCGAAAGCACTTTATGTGTATTTTTCATACTTAGTAGATTTGAATGCTGCGGGTATAAAAGATTTAGACGCTGTGTTTGAGACATATGATCAGGTAGGTTCTAAAATAGAAGAAGAAGTAGAGTCTCTTAATCAAATGGTAAACAAATTACAGGCCAAAGAAGATGCTGGTAATATATCTTCTAGAGAAAAAAGACAATTATCGATTGCAGAGAGTAAATCAGAAACTTTTGTAAAGATCAATGAAAGTATAGACACCAAGCTGGGGAATTTAGCCAACTGTGAAAACTTAATTCCGCTTTACGAGAAGAATTTTGAAGAAAAGAAAACTGATGTAAAATGGGTTAAATCTGCTGTAGGTAGAATGTACAGCAAAGAGTGTACTGAAGACCCATTATTTGTTAAATTAGTTGAAGCCCAAAACGCTTTAGACCCAACTTCAGATACGTATTTTTATTTGGGCTTACTTAAAATGAATGCAAGAAATAGCCAAGGAGCTGTAGCAGACTTTAATAAGGCGGTAAGTTTAGAGTCTGACACTAAAAAGAAAGCCAACATACTTTATAAAATTGCCACAATTTATAAGAAGGGCAATAAGAGTTTGGCCAGAAACTACGCTCAGAAATCTATAGACAATAATCCTTCAATGGGAAAAGCTTATTTACTCATTGCTGGATTGTACGCAGAATCTGCTAACGAATGTGGAAGCACTACTTTTGAGAAAAGAGCCATTTATTGGAAGGCAGCTGAAGTGGCTAAAAAAGCAGCTCGTGTAGACTTATCTCTAAGAAGTAGGGCAAACCAAACGATTGAACGTTATATGGCATTAGCGCCATCTAAAACAGATATTTTCTCTTCAGGTTTGGCGGGAAAAACAGTTACTTTTAACTGCTGGGTAGGTGGTAGCGTTGCGGTGCCAAACCTATAAATGAAAGACATTAAGACCTTTAAGGATTTAAAAAGTATTGCCATTACATTTGTAACGGCAATACTTTTTTTTAGTTGTAATTCAAATGAAGGGACAGTTGTTTTTGAAGACCCAAAGGTGTCTCCTCAGGGGGTAGCGGAAAATTTTATATTGTATTATACTGAAACAGCTGAGTTTTCTGAAATACCGATGGAAGTGGCCATGGGCGGGGCATTAAAAAAAGATGCCAGGCTTATTGCTATTTTGAGGAGTTCAAAAAGTATGGATTACCAACATTTGGCATTCCCATACAGGACTTTTCCAGATGGACTCGTTTTGGAGGTGTTTGATTCAGAAGGCAAGAAAAGCGTGGTTAAATCCGATTATGGGATTATTTATTCTGCTACAAATGTAATAGATTTGAGGGGTAATGTGGTCATTACTACACATGACGGGAAGCAGTTGGAAACCCCACAATTATACTATGATCAAATAGGAGAATGGATTTTTACCGAAGAAAAATTCACCTATACCAATCCAGAAAACCAAACCATTATGGATGGAAAAGGTATGGACTTTAATAGAGATTTTAGTTTTTTAAATGCCCACAAAACTTTTGGGTATATGACCATTAAAGATACAGAAAGCGATGATTAGAATTTTAAAATATACCGAGTACTTATATTTAATAGTGGCTGTTTTCTCCCTAGTTAAAGTGATCAAGCTTTGGGGAAGTTCATTAGAGGAAATAGGTATTTTCTTGCTCTTTGGTGCTGTTTCAATTGGGATGTTCTTCTTTAGAAGAAATTACAGGTTGAAATTTGAAAAAAGACAAAACGAAAATAAAAAATAGTGGACTCAGACGTCATAATTATTGTAGTATCTCTCTTCTTTTCCGCCTTTTTTTCTGGGATGGAGATTGCTTTTATTTCAGCGAATAAAATTCATATTGAGATAGAAAAAAAACAAGAGGGGTTTCTGTCTAAAATCCTGACTAGGTTAACCAAAAGACCTTCGAAATTCATCGCTACCATGTTGATTGGTAATAATGTAGCCTTGGTTATATACGGTTTATTCATGGGAGACTTACTCATGGGACTATTTGAAAAATGGGCACCTTTAACATCTCCAGCATTAAGTTTATTTTTTACAGACTTCAGTTTACTTACACAAACGGTAATTTCTACGCTAGTTATTTTACTCACGGCAGAATTTTTGCCTAAAGTACTGTTTCAGATTTATGCCAATACTTTGATCAAGGCCCTAGCATTTCCAGCCTATGTGTTTTATTTTATTTTTTCACAGGTATCTAATTTTGTGATCTTTATTTCAGATTTGATTTTAAGGGTGATTTTTAAAACTTCTGGAGATTCAGTTCCATTGGCCTTTAGTAAATTGGAAATTGGCGACTATATTACGGAGCAAATGGAGGCAGTTGCGACCGAGGACGAGGTAGATTCGGAAATTCAAATATTTCAAAATGCGTTAGAATTCTCTGCAGTAAAAGCTAGAGATGTAATGGTGCCAAGGACAGATTTGTGCGCAGTGGAAATACATGAAAGTCCAAAGAATTTAGTGAAGATTTTTACAGAGACAGGATTTTCAAAATTGTTGGTGTACAAAGATACCATAGACAATATTATTGGCTACGTTCATTCCTATGAGCTTTTTAAAAAGCCCCAAACGATTAAGAGCATGCTTTTGCCTATTGAGTATGTGCCAGAGACCATGTTAATTAATGATATATTGAATGTACTGACCAAAAAGAGAAAGAGCATAGCCATTGTATTGGATGAGTACGGAGGAACTTCAGGGATGGTTACCGTAGAGGACATTGTAGAGGAATTGTTTGGAGAAATAGAAGACGAGCATGACAGCACAGACTTAATTGAAGAACAATTGTCTGAAAACACCTATAAATTCTCTGCAAGACTAGAAGTGGATTATCTCAATGAAACCTATCATTTAGATCTTGAAGAGCGAGACGAATACGGTACTTTGGGTGGGTTAATTGTTCATGTGACAGGCGAGATTCCTACCTTAAATGAAAGTATTATTATTGGCTTTTATTGTTTTACTATTTTGGAGGTTTCAGGTAATAAAATAGATTTGGTCTCTTTAGAGGTGCTTGAAAAGGAATAAAGCACTTTATAAAAGTTTAAAAATTAGAAGAAGCGAATAAAATTTAAAAAGAAAATGGTATTTTCGCCAACTGATTAAAAGATATTTAGAAAATGGCAGTATTAGAAAAAATAAGACAGAGAACCACGGTGTTAATCCTTATCATTGGATTGGCGTTATTTGCTTTTGTAATTTCAGGAGTATTTACCAATAGCGGAAGCGGATCTCCTATGGGAGGATCAGCCATTGGAAGTGTCAATGGAGAAGAGATTTCTATAGATGACTTTCGTCAAAAGTTAGAAGTTGCTGCCCAAAGGGCGGGAAGCCAAGCAACCACTGTTCAATTGGTGAACCAAGTTTGGAATTCATCCTTGAGAACAAGTTTGCTAAATCAAGAAATTGAAGATTTGGGTATCTCAGTAGAAGGAGATCAGATCATGAATTTTATAAAGAATACACCATCTTATTCAAACCAACCAGAGTTTCAAGATGAGAACGGTATTTTTAGTGAATCTTTGTTCATTGCTGCAGTTGCAGATTGGAAAGCCAATAACCCTTACAGATATTCTCTTTGGTTGCAAGACGAATTAGCCATTATGCAGTCTGCTAAAGAACAAATGTATTTTAACCTAGTTAAGGCAGGCGTAGGAACTACCTTGGAAGAGGGTAAATTTGACTATAAATTAGCGAACGACAAGGTAGATATCTCTTATGTGAGAATGCCTTTCTCTGCTGTGCCAGATACAACCATCACAGTAACTGCTGGAGAGATTGAATCTTACATTAGTAAAAATCCAGCTTTATTCAAGCAGGAGCCAGCAAGAGATATTCGTTTGGTTTACTTTGAGGAGAAAGCATCTAAAGAAGACGAACAGGCCGTAAAAGACGCTGTAGTTGGTTTGCTTTCAGACACAGAGGAGTACAATGAAAACACAGGAACTACTGAGAAAGTAGCTGGTTTTCTAAACACAACAGATTTAGGGGCGTTTTTAGAACGCAACTCAGACACTACTTACGATACTATTTTTAGGGCTAAGAATGAAATTGTGAGCACTTTTAAAGACTCAATTATCAGTTTAAATCCAGGACAAACTTTTGGGCCTTACAAAGAAAATAATGCTTACAAAGTATCTAAGCTAGTCGCTAAAAAAAATAATGGTACCGTAAAAGCATCTCATATTTTAATTTCTTTTGTTGGAGCTGAGCGTGTAAGCCCAACTGTAACAAGAACAAAAGAGGAAGCAAGAAAAGAGGCCAACAGATTGCTTATAGAAGCTAAAAAATCAACTACTGTTTTTGCTGAATTGGCCAGAGATAATTCAGATGGACCTACAGCTTCAAGAGGTGGAGATTTAGGCTTTTTCCAAGAAGGACAAATGACACCTAAATTCAATGATTTTGTGTTTTCTAACAGCGTAGACGCTATTGGATTGGTTGAAACAGAATTTGGTTTCCATATTGTCAGGGTAGACGACAAACAGGATATTTTCCAAATTGCTACTTTGAGTAGAGATGTTGCTCCTTCTGAGCAAACAATCAATACCATTTTCACTCAAGCGACCAAGTTTGAAATGGAGGTTACTGAAAACCCTAAAGAATATGTAGGTATTGCCAAAGAAGGTAATTTTGACGTAAGAAGTGTCAATAAGTTATTGGCTATGGATGAAAATCTTCCTGGTCTTGCTGAACAAAGAGGGGTAGTTCAATGGGCCTTTAACGAAGACACAGATTTAGGTGCTATTAAAAGATTTAATGTAAACAATGGTTATGCCATTGTGCAACTTACAGCCAGATACCGTTCAGGAACCATGACTGTTGCAGATGCTTCTGCTACAGCGCTTCCAATCTTGAGAAAGGAAAAGAAAGCCGCTTGGATTCTTAAGAATAAAGGAGGCAATACACTTGAGTCTTTTGCAGCCGCTTCAGGACAATCAGTAGAAACAGCTTCTGCATTAAGCGTGAAGAGCCCGATTATTCCTGGTGCAGGTAGAGAAGCTTATGTGGTAGGTAAGGCCTTTAATTTAACTGAAGGAGCCACCTCATCTTTGCTAGTAGGGGAGACAGGTGTATTCTTGGTACAGCTCAATAAAAAACAAGAAGCCGTTGCGTTAGATAGCTATGCTACTTACGCAGAAGCGCTTAAGGCAGGAACCCAAAACAGTATATTTTTTAGTAGTTATAATGCCTTAAAAGAAACAGCCACTATTGAAGACAACAGGGCAGTTTTCTATTAGTAGAAAGCACACAAATTGATAAAAAAA
>TARA_B110000503_G_scaffold43099_1_pt1 | contig 12921 bp, 9 predicted proteins | sample TARA_B110000503 | Tara Oceans TARA_B110000503 (sample SAMEA4397472) | marine metagenome | biome: Polar Biome; feature: [SRF] surface water layer (ENVO:00010504); material: water (ENVO:00002006), including particulate matter (ENVO:01000060) such as... | depth 5 m
GATAACGCCGATGCGTTCCCGCTCGACCCTAGCGCTCAAGAGATCGGGTCCAAGCTACCGGTCTGGTTGTTGTATATAGAGGCCAAAAATAAACAGGCAGAACAGCAGGCCAATTAGGGCACAGAGGGGAGATAGAACGGAACGCCTAAACGCATCGAGGGCAGATTACCTACACGCTCTTAATCCTTCCCAGAGTTCTGCTAAGTTAGGTATTTGAGTTGAAGGAAATCCTGTGGGTCGCCGTCACGCAACCGCCCTACTCCATTCTGCGAACGCACTTATCCTGAGATTCCCATAATGTCCCGCTTTCACCAGCAGCTACCTGCCAGCTGTTCCCACTATCACAGAAAGCTAGACCGAGAGACTATATTGAATAAAGTATAGGCTGGATAAACGCTACTTCTGCTACTAACCTAGTTCAAACAACGGACACAAAATGGCCCCTGGCGCGATAGAATAGGTTGGCCAGCGCCACTTTGGCTCGATTGCGGGGTATATAGCCGCTTTCAATTACCACTTCTCAGCGAAAATAAGTTAACTTGTCATTACCCAGCAAAGACCTGCGGCGAGTGAACCTGCACAAGCTGAGCCAGTCGCGCCGCAGCCAGATGAGCGTTATCGACCTGGTAAACAATAACCTGCTGTTTCGTGATCCGCCTGCCCATACCCGGCTTCGCTCACTGGGTACGCGCGCCTTTACCAACCGAAACCTGGCCGGTATGCAGGGCAGCCTGGAAAAATATCCGACGACCTGCTGTACAATCTCAATATAAAACATTCCGTAGACCTGATCAGGGACTACGCCTACCCGTTGCCCCTGCTGGTTATCATGAAGCTGCTCGGCATCGAGGAGTTGGACAGGGATTATCTGCAGACGTGCACCTCCGCCATGGTCGAGCAAACAAGTGCCGATGCCAGCTTCAGTGAACTGAGCCTGCAGTTGCAGGACTTCCTGCGGTATCTTGAAGCCAGGTTCGCAGCGCGCGAAAGCAACAGCAAAGTCGGCCTGATTGATGAATTGTCGCATACCCAGGCAGACGGGGCCCGCCTCAGCCGGGAAGAACTTTTCAACTATCTCGACGTCGATCGGCTTTTCACACTTCATGACGCCGGCGCGTGTTTTGTCACCCGCGCCAAAGTGAACTCGCAAATTGCGAAGGATCTATTCGGCGCCGAGCGACCGGGCGCAAGAGATCATCTGCGATCAGACTAAGCCTCTCCCTGCTCAGCAGCCAATCTGTATCAGTGAACCCCGGTATGGGCTGTGGTCAGTTCGCGGGGATGTTCAGCGGCCAACGTGGCTCACGCCAGTCCGTTGTTTGTACTAGGTTAGTAGCAAGAGTAGCGTTTATTCCGCCTATATTTCACCCACAAATATTATCGCATTGTTTCTCTCGCACGCATCCGACCACATGCCCTTATCCGGCGACACATCTTCACAGACCGTCTAGCCACTCTCAATCCAAAAGGGGCTGCGCCATGCAAACCCCAAGATATGGCTGGCGCTGCTATCAAAGAACAGCTGTATTTCAACAGTGACGCGAAATCACTTTTTGGTCTTTGTGTCGCAGCTGCGCCGTACCGATAGAATGAAGCGATGAAAAATCTACACTATCTAGCAATTCGAAAGCTGCTTCGAATGCTTTCAAAAGATCGCCCGCCATATCTCGCGTAAGATTATTTTTTACCACGATACGAAACATCGATTGATCGGCATCTCTATCAAAAAAGAGAGGTTCCGATTTTCCATTAGTAGGGTGTTCGAAGCTCATACGGTAGCCGCTTACGTACCAGTGATGTTGCGAAAGCACATGCTGCAGATCAATATCATCGTAGGAAAAATTGCACTCGGGGTTGAGCATGGCGGCCACAACCGGCAAACAGTTCTTTTCGCCATCGTCCAGGATTATAAAGCGAGATTTTCCTGACAACGTCATTTTTTCGAGGCCAGCTCTAAGGAATTGCGCATTAGCCATCAAGTTATCGCAAGACTGCTGGTAGCCGCTTAGCCCAAAGCGAAGCAATTTGTAATACTGCACGTAAACACCAGTCGCAGGTCGCGAGAAATTGAGAGTATAGGATTCTGCCTCACCACCCAAGTAGGTAACTGAAATGGCCACGTGCTCGCTCAGTCCTTCCTTCTGACGCCAAACCAACCATCCAGTTCCGCAAGACGACTGACCGTATTTATGGCCGCTGCTCGAAATCGACAACACATTGTCTAACCGGAAGTCCCAAGCTGGCACATCTTTTTGAAAAGGCGCAATGAATCCACCCGACGCCGCATCGACGTGGATACCCACCTGGAACTGCTTTTGAGCATTTACTTCGGAGACAACCTTATCGATATCCCAGACAGGATCATATTGGCCTCCGTAGTGATTGCCCATGATACACACCACGGCGATAGTATTTTCGTCAATCGCCTCGCGGATCAGCTCCGGATCGGCCTTAAATGTGCCCATTGAGGGTGCGACCAAGCGTGGCGTAATATCCATGTACTTGAAGAGTTTTTCCCACGCGGCTTGATAGCAGGTTGAGATCACTATATTTGGCTTGATTGCCAGAACCTCAGATTCACTGAGGCTGTCCCGTTTGGCTCGCCATTCACGCCATCGAAATTTTAATGCTAGCCCCGCGAGCAGACAAGCTTCGGTAGAACCAACAGTCCCTGCACCGGCGAACGTCTGCGTCTTCGAAAAATTGGCTGGCTCAGGACAATGCCATAGTCGAGCAAGCATGCTAACGACACGATCGTGAAGATTGTATGATTGAGGATAAACGGTTTGATCCGCCAAATTCACACCGAGGCCAAGAAGGGCTATATCCTTCTCTTCCGGTTCAAATGAAACATTTACATAGGATGACGTATTTAACCGCTCGTCAAAGTCGAGTGCGTGAGCATTTTCAATTAGCGCCTTTACCGTAGAAGCACTGTTACCTTGAGCAGGGATACTATCTATCGCACTCCAGTCTTGTTGTGCGGCGGACGAAAAGTGAAAATTTTCGATTTCTGAGCTGTACACAAATTGTATCTGGGCCCGCAATCGATTTACTTCGTCTCTTAACGCTTCTACTTCTTCGGACATATCTATTCCACTTTTATTTAACGATTTAATTAATTTTTTGTATACTCAGGATGATCCTGTCACAATTTTTGGCTTTACCGCTCGTCCTCTAGCCGACATAACAAGTGTTGATATCACTATTAATGATATTGTTTTGTCATTGAATACCCTGCTTTTCTGACTAGAGCTAATACCGTTGAATTCTAAAAAAAGACTGCAGAAATAACCGTTCTATGTATATTTTTTCCTAAAAATAGTCTCGTCTCGTACCTTGTATTTCTTGGTGCAACTGAAGAGTTTTACCGTGTTATGGACGCATACTCTCATCCCTATCACACACAGCGATGGAAATGGCTTAGGATTAACTCAGTAAACCCATCGCCGCTGACCTGTCTATCTTGCAAATATAAAAGATTAAGGTAGAGCTTTGAACCAGAAAACACAAGCGAAAACTCTCAGCGGCCAACTCGGCTCACGCCAGTCCGTTGGTTGTACTAGGTTAGTAGCAAAAGTAGCGTTTATTCCGCCTATACTTGGGGTTTATCACGAGATTATGGCAGTAGAGATGGATAGTATTCATGGTCGATATTTTGACTCTACACACGTAAGGTAGGGTACCACCAAGGTACTGGCAAGTTAATTTAGTTTCGACCGAAATGTGGAAAGTCAGAACGTATAAAACCAACAAATATCGTTCAACGCGTAGCCTGGCAATGGATTTTTGCTCACCTGAGCCTAGTTCTTGTAGAGCCAGCCGATGACATCAAGTTAACTTGTCGTGCGCCACGAGGCGCTGTGTTACTGGCGGCTGAAAGTGCCGCCCAGAAAGCGGGGACCCACCGCACTTGGTATCGAATCTTGGGTTGGTATGGGTAACCATGTGGGTCAAGCGTAGACACAGAGGTGGTAGGCCGTAAGCCTTCGGGCTGAAGTGATAGAGCTCCGTTAAGACTATATTTGGGATCGGTGAACGTGGGAGATCCTCATCGCTCTGCCAGGGAGAGCGGTACCGGCGAACAAGTCTACACAGCTAGAATGCCGGGATGGTGATGAGGAAGTCAGATGGGTCATAGTACTGGTGAAGGGGAGTAACGCCCGTGGAGGGAAGGACACTGGGTAAAGTTAACTTCGAGGGGGACACGTTGTGGGTACTACAGAGACCCGTGGAACGACGGCAGCAACTTTGAGGACAAGCTGGAGCAGGGCGTAATGCGTCAGGTCCTGGAGAGCATCAACGACCCCAAGCTCCCGCGCTATATGCAGCGGATGTTCAAATCCGGTGTGCTGGCGGATGCGCGCCAAGTTGAAGGCCGTCAATGCCTGGTGCAGGACCATCCGTAGTCGATATCCGCTGAGCTACATCTGGGCGGTTTACTGTGCGAAGTTGCGCGGGCACATCCAGTATTATGGTGTGTCCTTCAATATTCGTGCGGTACATACCTTTCTGGTGAAAGCGACGCGTATTCTTTACAAATGGTTAAATCGGCGCAGTCAAAGACGATCGTTCAACCGGGAGCGGTTTACCTCGTACATCAAGGCTAATCCGTTGCCAAGGGCGAGAGTCTCTCATGCACTGTATGCAGCTAGGTGTGCTTAGTTTCACACTATCAGTAAATAATGAATCTACTTTTGATAAGAAGTTGTTATAGTTACCCAAAGTTGGTTGGCTACGTCATTCTGAGTAAATCTTTGGAAGCTTGTCTCACACAACTGCTCGTCTGCCCGACATGTAGAGGGTCTCTCGATACAATCTGTTTTCAATCTCATGAGGGCTCTTTGCAACATGGCTTGCTGCGCTGTGATGTCTGCAATACCGTAATGCCGGTTTGTTATGGTTTTCCCCTGATCAGTGAAACACAGCTTGATGTTGGCAATCTCGATTACGCCTGGCTCTCAGGGCGCATGGATGACTGGTTTGCATTAACCCGCTATGACAAGTTTTTGGCTGAAAAGTCGCGGCGGAGCATGGTCGACAGTTACGCCGCATTCCAGCCCTTCAACGAATCCTCCCGCTCCCTCCTGGCGGTCTATGACGCACTTGCCGAGGGCCTCGTTCCAGGCGACATTATTGTCGATACCTGGTGCCGTACGGGTTGGCAGGGAGAGTGGCTGGCCAGCTTGTTCCCGCAGCAGCAGATTATCTCTTTGTGGGAGGGGAACAGCAATGTGTTGGGCTATACCGGTTTTCAATACTGGTTGGCCAGAGGGCTCAGGCTTCCGAACCTAGAGGTTGTCTTCAGCCATCCCGACAGACCGCTGCCATTAGCCGATAATTCGGTTGCCTTGTTGATTGGACTGGATTCTCTACACCGATACGCGCAGGAAAGTTATTTGCCGGAATGTTTACGGGTTACCCGCGATAACGGCGTTTTGTTTTTTCCGCATATTCACTTGACCAACTCCGAGCCCGATCCGTTTTTCGAGCGCGGCTGTCTGCAGCTCTCTGGGCGGGAATGGCAAGATATCCTGGTCGGCGCTTGTAACTCAAGTGGGCGCGAATCCTTTATTTTTTCTGAACGGGAACTGTTTGATGCCGCTGAAGGGTTTCAGCTTATCAACGACCCAGATACCCCGCATTACAACGGTGCAGCTCTGATAGCACCAGAAGCATGGTCTGGTCGCACCCTAGCTGCGCCAGTCTGTGAAGCACCGGTGGCAGAGCAGTTTTTGATCGTGAATCCGCTGCTGGGTATAAACTTGAGTACGGCACAAGTGAATTGCAGGGCAGAGGATATGGCTCCGGTGTATCGGGAGCTACTGACACGTCATCCTTGCTATGAGCGCCGATTGGAGCGGGAACTGGATGCTGCCTTAACGTCTATGGACTGTGAGATTTTATTTCACGCCATGGCTGGCTACCAGCTCGGCGAGATTTGCCAGAAGTTGCCGGCAGCTGATCAGGCTATTCATCAGACGGTGAAAGATCTCGCCCGACGCGAACTGCTGTATCCAGCAGCTGTCTCAAGGAGTATGGCTGAGTTGCAACACTTCTACGGCCATCTCACAATACCGTTGCGGCGAGTGACCAGCTTTTGTCAACTTTGGACCGTGCTGGGTGCGCGTTATCGTGATACTCCGATACTGATGGACGAGGACGGCGAATGTTATGATTTCTCGTCTGTGGCGCTATTGGTAGAGGCGTCGGCGCTATGGCTTGATGCCAGCTATGAGCCGGGCTGTCGCGTTCTGATTTGCAGTGAACCTTGTTTGGAGTTTTTTGTTGTCGTATGGGCGTGTTGGTTGTCCGGCCGGGTTGTGGTACCGATTGACCATGACATAGCCGAAGCTGCACTGGATTACATTATCGTAGAGACCTCTCCCGCAGTCTGCCTGGGTCAGCATAAAGGTTTCATCGAGTTCGACAGTCTCGCAGAGGAAGATAGCAGATTATTCTCTGAGCAGGTGTCACCCTATATAGAACGCAGTTATTTGCCAGTGCGAGCCCCTGGCGCTAATGACCCCGCTGTGATCCTGTTTACGTCTGGTTCTAGTGGGCAACCCAAGGGTGTACCCCTGAGTCAGGGCAGCCTGATGTATACGGGCCAGCTGTTAGCCCAGAATTTTTGCTGGGAAGCAGGCGAGAGGCTGTTATCCATGGGGGGGTTGCATACCATGAGCGGCATCCGTAACACCGCAGTTGCTGCGCTGTTTCCTGGCATGACCATTGTTTTACCGTTGCCGGGCATGATGCACCCGCAGCGCCTGTTGAGTTTATTGCATCGAAACGCTGTCTCCTGCCTTTCTGCTGTTCCCTCCTTATTAAGCGCACTGGCAAGTTCTCGAGAGCTTTTGTCGGCGGAGCCCAGGCCGCAGGAACTGCGACAGATTATCTATACCGGGTTCGCGCTGGCTGCTAAAACCGGCCAATTGATAGAGCAGTGGCTGGATCTACAAGTGCTGGGCTATTATGGTCTGACCGAAACCGGAGGCATTTGCCTGGCGCATTCACCAAGTCAGTCTGTACACGGGAACCTTGGGTTTCCCATAGGTACTATCGCTCAAGTGAGAGATGAGGCGGGGACGGTTGTGCAGGGTTGCGGCCGGGGGGAGTTGGCAATTTATTCTCCCGGAAATGCTGAGGCATACCTGAACACCGATACACAGAGCGCGGTTCGATTTAAAGACGGTTGGGTTTACACCGGCGACACCGTGGGTTTGTGTGAGGATGGTTCCTTTGAGTACATTGGGCGAAGTGACGATCAGGTGAAAAACCGCTTTGGAGAACTTCTGTATCTGCAGGAAATTGAAAATGCGGCGCGTGGAATTCCCATGCTGGAGGACAACTGCGCGATTAAAACCGATCATGACATTGTTCTGGCGGTTGCCTGCGCAGCGCCCTCGGATCACGCTCCGTGGCAAGAGAGTATTTTCCATCAACTTACGGAAGCGCTGGGTGAAAGTAAGCTACCTGATCGCCTGATAAGGGTTGATCAAATACAACGCTTTGGTAATGGCAAAACGGACAAGCGCGCAATGCGGCGCCGGCTGTCAATTTGAGGAAATTTGATGTCTCGCTTCTACCAAGCCGCAAAAGCGCAAAGTGCCAGGAAAACATTTCTGGAAGCCGGCTCCCGCAGTATCTCCTATGGCGAGTTGTGTACAGACATAGCCAAGTTTTCTGCCTACCTCACCGCATCCACACTAGATGAAGGCTCGCGGGTAGTAATCAGTGCAACTGACCCCTATCACGCCAGCCTGTTATTTATGGGACTGGTCGATAGCGGCATGGTTCCAGTCATCGCTGCGCCGGGCATAAGAGCAACGGAGTTTAACCTGATCCTCCAGACTACGCAGGCTCAGGCTTGTATAATGGACGAGGGTACCTTACTCGATTGTGTTGGTCATCAGGACTTACTGCAGCTGGCCTTGCCAATAAAAGAGCCAAGGCAGAAGAAAACGCTGGTGAACAAGCTGCTGGGGAAAAAGAAGGCGCCGGAATCAGGCCCTCCGGGTTTTCCTGCTGTACTGCACCGACAGGAGGAGTTGGCCCCGCGGCAGCAATGGCCAAATGAGTACGAAGCCTATGTCATTATGACCTCCGGGTCGACGTCTTCCCCAAAAGCGGTGGTGACCCGGCATGGAGCGCTTTTTGCGCACCTGGAGACCCTGAAACGGCAGTTCGGCTTCAGTCCCGATACGCGTTTGTTTAATATTCTTCCGTTGTACCATGCTGATGGCCTAATTCAGGGGCCTGCAGTAGCCTGTTTCAGCGGCGTTACCTGGCTGCGCCCATTTGCTTTCAGTATTCCCAACATGGAGGCGATGTTGCTGTCACTGTACCGTTACCGGGCGACACACTTTATCACTGTTCCCACTGTGCTATCACTGATTACGCGTATGAGGGACGACCACACAGATTGCTTTGATTATGAAGAGTTTCGCTTTGTGGTGTCTGCTGCGGGTTATCTGGAAGTGGAACTGTGGACGCGTTTTGAGCAAACCTACGGCGTTCGAATCGTCAACCTGTACGGTCTTACCGAAACGGTTACTGGTGCACTGTTTTGCGGCCCCGACGATGAATCCCATCAGATAGGGACTATAGGCAAGCCAGTGGACTGCGAGGCAAAGGTGGTCGGTGAGGATGGTAGCGAGCTTGGCGTCTCTGAAGTTGGCCAGTTGTTGCTTAGGGGGGCTAATGTATTCAAGGGGTATATCGGCGCCGAAAATGCCAATGAGGGTGTTTTCCAGGACGGCTGGCTTTGTACGGGTGACCTCGCGCATTTTGACGATCAGGGAATTTACTCTATCGATGGGCGAATAAAAAATGTTGTGATCTCAGGAGGAGAGAACATCTACCCTGAGGAGATCACCGAGGTTATCAATAGACACTCACGAGTCGTTGAATCTTGCTGTTTTGGTGTGGAGCACCCCGAGTGGGGGGAGATCCTGGTCGCCGCTGTGGTAGTGTCCCCGGGTTTCAGTGAGACTGAAATCAATAACTGGATTGAAGGCCAGTTGTCTCATTACAAGATTCCTCGTCGTTGGATTGAGATAGAGGCTTTGCCGCGAGGACCCTCTGGTAAAACCCTGGTTCCGGAGTTGAAGAAAAACTACCTCGAGAGGAACAGGGCAAAACCCGACGGTTATCACGATGATTTGGAGCAAAAGATACTCGAAATGGCAGCGGGTATTTTCAGTGTGTCGCTAGCGTCTCTTTCTGATGACTCTACCCCGGAGACGACAAGGGGTTGGGACTCACTGGCCCATGTAGAGTTACTGCTTGCATTAGAGCGTGAGTTTCAGGTGAAACTTTCTGGTAATGACATCGCGGAGATTACCAGTTTGGGCGCTGCGCGGCATAAAATTCAAATCAAAGTCGGTGGCTATGACTCTGCGCCCTGAGCTCTACATAATACCGGTTTCAGTCGTGCTAGCGGTTTTCCTGGTGTTTGGTCTGCACGCTGTCTGGAAGCCTGCTTCCCAGGCCTGGGAAGATTATGACCCCACCGTACTCTATGCAGTCAGTGAGCCCATCCGTCACTTCACTGCCAGAACCTGTCAGGAACGCAGCATAACTGCCTTCGGCAGCTCATTAATGTACCGAGCTTTTGATGAGCGTGGCGTCGCCTGGAAATGGATGTCATGGAACCACATGGAAAGGCAAGTTGAAGAGTTTTCAGCGCAGGTAATTTCGCGCTTCGGAAGGCCCCCAAGTTTTCAGACGCTATTGCCTATTCTCGATAAAATGCCCAACTGCAGAAAGACGCTGATATTTCAGGGTAATGTACTGTTCAGGCATCGGGTTGTTGGTTCATTCGGGGATATGTACGGCACCTATTTCTATACATCGAATTTTCATATGCGTTATTTTTGGGAGAATCTTTGGCCAACGCCTATTATCTCCACCTATCACTCCATAACGCCAAAAGCAGCGGATCCGTTCCAGTATAACGATGGCCTGATAAGGAAGGTTCGCCCTGTCAACAGCATTAAACTTTCTGACATTGACCGTAACCTGGACATTATTGAAGAGCAGATCGAGCGCGGCGCACGGGTGATCATTATCGATATTGCTCGTGGGAATGAGTACGAAGAAGAGGCGAAAGACTTCTTGCGTGAATATCGCGAAAAAACTCGGGCTTTGGCTAACGCGGTCGAAGGCCTTGAATTCTTGGAGTTTCCTTCTCTTGCCAAAGAGATGTACACAGATCAGCGCCATATGAATGCCCATGGCTCGGATGAGTTTTACAAGTGGCTGGCACCACAGATCGAGAACCTGGGCAACTAGACCCATGGATATTGTAAGCTTGGAAGTATTTTCCATCGCGTTAATGTTTGTTGCCACATACTGGCTATTGCCACGGAGCCTGCAGTTATATTACCTGGTCATCGCAAGTATTTTCTGTTTTGTATTTATGGAGTACTACGCGTCCCTGTTCTGGCTGCTTCTATTGTCCGGCGCTTGCTACCTGTTTTCAGGTAGGCTTTCGATTCTGGTTTCGAGTAGGGTCGCCGTTCCCATTGGGATTCTGGCCTTCATCTTGTTTCTGGTTCTGTACAAATTCAAAGTACAAGCCGGAGGCTCGTACTTTGTGATTCTTGGTGCGAGTTACTACGTGATGCGGATGTTACATTATCTTATTGAATCTTCGCGACACCAATTACCTGATCACAGCTTTGTAGAGTTTTTGGCCTATTGTTTTTTTCTTCCCACTCTTTTCGTTGGTCCAATAAACCGTTTCCCGGATTTCGTACGGGATGAGCGCAGAAGGCGCTGGGACTCCAGGTTGTTTCATCAAGGGCTGGAACGAATACTGTTTGGATATTTCAAAGTTATTGTTGTGGCTAATTACCTGCTGGGTGTGAAATTGGCGGACTACACAGAGACATTACAGGGTGATACAACCGCGCTAGGTGCATGGATGCTGTGCCTTGAATATGGCATGGATCTCTATTTCCGGTTTGGTGGATACTGTGATGTTGCAATAGGTGTGGCGGCATTACTGGGGTTTCGAATACCAGAGAACTTCAATTATCCGTTTATTCGCAGAAATATAGCCGCTTTCTGGAAGAGTTGGCACATAACGCTTTCGTCGTGGTGCCGAGATTATATTTTTATACCGGTGGCACATTCTTTGCGCAGTCCAGCTGCAGGCGTTTTACTTTCGATGATAGCGCTTGGGCTCTGGCACGAAATATCTGCCCGATATATCGTTTGGGGGCTGTATCATGGAGTGGGGATCGTTATTTTCCAATATTGGAGTCGAGCAAAGGTCAAGATGTTTCCGGTGGCGATTTTGCCGAAGTTTATTACTGCTTCACTGGGTATAGTGATTACGTTTAATTTCGTCATCCTGAGCTTTGCGATCACCAGGACCGATTCCCTCAGTGGGGCGTTCCGTGTATACCAAACTATTTTTGGGGTGGCCTGATGTACTATTTCCTTAAAGAAAAGCTAGGTGACAATTGGGCCACACGTCTAATTGCGATAGTGCTTTACACGTTGATAGTCCATCTCATTATTCTGTACTCCTCCCTTCCTACCGATACTTTTCGCTATCTAAATATATAAGAGCGGGGTTCTGAATAGGCGGAGAGGGTACTAATGTAATGAACAATCCCCACTCTAGCCGCTAGCGCGGGAGGAGTCCTCAGACTAGCCTTAACACTGAAGGGCCTCAACTTTGACTGGGAGATCAACATGACTATTAGCATATTGGGCATTGATATGAACATTGCGCAGTAGTGCTCACGTTAGCGGTGCCCGCTTGCCGCGACTTATTTTTCTAAGCCCAGGTAGTATTCACTCATCACCTGAAACGCGAGCTTCTTCTGGCCTGTCTCTGAGATTAAACTCTTTCGGTTCCAGTAATTCTGAATATCGATGTTGTGACGATGGTGAATTTTCCCATCTCCTGCAGCATCAGCTCACGCACTTGGTCTTTGGTGACATCCAGTCCCTGCTTCTGCATTTCCTGCGTCAGAATTCCCGACAAATACCGACCAGGGTATTCGTTGTAACCCAGCACGTCGACAACATGGCCCAGACTCCACAGAATAATGGTGGCGCAGTTTTGGTCGTGGTCGATCAGCTCGCTTTACTGTTGTTTGGCGCTGGCCAGGGTGCAGGGGGTATCGAACTGAATGTTGTGATAGCGTTGAGTGTCTCCAGCCCCAGTCGTCGATCAGGAGCAATCGTGTTTTGGCGATTTGGGCCAGCAGCTTCTGGATGCCGCCGACGCTGAGCTTGGTGCTGCGGCTGATTTCGCGAATGGACAGGCTGGCACAGAGCCGGAGCCTGAGTACGTCTCGTATTTTGCGCATTGCAGTTCTCTTGCCTGGCATAATCGCTCCCAGAAAGTCGGGGAGCGTACCAAATCGTTTAAAGATCAATGCGTTGAGAGGGATTCTGGTTGAACGTGAACAGTCATTCTGGAAATTGCCCAAAAAGTGTTCACGTTCAACCCGGAATGGGTGTTCACGTTGAACCAGAATAGGTGTTCACGATGGGCCGGAATACGTAATTCACCAAAGGAAAGTATCTTAGGTTTGCTTCAGTTGATTTGAATGATGGTCAATAGGTGCAAAAGGGGATGGTTCAGATATGACTGGCTGATTGCAGCAGGCGCGAGAGCTGAATACTGGTAGCTGCCAGACCTCGGTATCTAGGGTAACGGCCATATGCTGATGATGGAGGATAATTCGGACGAGGTTGCCGATATGATCATCGCCTGGGTGGGATAAGGCGGGCAGTACCTACCTTTTCCGCACGTGGCGCTATGGCCACTGCTATACCCGCGAACATAATATAAGGGGGTAAGCCCAGCCCGATAGACCACGCTCGCTAGAGACAATATAGCCGCTTGCGGCAAAGGTAGACGGGCTGCAAAAGTGGTTGCGGAGGTGGTGACTA
>TARA_B110000503_G_C7172651_1_pt1 | contig 12915 bp, 14 predicted proteins | sample TARA_B110000503 | Tara Oceans TARA_B110000503 (sample SAMEA4397472) | marine metagenome | biome: Polar Biome; feature: [SRF] surface water layer (ENVO:00010504); material: water (ENVO:00002006), including particulate matter (ENVO:01000060) such as... | depth 5 m
CAGGGGGGTTGCTAGCGCGTCAACGAGCCTGTCTCTTAGCGCTTCTTTATAAACCGACCATTTGTTCGATTTGAAACACAAACTTAAGCGACCAAATTTTATATTGCAAAATATTTCATCACATTTTTTTTATAATGCTATTCTGTGATTGTAATTAGAATCTTCTGTATTTGACAAATTAGTTCTTAAATGCTTAGAAATCAATCATTTTCAAGCATTAATTATTTTCTGTCATGAGCATAATGTTTTTCAAAAATAAGTACAGTCCAATGGTTCAGTGATCGTTTGATATTGCTTGAAGTCTTGGTAGGCGGATGCTCCTGATGTTGTTATTATTTTGAATTTCAAGGTGAATTCATTTGTTTCTCATTTAGTTTGTGTTTTATTTTTAGACATGCAGACAGCAGATAGACTAGCGGAGGTACAGGAATATTACTTTTCAGTAAAATTACGGGAGATTCGTGCCCTTGAGCTAGCAGGAAATAAGGTACTCAACTTGGGCATCGGCAGCCCTGATTTATTGCCGCCTCCCGAAGTGCTAGAACAATTAAAATGGGCTACTGATTTGAAGGGAGCGAATCAATATCAATCCTATCAGGGATTGCCCGAATTCAGGCAATCGATTGCCAATTTTTTATTGAAAAAAATGAATGCTGTTCTCAATCCTGATACTGAAGTTTTGCCTTTAATGGGCTCCAAAGAAGGCATAGCTCACATATCATGGGCTTTTTTGAACAAAGGGGATCAAGTGTTAATTCCGGAATTGGGTTATCCCACCTATACCTCAGTCACCAAAATGGTTGAGGCAGAACCTATCTATTATCCACTAATTGCTGCAGAGCAATGGAGACCTGATTGGACTTTCTTTGAAAATCTTGATTTCAGTCGAATAAAATTGATTTACTTGAATTATCCACACATGCCGACGGGGGCCAAAGGGAGCCTTCAGATTTTGAAAAAGTTTGTAAAATTGGCACAATTAAATGAGGTGCTATTGGTTCATGACAATCCCTACAGCTTTATTTTCAACGATGAGCCATTGAGTATTTTTTCAATAGAGGGGGCCAAAAGTTGTGCATTAGAGTTAAATTCTTTGTCTAAGTCATTCAATATGTCTGGATGGCGTGTGGGATGGGTCGCGGGCAGTGCGGAAAACATCAAAAGTGTATTGAGAATAAAAAGCAACTTAGACTCAGGAATGTACCAGCCCATTCAAAGGGCGGCAATTGTGGCGCTTAATCAAGATGATCATTGGTTTGAAGGTTTGACTACCATTTATGGCCAGCGCAGAGAAGTCGTTTTTAAGTTGTTAGATAAGCTTGGGTGTCTTTATCAAAAGGACCAATGTGGGATGTTTGTTTGGGCCAAGGCCCCCATGGCGAATGTGGACGAGCTTATTGATGATTTGCTCCAAAACAAACATATTTTTATCACACCGGGTCATATCTTTGGAGAGAAAGGCAGGCACTATCTAAGGGTATCTTTGTGTGCGCCTATTGAGGACTTTGAGTTGGCTATTTCACGCTTATGAATGTATCAATAATTGGTTTGGGTTTGATCGGAGGATCTTATGGATTGTCGCTCAAAGAACGAGTAAAAGGGCTCAAGGTATTTGGTTGGGATCAAGACCATCTTCACCAACTAGCCGCCGAAAAACTCGGATTAGTGGATATAGGTTGTGCTTCTATGGAAGCGGCTATCAAGGTTGCAGATTGGATTATTTTGGCCCTACCTGTAAATGCTATAGAATCAAATATTACAATTATTCTAGAAGCGTTAGGACCGAATCAACTGGTGATAGATTTTGGATCTACCAAAGGAGAAATATGTAGGGCGGTTGAGAAACATTCAAAGAGAGACCAATTTATCGCAGCTCATCCGATCGCAGGTACAGAGTACAGCGGCCCTTCGGCAGCTTTTTCGACACTTTTCAAAGACAAAGTCATGATTGTTTGTGAGTCAGAAAAAACACGCCCTATTTTTATAGAGGCTTTTAAAAATCAATGTGCAGTTCTTGGCATGTCTACTACCTATATGGACGCGCTTCAGCATGATAATCATTTAGCCTACGTTTCTCATTTAAGTCACATTATTGCATTTGGGTTGTCTACAACAGTTTTGCAAAAGGAAAAGACCGAAATAAATATATTTGATTTGGCAGGTTCTGGATTTGATTCAACTGTGAGATTGGCCAAGAGTTCGCCCGATATGTGGACACCCATCTTTATTAAAAATAGGTCTGCTATTTTGGAAAGTCTTGATCTTTATTTAGAAAAATTACACGATTTTCGTCAATTACTAAATGACTCCGATGAGCAAGGAATTAACACCTATTTGGAAAGAGGTCGAGAGATTAGGAAAATCCTAAAATAGGCGCTATATCCTTAATCTAGAGATACCTCCGTCAACAGCCAATACTTGACCAGACATCCATTCCGATTGCTCAGAAAGGAGAAATGCAACGGCATCTGCCATGTTTTTTGGGGTTCCTAATTTTTGTAAGGGGTGGCGATCGGCATGGGCTTTCTTTTTTTCTTCACTGCCCAGAAGCTTAGCGGCCAATGGCGTGTCAGTCAGTGAGGGAGCGATGGCATTAACCCTTATTTTGGGAGCTAGTTCAGCGGCAAGCGCTCGCGTAAGTCCCTCAATGGCTCCTTTGGATGTGGCGACTTGCGTATGGAAATTAAATCCTGTTTGGACAGCTACTGTAGAAAAAAAGACAACAGAGCCGCTGTTTGATTTTTTGAGATTTGGCAATACCTGCTGTATTACTCTTACGGCACCTACTACCTGTAAGTTAAAGTCAGCCATAAATGCCTCAGGTTTGATGCGATGAAAGGGCAACAGGTTAATACTCCCAGGGCAGTAGACCAAGCCATCTAGTACTTCTGGGATCAAGCTGAAATCGAGTTCACCTGATAAGACATCAAGGGGAAAATATTTAACATTTAGCCAAGTTGATGAAACGGGGTTGTTGTTGAAACTTGCAATAACTTGATAGTCCGTTTGATCTGCGTAGTGATGAACGACACTTGCGCCAATTCCAGAAGATCCTCCAATGATTAGTATATTTTTCATTTTATCTAATTTTCTAATACTCAAACATCTGTTCATTGATTTTAGTGCCCTGTTTTCTTAAATTAATAAGAGACAACTTTAATTATGGGTCTTAACGGTTATCTTTGTGGTAAAGAAATCGTTTATAAAAATTGAAATTTCTAGCAGCCTTTTTTTTTATTAGCGTTTATAATTTTCAGGTAATGGCACAAACTATTTTGGTCAAAAAAAAAATAAACCAAACTATTTCCATGAAAATTTCTGAAGCACTTCAACTGATGCCGCCCCAACAACTCATCGATCGATACGCTTCTTCAAGGATTCCAATCGCCATGTTTACTTCCCAGGATGCAAAGATTGATTTTGGGATCAATGAGACCGCCACCAATTGGGGATCTGATGATATTGAAATATTACTTTCTTTTTATAAGGCATCTATTTCAAATCTTTATTCTCAAGTGGATTTTGTGCAAAGTCAAATTAGTACGGTTGACCATCGATCATTTATTGTTTTTGAGTTCATCGGGACTATTTCAGAAGAAAGCTTATTGGGCGGAGTAAATCTGTTTCAGAAATACAATTATATCCAATATATCCCTTACGGAGGTAAAGTGTTACTTTTCAACTTCAATTGCGACCCAAAGGAACGAGATATTTGGGCGCCAATAGCCGCGCAAATGATGCGGAGTGTCAAGCTAAAATAATGCTGAGTATTCATAGTGACGACCATTTCATGGGGCAGGCTTTGCTACAAGCAGAGTTGGCATTTGAGGAAAAAGAGATTCCCATTGGGGCGGTAATTGTTTGTGAAAATCGAATTATTGCAAAAGCATATAATCAAGTAGAAAAACTCCAAGATGTTACGGCGCATGCAGAAATACTGGCAATTACGGCAGCTCAAAATTATCTCGGCTCAAAATATTTAAACGATTGCACTCTTTTTGTTACCCTAGAACCCTGCAATATGTGCGCAGGGGCTCTTTTTTGGAGTCAGATAGGGCATGTAGTGATCGGTGCTAGAGACGAGAAAAGAGGCTTTACTAGGGTGTCTCCTCCCCCCCTTCACCCCAAGACACTCATTGCCTTTGGGGTATTAGGAAATAAATGTGAAATTTTGATCAAAGAGTTTTTTAAAAACATGCGGAGTCAACAGAAAGACCTATAAAATGGAACTTGTCAAGTTAGATTTTATTAAATTGACCCCGATATTATTCAAACTAAATTAAAAAATCATGGCATTTGAATTACCTACATTACCGTACGCGCACGATGCGCTGAATCCTCATATTGACACCGCTACCATGGAAATCCACCATGGAAAACATCACGCAGCCTATATTGCGAAATTGAATGCTGCCGTTGCAGGTAGTGAAATGGAGAGCAAATCGCTTGATGAATTGATCAGAAATCACATCAATATACCTGCTGTTCGAAATAACGGGGGAGGCCATTGGAATCATTCCTTATTCTGGACTGTTATGAGTCCAAATGGGGGAGGACTTCCGACCGGAGGTTTGGCCACAGCTATTAATACTGCTTTTGGTTCTTTTGAAGCCTTTAAGGAGGCTTTCAGTAATACTAGCGCAAATCAATTTGGATCGGGATGGGCTTGGCTCTGCGTGCATGCTGGCGGGAAAGTAGCTGTTTGTTCAACGGCCAATCAGGACAATCCTTTGATGCCAGGCATAGGCTGTTCAGGAACGCCTATTTTGGGATTAGATGTATGGGAACATGCTTATTATTTAAACTATCAAAATCGCCGACCAGATTATATAAATGCATTTTTTAATGTCATTAATTGGGATGAGGTGAGCAGGAGATTTGAAGCGGGTAAATAATTAAAGATAAAAGAAGACCTAAGATTTCAGGTCTTCTTTTATTATTTAGTTTCGAAATCAGACAATCGTAGGGTCATCAAAACAGGATTGTGATCTGAATGTTCAAATTTCAAATTTTTCCCTTCGACGCTGACGATTTCAATATTGGGAGAAACTAAGTAGAAATCAATCAATGATACGGGTGTTACACCATAATCCAACGTATCCGCAACGCTTCTACAAGTTGGAACTGTTTTGTCGTAAGCCCATTTCCAGTCTTTTGGCATGAAATCTGTTGTAATATTTGTTGGGTGATTTAATGAAATTGGGGCAACGCCACCAGCCCTACTGACTTCTTCATAGGATACTTTTGGTGGACTCTGATTCCAATCACCCCCTACAATTACATAGTTGCCTTCTTGGTATTCTCTTAATAAAAAATCTTTTAAATAAGCCATTTCTTTTGACTTCAATTTACCATTGTCATAGGCAGAGTTGTGGGTATTAATTACGACTAGGTCTTTACCCATCTTTTGAGTAGTTTGATAACGTTGCACGGACATGCACCTATCTAGGTGAAATAAGTAATCTGGCCAATCATATTTGCCGGGGTACTGATAGCGAGTGCTGGTGCCGGGTTTATATTTGGAATAACTACTTAATCCACTTTCCACCATTCCGTAGGCATTCCAAGGTTGCAAAGCAGGGATAATAACACGTCCTACTTGGTAGTTCAGTGAAAAACTATGACTATAGTCTTTAAGGTCTTCTAGGAAGAGCGCATCATGATCCTTAAAATAACTACGTTTTGATCTTTTATCAACCTCTTGAAGCAATATAAAATCAGTCCTATGATTGTCTAAAAAGTTTCTGATGCCCATTAAATTCTCAGACACATAGCTTTCAGGCACACGCACCATCTTTCCGTCTGTAAAGAAAAAACTATGGTTACTATCGTAATAAAAATTTGATTTAGCCCCAAGTCCAGCAAATCCGATATTCCAGCTTAAAAAAGTCAAATTTGGATTTGAAATAATCCGTTGGGTGCTGTGACCATCAATGGTAAGTTCAGTTATTTCTGGTGGAGCATAATCGGTGATGGTGGCATGCGCTAGAGAGGCAACTATATAAATCAAAAAACATAGAGGGAGCAACAATGCGCATTTGGCGATAATTAAAATTATTTTTCGTTTCGAGAGCATATTTAAGCCTAAATGTATGCTATTTTTTGATGTTTTAAGAAATATTAACTCCAGTGTGATACAACAGACTTAGTTAAGGGAATCTTATTCTTTCAATTTAGGTCTAAAAACTACCTATTTTAAATAAAAATACGTGGACTTAAGCCGAATTGTTCGTCATGATTTTTTATTTCCAACCCGGATGCTCAAATCAAAGAGTTTTATGTTATATTTTTGTTTATTCGGATTATTATTTTGGATGATCCTATAATCTTCAGTTGTTCTTGTGTGTTCAGGCTGTTCAAGCAAAGTGATTGTCCGTGAATTTTATTAATTATCTATGAAATATTTTATTCTTTTTTTTGGTTACTCCTTGTTGTTTTTTATGAGTTGTAATACTGATGAGAGCAAGAATGGTGCGTCATTGATATTAGAAGATATGGATACCTATGCCGTAATTCAATCTCAAATATGGGATAACTCGTGCATCAGCTGTCATGTAGCAGGATCTCCTTTTGCCAAGCAGTCTGGACTTGTTCTTACTGAAGATGTATCATTTCTACAATTAATTAATAGAGTTCCGACCAATTCAGCTGCGCTAGCCGATGGATTACTGTTGGTCGGTGATGATGGCTATGCGAGTTTCCCCAAAAGCTTTTTATGGGAAAAGATTAATGCAAATGATGCAGCACATTTTTATGATGACCATCCGGAGTATGGAGCCATAATGCCACTAGGAGATGAGTTTTTGACAAATGGACAACTGGAATTTATCAGGCAATGGATCGAATCAGGGGCTCCTGAAAAGGGAAAAGTAGCCAATGTATCCTTATTGGATAATGAGACCAGATATACTGCGATTCCTTTTGAGCCGCTTGCGGTGCCTGAAAGTGGATTTCAGTTTCATATTGAACCATTTACCGTTGCCCCTGGAATGGATCGTGAGATATTTTTGTATGAAAAATTAAATAATCCCGAAGCGGTCTACGTCAATCGTGTTGAAATTGCCATGAAAAGCAGTAGTCATCACTTTTTGATGTATCAATTTAACGAGGTGTTAGTGCCCTCTCGATATCCGCCAGCAGGATTGATTCGAGACGTATATACCTTAGCCGGGGATTACCGTTATGAAACGCTTTATCACCTGCAATTTCATGATTTCGTGACAGGAACCCAATGGCCTAAAATGGATTATCATTATCCAGAAGGCGTTGCTTTTGAAATACCAGCAAATTTTGGTTTTGATCTAAATAGTCATTATGTAAACAAGGGAACAGAGCCGATAAAAGGTGAGGTTTATGCCAATTTGTATACGATTCCAAGAAGTGAAGTTGATAAAATTGCCAAATTATTGAGCGTCAATAACCTCGATCTTAATATTCCAGCTAATTCCTCTCAGCATAAGATCCTTTACAATTTCATAGCCTCGGAAGAGATGAATGTTTTTCAGCTATTTTCGCATGCGCATGCTAATATGACGGAGTTCAGGGTTTATGGTTTGGGGGGAGATATTGATAATGAATTGCTCTATATCACTTTTGACTGGGAGCATCCACCTATTAAAGAGTTTGACCCTCCTATTTTACTTGAGGCAGGGCAGGGCTTTAGAATTGAGACTACTTATGACAATCCGAATTCGAGAGCTCTTACCTTTGGCTTAAGGAGTACAGATGAAATGATGATTTTATTTGGTGCTTATTATTGAAAGGGAAGATAGTTATTAACAAAGACAGCCACTCGACTTTGAGTGGCTGTCTTTGTTCTAGTCATTTCTTTAAGGAATAGGCCAAAGATACTTGAATCATTGAATTTTGAATGGCATTACTGGCTGTGGATGGATCGTTAATATCCGAAATCCCAATGTTATATCTGCCATAAACATCTAAGCCAAATGGTAAATCAAATCCCAAACCCAGATTTATAGAGATATTAGAATTGGTCAATAACTCTTGGATATCAACATCAGCACTTAAGTCATCGCTTACTTTTTTGGCAGACATCAAATAGCTAAATTGTGGACCAACCTGAAAATTGAGACCAGCAGGTAAATAAAATCGCAACATGATGGGTATATCGACATAGGCGGATTTTTGACTTATATCCGAAAGATTGCTCGGATTGGCAGCATCTAAAGCACCTTGATAGTCAATGCTTTGAAAAGAATATTGGATTTCAGGGTTGATAGCAATAACGGCAAATTTAAATTTGGCGAATACCCCCGCATGATAACCTGATGATCCTGTTTGACTTATATCTTTCGCTGTGATACTGGCGATGGCATCTGATATGGGGAAATTCAAACCTCCTTTGATGCCCAATTCTTGGGAGAATACGTTGAAATTAACTAATAAAAACCCAAAAATTACAGTGTTTATTTTTATTTTCATTTTAGTTTTTTTTAATGTAATTTATCCATTTCAAAAACAACAGACATCATATCGTTGATAATTTTACGATTGGTTGATATTATTTTATGCAATTGATTTGAAAATAGCGATGGCCTTTTCTAGGGATTCATCGTCAAAATCCAAGTGAGTTACCAATCGCAACATCCCTTTTCCAAATCCGATAGCTAATAATCCTTTAGCTTTTAGTTTTTCAAGTAGTTCAATTGGATTTACCCCTGGCTGAAGTTCAAAAATAATTATGTTTGTTTGTATCGGGTACACCTTCAATACATAATCAAGATTTTGGATTATCAGACCAAGCATCTTAGCGCGGTGATGATCTTCCGCCAGTCTTATTATGTGGTGATCTAAACTATAAATACAAGCCGCAGCCAAATAGCCAGCTTGTCTCATGCCTCCTCCGAGCGCTTTCCTTACCCGCTTTGCTTGCTTTATGGCTTTGTTAGTACCAAGAAGGGCTGAGCCAATCGGTGCCCCGAGACCTTTAGAAAAGCAAATGGAAATAGTGTCAAAAATTTGACCATAGTCCGAAGGTGTTTCTTTTGTCTCAGCCAGGGCATTGAATAATCTAGCGCCATCCAGATGTAATTTGAGTCCGTGCTCCCTACAGACCTGTGAGATTTTTTGTATTTCATTAAAATCATAGATAGCACCACCTCCTTTATTCATGGTATTTTCAAGTGCTACCAGACTGGTTCTTGGGCGATGAACGTCTTCTGGATTAATGGAGTCCGCGATCATTTCTGCGCTCAAACGGCCCTTATCTCCTGGAAGCAGCTTTGGCGAAATCATAGAATTGGACATCATGCCACCCCCCTCATAAAGATATATATGTGCATATTGATCGCAAATGACCTCGTCTTGGGGGACTGTATTTATGCGCATGGCAATTTGATTGGTCATTGTGCCTGAAGGGCAAAATAGTGCGGCTTCCATTCCAAAGAGCACTGCGATTTTTTCCTGTAAAGCATTTACGGACGGATCATCTTCAAATACGTCATCTCCCACTTGTGCAGAAAACATCACTTCTAGCATCTCAGGGGTGGGCCGGGTTATCGTATCGCTTCTTAAATCAATCATTGAGTAGGATTATCTAAAATTGTTTAAAAATAGACAGTAAAAACTACCTCTTTATATCGCACCAATTTGTTGGCATTTCATTTTTAAAATTACTAAATTCTTATCGCAAAATGCATCCCTAGTTGAGATTTAATCTAGAGCGATTAAACAATAATGAGTTATTCAGCATAGATTTTATTTGCAAAGGAAGGACGTAAAAAATCCATCCAAATTTGGGTAATTGAAAGAAAATACTTGAAAAAGGTTTTAATTTATTGTTCATACTCTGTTTAGGCGACTCTCAGGTTATCTGCTGTTTTTTGGCTAAAGTGGTAAAATTAATAGTGGCAAAACAGACATAGCTTGATCAATTCGGCCATTAGGGTATCTTTGCTCAAATATCTGCTAAATGCATTCAAAATGAACGGTGAGATCGAGAAACTTTTGCAAAAGGAGATTGAGGCTATAGGAAATATACCGATCGAGGATACAATTGATCGTGCGGTTGAACTGTTGCATGAAGCGGTGCATGTAAAGAAAGGAAAAGTAGTCGTTAGTGGCATGGGAAAAGCGGGCCAAATCGGATATAACATATCCACTACCTTAAGCTCAACCGGAACACCTGCTGTTTTTCTGCATCCGGCCGAGGCGCAACATGGTGACTTAGGGATGCTTCAAGAAGCAGATGTCTTATTTTTAATTTCAAACTCAGGGAGAACGGATGAAATCTTGAAATTGGTCGAATTGGCTAAGAGTTTATATCCAGGAATTAAATTAATTACTTTGACAGGACATCCAGAAAATGAACTTGGCCGTTTGGCAGATGTTTCCATAGCCACGGGACATCCAATGGAAATTTGTCCCTTGGGATTGACACCTACGACCAGTACAACGGTGATGACGGTTTTGGGAGATGTATTGGTGGTGATGATGATGAAGAGAATCAATTTCACCAAAGAAGATTATGCCAAAAGGCATCACAGTGGTTACTTAGGAAAGAAAAGTCGAGAACAATGAATAAATTATTTCTGATAGCGGGTCCTTGCATCATAGAGAACAGTACCGTACCACTTACTATTGGTAAGGAAGTAAAATCATTATGTGATGAATTTGGGATTGATTTTATTTTTAAGGCATCGTACAAAAAAGCCAACCGAACGAAGTTAGAAAGCTTCAAAGGAATTGGCTTTCAGGAAAGTTTGGAGATTTTACAGGGAGTAGGAAGGGCATTGGGTGTCAGGACCATTACTGATGTTCACGAGAGTCATGAACCCGAGTTAGTCGCCCAATATGTCGACATTTTACAAATACCGGCATTTTTATGTAGGCAGACTGAGTTATTATTGGCCGCGGGAAATACAGGTAAGACTATCAATATTAAGAAAGGTCAATTCGTATCCCCTGAGGCGATGAGATACCCATTGGAAAAGGTGCAATCTACGGGTAACCAAAATATTTGGTTATGTGAGCGTGGCTTTACCTTTGGATATGAAAATCTAGTGGTTGATGTTACCGCTATACCAAAGCTTAAAAAACATGGCGTGCCAGTGGTCATGGATTGCACACATTCCCTTCAGCAACCTAATCAGAAAGATGGAATTAGTGGAGGGGATCCTGAAATGATTGGTTCAGTAGCATTATCTGCCGTTGCGACAGGGGCAGATGGACTGTTCATAGAAACCCATCCAGATCCAGCTTCGGCTTTGAGTGATGGAAAATCTATGTTACCCCTTCATCAATTGCGACAACTTTTACAAAAGGTGGTACGGGTAAGAAAAGCCATTTCAGAATGATAGGAGAAGTAAAATTTTTATTATTGGATGTTGATGGAACCCTAACCGATGGGGGTATTTATATTTCTGATGAGGGAAAGCAATTTAAGAAATTTAATGCCAAAGATGGTATGGGGATTAGACGGGCCTTTGAAAGAGGGATAGAGGTCGGGATTATCAGCCATGCGAGTTCGGGTAAAATGATTGATGATCGGGCCGAAATGTTGGGTTTGAAATACGTTTATGTGGGTCAAAGACCCAAAATGGAAATCATGAATGAATGGCTCGCCGAATTAAATATTGAGGCAAATCAAGTGGCTTACATGGGGGATGACCTTAACGATATTGAGATAATGAGACGGGTGGGGTATTCAGCGTGCCCAGCAGATGCCTGTGATGAGGTCATTGCAATCGCCCAATTTGTAATGAAACATAAGGGAGGAGCAGGCGCTGTGAGAGAATTTATAGACAACTACTTATTGGTAAGAAAATAGGCCCAGTTTATTTACTTTTTTTAAGTCTATTTTCATCGAGATAAAAAAATTTTAGTTTGCCTTATTTTAAACTAATTTTGCGTCAAAATTAGAATACACTATGAGCGTTTTAGTTAACAAATCATCTAGAATCATTGTTCAAGGTTTTACGGGCACCGAAGGCACCTTTCATGCCTCCCAAATGATCGCATATGGATCACCGGTGTTAGGGGGCGTTACTCCGGGAAAGGGTGGACAAGTTCATTTAGGATTACCTGTATTTAATACGGTCAAGGAAGCAGTAGATGGATTAAACGCGGACACTAGCATTATTTTCGTCCCACCAGCTTTTGCAGGAGATGCTATCATGGAGGCCGCAGACGCGGGCATCAAAGTCATTATTACTATCACAGAAGGAATACCAGTGAAGGATATGATTATCGCTAAGCCCTATGCAAAGGCAAGAGGCGCTACTTTAATCGGACCAAATTGTCCAGGGGTTATCACGCCAGACGAAGCAAAAGTGGGTATCATGCCAGGCTTTATTTTTAAAAAAGGAGATATAGGGATTGTATCTAAGTCGGGTACCTTGACTTATGAAGCAGCGGATCAAGTAGTGAAGGCGGGTTTTGGAATTTCAACGGCGATTGGTATTGGGGGAGATCCCATTATCGGTACAAGTACCAAAGAAGCTATTCAATTGCTTATGGCCGATCCAGAAACGGCGGCAATCGTCATGATTGGTGAAATCGGGGGTCAATACGAGGCAGAGGCTGCCAAATGGATTAAGGAGCAAGGTAACCCCAAACCGGTAGTTGGATTTATTGCGGGACAAACGGCTCCTAAAGGCAAAAGAATGGGGCATGCTGGCGCGATAATTGGTGGAGCAGATGATACGGCTGAGGCTAAGATGCGGATTATGGAGGAATGCGGGATTCACGTGGTTAAATCACCAGCAGACATTGGCGAAACAATGGCCAGAGTACTTTCAAGATAATTTTAATCAATTTTTTGGGGAGTAAAACTTTTTTAGGCTGCTAAATCTCAATTTCTGGTACTTTTTTCAATATAAAAAGGTGCTTTCCGTTTTCATAAACTAACTTTACAAAAGGAATCCATTGGACCACCATTTTATAGCGTAGTCGCTG
>TARA_B110000503_G_scaffold40474_1_pt1 | contig 12902 bp, 20 predicted proteins | sample TARA_B110000503 | Tara Oceans TARA_B110000503 (sample SAMEA4397472) | marine metagenome | biome: Polar Biome; feature: [SRF] surface water layer (ENVO:00010504); material: water (ENVO:00002006), including particulate matter (ENVO:01000060) such as... | depth 5 m
CACAATTATCGTACTTTTCTTGGAAGTATTTCATTGCTTCTTTTGATGCGTTAATACTAACATCAGTTCTACAAGTATTTGCCATACCTTATTATTCGTATTCGTTTCTATTTATGTTTATAACGTATGGGAATCGGGGAATTCCATCCGGTGTTAGGTTGAAGTACTTAACAGTTGCTTCTTTACCTATTAGGAAATCTTTGTTTTTCAGAATCTCAGCCGTTTCAGCAAATGTCCCCTTTACATTTGATTTGAATCGTTTTCCCTCTTTAGTATTAAATACCATATATCCACAAGTGCCGGTTCGGTTACCTTCACCTTCACATATATCTAAAATCGTATATTCCTCATCTACAAAGGTTTTATGCTTCAATAGGTACTTACTTCGTTTATTCTCATAAAGTCCACCAGTACGAAGCATTTGCCCCTCATAACCATCATCAACGTATTTACCATACAAATCCATAACACCGGCCTCATCTCTAACAGGGTGGGTTACTACGAACTCACAAGTTGATGGTAACTTAACACCATATAGTGCTCGGAACCTTTCGAAGAAAGTTCCACCATGTGATGGGAAATCATAGATATGGTATTTAATTACCTTTTTACATTCCTCTAAATCGGATGGAGTTGGTTTTGTTTTCTTTACCAATGATACAATCTTATTGAAATCATTAGCGAACTTATCAGCGTACAATTCACCATCAAATATTAGGTTTGGATTCTCATCAAATAATTCTATCATTGATTCGAAAATGTGAGGTGCTGATACAATTAGTTTACCATTCCTACTGAACATACCATCTTTTGTAAGAATGCATCGGATACCATCTAATTTTGGTTGAGAAAAGATTGGATATTCAATTTTATCTTTGTAATCTTCCCACTTAGCTGCCAACATTGGTTCAAAGTATTGTTTCTGATTTATCTGATTGATATCAGTAAAATATCCACTTTCCAATTTTTTGGTTTGTTTGGCGGTTGCTTCAGCTAATGCCTGTTCGGAATCAGTTGTGGCGTTTGCTCTACCTACATTCTTACCATATACAACAGTCCATTCATTCACTATTTTTTTACCATCCATTTGACCCGAAATAGTCCTATACTTATTTCCCATTACTTCAATTGTCCATTCTTGAGTGGCGCCGGTCTTTGTTAGTTTGTATATAGTTTCTAATTTCATTCTAATATAAATTTTAATATATTGTATTTTAGTTTTGGTAGTTTTGTAAATGTTTTGGGTGACCATAATTGGTGGTCTTGTAACTCATCCAATTGTTTTACAAAATTATTCCTTAAAAAGAACAAATCACCATCCCAATTGAATTTATATCTATGGGTGTAATTTGGTAAATAGAATAAAAATTTAAACAATGAATATGAGTTAAACCCGTTTGTTATTTTTAGAATTTCAATACCCCACTCTTCATTGGGTCCATTAAGATGAATACCAATAAATTGAATGTTTAAATGGAATTTTCGCATGTTCCAACTAATTTTATGTAATATGCTCATAGTTTTTTTTAAATTTAAATAGGGGAACATTAATTCCCCTATTTTTTATAATTTATTAAAGTTAAAACATTGGGATTTCATCTACCAATTCCTCTTTTTGTTCGTTGAAGAGAGCTTCAGCGGTTGTATCTTTCACATACTTTTGAACTAATTGTTTCACATAAGTTCTTTCAGAATCCACACCACCATCGTTTGAGAAGAAAGGAAAGATTGAGATTTCAGCTGATTCAAACAAATCAAATCCATCGTAAATCAAACCAGCCATTTCAACACTAGCTCTCGTCGATACCATAGCGGTAACTTTACCCGAATCACTCATCGATTGAGTTCGAGTGTGGTGAGCGATTTCAGCGATTGCTTTCAAATCATACTCAGAAACTTCAGGGAACATAAACTTTAACAATCCGAATTCCTGCTCATCATTTAGAACATTCATTTCGATGGTTACGAAACGGTCTAAGATAGCCCTATCGATTACTCTAGTCGAAGTATATTCAGAACCGATGTTAGCGGTAGCGATGAAGGTAACCCCTTCAGCCACTTTTACAATTGGTGAACCTTCAGCCTCATCTAATCGTAAGTAACGTTGTCCACCATCTAAAACGGTCATTAAGATATTCCAAGCATCAGGGTGAGCTCTACTCAACTCATCTAATAGAATCACAGCGTTTGGAGTTTTGATTGCTTTAACAAATGCCGATTCAGCGAAGAAAGTTCCTTTGTTTTTATCGAAGTGAGTATTACCAATCAAAGTTGCACGAGGGTCTTGAGTTGCTCCTAAGTTGAAGTAGAAATCAGGACGGTCAAGTGCGTTAACCAATGCCTTAGCGGCCATAGTTTTACCACAACCAGAAGGTCCGGTCATCATAATGTTTTTAGCTCTCACAGCTGAACGAATTAGGTATTTCCACTTTAGTGGTTCCATTACCAATTCAGTTGGTTTTAAATTAATTGAACTATTGTGGATAAAATCTTTGATTGCGGTATGGTCACCTTTATCTTCGAACTGAACTCCACCATTATCGGTGTTCATTGGGGAAACTAAGTTGTTATAAACCTCCATTCCCACTTTTCGGTAAACCTTCTTACCATTCTTTTGAATAAATGCCTGAAGAGCCAATCCTTGCTCATATGCATCTTTACGAGTACCAGTTCCGATACCCATAGTACCAACTTTTTGATTGTTTGCATCAATCAACTTAAATGAGTTACCAAAAGTTTCTACTTTGTAAACTTCATTTCCTACGAATCCAATTTTTAAATCTTTCATGTTTTATTTATTTTAGGGTTTTAATTAATTACTCTCTCAATTACCTGTCTAATATACAAAATCTTTTTGATATACACAAGCTTTTTTTTGATTATTTTTTCTATTATATACTTTTTCTGATGGTTTTGACTTCTGAATCATCTTCCTACGGATAAGTTGAGCCATATGCCCCTCTTCGGTACTTCTTCGGATATTTTTCATTTCGTATTTCATCACTTACTCTCTCTTTTACTATGTAAATATACAAAAAATAATTGGAACTACCAAAGATAATTCCAATTATTTTCAAAAAGTTATTAACAATTTTGAATTACTTTGTTAAGAATAATTCGTTCATTGTCTTAGTGATTTGAGCCACATTCGTTACATCGATTTTCTTAGCTCCCTTACCATACATACGTTTAAATCCAGCTGATGGTTCGGATGAGTTTGACCACTCATCTACGAAGTAAGAAAGAGTTTTGATTCCCATCCCTTCGATTTGTTTCACCATCTTACGAGTGTGTTCAAATGCAGGTTGTCCACTATATTGGTAAGAATTACCATAAAAGTAAGGTTCACCATCTGAGATGTTTAAGAAGTAAGAATCCATATCATTATTAGAACCTAAGAAGTTCTTCATAATTGCCTCAAAACATAATCCCTCAGGAGTAGTTCCACCAGCTCTAAGTGCCGGAAACATTTGTTTCACTTTTGAGAACTTGTCAACTCGCGAATCATAAGCCATCACTACATAAGGTGAATTTCCGTATGTAGTTCGGAATGAAACCTGAATTGATAGGTTTTGAATCATATCAACTGCTTTACAAAGTGCAACCACATTGGTTAAGGTGTTAGCCCACTTAGAACCACCCATTGAACCACTAGCATCAATTGAGATATGTAGGTTAGCTTTTTTGTAAGAATCAGTTTCCATATATTGGAACACATTTTCGTTTCCAAATCCTAATGATGAAATCATTCGTTTATCAATACTACCATTCTTTTGGCGATTAAACACCGTAGAACGGTCCTCACCTCTCACCTGAAGTTTCTTTCCTAAGATAGTTCCGATACGAATTCCGTTTTGAACTTCATTCTCATAGTACATTCTAACTACACCAGACTCTTCAGTTTTGTACCAATTGTTTTCAGTCATTGGGAACATTTGATTTTCAAACAATGATTTGGTAAGTTTCTTAACTACGATACATTGAGTACCTTTCCTAACATTACCCCAACCATCATCAACACCAGCACCAACCGAAGTAATTTCTGAACCACTTTCCTCAATTGCGTTAACATTTTGAGCTTCACTTCGAGAGATAGCCTTCTTACGAATTTCACCTTTCATAAACTCTTTTTGTTTTTCAATTTTCTTTTTAAGAAGTTCTTTTTGTCTATCGGTAAGAGTTAATTTATTCGATTCTTTACCACCTTCAGTTGATTCGGTTGGTTCACCACCCTCAACATCTTCAGGCATTTCAATTTCCATAGAAGAACCACCAGTTGGTTTACTATCCATATCACCACTCATTGGAGATGAACCATCCAATGAATCCATCAAATCATCAAATTCAGAATCACTCATTTCACGTGATTCATCTGAACTACCATTACCATTACCATTTTGATTTTCATCAGAATCACCTTGTCCACCATTACCATCACCTTCACCATCCGATAATGATGGTAAGTTAGCCAATATGATTTTGAAAACATCCATAGCCACATTAAATGTATCTAAAGTAGATTTCAATCGGTTAATAGTACCCAAACCAATTGTTTTGTAGATTTCATTAAAACCAGGTAAAGCGTTAAGGTTTGTATTTTTGTTGTGAATGTTAATGATTCGGAACATATAAGAATCAACAGTTGATTCAGTAAATTCATCAGAATTCAATCCCTTATCAATTAGAGGGTCATTAAAGTACTTATCATACATTGAACGATAGTAATCTCTATAACCCGGAGCGGAGGTAAAAACATAGTAATCAATTCTACGGTCCTCAACTACATTCCAAATATCTTTGATAATTGAGATTGGGTTATTAACACCTTTTTTGATTGCCCCATCTTTAATATGTGAAGGAACCAAATTGTAAATTTCACCCAACACTTTGAAATCTGAAAGTTTGATGTGAGAACCTTCGTGCAATGCCAATCCAACAGCCACATCAAAATCTTTAGGTTCTACGATTTGTGAACCAATTACCACAGTAGTACCATCGGTATAAGAATCACCACGTGTATTAAATTTAACAGGGATTTGTTGGTTAGTTACAATGTTAACGAAGTTGGAGATAGCTCGTTTAGAAGCGGCTAATTTGTAAAGGTCATGTGATTTACGTTCTACATCATTCATTTGATTAACAATGATGTCATCATCTTCCCAGTCCTTTAACCAATAAGAAGAATTTCCGTACTTTTTAAATTTACTCATATTTTTAGGGTTTTAATTAATTACTCTCTCAATTACCTGTCTAATATACGACAAATATCTGACATATCCTAATTAAATCGAAAGTTTTTTCAATTTATTTTCTAAGATAGTTTGGGCCGTGCCCCATATCTCAACAGATGTATAGGAATTGTGGAACATTAAATCATTAGCAGTTAATGCATCGATGATTTGTTCCTTTAGGGATTTGGTAGTATTACCCATTGTAGTAAATAGGTATTCAACATAAGAAGTAGCATTATTCATAATTTGGGGTTTTTTATCAATCATATACCCAAATATACGAAATTGTTTTGAGACCTACAAGCTTTTTCTTAAAAATCTTCCTCTTCTGTGGATGGGAAGTCTGAATCTAACTCTGATAATAAGAATAATAACTCTTTTCTAGCATCTTCTACTCTATTCCACTCTTCATATGATAAGGCTTCTTCTAACCCATCAATAATATATTGAATTCTTTCACTTATATCCATAATAATGTTTTTATTTATATGGGTTTAAATATAAGATATTTTAAAATTTGAATTTTTTCTTAATATCAGCTTTGTAAAATAAATCTTTTTCTTTTATTAATTCCATAAAATCAGATTGTAGAATCTCTTCAGTTACATCTACACCTTTACAATACACCTCATCAGCTGTTCCTTTGGATGTTCTTGTAATTATGATATTATTCCCCATAAATCTAATTGGAACGCTTATTTTGTTCATATGAGCATGCAATATATGTTCATGTGGAACCATATAATGACCTTGCGTTAAGTAACTCATTATAAAGAAGTAACAAGTTGAATAGTAATCCATCATCTTTGGTGAACCATACGCAAATAGGTCTGATATACCCTCTGATTTATCGTGATTATTTAATCTAACTCTGCCCGTAGGTACGTTTAACATATCATTGATTTTGATATCTAAATTTTCATCGAAGTAAGTATCAGTTCTAACTCTCAGTACAATATCATAATCAATACCCAAATCTTTTGTTAATAGGTTTGCTCTCCAAATTTTATACCACATACTCATTGTACCAAAATTCAAACATGAATCTTTTAAAAAATATAGTAGTGAATTTGGTGGCTCTATTCCCATTCTTAGAATAGATAAGGTTGATTCATTAAATGAATTATAGTTTTCAACCTCAACTTTTTTAGCATTATATATTCTATGGAAGTTTTCAATAGTATCACCCAATTCGGTGTTATAAGTATCCCAGAATGAACCATATACATCTATATCATACTTCTTAATCAATTCACCCCAATATTCCTTAGTTCTTTCCAAATCTCTGATTTCACCAGAGAAACATAATGCTATCTTTGGTTTGTCTTTCGGAATTTCATTAATTTCAAATTTATATCCAAAATAGTCCAAATCTTTTTTCCATAAATTAGTTAAACTTTCAATTTGGTCCTCTCTATAAGTTATAATTCTATCAACTTCAGGTGGATTGAATTGAAATGATGTTGGTACTTTTATAATTTCAGAAAATTTAATTAAATCAGATTTGATATGTTCACATCTTAATATAATACTATTAGTATTAAATAACCAATTACCATTAATATCTTTTAATTGAGAAAACATTGAATTACGAAATGCAGGTGCATGGAATACAATAGATTTATCCAGATAGATATCCACAAATTTTTGGAAATCTTCTACTGAATTTTTGTCGGATAGATTATAATGATTCTTTAGACTGGACCAATTATTTTTATAGTAATCTACTAATATGTTAAAAGGATTTCTAATAGTTGTTACAATTATATTAGATTCATTTAAATTAAAGGTAGCTACATCTCTGAAAATATTTGGTTCTTGCTTTGGATAATCCCAATCTTGCCATCCCTTTATTTTAGTAGAATAATTCCAACTATGTCCTGCTGAATGAATTGTATAATCATCACCACGTTTACCATGGAATAAGTTTTCAAATAAACCAAAATCCGATTCTGGTATTTTTATGTAAATATAGTTTATCATGCTAAGTATTTATCACCCTCTACACAAGGGAATTTTATTACAGTTGTAGTTACATCATTAGTAGCTCTAAAGTCAGTTGCATCACCAGGTTCTATTACAATAATATCACCCTCATTATATACTTCTAAATTCATAACTACTGTGCCCTTTGTAATAATAGTTATTTCAGTTGCCACTTTATGATAATGAGTTGGTTCATAATCACCCTTTTTATAAGATTTAACAGCTACTTCAAAATCATTTGTTTTAAACAAAGATGGTTCAAAGTTTCCAACTAACCATCCTTTAAAAAATTCATTTAATTTACTTACTCTCATTACAAATATTCTTTTATTAATAAATTAGCAACTACATAGTTTGTATCAGCCATTGGGATTGAATCCAAATTGGAAATATCAAACCAAGTTACATCAATATGTTCTTTTGCTTTTGCACCACTACCATCGTTATCATCTTTGGTAAGTTCTACTTTATAGAACCAAACATCGTATGGATGTTCTTGTACGCTGGTATAAAATTCACCAACTTTAACAACAGCATCCAATTCCTCTATCCACTCACGTTCAAGAGCTTGTTTATCAATTTCACCAGCTTCTACTTTACCACCAGGAAATTCCCAATGCCCATCTGGTTTTAATCCTAATAATACATATGGTGTGTTATCCATATACTTAATACAAATCCCCGCTACTACTTTTTTCATCTTTGTAATTTTTTATATAATCCGAACAAACTCCTTTACATTCTGAAATATTATCATTATAAATTTCAGGCATTACTGCAATACTATTTTTAACAGGTTGTTTTCCTGGATACACCCACATATAACCGTTTGAGGTCAATGTCATTGTATCTTCCTCATGCCAAAAGTAATTGAATCCACCAATTAGATTAAACCACTCCATTGCTTCTACATTCTTACAATGTATCCACAACTTATCATATCTTTCATTTAACCATTGTTGTGAGATTCCATATTGTGGCTCATCATGTCCTAATAAAAGAACACCTTCTATCATCCATACATCAATCTCTACATCATATCCAGCGTTTATAGCTTCGTCAATGTAATCCGGTCGGTTTTCAAATGGAACTCTTCTTCCTTCTACGTTTCCTCTATGTGATATTAAAATCATTTCCATCTTCCGTATATTGGTTTTTCATTAAGTAATTCAGTCATATTCTCAATACTTTCATTTGTATGTGGTGAGAAGTTATTGTACCAAAATTTTCTGAATATATTAGCTACAACTTTATATGGTTTTAATTTTTCTAAATTAAATACATCAAAGTTTTCAAACATTATCTCTCCAGCATTTTCATTTACTAAATTAGTTTTGTACTTAGCCATTAAATATGAACGAGTCAAATGTATTTCAGGTTCCCAATATTTGTGTTTAACACCATCTTTTATGTGAAATATCAATTCATTATCAAATGCATATTTAGAGGCACTATACATAAACTTAATAGATTCGATAGTACCACCAATTATATGGTCTGATATATGATATTTAAAATGAAATGGATGTCTAAAGAATATAGGTGCTGTCCATATTTTACTTGTATTACTTTTTATAGATTCAACAAGTGTATTTACATTTGAGTAATACTCATCGCCCCTAAATTTTATTACATATTTAGTTTTAACATTATCCAATCCATTCAAAGTAGATATGAATTGATAATTCATATTTTGTTCTCCTGGAGTTTGGGGTAAATGAGTTTGAACTAACGTTAGGTTATGTGGGAAATATGAAAGGTCTAATTGATGATTAGACCATGTTGAAATTATGATAGGATATTGTGGATATGCCTCAATATAGAAATTATAAGTCTCTTGGGTAATCTTACCCTGAATTAATATTGTAACATCTTCCATTAAGTAATATAACTTTTATTATTTAAATTTTAAATTTATATAATTTATTAATCCCATTATAGTGGGTGCCCATAACCCAATAAAAACAGCCAACATTTGTTTTCCTTCTACAAAAAATAGATATACTGAAAGTAATATGGATAATAATACACATAATAGTAGTATGTATTCTGCTGATGGTATTTTTGCTTTTCTCATACATCTACATAATAAAATGATTAGTAATCATCTGAGAATCTATCTTTACGATACTTCTCTTTTCTTTTATATTCAGCTTTTTTCTTATCTGAGTTTTTTGCTTTCATTCTATCAAACTTGTCATTCCAACGGTTTGAAGATAGAGAACCATCCTGCTTCATAATAAACTAATACTTAATCTTTGTTATGTGAATCAAAGTTACTGATTTGTGAATCAATCAACTTAGCTAAAGTGCTTTGCAACTTTTCCAATTTTTGGATTTCATTAAAATAGTATGAACTATCTTTATGTACTAATTGATTAATTTTATCTTCAATTCTATCTAAATCCTTTTGACAATTTACTTTAGCTAATTTTAGCTCATACTTTAATTCACTAGTTTCGTACATCATTCTAATGATTACAAAAATCCCGAAGATAAACAAAATACCGATTATACTAAAAATCAACAAATAGTCCATTTATTTTTGTTTAGGTGTTCTTTTTTTAGTCTTAGTAGGGTTTCCTTTCGCTGCTTCAATTACATCTTTGGATTCTTTAGCAAGTTTCTTAACTGCTGAAACAACTTCCTTAGATTCTTTAACAACGTTCTTAACTCTACGTTTGGTTTCCTTTACAACCTTTTGGGCTTTTTCGATTTTTTCTTCAACTACATCAGGAATTAAATCCCCATCTGTATCTTGAATCTTTCCGCCTTTTACTAAAGCTATTGCAATCAATCCAATGAATAATGCTACTAATAAAATGATTAAAATTGTGTTCATACTTTGTTTTTAAATTAATTTGGTTTTATATAAATATCAATTGATTAAATAAACATATGAAAATCATCATCATCAACAATCGTATCCTTTTTATCGGGCTGATGTGTTTGAACTGATAATGATGCTAAAATCAGAGTTGCTAATACAATTAATACGTTTCTAAAATAGGATTTAATACTCGCCATATAATGAATACTTTTTATCGGGTTGTGGTTCTATTACTTTTTGTTCTTTTTCAATCACATAAGTGAAACCTTCCCTAGCATCCATAAAGAATTGTGTATTGCCTGTTTTCTGATAAACATACTCTAATAAATCTGTCAACGATTCGAGTATGACTGAAGAGTTGTCTAAGGGAGTCCACCTGTCTCCAGGTGATACTCTCTTAGCAACTTTTACTTTTACCTCTTCGGTAATAACTTCAGGTTCTTTCATTATTCAATAACTCTAATAATTCTGCTCTCTCTTGCTCCACTTACTTTGTAGTCTACAACCACACCAGCATCCATAAAGTCTTTTACAACTCTTGCTTCAGCTTCGGTTACCGATTGTGCATCTACCAAATAAACTTCTTTATTCGTTTTGTCTTTACCATTCTTAAGAGTGGCTACTACAACTTCTACTACTACTTCAAAATATTTGCTCATAACTTGTGTTTTATATTTATATATATTATTTATTTATGTAAAGATACAAAAAATATTTGGATTTACCAAACTTTTTTGAAATTAATATTCGTATTCCGCTTTTCGACCTGTAAGGTTCCCATTTATAAGGAATGAACAGTTGAAACACAACATTCTGAGGTTATCATATTTGTGGTTACATCTATCAGCATCTAAGAAATCCAATACTAATGGAACTTTGAAATCAGTTACCCTTCTTTCCTCAAATCCACAATTATTACACTTCTCTAACATATACCCATTATTCAGTAATCTCTTTTTCAATTTATGTATTGGATAATTGGGATGCATACCAGCTAAGATATCATCTAATAAATGGGTACTACCCTTATCTGATGAGCCTTTTGTTATACCTAATCCAAATGGGTTCTTCAAATCTTCGAAGATACCATAATCCTTTGCGTATTTCTTATATGTGTTGTATGATACTCCCAACATTCTAGCAGCTTCCATAGCGGAACGTGCTTTTTGTTGTACATCTCTAATTTCAGATTCCATTAGAGGCTTGGCACCTAACCCACGTTTAGTTCGTTGTTTGGGTGCTTTCGATAAATCTTTGGTTGGGTCAAAGTTTGGGAACATTGGTTCCTCATTTGTAACATCTTCCATTTTCATATACTATTTTAAGTTTTTACTATATGTATATAAATATAGGTTATTTGATTTTTTATAATTTATTATTGTCTATTAGATAGTTCACTATACTTCCAAATGAAAGCTCAAAATTATTTCGGAATGTGTCAACTGATATAAAGTTTTCAGTTGGTGCTCCATATTTAACTGAATCTAATGGTTGCTTTGAATTGTGAACATAAAATTCAGAAAAGTTAATCAACCCTATCCTAGCTTTAAACTCCTCTCTAACCTCTTTATATGGGGATATATCCGATACTACTACATCACAACCAGTTGTATGTAGATATTGGGCAATCATTTGTAAATGTCTTATGTGTTTGATTATACCTGAATCGGTGTAATCTTTGTTATTTGTAATATTTCTTAACTCTTCACTATCTAAGTAAAATACATCCCTTCTCCAATTTCTTTTTTCAGATTGAAGAAGGGTGTGAAGTTTTTTTGCCAATTCTCTACTATTACTAGCTTCACCAGTAAACCAATAGATTCTACCTTTTAACATAACTTTTTATTTATTTTACAAATATACGAAAATTATTTGGATTACACAAAATTCTTTTGTAAAGATGTTAGATAAACACCAGTACCGAATGTTGTAAATGTTATTACATCATACTCACCACTTTGTGATGCGGTGTAAAATGATGTAGCTGGTTGTTTTATGTTAGTACTAAATGATGCAGTTGAGTTGATACCACATTGTAATAGTACCGTTACCACCTGTCCTTCTAATGCATTACTAGCTGATATGTGTGTTGTACCCGTTGCTCCAGGGTCCAATACTATTTGGAAGTAGTTACCTGTACTAAAATCCAAAGATGCGGTTCCAGCACCGGGTGATGCTATAAACCCATCCACACTATTATAAACAGCTCCATTAAATGTAGAATTTTGGTTGAAAGTATTTGTTCCCTGAAATGTTGAAGTTCCATTTACCGTTAAAGTATCGGTTGTTGAACCAGTTACAATAAGTGAATCGGCTTCGATTGAACCAGTTAGAATAAGTGAACCAGTAATAACATAGTTTCCAGATAATTGTTTAGTATTTTCCCAATACCCAGCTGAACTATTATATGTAAGTATTTCACCAGAAAATAGTGAATTAAAATTAGTATCAGTTAATCCAGATAATGTAGTCGAACCACCAGCACCAATATTTGATTCTACATTATTAATTCTAAGGTTTATTGATTGTGATATTACAGAAAATCCACCAGACGAACCAGTCCAAAAATTTAATGAGTCTAATACATTATCATCGATAAATCCTAAATCAGATATTTGAGCTGAACCTGATATTAATCCCGATGTATTTATTTTATTAGAAACTACACTAAACTCATCTTGAGTTGGTGAATTTATTGTAAATCTAACCCAAGGACTACCATATCCAATTGGACCAGCAGGTGAACCAGATGTAATTGTTAAATTGTTTGAACCCGTATAGAATTCAACTTTATTATATACTAATTGATAATCTATTTGAGATGATGAACTAACTGAACCAGATGGTAATACAGA
>TARA_B110000503_G_scaffold27503_1_pt1 | contig 12894 bp, 6 predicted proteins | sample TARA_B110000503 | Tara Oceans TARA_B110000503 (sample SAMEA4397472) | marine metagenome | biome: Polar Biome; feature: [SRF] surface water layer (ENVO:00010504); material: water (ENVO:00002006), including particulate matter (ENVO:01000060) such as... | depth 5 m
GATAGTGTGGATAGGGACAAATTATATCTGGTAAACGATGGACTAACGCTTGTAAAAGAAACAGCTAAAGCCAAGTTTGACGAGGCAGTTGATGCCTCTATTAACCTAGGTATTGATGCAAAAAAATCAGATCAATTGGTTCGAGGCTCTCTTGTGCTACCAAATGGCACAGGAAAAACAACTCGCGTTGCAGTTTTTGCACAGGGTGATGCAGCTGAAGCGGCAAAAAAAGCTGGTGCAGACATAGTTGGGTATGATGATTTAGCTGAAAAAATTAAAGCGGGTGAAATGAATTTTGATGTAGTGATAGCCACACCAGATGCAATGAAAATTCTTGGACCATTAGCTCAAATCCTTGGACCTAGGGGTTTGATGCCAAATCCAAAGGTTGGTACGGTTACTCCAGACACAGAAAAAGCAGTTAAAAATGCTAAAGCTGGACAGGTTCAATATAGAACTGACAAGGCAGGAATAATTCATTGTACGATTGGCAGGGCCTCTTTCTCGGTCGAGCATTTACAAGGCAATTTAGTCGCGCTCGTTGATGCGCTAAATAAAGCAAAGCCTACGGGAACAAAAGGCATTTATATTAAAAAAGTTACAATTTCCAGCACCATGGGTGTTGGTATAAAAATTGATCAAGCAAGTTTATTGAATTAAAGAATTTGTGAGGCATTAAAGCCTTACAAAAAGTACTTTGGGCTCGTGTTTTAATGCGAGGTTGTCAAAGACCGTAGGTACGAAAGTTTAATTGTAATAAGCCTACGTAGATGGCGGTACCCTAAGGGATAGCATCCTGATAGAGGTCATCGTTTTGTTGGTATTAAATATTATTTAATACTTTTATTTAACGGAAGGAGAAGACCTTGAGTCTGAATCTTGATGAAAAAAAGGCAGTAGTTGCTGAGGTTAGCAAGCAAATTGAAAATGCCCAGTCCATGATACTCGCTGAGTATCGCGGCGTAGATGTTGGAGATATGACAAGCCTAAGAGCTAAAGCCAGAAATTCTGGCGTGTATTTAAAGGTGCTCAAGAACAAGTTAGTTAAAAGAGCAGTGGAAAATACACCATTTTCTTCGTTGTCTGAAGATATGGTTGGTCCTTTAGTGTTTGGAATTTCCGATGATCCTGTGGCAGCGGCTAAAGTTTTAAATGACTTTGCTAAAGAAAATGATTTGTTTGTTATTAAATCAGGAGCAATGCCAAACGAAAGGTTAGATGCCAATGCAATTAAAGCATTAGCTTCATTGCCAAGTCGAGAAGAACTACTTGCAAAATTATTGGGCACTATGCAAGCCCCTATTGCAAAATTTGTACGTACTTTAAACGAAGTACCAACAAAATTTGTCAGAGGATTAGCTGCAGTTCGTGACCAAAAACCTGCATAACGATCAAATGACAAGGCTTATTTAAACTATTAGGAGAAATAAATTATGGCTATCTCAAAAGAAGATATCTTAGAAGCAATTGGATCAATGTCTGTTTTAGATTTATCTGAATTGATCAAAGAAATGGAAGAGAAATTTGGTGTATCAGCAGCAGCAGCAGCAGCAGCACCAGCAGCAGCAGCAGCAGGTGGAGCAGCAGCAGCTGAAGAACAAACTGAATTTGATCTTCACTTAACAGGTATTGGTGATAACAAAGTTAACGTAATTAAAGCAGTGAGAGAGATTACGGGGCTTGGACTTAAAGAAGCTAAAGACATTGTTGATGCAGCACCAAAAGTTGTAAAAGAAGCACTTGATAAGGCTTCGGCTGACGGAGCGCTGAAGAAATTAACTGAAGCCGGCGCAACTGCTGAGCTTAAGTAGTTATAAAAAAAGAAAAGGCTGGATCTTTTTAACAAAGGTCCAGCCTTACTTTATTAAAATAAAAGAGTTTATATAAGAGAAAGTTTGTAAGAGTTTTTTCTTATATCGATTGTTAATTCTGGAGATGCTATGAGCTATTCGTTTACCGAAAAAAAACGTATTAGGAAAAGTTTTGCGAAGAGAGAAACAGTACTTGAAATTCCTTATCTTTTGGCAATGCAACTTGAGTCTTATAAAGCTTTTCTTCAAAGAGAGGTAAAAGTCGAAGATAGAGAGAGTGCTGGCCTAGAGTCTACTTTTAATACTCTTTTTCCGATATCAAGCCATTCTGGGAATGCTAAACTTGATTACGTGAGTTACAACCTCGGTAAAGAAGTGTTTGATGTTAAGGAATGTCAGCAAAGAGGATTAACCTACGCTGTTCCATTGAGAGTAAAAGTTCGCCTGACCATAATGGATAAAGAGGCTTCTCAACCAACAATCAAAGAAGTAAAAGAGCAAGAGGTCTACATGGGCGAAATACCCTTGATGACACAAAATGGCTCCTTTGTAATTAATGGAACTGAAAGAGTTATTGTGTCTCAGCTTCATAGAAGCCCTGGCGTATTCTTCGAACATGATAAAGGTAAGACGCACAGTTCTGGTAAATTACTATTTTCAGCAAGAGTAATTCCTTACCGTGGGTCCTGGCTAGACTTTGAATTTGACCCAAAAGACTACTTGTACTTCAGAATTGATAGACGAAGAAAGATGCCAGTTACAACTTTGCTTAAAGCTCTAGGGCTGTCTTCTGAAGAAATTTTGTCTACTTTCTATGACTTGGATACATTCGAGGTTAAATCTAATGCATTTCAATTCCATATTATCCCTGAAAGATTTAGAGGGGAGATTGCTAAATTTGATATAAAAGACAAAAAAGGCAATGTAATTATTGCAAAAGATAAGCGCATTACAGTTAAACATATTAGAGAGATTGAGAAAGCCGGCATAAAAACTATAACGGTAGATTCAGATTATTTGATTGGTAGAAAAATTTCAAAAGCAATCATTGATACAGATAGTGGCGAGGTAATTGCTGAGACAAATGCCGAGATAACGGAAGAGTTAATAGAGAAGCTATTGGAATTAAAAGTACCACAATTTAACACGCTTTATTCTAATGATTTAGATCACGGTGATTTCCTTTCGCAAACGCTTGCATCTGATGATGTGCCAGATCAATATAGCGCAAAAGTTGCAATTTATCGCATGATGCGTCCTGGAGAACCCCCGACAGAGGATTCGGTTAATGCACTGTTTGAAGGTTTATTCTTTAATGCAGACCGTTATGACTTATCTAATGTGGGAAGAATGAAATTCAATCGAAGAGCATTCCCAAAAACTTATGACCAATATGCTGATTGGATGAAAAGATTTCATGATGGCGCAGGCGATAAAGATGAGACTGGCGAGGCGATTTTGTCTAATCAAGACATCCTTGCTGTAGTTGGCTTATTAATTGAGCTGCGAAATGGAAGAGGCGAGATTGACGATATTGACCACTTAGGTAATCGTCGTATTAGGTCGGTTGGTGAGTTAGTAGAAAATCAATTTAGAACTGGGCTTGTAAGAGTTGAGCGAGCAGTTAAAGAAAGGTTGGGCCAGGCCGAAGCTGATAATTTAATGCCACATGATTTAATTAATTCAAAACCAATTTCGAGTGCTATTAGAGAATTTTTTGGCTCCTCACAGCTTTCGCAGTTTATGGATCAAACCAATCCATTGTCAGAAATAACCCATAAAAGAAGGGTTTCTGCCCTGGGACCTGGCGGTTTAACAAGAGAGCGAGCAGGGTTTGAGGTAAGAGATGTGCATTCCACGCATTACGGAAGGGTCTGTCCGATTGAAACCCCAGAAGGCCCAAATATTGGCCTGATTAACTCACTAGCCATGTTCGCAAGAACAAATAAGTACGGTTTTTTAGAAACTCCTTACAGAAGGGTTGAGGGTGGCAAGGTCACTGCAGATATTGTGTACCTTTCTGCAATTGAGGAAAGTGATTTTACAATCGCACAAGCTAACTCAGAATTAGCAGCCAATGGTAAATTTAAAGAAGAGTTAGTCTCATCCAGGTATAAAAATGAATTTACGATGGCTGGAAACGACTCGGTTGACTTTATGGACGTAGCCCCAGGACAAATTGTTTCGGTCGCTGCTTCATTAATTCCATTTCTAGAGCATGATGATGCTAATAGAGCATTAATGGGTGCAAACATGCAAAGACAAGCCGTACCATGTCTTAGAGCAGAGAAAGCCCTTGTTGGAACTGGTATTGAAAGAACGGTAGCTATGGATTCTGGAACAACTGTTCAAGCAAAAAGAGGTGGGGTTGTTGACTACGTAGACTCAAACAGAATTGTCGTTAAAGTGAATGAAAAAGAAACCGCGCAAGATGGCATAGGCGTGGATATTTACAATCTGACTAAATATACAAGGTCCAACCAAAACACTAATATCAATCAAAAACCATTAGTTAGAATGGGAGATAAAATTGACAGAGGTGCTGTTATTGCTGATGGAGCGTCAACAGATCTAGGTGAATTAGCGCTTGGTCAAAATATGTTGGTTGGTTTTATGCCTTGGAATGGTTACAACTTTGAAGATTCAATTCTTATCTCAGAGCGTGTTGTTTCAGATGACAGGTATACCTCTATTCATATTGAGGAATTATCTGTTGTAGCTAGAGATACCAAGCTTGGACCGGAAGAGATAACACAAGATATTTCCAATCTCTCGGAGCGAATGATTGGCCGTTTAGACAATGCTGGAATTATTTTTATTGGAGCAGAAGTTGAGGCTGGCGACGTGCTAGTAGGAAAAGTAACACCTAAAGGTGAAACCCAATTAACTCCAGAAGAGAAGCTTCTAAGAGCCATATTTGGAGAAAAAGCATCTGACGTTAAAGATACAAGTCTTAGAGTGCCATCCGGAATGTCGGGAACCATTATTGATGTTCAGGTTTTCACTAGAGAGGGTATTGACCGGGATGACAGAGCTGAACAAATAATTGGGGACCAACTTACAGCATTTAAAAAAGATCTTGCCGATCAACTAAGGATTGTTGAGGAAGATATTTTTGGACGAATTGAAAAGGTACTGCTTAATAAATCTGCCATAGGTGGACCGAAGGGCATTAAAAAAGGCGACAAACTAAGCAAGGAAAAATTAGCAGCGCTTGGTAAATATGAATGGTTTGATATTAGGGTGTCCGATGATAAAGACTCTAAACAGTTAGAAGCTATGAAAGAAAGCTTTAATTTTGCTAAAAAAGAATTTGATAATCGTTTTGAAGAAAAGAAAAGAAAGCTAACCCAGGGTGATGAGCTTCCCCCAGGCGTTCAAAAGATGGTCAAAGTTTACTTGGCAGTGAAGAGAAGAATTCAGCCAGGAGATAAAATGGCTGGTCGTCATGGAAATAAAGGCGTTATTTCGAAAATTGTACCTGTTGAAGATATGCCTTATATGGCAGACGGAAAGACTCTGGACATTGTGTTGAATCCATTGGGCGTTCCTTCACGGATGAATATTGGTCAGATTTTAGAAGTACATTTAGGCTGGGCTGCAAAGGGCTTAGGTGATCGTATTGACGAGATGATGAGAAGCAACACCAATATTGCTGAAGTAAGAAAATTCTTAGACAAAATTTATAATACCTCTTCAGGTAAGGGTGAGGATATCCAAAGCCTAAAAGACAGCGAGGTTAAAGAGCTAGCAGAAAACCTTTCTAATGGTGTGCCTTTCGCTACCCCAGTATTTGATGGTGGTGCAGAATCCGATATTCAACAAATGCTTGATTTGGCTTACCCTGATGACAGTGAGCATACTAAGACTTTAAATTTTGCATCTAAGAAGACTCAGGTACGTTTGTATGACGGAAGAACTGGTGAAAGTTTTGAAAGACCAGTTACGGTAGGGTATATGCACGTATTAAAACTTCATCATTTGGTTGACGATAAAATGCATGCTCGATCTACTGGACCATACTCACTAGTTACCCAACAACCACTTGGCGGAAAAGCGCAGTTTGGTGGCCAACGATTTGGTGAAATGGAAGTATGGGCGCTTGAAGCTTATGGCGCATCTTATACATTGCAAGAAATGCTGACAGTTAAGTCAGATGATGTAATGGGAAGAACGAAAGTTTACGAGAATATTGTTAAAGGCGAACATAAAATTGATGCTGGTATGCCAGAGTCATTCAATGTGTTAACAAAAGAAATTCGCTCTTTAGCGATTGATATTGATCTTGATAGAAACTAGGAGATAGGACATGAAAGCATTATTAGATCTATTTAAACAAACTACTCAGGCTGAGGAGTTTGATGCTATTAAAATTGCTTTAGCTTCTCCTGAAAAAATCAGATCATGGTCATACGGTGAAGTTAAGAAACCTGAAACAATTAATTATCGAACTTTTAAGCCGGAACGAGACGGTTTATTTTGCGCTAAAATTTTTGGCCCGGTTAAGGACTATGAGTGTCTATGTGGAAAATATAAGCGCTTAAAGCATAGAGGGGTTATCTGTGAAAAATGTGGTGTTGAAGTTACGCTATCAAAAGTTCGAAGAGAAAGAATGGGTCATATCGACCTTGCAAGTCCGGTTGCGCATATTTGGTTCCTTAAGAGCCTTCCTAGCCGACTTGGAATGGTTCTTGATATAGCGTTAAGAGATATTGAAAGAGTGCTGTACTTTGAGGCTTATATGGTTGTAGACCCTGGCATGACTCCATTAACTAGAGGACAGTTGCTCACCGAAGATGATTACGTGGCAAAAGCTGAGGAATTTGGTGATGAGTTTACTGCTGTTATGGGTGCTGAAGGCGTAAAAGAACTTTTGAGGTCTATCAATATTCCATCAGAAATAGAAAGAATGAATGTAGATATGGAGGCCACCGGATCTGAAGCAAAAATTAAGAAAATTGCTAAGAGACTTAAAGTGCTTGAAGCCTTCCAAAAGTCAGGAATTAAACCTGAGTGGATGATCCTAGAAATACTCCCAGTTCTACCCCCTGAGTTAAGACCATTAGTGCCTTTGGATGGCGGGCGTTTCGCAACGTCAGACCTTAACGATCTTTATAGAAGGGTTATTAACAGAAATAACCGTCTGAGAAGATTGCTTGACCTTAGAGCACCTGAAATCATTGTGAAAAATGAAAAAAGAATGCTTCAGGAGTCAGTGGATTCGCTTTTAGACAATGGTAGACGCGGAAAAGTAATGACGGGTGCCAACAAGAGACCTTTGAAGTCCTTAGCTGATATGATTAAAGGAAAAGGCGGGCGATTTAGGCAAAACCTATTGGGTAAGCGAGTGGATTATTCCGGCCGTTCCGTAATTGTTGCTGGACCTGAGTTAAAGCTTCATCAATGTGGCCTTCCTAAAAAGATGGCTTTAGAGCTATTCAAACCATTTATTTTTAATAAATTGGAGTTGTTAGGCCTTGCTACAACAATAAAAGCAGCTAAGAAAAAAGTTGAAGAGGAGGGTCCTGAGGTTTGGGATATCCTTGAGGATGTCATCCGCGAACATCCGGTACTTTTGAATAGAGCTCCAACGTTACATAGATTGGGTATACAGGCTTTTGAACCAGTATTAATTGAAGGCAAGGCAATTCAATTGCATCCCCTAGTATGTTCTGCATTTAATGCTGACTTTGATGGCGATCAAATGGCTGTTCATGTCCCTCTTTCAATTGAGGCCCAAATGGAAGCTAGAACTTTAATGCTGGCATCTAACAATGTACTTTCACCTGCAAACGGTGAGCCAGTTATCGTTCCCTCTCAAGACATTGTTCTTGGTTTATATTATATGACACGAGAAAAAATAGCTGCCAAAGGTGAAGGTATGAAGTTTTCTGATATCGATGAGGCTCGTCGCGCTTATGACCAAGGCTTTGTTGATCTTCATGCAAAAGTTACTGTTCGCGTAGAAGAGTACGAGTTGAATTTTGATAACAGCAAAACATTAAAAATTAATAGGTATGAAACTACCGTTGGAAGGGCCTTATTGTCTGAAATACTTCCTCATGGATTGGCTTTTGAAAACATCAATAAAACGTTAAAGAAAAAAGAATTATCAAAGCTAATCAATTTAAGCTTTAGAAAGCTTGGCATAAAAGAAACCGTCATTTTAGCTGATCAACTTATGTATACAGGCTATAAGTTTGCAACTAAAGCTGGGATGTCAGTGACTGTTCATGACATGCTGGTCCCATCCGAAAAAGTGGACCTTATTTCTGAAGCAGACCAAGAAGTTCAAGAGATTGAAAATCAATACTCTTCTGGTTTAGTAACTCAGGGCGAGAGATATAATAAAGTAGTTGATATCTGGGGCCGTGCCGGAGATAAGATTGCTGACGCAATGATGAGGAAGCTTAAAGAAGAGACTGTGATTGGTCATGATGGAAAAGTTGTAAAAGATGATAAAGGGAATGATTTAAAGCAAGAGTCTTTCAATGCAATTTATATGATGGCAGATTCTGGAGCAAGGGGTTCAGCGGCTCAAGTTAGACAGTTAGCTGGTATGAGGGGCTTGATGGCTCGTCCAGATGGCTCAATCATTGAAACGCCAATCAAAGCAAACTTTAGAGACGGGTTAAATGTTTTGCAATACTTTATTTCAACCCACGGAGCCAGGAAAGGTTTGGCAGATACTGCGCTCAAAACAGCTAACTCAGGCTATCTAACAAGACGTCTTGTAGACGTAACACAAGACTTGGTAGTCCAGGAGCATGATTGCGGTACAGACGAAGGATTGGTTACTAAAGCCCTTGTTAAGGGAGGTGAAATAGTTGAGCCTTTGAGCGATCGAATACTCGGAAGAGTTACGGCGCTTGAGGTAGTTAATCCTGAAACCCAAGAAGTTTTATATCCAGCCGGAACATTATTATCGGAAGATGAAGTGGAGAAAATAGAAAGTCTGGGTATTGATGAAGTTAAAGTTCGAACAGCGCTCACGTGTGCAACAAGATACGGCATTTGTGCTAAATGTTATGGACGTGATTTGGGTCGTGGCAATTTAATAAATCAAGGAGAGGCTGTCGGCGTGATTGCTGCCCAGTCTATTGGCGAACCTGGAACACAGCTAACTATGAGAACTTTCCATATTGGTGGCGCTGTTTCAAGAGCAGCATCAGTTAGCCAGATCGAAGGAAAATCAGCTGGCACGGTTAGATTTACCTCAACGATGAGATACGTTACTAATGCAAGAGATGAAAAAGTCGTTATTTCACGTAATGGAGAATTCTTGATTGAGGATGACTCTGGAAGAGAAAGAGAAAGACATAAAGTGCCTTATGGAGCTACCCTCCTTGTGAATGATGGTAAGTCTATTAAAGTAGGGGGAGTAATGGCCACATGGGACCCGCATACAAGACCTATAATTTCTGAGTACGCAGGGCGCGTCAAGTTTGAGAACGTTGAAGAAGGTATTACTGTCTCTAAACAAATTGACGAGGTTACTGGATTATCATCTTTAGTCGTAATCGAATCAAAAGCTAAGGCGGGTCAGTCAAAAGGAACAAGGCCGCAAATTAAACTGTTAGATGGTGATGGGGAGGAGGTAAAACTTCTGAATTCTGATAATTCTGTGAATGTTACATTCCAATTAAAATATATCATTACAGTTGCAGATACTCAGGATGTAAAAGTGGGCGATGTATTAGCCAGAATTCCTCAAGAGTCCTCAAAAACAAGAGATATTACCGGTGGGTTGCCGCGTGTTGCTGAGTTATTTGAGGCACGATCACCGAAGGATGCAGGTGTGTTAGCTGAGGTAACAGGTACTGTATCATTCGGAAAAGACACTAAAGGCAAACAAAGACTAGTCATTACCGATGTAGACGGGGAAGCAAAAGAATTCTTAATCCCCAAAGACAAGCACGTTACTGCCCATGATGGCCAAGTTGTAACACAGGGTGAAGTGATTGTTGATGGGCCTGCGGACCCAGCTGACATACTTAGGCTTCAAGGAAGAGAAGCGCTTGCAAGGTATATTATTGACGAAGTACAAGACGTGTATCGTTTGCAAGGGGTAAAAATAAATGACAAGCATATTGAGGTAATTGTAAGACAAATGCTCCGAAGAGTAAGAGTGGTAGAAAAAGGTGACACCACATTTATTCCTGGGGAGGAGCTAGAAAGAGCAGAAGTTCTTACAGCTAATGAAGCGATTGTTGCCAAAGACAAGCAACCAGCAAAGTTTGAATATGTGCTGAAAGGCATTACTAAGGCATCCTTAGCAACCGATTCATTTATATCAGCAGCCTCGTTCCAAGAAACAACTAGAGTTCTTACAGAAGCAGCTATCTTAGGTAAGCGTGATGAGCTTAGAGGCTTAAAAGAAAATGTGATAGTTGGCCGATTAATTCCAGCGGGATCAGGTATGGCACATCATTTAAATCGAAAGGAAGCGGCAAGAATTAAGGCTGAGACAGCGGCACAAAGTGCTCAAATGACAAGCCTTGAAAAGGCTGAAGCTATTTTCGCTACCGATGATGAGGTTAAACCAGTCCCCAGTGAAGCTCCATTAACAACTGATGTATCAGGAGATAATCCTGAAGTAGAGATGCCAGCCGAATAAATTTTCAGTTGACAATAAGACAGAAGCAAAATACAATTCTCGCCTTTTCAAGCATAAGTTTGGAAAAGGCGAGATTAAGTTAATTTAAATAATAAGGATAGGCAATGCCCACGATAAACCAGTTAATTCGGAAGCCAAGAAAAAGAATTATTGAAAAAAGTAAGGTGCCAGCTCTTGAAGCGTCTCCTCAAAAAAGAGGAGTGTGTACCCGCGTGTACACAACAACACCAAAAAAACCTAACTCAGCGTTGCGAAAAGTGGCAAAAGTTAGACTAACGACTGGCTATGAAGTAATTAGTTATATCGGTGGCGAAGGCCATAACCTGCAGGAACATTCTGTTGTATTGCTTCGGGGCGGAAGAGTTAAAGATCTTCCTGGCGTACGCTATCATATGGTCCGAGGTAGTTTAGATACAGCAGGTGTTAAAGATAGAAGACAATCACGCTCCAAATATGGTACAAAACGTCCAAAAGAAGCTTAATAATTTAAAAGGTTACTTGATATGCCAAGAAGAAGAGAAGTCCCAAAAAGAGAGATACTACAAGACCCAAAGTTTGGAAGCCAAGAAGTTTCTAAATTCGTCAATGTATTAATGGTTAGCGGTAAAAAATCCGTTGCTGAAAGAATTATTTATGGCGCTTTCGATCAAGTGCAAACTAAAAGTGGTAAAGATCCGATCGAAGTTTTCTCATTGGCTATTGACAATCTCAGACCAGTGGTTGAGGTTAAAAGTCGAAGAGTTGGTGGAGCAAACTATCAAGTCCCTGTTGAAGTTAGGCCTCAAAGAAGGTCAGCGCTTGCAATGAGATGGCTTAAAGAGGCTGCTGTTAAAAGAGGTGAAAAATCGATGGATTTACGCCTGGCCGCAGAAATTCTTGAAGCATCAGAAAGTAAAGGTGCGGCTATGAAGAAAAGAGAAGAAGTTCATAGAATGGCAGAAGCAAACAAAGCATTCTCACATTTCCGTTTTTAATTTAAAGAAAAAGGTAGACTTAAGTGGCTCGCAAAACTCCCATAAATCGATATAGAAACATTGGTATCAGTGCCCACATTGATGCTGGTAAGACAACAACTACTGAACGAATTCTTTTGTATACAGGGGTTACTCATAAGATTGGAGAAGTTCATGATGGTGCTGCTACTATGGACTGGATGGAACAAGAGCAAGAAAGAGGTATAACGATTACCTCTGCTGCAACAACTTGCTTCTGGAGCGGAATGGGTAAGCAGTTTGATGAGCATAGAATTAATATCATCGACACACCTGGTCACGTTGACTTTACTATTGAAGTGGAGCGATCAATGCGTGTTCTTGATGGAGCATGTATGGTTTACTGCGCTGTTGGTGGAGTTCAACCCCAGTCAGAGACCGTATGGAGACAAGCAAATAAATACAAAGTGCCAAGGATGGCATTTGTAAACAAAATGGACAGAGCCGGAGCAGACTTTTTTAAAGCTTATGACCAAATGCGCTCCCGACTCAAAGCAAATCCAATTCCCATTCAATTTCCTATTGGCGCAGCCGAAACTTTTACTGGTGTTGTAGATCTGGTGAAAATGAAGGAAATAATCTGGGATGAAGAAGATAACGGCATAACGTTTCAATATAAAGATATTCGTGATGATCTAAAAGAAGAATGCCAAAAATGGCGTGAAAACATGCTGGAATCAGCTGCTGAAGCAAACGAAGATTTAATGAACAAATACTTGGAAACTGGTGATTTATCCGAAGAGGATATTAAGCAAGGATTAAGAGCCAGAACTATTGCGAATGAAATTGTGCCTATGTTATGCGGCTCAGCATTTAAAAATAAAGGTGTTCAAGCAATGCTCGATGCGGTGATTGAATTAATGCCTTCACCTATTGACGTTCCTCCCATGCCTTGTATCGATGAGGTTACTGAGAAACCAACAACTCGAGAAGCATCTGACTCGGCACATTTCTCTGCATTAGCATTTAAAATTATGACCGATCCATTCGTAGGTCAACTTATTTTCTTTAGGGTTTACTCAGGAGTCGTTAGAGCAGGCGACACCATTTACAATCCAATTAAAGGAAAGAAAGAAAGATTGGGACGTATTTTGCAAATGCATGCCAATAATAGAGAAGAGATTAAAGAGGTTTATGCGGGCGATATTGCTGCAGCGGTAGGATTAAAAGATGTAACCACAGGTGACACTTTATGTACTGAGAAAAATGCAGTTATTTTAGAGCGTATGATATTCCCTGAGCCAGTTATCCATGTGGCCGTAGAGCCAAAAACAAAAGCTGACCAAGAGAAAATGGGTATTGCGCTTGGAAGACTGGCTCAAGAAGATCCTTCATTTAGGGTTAAAACAGACGTGGAAACTAACCAGACTATTATTTCAGGAATGGGTGAGCTTCATCTAGAGATTCTGGTAGATAGAATGAAAAGAGAGTTTGCTGTAGAAGCCAATATTGGCTCTCCACAAGTGGCATACAG
>TARA_B110000503_G_scaffold82240_1_pt1 | contig 12843 bp, 15 predicted proteins | sample TARA_B110000503 | Tara Oceans TARA_B110000503 (sample SAMEA4397472) | marine metagenome | biome: Polar Biome; feature: [SRF] surface water layer (ENVO:00010504); material: water (ENVO:00002006), including particulate matter (ENVO:01000060) such as... | depth 5 m
CTTTTCTGTCCCGATAAGGCACCTGGTCTGTCAGATTGTTATGGTGAAGCGTTTGAAACACTGTACACCAAGTATGAAGAGGAAGGACTCGCGAATGCGACTGTTCCCGCAACGGATGTATGGAAGGCGATCCTAAAGTCTCAGACAGAGACTGGTACACCCTATATGCTTTACAAGGATGCATGTAACGAGAAGAGTAACCAGAAGAACCTGGGAGTGATTAAGAGTTCAAATTTGTGTACCGAAATTATAGAGTACACCGACAAGGACGAGACTTCTGTGTGTAACTTGGCATCGATCGCCCTTCCCAAGTATGTCAACAGGGAGGCGAAAACGTTTGACTATGAGAAGCTCCATGAGGTCACTAAAATTGTCACGAAGAATCTGAACCGTGTCATCGATCGTAACTTTTACCCCGTAGAGACTGCTCGACGTTCTAACATTAAACATAGACCTATCGGTCTCGGTGTACAGGGTCTGGCTGACGTGTTTAACTTATGTGGTCTTCCATTTGAGTGTGAAGAATCTCGTCTCATGAACGTCCATATATTTGAGACTATGTACCATGCAGCTCTAGAGGCGAGTTCTGAATTAGCTGAAGTCGATGGTTCCTACGAAAGTTTCGAGGGGTCTCCAGCTTCTAAGGGTATTCTTCAACCCGACATGTGGGAAGGTGAGACCAAGTTCAGTGGGCGTTACGATTGGGACGCTATGCGTGAACGTGTCAAAACAAAGGGACTTAGGAACAGTCTCCTTCTGGCACCCATGCCGACGGCCTCTACGGCTCAGATCTTGGGTAACAATGAATGCTTCGAACCGTATACCACAAACATTTACCTTCGACGTACATTGGCGGGTGAGTTTGTCGTCGTCAACAAACATCTCGTCCATGCTCTCAAGAAGGTTGGTCTCTGGTCCAAGGATATGAAGGATATCATGGTCAAGGCTGGTGGTTCCATACAGAATATCATCGATATTCCCGACGATATCAAGAAATTATACAAGACAGTGTGGGAAATTAGTCAGAAATGTATCATCGATATGGCAGCTGACCGTGGACGGTTCATCGACCAGTCACAGTCCATGAATCTGTTTATGGAAAGTCCTACCATGTCTAAACTTTCTTCGATGCACATGTATGCGTGGAAGTCTGGTCTAAAAACGGGTATGTATTATCTCCGCTCAAAGGCTAAGGCTCGCCCTATCCAGTTCAGTCTTGAGCCAGACTGCGTCGCATGTTCTGCTTAAAGTTTACGAGATACAATAGGATATACCATGGTGATCAAGTTCGACCAAGTACTCGAGGATATTAAGATTCTTGACTATAATAACCGAAAGATCGTACTCTCCACACAAAAGAGCGAACCCGTTCGTTTTCAAATTCCAAAGATGTATATGCCCTTCGGTATTTCTGGTTTTACTCCTGAGATTGGGAATAAAAAATGGAATATCGATTTCTCAATGAGAGGTTTCGATGAAAGTGACAGTAACATCAAGCGATGCTATGAAGTTCTTGTACAGATCGAAGATAAAATCATTAATAACGTAGCGGAACAAAGTGAAGTAATCTTCGGGAAGAAGATGACATATGAAGAGCTTCGACCACTCTTCAACTCTAACATCAAAGAGACACCTGGACGAGAACCAAAATTTCGTGTAAAGGTTGATACAGATTTCGACGGTAAAATTAAACCATTGGTTTACGATCAAGAAAAAAAAGACATTAGGTGTGTGGCGGATGACGGACTTCATTCACGAACTACAGGATCGGCCATTGTTGAACTTAATAGCGTGTACTTCATGAATAAGAAATTTGGTTGTACCTGGAAATTATACCAGTTAATGGTTTCTGATATTCAACGCCTCAAAGGCTTTCAGATCATGCTCGATGATTGAGCAACAATATATGATAAATACTTTGAGCATCTTTTAATATTTTTCCCTGAAGCCTTATGAATGATTTCGGATTGACCCCAGCCTTGATCTTCGCCATTCGTACGGATTCATCCCATAACGCAAGTGTCATTATTACTTATTACATCTTTTTTATTTTCTTCTCATACTCCTTGGATCCAACCATGGGTTGAAGCTTGAATCCATTCTTCACAGGCTTGAACACCTTCGTCATCGCCTTCTTCCCTTCACGCTTCATTCGACTTAACGCGGCACAAGAAGCCGCCCTACTCCGAATGTTTCCAGCTTTATCCTGCATCAAATCAACCCTTTTGAGACCACCTGAAGTTTTCATAGCGGTTTTGTGGAACACTTCCGCGCGGCTACCAATAGTCTTCATCATTTATATTACGCACGGAAAATCTTTTTGATATCGAGAATTGAGATTGTGCTTTTTCTCTCCTTTACTGGAATCTGATCTTCGATGCGTTTATCATGTAACACTTCTGCACATATTGTCGACTTGTGACCCTGGAGTGCCATCATACCTTCCTCGACTGAATTTTCGTAGACAAATTTCTTTACATACACAGTCTTCGTCTGACCACTTCGATGACATCGACCAACTGCTTGGAGTTCAGTCGCTGGATTCCACGAAGGTGCTGTAATATAGACACGAGTCGCTTCTTGAAGATTTAGACCCTGTCCACCTGACTTAATCTGAATAATCAACACGGCGTTACTCTCTGCCTGTTTGAAAAGACGTATCTGGTCGAGTCGGCCATCTTTAGACACAGACCCATCAATCCTGAACACTGGACCATTTATGTTTTTTTGAATATGGTTCATCTCTCCAGTGAATTGGCAGAAGATCAGTGCCTTTTCGTCTGGGTGTCCCTCTACCATTCGGAGTAGAGTATCCATCTTATTTGATTTACCAACCCATAATTCGGGTTCAGTCTCTGCCTTCTTGGCGACACCATCGTAGTACATCTGTGGCCAGATGCAACACTGCCTGGCTCGGAGAAGACACTCCAACAGTTCCATATTTTTTGAACTGATATTGGTAGTCGTTTTGAAAATTTCCTTGATCGTCTCTTGTGCATCTTCGAATACATATTCGTAGAGTCTACGTTCGTCCTTGTGCATCGTCAGTTCGACATTCTCAAAGTGACATTCTGGGATGTCGATCATGTCAAGATCCTGTTTCGTACGCCGAAGGATGTAGATGTCCTTGACCTTATTTGACATCCCCTGAACCAACACTCGTGGAATACCAACGAATTCGCATAACGATATAAAGTCGTTCATCGAGTTGAAGACTGGTGTCCCCGTGACAGCCCATCGAATGTCAGAACGAAGAGCATTCACAGTCTTGAAGAGTTTAGAGTTCCTGTTTCTGATTTCGTGTGCTTCGTCAAGGATGATTCGGTCCCAATGTACTCTATGAAGCCTCGACCCCATTCTTACCACTGAATACGGTGCGACGACGATATCGACAAGGCTGATATCAGTCGAATCACGTGCAGGTCCATCCCAAGCCACACACGTGAGTGATGGTGCAAACCTGGTAATCTCTTCAACCCACTGGGTGACGATTGATTTTGGAACGACAATCAATGTCTTTCTCTTCTTATTCCCCAACATTGTCGCGATCAACTGGACCGTCTTACCGAGTCCCATTTCATCACAAAGGAAACCACCCTTGGGTTTACCGATGTTGTTTTCCATAGTCAACATCCACATGACACCTTCTTGCTGATAGGGGGCATAGAGCCTAGCAGCAAGAAGAGACTTCGCGTTATTGTAAAGTTGTTCAATCATTTTTTACTTTCCGATGGAAAGTCAATTACTTAGGTACTCATCTTCAGACATTTCAATGATTTCACAGACGGGTGGGGGTACTTCCTTTTTCTTTCGTGTCTTCTTCTCCTTCGGTTTAGGTAGTTCATCGATATGTTCCCTAAAATAAAGTACCTTCTCCCAAAAGGCACGCATGACTGGGAGATTTGTTTTCCACCATTCCCTATCTCGGGGTATATTGACGACATCAAACTCTTCTGGTGCTGGCCAGTTAGTTTCAGCTGGCTTATACTGGATGAAGTCTGCGGATTCAAGATCTAGAATTTCCATACAGAGTTGAAGCTGTGGCATGTAATGTTCGGGTACCTCACCTGGAATGATCTTACGGAGTGGTGGACATTTAATCTCTACGAGCTTTCCGGATTCGGTCACACCATCTGGACTTCCACCAAGCCAGTCTTCGACGGGGTGTGGACAGAGACCAAGTTCGTGTACAACTTCTCCATGACGTTCTTCATAAAGTATACGAGCTTCGTCTTCGTACTTTTCACCGTGGCGGGTTGCCTCGTTCCCCATAAACTTTTCACCAAGTCCACACTTCTTTAAGAGAAGACCCGCAGGTGTTTCGTATTTGTTCACACCTATGGCCGTCGCGGCATCACTCGCTGTCAACATCTTACCACGGAGGGCGAGCCACTCATCAGACTTTTGAGCAGCATATTCCCGTCCTAAAGCAGCCTTGACGTTGGGGTGCATTGTCTTATACTAGTTAAAGTTCATGTTTTTAAGTTGAATTACTTAGGGGGGTAGAAGTAGGCTTGTGCGGCATTCTGCTCTGCTTGTTTTTTACTTTTAGCAAACCCTCTTCCCAGAAATACCCCATCCACATAGACATCAATCACGAAGATTCCATTGTCATGTGTAGTTACTCTATACTCTGGTAACGTGAGACCATTTGTTTGACAGTACCGCATCAGGTGATCCTTATAGTTATCATCCACCATGATCAACTCTAGGTCGATAAATTTAGGATTTTCGTAGATGCGTAAAATAAACTGCTTTGCATGAGCGAGTCCGAGATCCATATAAATCGCACCGATGAGAGCTTCGAATACATCTTCTAAAATTTTTGGATTATGATTCCAACCATTTCGCATACCTTTCTCATCCATCAAAACCCAATCATGGAGTCCTAATTTACAAGCAATCGATGCGAGGGTCTCACTTCTCACCAACTTTGTTCGAGCCTTGGTCAAGAAACCTTCTTGTCTATTTTCGTGTTTGTCAAATAAAAATTTAGTAATCACAAACCCTAAAACGGAATCACCCATGAATTCCAGAGTTTCGAATGAATCATTTAGAGTATCATACTCTTTGATGGCGGACTTGTGTGTAAAAGCTTTCTGGTACAAAGTTAAGTTATTAATCTTTGTACCAATAAGGTCTTCGATCTTGGACTGATCGATATTCATTTATATATTGAAGTGTTTACGCTTTATCCTCCTTTACGTAGTGAGGACTCAGGAATTTCTGAAGGTTAAGATAAGTTACCTGGGTTTCGCCGGGTTGAAGAAGTTCCTTGAGCTTATCATCCATAACAAGGACACGACCGTTTTCTGGGTGCTTGAGACCCTTCTCGGTGATATACTTGTTGATCGACTTAGTCACTTCACTTCGCGAAACAAGTTCGGTCTTCTCGAGTCCTAGGAAGGTCGCGAGTTTTTCGGTGATCTTCTGTTTGCGGTTGAAGCCGTTGTTTTCAGCACGCTTTTTAGCCTTCTCACCGTCGGGATCCTCTTGCTTAGCCTTGATCTTCCGAACAATTTTAGTCAGAGACTTAAGTTCGGAACGAATGGCAGTGAGATCAGCGGCAATACAGTCGAGAGACATTATATACAACTTAGGCAGTAACTCTTTAAGTAATTAAAACAATGCAAGTGTACTCGCGAGTGTTAATATGCAGAGTATAATACCAATCCATAACAGAATCTGACGATTATCAACTTCTGTAGAAGAATATTTGTCAACAATTCCATATGGTTCGCGAGGTGAAACACCAGAGCATTGTCCTGGACAGCCACCATCACAACAGCTCGCGTCACACATGAAAATACTATCACCCCGTCTATATCCACACATCTGTTTCTGTCGTGGGTTATTTTCACTCAGGAGGGCATAACACTTACATGTCTCCGTCGTCATACATGACTCCTTGGCACAGTTCATTTTTATATGTGTAGATTATAATATGGATAAGCACGTCTATAGCGAAGCCACGTTACAGAAGTTTATGAAAACTAATTTATTCTTCAATGATACCATATTGGAAAAATACTATGAACAAGGTGATGTCAAGTCCTTTCGTGCAAGGGTCCTACGGGTACACAAGCAAGAATCATTCGAGAAGATGCTATATGCATTCGTGACAGATCTTTCAAGAGATATCATTCTCAAAATGGTGGGTGAAATAACAACCTATATGCGTCCCATGGGTGACATAATCATTTCTGGTGGAGAAGCGTATAATTACTATGTCGACAAGGATAGTCGTATTGTCACGAGTGATATCGATACAAAGTTCGTACCAAGAATGGTATATGATGCGAAATATTTTGGAAAACTTCAAGGTATGAAACTTTTATTGTGGAACAGACTTGGAGAAATATGTATCAAGTTTCAGGATGTCGTTCGTACACGATTATCCACGAATTCAAAACTTGCATCCTTTATAGGATTCAACCCTTCTAATAAATACCCACTCGTCACGAGAAGGTATACACTCATAAAGAAAAAGAAAGAATCCACTGGGTCTGCTATCACCACGGGTGATGTCCTCATAGATGTTGAATTGTTCGCCCTTGACCTGAATATTCGATCCTTCTCTATCGATTCGGGTAAAATAGAAGAGCGTGTACTCGGTGGGTTTCTTGATATACCATTCATGCGTCCAGGTGAATTTGGATACGAGATCATAGATACGAAACGAATCGGTGTAACATATATGAATCAACACACTAAAAAACTCGTGACCGATAAGAATATATACATCGCAGGTAAGAAGTTTCTAGTCGATGACATTTACCTCATGCAAAAGCTCGGTCTTCGACCCGAAAAGAAGATCAAAGACAAGCAACGTATGCGTGGACTCGTGAAAATGATCACAGGGGACGTCAAAACATCGGATGGTATCGATAAACTGTTCAAGAGGGTTCAGTACACAAGGTTTACACCCAGACGAACGTCTAAACTCGACGGTCGGGTGAATATGACAGAAGCGGGAAAAGTAAACCCAATGAAGTACGTGAAATATACAACAGAACCATCGATCGATTCGTTGTCTAGAAAACTGTTATACGGTGTTAAAACGTCTTCTAATGATCTCAAAGTCACTGGATTCATGCCTACAAATGGAAATATGCGAGTTAATCTCGATACATTGAAATGGGTAGAAAACAAAAACAATTCATACATCGGTAACCAATATTCATTGAGACCCACAAACACCAGGAACGTATCGAATGATGTACTCAAGAATCCCCCATTGTACGGTTATAACCCTAAACGTGATGCATGGGTCTCTGCACCAGTACTGAAACGTTCTGCCTTAATACCCGTCATTGGTTTAAAGAAATGAAAGACTATTGTAGTATAAACGATGTTCTATTCCACACCTGTCAAGAATGACGATGGTCTCTATGTTGTCAAAGCATACACTGATGAAAGGAAAAAGTATTTTGTACAGGTGAAAGGTAAGGCGACCCATGACGATGGGGAAGTCTCTTTCACTCTTGATGATGTCTCCAAAATCCAGAACATCGATGATGGGAATATCGAAGCCGCTAAATTGAATGCCAAAGAATGGTTCGGTAAACAGGTCAATGATCTTACTCTTGAACGATCCTACACCAGGAGTCTCGTAGATACCCAGGTCACCGCGGATGTCATCAAGGCGACGAAGGTTTTTGATGCTACTAAGCAAGTCGTCACGGTTGATACTCTCACACCAGGCTCAGACTGTACGGGACTTATCGAGTTTGCCGGGTTGTGGTTCGCCAAGAAATCGTTCGGTCCAATCTGGAATGTTGTCCAGGTCAAAGTTCACCCAATCACTGAACCCGAACCCGAGCCTGAGCCCGAACCCGAGCCCGAGCCTGAAGTCAAACCTGAAGACGAATACCCAGACGAATACGCAATCGAGGACGACCAGTAAAAAAAAATTGTAGACATATATAAAATGAAGAAGGCTTTCGCCATGCGTAATGTTGTCATGCTGGTTGCGATTGGTGTTGTCGTGTACCTTCTGTTCAACATGAACAAGACAACCTCTACCTACAGTATCCAGGAACGCATGTATGCCCCCGTTGAGGCGTCCCCCGAAGAACTCATGATGAAGAAAGGCACGGGTCTCGCATCCTCTCTCCTCCCCCGTGAGGTTGCGTCCCAGGACGACTTCGGTGAGTTTGCTCCCGAAGATATTCTCAAGGGGCAAAACTTCCTTGAACCCCGCCAGCAGATTGGTATGCCCGAAACTGTTGGTGGTGCCCTCCGTAACGCCAACCAGCAGATCCGAGCCGAACCACCCGTCCCCAAAAATGTCTTCGTGTGGAACAACTCGACGATCACACCTGATATGATGCAGCGTGGTCTCTGTGCTTAAAGATTAAATACTATAGAAAAATAAATGAGTGAAGTTACAACCGAATTAGCTTCAAACATTGCTAAGTTGGTTGATCTCTCTAAACAGTTGAAGGAAGCTAGATCTGATATTAAGGTATTAAGTCAGGCTGAGAAGCAACTCAAGGAATTTGTCAAGACAAATATGATTACACAGGGTATCGATACTATTAACCTCCGAAAGGGTGGAGCGGTTGTTATTCGTACATCTAATAGAAAATCAGGTATGACGAAGGATACTGTCAGAAATGGTCTAGATACGTTTTTTGGTGGAAATGAAGCCCAAGTTGAGGGTGCAATGAATGCTATCCAAGATACTTTACAAACCAAGGAAACTGTCTCAATTGCCATCACGGGTATAAAGAAGACGAGTGATAAATAAATAAGTAATTGACTATGGTTTGGAGCCAATATGTATACGAAGCAACCGTCGATCTCGACTCCTATGGGAGTGGTGATGATGACGATGCTCATGAACACACTCCTCTGAATATTGAAGACTGGGAAGTTGAATATTCAGATGAACTCACATTTATGTGGAACACTATGAATACGTTGCTCTATGACGCACATCGTCAACACTCTGGGAAGTTTTGTGATTTTGTCGAATTTTGTTATGTGGAACACTGTGACTATACTGGATGTACGGATATTTTACACGAAGGTGAAGTGTATTATATATGGAAGAATCTCAGGAGGATTATCAACACCAATAGACTACATGAAGAAATGATGCGCGGTGCAACCTTCTATCATTTCAACGAGTTTGTAGAAAATTATATGTGTGTATATTAAACCAATATGCTGTCTGCGATCACTTCCCAGAAAGTTGCCATCCCCGCTGCCCTTTTTTTGACCCTAAGCCCGGGCGTTCTCCTCACCACGTCGGGACGCAATGTCAGATTCACGAACGGCAAAACTGGGCAAATGGCTGTCGCCTTCCACGGTCTCGTGTTCTTCCTACTCTATTCGCTGATCGCCAAGGCTCTCGGACTCGTCCTCACCAAGACCGATATCCTCGTGACCACCGCATTGTTCCTGGCTCTCAGCCCCGGTATGCTTCTGACACTCCCCCCAGGATCGGGTGGTGTGTTCGCGTCGGGGCAGACCAGTGTGCCTGCGGCCCTGACACACACGGTTGTTTTCGCTGTCGTGTTCGCGTTACTTCGCAAGCAATTTCCTACTTTCTATTAAATAGGAGAATGAAGTACCTCGTGCTCGGACCAGCATCGATGGGTATATATGCCTTTCTAGGGCGACTCAAATCCATGGGTAAGAGTATGGATACTGTACAGGAAATATCAGGTTCTTCCGCAGGGTCGATTCTAGCTCTCTTTTGGGCAACAGGTATGACAGTTGATGACATGTTAGATGTTTGTATGAATGTCGAAATCTCTGATTTTGTTAAATTAAATATCGGTACCTTCTTTAACAAATTTGGCTTTGTTGAAACGGAACCCATACGTAACAAACTTGTAGATATATGTGGGTGTGACCCAACATTTCGTGAACTAAAAAGAAAAATATATGTATCCGCATTTTGTTTGAATACATCGACGACTGAATATTTTTCAGTTGATACACACCCAGATATGAAAGTTATAGACGCCGTGTGTATGAGTATCGCTATACCGATGATCTTTGCATCTTCAGAATATAATGGACATACGTATGTCGATGGTGGAACCGTAGAAGAATACCCGATGAACCCATTTGTCGACAAGAAGCCTCACGAAGTTACCTGCGTTAAATTAGTTATGGATCATATTTATAAGGAAACATTGGATACTCCGAAGGATTTTTTGGAAGCTCTTATACGGTCAACATTGAGAAATAGGATACAATACGATGAAAAATGTAATATGGTATTCGTGAATGTGGGTGACGCCGATGTTTTCGACTTCAATATATCATACGAAGAAAAAATTAGACTCATGAACATTGGGTATAGTCAGAAAAAATAATGTATATCAATATTAATATGGAGACGGTGTGCAATCCTTCTATTAATACTGAAAACTTGAAGAAGTTTATGAAGATTAATACGGGTGTTGATATAAAACTTTCCAGGGAAGATCTATGTGATGCATATGCTCATATAGAGTCAGGTAAGCTCCCCCTCCCCCCGTTAATCCTTACACGTGACCGAACATATCTCATCGATAAAAGGTCACCCCTTTCGCAGCGTGATTATAGTCTTTTCTTTTCGTCGAGTGTTTTACGTAAGGATCTTGTACGTATCGCACGGAAAGTGGACATCAAGAAAATTGATAATCTGACGAAGGATGGGTTGATTGAAGGAATTGGTAATCGTCTATTCACTATGGGTATACGAGAACCTATACAAGTCGGGAAAAAACGACCTTCTCAAATTCAACGCGTTGTTGATGAACCCATGAATACTACTAATCAGTTGAATGTGAATATGAACAATCGAGCGAATGTGAATATGAACAATCGAGCGAATGTGAATGTGAACAATCGAGCGAATGTGAATGTGAACAATCAATCGAATGTGAATGTGAACAATCAATCGAATGTGAATGTGAACACTGCCACGAGGAAGCCCACTTTTCCCGGGGACCTCTTTAAAAATACAAAGGCTCCACAGTTCATAACCAAAGAAAGGAAACCGAGTATTTATTTCAAGTCAACTCCACAATTTATTTTAAACGCGAGAAAGAAAACCGTTATAAATTATAATCAAAGACGTGACGTTGTTAAAAATTTAAAAGTAAATTTTACCGCACCACCCAACAATTCACGGAATCTTTTAAATTTTATAACACAGAAAAATACAAATAACAAAGAGAAAGTAAATAAAAAGAAGGAGGAACAAAATAAACGTAATGCGGATGACCAAGAGAAACGCTTGGCGAAAGAAGATGAGAATCGTATTGCGAAAGAAGAAATAAATCGTCTCGCGAAAGAGGAAACCAATAAACTTAAACAGAAAGAAAATACTGAGAAAGAAGAAACAAATAAAAGACGAAATGAAAATACTCGTCGAAATGAAATTAGTAACGCTAAGGAAAAACAAATTAATAACACTACAAAAGTAAATGTTATAAATGATATCAAAACAAATAACATCAATAAAGGTCTTCAAGAAAGAGAAATCAAACGTAGACAATCCATCGAAAATTCTAAACGTGCCACAGAAGAAAAAAAGGAAAAGGAACGTATTGAAAATAAAAAAAGAGAAGAACGTCGTGAGGAAGAACGTAACAAACAACTCAGATCCAACAAGAGAAAGGAAGAAGAAAGAATCGAGAGAGAGCGTAAAGAAAGTCTCAATAACAAGAAGAAGGAAGACGAAAGAATCAAGAAAGAGCGTACAGAAAGTCTCAATAACAAGAAGAAGGAAGATGAAAGAATCAAGAAGGAACGTGCAGATAGAGATAAATATAGGCGACAGTTTGATACCGAAACGAAACAGAAGTTAGAGAAAGAAGACAAACGCAAAGAAAAAATAGAAGACCAAGAGCGTGCGAAACAGGAAGGGGAAGTAGCTCGACGTCAGAAGATTGAATCAGATGAGCGTAAGAAGCAAGAGAAGGAAGTAGCTCGACGCCAGGAGATTGAATCAGATCAGCGTAAGAAGCAAGAGAAGGAAGCGGAACGCCGCCGAGATATTGAAAATGATGATCGTAAAAAACAAGAAAAGGAAAAGGAACAACGTCGGAAGATTGAAGCAGTCGAACGTAGAAAAAAAGAGGAAGAAAATAAACGTATTCGCGGAATCGAGGCTAGCGAACGTAAAAATCGTATAGCAGAAGAAAAGCGTCAGAAAAGAGAACGAGCTCGAAATGCTGAATTAAATGCGAAGATGAAGAAAATCAATGTCACAAAAGCGATCAATGAAAACAGAGAACGCCGAAGAAAACTACAAGAAAACAGAAAGAAAGAAATCGCTTTGAAACTTGAAGAATCTCGTGAGAAGAAACGAATTGCCAATATGAAAGTGGCTGAAAATAAAGAGATTCGAGAAAAGGAACGTATTGCTAAACAGGAAGCCGAGACGAAAGAACGTATGGAGGAACAGGAAGAGAAAAATAAAAAACGTCTGGAGATTGAAGCGATAAAAGAAAAGGAAAATGAAAGTCGTAGAGTCCGTGAAGAAGAGAGACAACAGAAGATCACGAAAGCCATTCTAAATAGTCAAGTCACTAAAGTAAGACCTGTTGAAACAAAACCAAATAACAAAAACATGAAAAGAAAAATGTTAAAGTCATTCGTGAATGCCAGTGATCGTGTTCAAAAAAAACAGAAGGCAAATGCTGAAGTCATGGATGTTAAGAAAAGAAAAACATTAAACGCATTCGTGAATGCGAGTGGTCGTGTTCAGAAAAAACAGAACGTAAATGCTGAAGCCATTGGTGTTAAGAAAAGAAAAACATTAAACGCATTCATGAATGCCAGTGACCGTGTTCAGAAAAAACAGAAAGTAAATGCTGAAGCCATTGATGTTAA
>TARA_B110000503_G_scaffold9955_1_pt1 | contig 12835 bp, 12 predicted proteins | sample TARA_B110000503 | Tara Oceans TARA_B110000503 (sample SAMEA4397472) | marine metagenome | biome: Polar Biome; feature: [SRF] surface water layer (ENVO:00010504); material: water (ENVO:00002006), including particulate matter (ENVO:01000060) such as... | depth 5 m
TGATGCGGGTGCCGTTGGTTAGCCATTAGCACGTCACCAGGCTGTTAGAGCATTCGCCGGCTCTAGTTAGCCAGGAGATAGCCATGAGATAGCCAGGAGATAGCCAGCTAGCTAGGAAGTATCAGTTAACTCGCGGTGACGGGTATTATATCGGTGGGTTGGGCAATCGAGCGCACAGGACGCTGGCACTCGGGTCGCGAGCCTCGTATCATCATGAGATTACTTAGCCGCGACTAGTCTCGTTCATGCCCGATCCTGAAATTCCCCCGTTTGATGCGAAGATGTTCCTCAAGACCGTCAGCGGTCGGCCGGGCGTGTATCGGATGTTCGATGCTGAGGGCGAGATACTTTATGTGGGCAAAGCCAAAAACCTGAAAAATCGCTTGTCGAGCTATTTCAGAACAACGGCGCTAGACGCGAAAACCATGGCCTTGGTGTCTCATATTCAAAAGGTCGAGTACACGATCACCAACAGTGAAACCGAGGCCTTGTTGCTTGAGCAAAGCCTGATCAAGGCGTTGCGACCGCCCTATAATATCGATTTTAAGGATGATAAATCCTACCCTTACATTTATCTTTCGACGGCGGAGGAATACCCGCGCCTGGCGTTTCATCGTGGTGCCAAGAAGCGCGCAGGGCGTTATTTTGGACCATTTCCCAGTGCCTATTCGGTGCGTGACAGTCTCAACGTTATGCAGAAAATTTTCCGCGTTCGGCAGTGTGAGGATAGCTTCTTTAAAAATCGTTCGAGGCCCTGTCTGCAATATCAGATTCAGCGGTGCTCGGGACCTTGCTGTGGTCGTATTAGTGTTGCGGATTACGCAGATGACGTAAAACATGCGGCGCTGTTCCTTGATGGTAAGAGTCGCGCGGTGCTCGAGGATTACGCCGACAAGATGGATGCGGCCGCACAGCAACTTGAATTTGAGCGGGCGGCCAAATACCGCGATCAGATCGCGCATCTGCAACGGATTCAAGAGTCTCAGTATGTTACCGGCGATGGCGGTGATATCGATGTGATCGCAGCAATCGTCAATCCTGGTGGCGTCTGTGTGCTGGTGATGATGGTGCGGGGTGGTCGGCTACTGGGTAACCAGACTTTCTTTCCACGCATTCGCCTGGAAGAAACGCCGGGAGAAGTATTGTCCGCCTTTATTCCGCGATTTTATCTCGCCGGCAATCAGGGTCGCGAAATTCCGAAAGATATTGTCATCAGCGCGCAAATTGCTGAAAAGCCGCTACTGGAGGCGGCGCTGAGCGAGGTAGCCGGGCGCAAGGTGAATATTGGCGATAACGTGCGAGGCCAGCGGAATCGCTGGGTGAGTTTGGCCATGACCAACGCGGAACAAAGCCTGGGTGGGCATCTAGCGACACGGAATAATACCAATCAGCGCTTTGAAGCGTTGCGTGAGGCCTTTGGTCTGGCTGAAATACCGGAACGGCTCGAGTGCTTCGATATCAGCCACAGTTCCGGGGAGGCGACGGTGGCTTCTTGTGTTGTCTTCGATCGTAATGGGCCGCTGAAGTCTGACTATCGGCGCTTTAATATTGACGGCATTACGCCTGGTGATGACTACGCGGCTATGTCCCAAGCCTTGTTAAGGCGCTATACGCGGGTGAAGAAGGGCGAAGGAATGCTACCTGACATCCTATTTATCGATGGGGGTAAGGGGCAACTCAGTCAGGCTGAAACAATCTTAGAACGGTTGCAGATCACCGGTGTGATTTTGGTGGGCGTGGCTAAAGGCCCGGGGCGTAAAGCGGGGTTGGAAACGCTGTTTCTATCAGGTGGCGGTGAGGTCGAAATGGCGCCAGATAACCCTGGGTTGCACCTGATTCAGCATATTCGTGATGAGAGTCACCGGTTTGCGATCACGGCGCATCGGCAACGGCGCGGCAAAAAACGGAATGAGTCAGTCCTAGAACATATCGCGGGTGTGGGCCCGAAACGCCGACGCGCATTGTTGCGCCACTTTGGCGGAAGCCAGCGAGTGGAGAGTGCCAGCACCGAAGAATTAGCCAAAGTTGAGGGAATCAGTCAGACTATGGCAGAACAGATTTATGCCACGCTACATAACAGTTAGAATGTCGAATCCAAATCCACCATTGCTCGGGGCATGCAATTGACTATCGGCCTACCCAACATTGTCACCAGCATCAGAATCCTCCTAATACCTATACTTGTGGTGGTCTTTTATCTGCCCTTCGAGTCACGTTATCTGGCGGCTTCGGTGGTGTTCAGCCTGGCCAGTATCACCGATTGGCTAGATGGCTATCTGGCGCGCAGGCTCGACGAAATGACGCCTTTTGGTGCTTTTTTAGATCCTGTGGCGGACAAGCTGATCGTGGCGGTTGCCCTGATATTGCTGGTGGAAGTCCACGCCAGTGCCATCCTTGCGATCCCGGCACTGGTGATCGTCGGGCGTGAAATCGTGGTTTCGGCACTGCGCGAGTGGATGGCGAACTACAGTTCCAGCCGCAGCGTTGCGGTGTCGCTTGTGGGCAAGATCAAGACTGGGTTCCAGATGACTGCGATTATTGTCTTGCTGGCGGTTGGACCGAAGGACCAGAGTTATTGGGTTATCCTGGGTTTTGTTTTGTTGTATGCGGCAGCGGGCCTGACCCTTTGGTCGATGTATCTGTATCTGCGTGTTGCCTGGCCGGATCTGGCTTCTGGTATGACCAAGAAAGACTAGGTTCGTGGCTTTGCCCCAGGGTCTCAAATCAGCAATGCCAGCCCGTAAGTCTCGTCGCGAAACCCCAGTAGCCGAGGATCTGCAGTATCGTCGGCGCTTGATTTCCAAGCCACTGGCATGACATTCCGATAATGGTACTATTATGGCATTCGCCGGCCGTCGAGCATGACCGTTTTGACCGCAAAATAACCATTGGCATTGCTCGCTCGCGCATGCACTCACGTCAGCACCGCCAATGTAAACCAGGAGCACACGAATTCTTATGACCGATGCCAATAGCAATAATAACGCTAGTACGGTGCCCTTTGATAAAGAAGCGATCCGCCAGAAATATCTGCTGGAACGTGATAAGCGTCTTCGTGCCGACGGTAATAACCAGTATCTAGAGCTCAAGGGCCAGTTAGCCCACTATCTGGAAGACCCCTATACGCCCATCGTTGAACGCCAACCGAAGACCGATCATGTGACGGTGGCCTTCATTGGTGGCGGCTTTGCGGGCCTGGTGACGGGGGCGCGGCTGAAAGAAGCGGGCGTTGCGGATGTACGCATTCTTGAGAAGGGCGGGGACTTTGGTGGTACTTGGTATTGGAATCGCTATCCCGGTGCGCAGTGCGATACCGCGTCGTTTGTGTATATGCCGCTGCTTGAAGAAGTGGGCCATATGCCCACTGAAAAGTATGCCCATGCACCGGAGATTTTGGCGCACTGCCAGCATCTCGGCCACCATTACGGGCTTTACGACAATGCTTTGTTTCACACCGAAGTGAAACAGTTAGAGTGGCAAGCGGCTGACAGCCGTTGGTTGATTACAACCAACCGCGGCGATGCCTTTACCGCCCAGTTTGTGGCCATGGGTACCGGTCCCTTGCACGTGCCGAAGCTGCCGGGTATACCTGGTATTGAAGATTTCAAGGGCCACTCGTTTCACACTAGTCGTTGGGACTACGACTATACGGGTGGTGATCCTTCAGGCGCGCCCATGGTAAATTTGGCCGGTAAACGGGTGGCGATCATCGGTACAGGCGCAACAGCCGTTCAGTGTGTTCCACATTTAGCCAAGGCCTGCAAAGAGTTGTTAGTGTTCCAACGGACCCCTTCGTCCATTGATATCAGAAATAACAAACCCACAGATCCTGAATGGTTCGCAACGATCGCCTCTGAAGGTTGGCAGCAACGCTGGCTGGAAAATTTTACGGCGAATCAGACTGGTAGCCTAGCGACTGAAGACCTGGTGATGGATGGCTGGACGGATCTTTCGCGACGGATTCGCTCGAAGATCATGCAGCTCAAGCCTGAAGACATGACACAGGCCAAGATGATGGAAGCCTTCTCTGATTCTGATTACGAGAAGATGGAAGAAATTCGCGCTCGAGTCGACACCATCGTCAAGGATTCGAGTACCGCTGAACATCTAAAAGCCTGGTATCAGCAGCTCTGCAAGCGCCCCTGTTTTCATGATGATTATCTGCAGGCTTACAACGAACCTAGCACCCGGTTGATCGACACCGATGGTCAAGGCGTTGAGAAAATCACTGCCAATGGTCTGGTCGTAGACGGCGTTGAGTATCCCGTGGATTGTATTATTTATGCCTCAGGCTTTGAGGTGGGTACTGAGCTCAAACGCCGAGCTGGATTTGATATGACCGGCCGCGATGGGCTTAAGTTGTCAGATTACTGGGGGCAGGGCATGCGTACCAAGCATGGTATTCATGTGCACGGTTTTCCCAATGCGTTTTTAGTTCAGCCGACACAGGGCGCCAACTTGATTTCAAATGTGCCCCACAATTTAACTGAGGCGGGCAAGACCATTGCCGTGACAATCAAACACGCCCTAGACAATGGCTTCAAAGAGATTGAGCTGAAGCGTGCGGCTGAAGATGCCTGGCTTGAGTTACTCTTGCATGCGGCGCCAAGGATGACGGGGTCGCCAGACTGTACGCCGGGTTATTACAACAATGAAGGTCAGACGCCGAGTCCGGGCGCAAAGTATCACGTGGGTTACCCCGCTGGTCCCATGGCGTATTTCAAGTATCTGGACGAGTGGCGCGAGTCGGGCCAATTTGAAGGCCTAGCGTTTCGCTAGGCGCTTGGAGCTTGAGTTCAAGATGAGCAGGCAAGACAAATAGACCAATGCCTAATGCGGGACTGACGAAACCACTTCATCAGTACCGCGCCAGGCAGGTTGTTAGCAACCCGATTGATGCCGCTTAGCGGAATTGCAGCAATTCGTCTTGCGAGCCGCCTCTTTCACCGAGGACGTGCTGTAGGTAATCAGCATAAGAGGCCATCCACATACCAGCAGACACTTCTCGGCCGGCTTTGGCATCGGTCTTGGTCGTTTTCATATACCAGTTATTACAGCGTAACCACACCTTACCTTCTGACGTTGAGTTGCACAGATCTGTCCAGGCGCCAACGGCTTGAGTCGTGGGTTCGACTTCAGTGTGGCCTGCTGCTTGCATCTTTTTGATCAAGTCAGTGATGTATTGGGATTGCTGCTCACACAACAGCGTGACATTGGTTACCGGATTCAGGCTTTGCGGACCGATCATCATATACAGGTTTGGCATCTCGTCCACATGCACGCCCCACAGAGAATGCGGCGTGGTCATCTGAAAGTTATTGGCCTCGTTAGCACCAAACTTGTCGGCCAGGGTTGTGCCATTACGACCGGCGATGCGAAACGGAATAAAGTTACTGTCAAAGCCCGTCGCGTAGATGATCACATCTAAGTCGAATGTGTCGCCGCTGGCAATTTGCAGACCGGTTTCGTTGACGCCGACAACGCCACCATTGTCGTTAACAAGCGTGACATTCGGCTTGTTGAAGGTGGAGTAGTAGTCATCGATAAATAGCGCGCGTTTGCAGAAGAAAGGATAGTCTGGGGTCAATAATTTAGCGATTTCTGGATCGTCAACTTCTGAATTCAGGCGTGCCGTGATTTGGGCGCAAATCGCCGCATTCTTAGTTTCGTCGTGCAGATCTTCAAAGGAAAACGCGACTTCTGCAGGTGGCAACTCGCCTTTCCAGTCCACGTATCGCAGCGTTTCGCCGTAGCCTCCAGCGCGAAATTTCTCGGTCAGTTCCGGTGGGGTTGGCTCGTCGTCTCGCAGCAGGCACCAAGTCGCCGTGCGCTGGAATACGGTTAATGATGCCACTTCATCGGCAATTGAGGTGATCACCTGAGCGGCCGACGCCCCGGTACCCACAACCCCAACGCGCTTGCCTTTCAATACCGCCGATTGATCCCATTTAGCGGTGTGAAAACTTTCGCCCTTAAAGTCTGCCATGCCTGGGATCTCCGGTAAGCGTGGACTGGAAAGGGGGCCGTTGGCGGTCACGATATGGGTGCAGGTGACAATTTCAGTGGGCGCGCCTGTGGCGGTATCGATGGTCGTGACCTGCCAGACTTTTTGCTGATCGCCGATATAGGTCATATCGACGACTTTGCGCGAGAATCGGATCTTGTCACGAATCCCGGTGTGGTCGACCAACAACTCCGCGTAACCGGAGATCTCCGGCTGACTGACATATTTCTTTGAAGGAATAAAACCGGTCCGATCGAGAAAAGGTAGGTAGGTATAGGCGGGCACATCGCAGGCAGCGCCCGGGTAGGCGCCCACGCCGCCATTGCTCCAGACACCACCGACTGAGGGTGTCATCTCAAAGACACGGACATTATCAATGCCCGCCTCGGTTAAATAAGACGCGCACAACAGCCCTGAGAAGCCGCTACCGACAATGACGACGTCGAAATGGGCGCTAGCTGTTTGGATTTGTGGGTTGGTCATACTAATTCCTTGTCGCTTTGGCTCGCCGTGTCGCAAGTGAACGGCGGGCATGTGCTTGATTAATGTCTAAGGCGATTGACGTGTAAAAAAATTCTTGGCGCCGAATAGGCTCGTCACCATTCCGCTAGTACCGGCAAGCCAGTTGGCCGGTTTTGAGAATACCTCAAGTGGCGGGGAAAAACCCAGCGAAAATGCCCCCAGCCTTCGACTCATTGGAATATCGAATGATAGGCGAACAGGGCTGGATTTCCGCCGGTATGCAGGAACATCACGTGATCATCGCGGTGCCAGGTGCCGGCACGAATTTCGGCAATCAATGCTGCCATGGCTTTACCGGAATACACCGGGTCGAGTAACACGCCCTCTTGTTGCGCCACGAGGGTGACCGCCTCGATCATGGCGGGCGTGGGTAAGCCATAGCCAAGACCTCTGTGCTCGTGATTGAGTTGAATGAGATTGTCTGGAATGGGCGCAGCCCCGACCTGGGTGGCGACTTCCGTGGCTAACTGCCGAACTTTGGATTCCATGACGCTGGCATCTGCCTCATAGACATTGATGCCGAGAATCGGGATGGGCTGGGTTTCGTTGGCCATGCCAACGATCAAACCTGCCTGTGTCCCGGCGCTAGAGGTGGCATGCACAAGGGTTTTGATCTCGATGCCGAGGTTGTCTACCTGAGCGCTAATCTCTCGCGCGCAGTTGACATAACCTAATGAGCCCGTGGCATTGGAGCCACCTGCGGGTATGGCATACACTCGGCGCGACTCGCGGTCGAGCAGGGTCCGAAAGGTGGCCTTGACGTCTTCCGGGTTGACTTGATGGATCTTGGCACCGAGTAGTTGATCGAGAAACAAATTGCCCGATAGCCGATAGCTGTCCTCGTCGAAGTCGACGCTGCGGGACAGAATAGGTTCGCAGGGAAAGCCCAGTTGGGCGCAGGCTGCGACGGTTTGGCGTACATGATTTGATTGAACGGCGCCAAAGGTAACAATCAGCTCGGCCTGTTGGTGTTGGGCCTCGCCCATCAGGAACTCAAGCTTACGGGTTTTGTTACCACCTAACGCCAAGCCAGTGCAGTCGTCGCGCTTGATCCAAATCGTCGGTCCATCGAGTAGTGCGGATAAACGTTTGAGCGGCTGCAGTGGCGTCGGTAGTTGAGCGAGCTTGATTCGGGGAAAGGGCGATAAATCGATCATCAGTTTATCCAGTCACAGTCGAGAAAGAGGCGGGGATGCCAGCTGACAGTCTAACGCACGTCATGCTGAGTTGACGATGGCACAAAGGCGGTTCGGCATTGATGCTCAGTAGGGGGTGAGTTACTATTCTGGTCAGTTCTCACGCTCACAGCCATCACTATAAAGAAGCCACTATGACTGATACAAGCTACACGCCACCAAAAGTTTGGCAATGGAATACCAATGCCGAGCACCGGTTCAGCAATATCAATCGACCCATTGCCGGTCCTACCCACGAGCTGGCGTTGCCCATAGGCAAGCATCCCATCCAGTTGTACTCATTAGGTACGCCGAATGGTGTCAAAGTGACGATCATGCTGGAAGAGCTGTTGGCGCTCGGCAAGACCGAGGCCGAGTACGATGCCTTTTTGATTAATATCGGCAAGGGCGAGCAGTTTAGTAGTGGTTTCGTCGAAGTGAATCCGAACTCGAAGATTCCGGCGATGCTTGATCGCAGCACATCGCCGCCGACTCGTATCTTTGAGTCAGGTGCGATGTTGGTCTACCTGGCCGAAAAATTTGATGCGTTTCTGCCGAAGGCGGGCTCAGCCCGGGCAGAGTGCATGTCTTGGTTGTTCTGGCAAATGGGTAGTGCGCCTTACCTGGGCGGCGGCTTTGGTCACTTTTATGCGTATGCGCCCATCAAGATAGAGTATTGCATCGATCGCTATGCCATGGAGGTAAAACGCCAGTTGGATGTACTCGACAGAAATCTGTCAGACCGGCGCTATCTGTGCGGCGAAGAGTACACGATCGCCGATATGGCGACTTACGCATGGTACGGTATGTTAGTGCTCCATAATGGCTATGACGGGGCAGAGTTCCTCGATGTCGCGTCTTACACCCATGTGATTCGCTGGGCGACTGAGATCGAAGAGCGCCCTGCGGTACAGCGCGGCCGACGAGTCAACCGAACCTTTGGGCCGGAAGAACTACAGCTTCGCGAGCGGCATGATGCGAGTGATTTTGATTAAGCGCTGATAAAGATCGGCTAAATAGCCAGCAGTTAATTAGGCAAGCGCTAATCGATTCAATTCAAGGCATGCCGGGCCCGGGGCGCTAAGGAGGCGAGGGTCATCGGACGTTCGGTGTGCTTTGATTCTCGCGGGTGCCAGGCAGACCTTAGCGGTGCGCCCACTTGTTGATTCAGATGCGTCGATTGACTAGTTTGATTGGCCGTAAAAAGGATCCGCAAGCGTCAAGGTGTTATCGAAATAAGCCGGTTTTAACCTCATGTTGGGTGTGAGTCTGACGCTCATCATATGGCGAGCCAGGCTGCCATGTGGAAGCCATATAACGATTAATCGAATGGCTTGGCGTCGGGGAGGGCTGAAAGATAGGCTGAGCGCTAAATGGAGGCGGGGGTCGGAATCGAACCGGCGTGTACGGAGTTGCAGTCCGCTGCATAACCACTCTGCCACCCCGCCTTTTGAGCGAGCGCAAGTCTAATAGATTTTGTCGTTAAATTCACGGGATAGTTAGCCTGTTTGAGCGGTAATTTACCCTTGCCGCGATGGATGTCGATATGGAGGCTCAAAACCTCAAGATCATCTATCCAAAATAGCCCAGAGCGCGGCCCGCGCTCGAACATTTGTCAGCATCAAGAAAAAATCCCGCGAAAGTTGTTTGATAGAGATTGAGCCGCGGGCCGCAGACCGTTACACTACGCGCCTTTGATCACTTCCCAAAATGCCCGGGTGGTGAAATTGGTAGACACGCAAGACTTAAAATCTTGTCGCCTCACGGCGGTGCCGGTTCGACCCCGGCCCCGGGCACCATTACGCGTTTTCCCTCAAAACCAACTGACGTTCTCTCGTGCCCGCAATTTGTATATAACCCCCACAGAATGCAGCCTGTAGTGAGTTTGAATCAGCTTTTACGCTGAGACAATTCCTGCCGATGATTCCATCAAATCGCACTTTTTTGGAATCGTTTACGCTTTGATTGCTTTGATAATCTGTTCTTCGGTGTATCGCTTCTTCATGGGGAGACCTCCATCTCATAAGCGTAAACGGAAATTTCCTATTCGTCATGAGTCTAATTTAGAGGGAAAGGTCAGATTCTGCATGAAGACGTAAAAATTTACGGATAGTCAAATATTAGCGATATTGAAGGAAGCAGAAGGCGGCCAGCCCGTGCCAACAGTCTGCCGTGAACACGGGGTGAGTAGCGCAACATTTTACATATGGTGAGCTAAGTACGGCGGTATGGACGCGTCCTTGATGAAGCGCAGGAAAGAGCTGGAAGACGATAACCGGCGCGTGAAGAAAATGTATGCCGAAGAGCGCTTGATTTCAGAGGTCCGCAAAGAAGCCCTTGAGGGAAAGTGGTAAAGCCATCTCTGAGGTGCTAGATGGCGAAGAAAGCGTTGGTTGAGTACATACTTAATTAAATGACTATAAGCTAGTGCGAATGACCGGCTCTGTCATAAAGATCACGCCTTGGGATTTATCAAAAAGATTACAAGCACCATATAATCTATCAAAAACGGCGGTTTTGTGCTCTTCATCAGCAATAATCGTAATGATCGAGGCTTCGCCATATTCACCAAATTGGCGGTCATCAAACAAATCATTTGATCGCCCAGTCTCTATCATAGTCGCGGCAACGCCCTCTGTGCCGCGCATAGCTTCTAGTACTGCGGGTCCGCAATCTTTGTGGACTAATGCTCCAATTTCTACTTGCATACGTCCCTCCTTACTTAATTGCGTTTAAAATCGATTCAGGAACATAAGTCGCAACTCGATCAAGCTTGACCATATACATGATGCCCATGCCCGGGGTGTCCAGCTGGCCTGCGAGATACATGGCTTCAAACACCAGATTGGCTTGGTCCTCAGAAACGATAATCCGTATAACTTCTTTTTGTTCGTCTATGGTAACGCCCAAGAGCCCCATTCGTTCGCGAATACCGGTACCTTTGGCATAGCTAATCGTGGCGCCTTGGGCGCCGATATTCTTCGCGGCAGCTAGAACTTCTTCCGCTAAATCCTTTTGTAAGACACAGGTTATTAAAAATGCATCTGATAAATAGGTAATGCTTCGGTCTTTCATATCAATGCCTCTGTAACGCTGTTTTCAATGGATGACTTTACTTTATTTAAATATTGAATTGCCAATCCCATGATTAGAACGGCGAGGATAGGGCAAATACTGGCGAGTGATAAAATACCAAATCCTTCTACCGCTGATACGGCTGAACCCAGCCCAAGCCCCATTGCTAACACCAATGGCACAGTTACCGGACCCGTTGTCACGCCGGCACTGTCCCAGGCGACATTGACAAATTCTTCAGTTGAAAGCATGGTCAAAACGATGCCGACCAGGTACAGAGGAATCAGAACTGTCATAAGGTCAAAGCCGATAACGAGTTTTGCGATACCAAGCGCTATACCCACCGCAACTCCGATGGCAACGCTATACATCAGCATCGATTTTTTAAACGCGCCGTTCGTTAAGTTTTCCACAGTCAGGCCTAGCGCATTGAGTGCGGGTTCAGCGAGGGTTGCACCAAATCCCATAAGAAAAGCAAACGCAATGACTATCGCTATCCCAACTAGCTCTGGGTAGATGGGTGAAAATTGGCTGATCGGCAGTTCCATGAAAGCCGCGGGCAAGACACCACCTGTTTGGGTGCCAATGGCGCCGAGTCCATATGTCAGGCCGACATTAAAGATGCACATACCTACAATACTGAGCGTTAAACCGTAGAACGTCACCATTCGGTTTGGCAGTTTGGATTTCAAGATAATGAACAGTACAAACATCAAAAATAGTACTAGAGGCAAGATAGCTTGAACCCCAGTAACAATTTCTATCAGTGGCGTTTTGTCCCATACCGTTGGCTCAACGGCAATGGTCGCTGATGCCAATTGAGCGGCCTGCTGTATCTCTTCTGGTGTAACAGTCAAAGACATGAAAATAGCGAGGATAAGTACGGCTAAGATAGGGAACAATGAGGCTAATGTGACAACACCAAACCCAGAAAGTGAAGATTGACCCTTGCCAGCGGCGTTAGCAATGCCAATGCCGAGAGACAGAACCAGAGGCACCGTTACTGGGCCAGTGGTCACTGCACCGCAATCCCACGCAAGACCGAGTACGGATCGTAAATTAGGGTCCAGCCAGGCATATCCTGTTAGGGCCAGGACGGGTGCTAGCGCACAATAAATCATAGGTTTGAGGGACCAACCTCTAACAAACCGCACTGTTCCCAAGATGGCAGCTAAACCGACGCCGGCACCGACCATTAAGATCAGGGGCATAGTCCAATTGTTTAAGAGCTCATAAAGGTACGGCGCTGTATTGACGTCGACTGATGAGCCGAAAGCCTGCAAAGCCCCAATCGCGGGTTCTGCAAAAGTGACTCCCACGCCCAGCATACCGATGATGATGAGCACCACCGTCATCGAGGCTTTTTTGGGCAAATTGTCACCAATGATTGTACCAAAGGGCATTAGACCCGTGCTCAAGCCTTCCATGAATACGGCAAGGCCGACAATCACGGCGATTAAACCACCACCTAACATCAGTGCTGAGTCAATGGGATGGCGAAGAATTAGTATCTGGAAGAGAACTAGATAAGCTGCCAGTGGCACGACAGCCTTAACTTGATCCATTATTCGTTTGTAGCAATAGGGACCAATTAAATCGAATGATTGCTTAAGTGTTATTGCAAGTTTGGCATCAACTTTGGGTGAGTCAGGATCAAGTTTTGGTGCTAATGCATTGTAGCTGATGGTTTTGTGATGAAAGGACACGGCATTCAGATAGTCCGAATAGCGCATAGCGGCTCCCCTGTTACGGCAAAATAATAAATCCTAGGGCTGAAGCTACTACATTAAGCAAGAAAATCCAGTCTTTTATGTAGTTTTGGTGCGATTTTTAGTCCTGTTAAAAAATATTGGTTTAGATTTGGTGCGAGCGCTGGCCCAAATATTCTGGTCAGTCTGACTCGGGGGGTAAATCGCGCCATTTAGTTTGGCAGCAACGATGGCAAAGAATGAGCAAAAAACACCCGGAATATTAAGTCGGCGCGGCGCGGACGAATCACGCACGCGCCGTCAAAGCTCAGTAGCCCTAGCTGCTGATCTATCAGCTCAGCAGCTAGATC
>TARA_B110000503_G_scaffold49425_1_pt1 | contig 12830 bp, 7 predicted proteins | sample TARA_B110000503 | Tara Oceans TARA_B110000503 (sample SAMEA4397472) | marine metagenome | biome: Polar Biome; feature: [SRF] surface water layer (ENVO:00010504); material: water (ENVO:00002006), including particulate matter (ENVO:01000060) such as... | depth 5 m
ATGTCGCTGTCGCGACCCCGTTTTCATCAACATCTGTAATATTTAATATTTCAGCTTTTCCAGAAGGTAATCGTTTATCTGAGTGAGTTTCTCCAAATAAATCTTTTAGCTTCTCTTTCGCTAGTCGTTGCTGTTCCTTTTGTATGTTTTTCTTAGACTCTAGGATGATAGGCAGACCAAGTTTTTTCTTAGCCTCGTTCTCATTCTTTAGAGACTCAAGAGCCTCGGACTCTGTAACCTGACCCGTCTCTTGCTTTTGGGCGGCGTCTTGCTTCTCTTTCGCTAGTCGTTGCTGTTCCTTTCTTATGTTTTTATTAGACTCTAGGACGGTAGGCTGACCAAGTTTTTTCTTAGCCTCGTTCTCATTCTTTAGAGACTCAAGAGCCTCGGCCTCTGTGACCCCTGACTTTTGTGCCTGTACAATGTCTTGCACCTCTTGACTATCCCTCTGCTGGACCTCCTGTATCTGTCTCTCAAGGTCGGCAATGCCCTTGTCTATGTTACCCCTTAACGCAGGGTCCATTCTGTCTCTCTGCTCTGTCAGCTTGTTTTTTCTGTCTATCAATTCAGAGGCCTCCAGCATGTTGTCGGTGGTCTTAATCGAGCCAGCTGTTTTGTTTTCGGCGTTAATCATCTGGTTAACCTCCGCCACGGTAATGTCTGCCTGCTCCTGAGTTATCAGCCCCTCAGATACAAGCTTGTTTGCAGTGCCCTGCACGTCGTCCATCGTTCTTGACAATGACCTCAATGCATCATTCCTGTCTCCAGGCGATATTAACCTTGTGCTTCCGAGTGTGGTTGTCGCCGCCACGGTTAAGAATATTGTTTCAAGGAAGTCCTTTGTTTTCAACTCCAAGACCCCGTCTCTTATATTTTTCCCTACTGCATAGTTTACCGCATCGTTGGTTAAACGCTCCAGGACCAATACAGGCACCTCCTCTATGAATACCTCCTTTACCGTCTCCTTCCCTATGTCTGCAAGTATTCTTTGTACTTGTGCTCTTTTAAACGCCTTGGCGCCTTGAGTCTTCGCAAGGTCGACAAGCCTTTCTCTAGCCTGCTGCACCCCTGGCAATAACTTTTCATTCCCGCCAGCCAATGCCGCCACTGTTCCGTCAAGCGACGACAGCACAACTCCAAAGGCAAGCGCCGCCCCAGTGGCATCTTTCTCGCTGATGCCGTTATCCATAAGGTCTGCCTTAAGGTCTGAAATATTACCAGACAAGGATGAGGAGAATGTAGCTATTCCCATTCCCATCTTTGGCCCAAGCCCTGTTAGGCCTTGTATCCTCTGGCTTCCTCTTATCAAGGTAAAAAGATTTGCAAGCTGCCCAACAGTACCCTGGAAGCCAGCGCCTATATCAAAGTTTGTCTCTTCTCCTTCGACATTCTTAGCTTTTTCTATCAAAGATTTCGACACGGTCTCCCCTAGGATGTCGTCCACCCTTAGGTTTGTCTCTGCGTCATATATGGTGGTCCCGTCGACAACATACTCCCTGCCATTCATTGATACGATTTTCCCTTGTATAAACGAAGATCTTTTTGTAGACCCAAGGTCTATATCCCAAGCCTCAGCTGAGTCCATGCTCATCTCCGCTAGCCCTGCAAAGAAGCCTTTTTTATCAAAACCAGCGGCAGAAACACTCTCGTCGATCAGGGTTGGTACTGCCGCTAAGTGCCCCATCGCTGAGCTGGAAATTACTCCAGCGCCTTCTTTTAAGGCCTCCCACATGGTGGCCTTTATTCGCTCAATGGGGTCTGGAGAGTTCAGCTTGAGCAATAGAGCCAGCCTTTCTTCTTTCTCTCGGTCTACCGTTAGCTCTTTATACTTAGGCAGGCTCTCTAGTAGGGTTTGCCTTTGTTGACTATTTTTTTCAATGTAGAAATCCCGCGCCTGCTTATTGCCTTGCTGCTCAGCAAGTTCAATATTTTTGTTTAGGTTCTGGGCCATGTACGTGTTGATCAAGGTGTTCACCTTTTTCTCACGATTATATTGATCCCCCTCCTTAGAGGTGAGCAGTGTCTTAAAGAAGTCATATGTGGCAGACTCTGCCCTGGAGTTCTCTTCCTTCCACAGCCTATATTCTTCAACATCTAGACCTAATTTTTCCAGCGAGTTATTCTCAAGCTCCTCCACCTCGACAAGCTTAACTTCTTGCGGCTGCATTGCTTCTTGCGGCTGCATTGCTTCAACAGACTTCTCCTCTGTAAAGTTTAATTCTCCAACATAAGGCTCCTCAGGCGCCTGTGGTTGAGAAGAACCCGAAGTAGTAGGAGCGACCTCCTGAATTGTATCTGACCCCAAAGGCTGCCCTTGAGGCATAGCCTCTGAATCGTCTTTTTTTTTTAAGCCAGTGTTTGTTTGCCAAGCATTAAAGTCTGATGAGGTAAGTCCTTTTCCAGACAAATACCCATGTACATTTTTTTGAATTTCTTCGCTGCCAGATATATTGCCTGACCAATCTTCAAATGAGCTAGAGGTAAGCCCGCTTGCCGTTAAGTGATCCCAGATGTTTTTTAATATTTCATTCATATGTTATCCCATTTTTTTCGGGCTAGAGTTTTTTATTGCCTTCACCATTCCATTTATATCAGAAGGATCAAAAAGTTTATCTCCTATTTTTATTTGTGTGTCGGTTTTATTGACCTCTACATTTTTGTTTTGACGAGCAATCTCCCCATTTAACAAGGCCTGTATAGAGACAAGTTGTTCATTAACGGTATCGAAATCCAAATCCCCCACACCAGGCATCCCTGAGGGTTTTTTCTTTTGGGAATACAGGGCCAGCAAGTTGGATTGCTTCTGATCCAATGTAAACTCCGTTGTCTTCTCTATGTTCTTAATAAGATCCGAAACTTTTCGGCCTCTGTATTTTACGGCGAATTCTTTTGCTTGTTCAGTCGTTACCCCAAAATTAGTCGCGAGCCCTCTAAGGACTGCTTCAGCGTCAAGCATATTTCCCTTGTCATCTTTATATCGAACTTTCACCGACTGCCCTCCTTGGGGGCTTACTACTACGATAAAGTCTCCCTCAGCCCTCATCGATTGAATACTATCCCCCGTTGCATTAATTAAGCTTGCGCCAATCGATTCCTCCCCAGTTGTTAGCCAGTCCGCTAGAGTGTTAAAGTTTTGTTCCGCAGCGAGTTTTGCATCGCCCTTATCTTTTGTATTCTGTGAAGGCTCTGTCTGAGTGATCTCTACACCAAGGCCCATCACTACTTGTTCCCTTAGAGCCGCCTTAAGTTTTTTGGTTTGCTCCTCTGACAGTTTCGGCTTAAACATAGTCCCGCCCGCCTCGTTTTCCACAAATATATAGTCGGGATCATCCTTAAGACTCTCGTCGCTTGTTAGTTTCATGTCCAGGAAGTCAACCGCGGCAGAGATGTCCTTCCCTCCAGCGATCATGGCATCGATGCGTTTGTCTATAGCCTCAGAAACCCCTGGCTTCTCCATTATGTCGGACACGCTTTTATACGAGCCCTGGGCAATTTTATAAATGCTGGAGAAGCCCTTAACGGCGGCCGCTATTTCTTTATCATTGTCAAACCTTTCAAACGGCTTGAACTTTTGGCCCATCGATCCTATGGGGGTGATGGTGGCCTTGTCTATCGTCTTCCCGTCTTCCATGAAACGGCCAAAGCTTGCAGTCCCTGTCGTTGGGTCGATCAGTAGCTGCTGGTTCTTGACGTCTATAAAATCCACGGCCTGTTGCGACAGCCAGTCGTTTGCATTCCCGCCTTTATCGATGATAGCCTGAAGCTGCGTATCAAAGTTTTTGGCGACATTGTTTAGGTTTGTGAAGGAGTCCTTCGCCCCCTGCTTTGCCATCTTAGAGTCATTCACGCTGATGATGCCGCGCTTCATCATGTTGTGGTTGTTCATCAGGTAGTCCTTGTAGTTGTGGGAAAATTTGAGCATGGCCTGGTTGAACGACTGGTTCGACCCCTGCGTCACCTCGTCTAAAGCGTTTAGCTGAGCGACATAGTCGTTGTCTAGCTCGGCCTTTAAGTCCGTGCGTCTTGTAGACTCCGCCGTGATACCGTCAGACAATGTCTTTGTGATACCAGCCCAGTCTATCATTGACTTGGTCGGGTCTTCCCTCTCCTTAAATTTATAGTATGTTGCCATTATTGAGGTAAGTTTTCAAATGGAAAAGGAGTGGGGCCGCTATAAGTGGGGGCTTGAACTCCACGGCGATCAAAAGAAGCGCCTAAGCTCATTCCAAGTCCAGTAACTGGGTCATATCCATAAGGGTTTATAACTTGTTGAAAGCCTTCTATTCTTTGCTTGTCGTCCATCCTTCTGAAGTCTTTTTTATTCATAGAGTTTATATAGTCGGCATACTCAACACGCTGCCCTTGAGTAATGAGTCCTTTATCTAGCGCCGACTTAACCTGCCCGTCTGCAAAGTTTGTCCCGTACAGGTCTGACTGCTCGTATATTGACCGAGCCGTCCCTGCCGCAGTTTGCGCCGCACCGCTAAACGCCGCCGCCGCCATCTGCTCTGAGGCTGCCGCAGCATTCTGAGCTCCCTCAACGCCTGCGAGAGTAATCTCCCCAAGCCCCTGGTCTATCGTTGTCTGTTGATCCGCAACCATCTTCTCGTAGTCGAAGATGTCTTGAGCCTGCTGCTGTCTTGTCTGCTCTATAGTGGCCCCAGACGCCGCCACCACCTTTCCAACGCCGCCAGCTAAAGCCCTTGGGTCAGACTCTTGCAACCCCTGCAAGGCCTGCTGTTGCTGCGCGACGTTCGCCTGTTGCGCTAACTGGTACGCCTCCATCGGGATCTGCACCCCCTCGAGCCTGTTTGTGGATAGCTCACGCCTGGCCTGAGCCATGGCATCATCGGCAGAACGCTGCGCTGCACGCATTGCGTTTCTTTGCTGAATCCCCTGGTTCACCTGCATCCCTATTGCTGCGGCCCCTAAAATTGCTGATGTTACTGCTGCCATATCTTTACCATTTCTGTGCAGCCCTCGGATCCCTTGACGAAGCCATTGCGGGCGTATGCGTTTACTAGTGATTTATTTTTTAGGCTTGTGTAGACATACCTACACCCAACGTCTGAGAGGACGATTGAGATTGATTGTATGAGCAGGTCTAACGCCTCGTTCCTTTTTTCTTTGTCTCTGTAGTTAATGTTAGACACCATAAATTCTGACCAACCAACCTTTGAGTTTGTTATATACATAAAACCAGCGCACACAGGGACGTCCTCGTCGTAAACGATAAAGCCTCCCTCGCCATTGTCTGGCAGGAAGTCCCTTGTCGGCGGCTCCCACCGCCAGTCCTTCCACCATCCCACTAATATATCGTCATAATCTGACGACACTAGCTTGCGTATATCCATACCGTAAATATACGATTTTATGGATTACTTTTGAATAGCTCGGTCCTTACAGCGTATAATTCTACAAAACCAGTTGAACTATTCTCAAGCTCGTACTGCATGTAGTAGCCAATCGCCCCGTAAGACTCCGCCACGTTGTCCTTCACGTAGAAGATGTAGCTACCTACCAATGGTAGGGTCACGCCAGTTGTCCCGTCTATGGTGATGGTGTTTCCTGCTATCCCTGTTATGACACCAAGCAACCCGTTCGTTCCGCCTCCGCCAACAACCCTGTACAGCTTGTCGCCAACAGACGCGATGGAGTCAATGTTAAAGCCAAACGACACCGTGATGGCTGTTGCAACCGCCGTGTTTATAGCGGTCGCCTCTCCGACCCCTTGGGCGGACCTAAGGGCCAGGTTGTCATCGTTTGCGTTTCTTCTTATGTAGGCGAAGTAGTCTCCCTCCTTCTTAGAGAACCAGGTGGAGTCCATGTATCCAGAGCTTAGGTCGCTAGTGACCGTACAGTCCCAAGGGGCGTTAGACTCAAGCGACATGGCCTTAAACACCTTCACAGCTGACGGCTCTTCATTAACAACACCCGTTATCTTGGACGTGTACTGAACCCCGTAGAAGTTGTTTCTTGTCTCGTTAGTGTTGTGGCGGTAAAGGTTACCCCCGTTAAATGAATAGAGGTAACTGTTCATCCCGATCATCACCTCTGGCACAAACGAGTAGAACGACGGCCATCCCTTAACCGAAGGGCTGAAGGAGAGCGTGTATGGCGTATCTCCATAGCTGGACAGGATGTACTCGTCGCTATACGGGTCATACCCGCCGAGCTTTATTGTGTTTGGGTTGTCCTTGAATAGGTCTCTAAACCATGACCTTAGCCCGAGCATACTTATCACGCTTAGGCTTTCACCAGTCGACCCCCCACTCAGGTTGATCACCGCGTTTCTCTTTGAGTCTGTGAAGAAGACGTTGGGGCCATACGCAGCAAAGCTCTCGGGGTTGTTGCTTATCCCGTATTGTTCAATCCTAGGAACCTGCTGGCCTAAGACCTCTGGCGTGCTAAGTATCGCCCCACCAGCCGTGGCGTCTGAGAATAGGTTCTTTCCGTTGGCAAGGACATAAGATATCTTGTCCTCCTGCAGCACTAGGATGTCGTTTAGCCTTGAATGCATGACCTCTATCGGGCCATAATTTTGGTCTAGGGTTTTGTAGTTTACAAGGGCTAGGTTAAACTCGTTAAGCTTATTGATGTTGCTCTCCTCGTTATATACACCGCTGTAGGTAATGTCAGCAAACCTGTGCGCCCTCTTGTATTCTTCGTTCGCAACTGCGTGTCCCCTCGTTCCAATAGTTAAAGGCATTCCAGCCAATTCATCTCGAATCTTGAAACTCTCAACCCCGTTGCCAAACGTGTAGCAATCAAAAAAGTTTAAGTCTATTTCCGCAGGGACACCAGCGCTTTGGTTCTGAGTCCCCTGGTGGTATCCTGAGATAATGTCAAAAGATTGTTCATTTTCGTAGTATACAATGCCATCCGTCTCCTGTGGCTCTGTCTCAAACACCAGGTAATTATTAAGGGTGTCAATGTCTATACGGACCTTTAATGTAGGTGCGTTTCCTTTAAAAATACCTCCCTTGGTTCTTACTGAAAAATATAGCTGGGCTGGGTCGCTCCAGACGCCAGCTGTGGATTGGCAAAATTGAAATGTTATAACGTGTGCCTCTGTATTGGTTGTGGCAAGGGGGAATGGATAGCTACCATCAACATAAATAGCAGAATCCCATTCGGCAACAGGGGTGTCTGTCTGTGAGTCCGCATCGGGGTCGTTGCTGGCGTTTGTTAGGTCTATGTTTTCACCAATTACAAAGTCATGGAGGTTGTCATATGTTAATGACGCCGAAAACTCCTTGTCAAAAACCCACTTAAACCTATCGTCGCCATTTCTTTTCCACTCAATAAAAAACTTAACCTTTGAGCCAGCAGGGATTGCGGCCTCCACTAAAGCATATGGATCCGCAGGCGCCTCCCTTGTGTTTATAAATGCAGGGTATGCTAGCCCGCAAGAGGCTGTAGCTATAAATTTGTCGGCCTTAACCTCTGTGGCCAATAAATCATCCCCAGATAATGGAACCTCCCGTCTATATGTATTAAAAGGTATGTCGTTCCATAGATCAAAAGGAAAGGTATTAATGTAATCTGGACCAGCGCACTTTGACTCAAACTCTCCATATGTAATCAAAGAAAGGGGGTCTTCGTCAACGGTAAAGGGCCCTGAAGCCAGTTCCATATACAGGCCTGATGGCTCAGAAAATAAAGTGTCTGCAATAAAATTTACCTCCTTAACACCAACAGACAAAACCTTTACCTTGGGCTGGCTAAACGAAGCACCGCTTGAGTCAGACTTTACAGTCAGAAGGTCTCCCTCTTGAACTTTTTGCCTATTGTCGCCGATAAGCCTTAAAAACCATGTGCCAGTGAAAGGGTCTCTAAAGAATGTATCGCAATATATTATTTGGTAAGCTCCATACGTAGACTTTATAACTGGCTTATACTTTGTAGCCCAGCTCGGGGCGATGCTGTTTATTGTAAGCTTAATTGTATTTTTAGTAGGGCTAGCGTTTTTAGGTATAAAAACAGTATTTGTTTCACAAACCTGAACCGTGCTAGCTCGTCCATAGCTGTCCATGTAGACAAGCCCTATCTCGTAATCTCTGTCGCTATGAAGACTCGAGCTATTTCCTATAACCCTATAAGATGCGTCGACGGCTATTATCTTAAAAAACTCATTAGACGTGATAGCAGACCCAGGAGGGTTTTCCTCAAAAGTAATGACTGGAGGGGTTATTGTTATTTCATCGATGTTAAGCTGCGTAAAAAAATTTGTAGAATCAATGGAAACCCAGCCAGGCGGGTCTCCTATGGAACAGTTAAACTGATCCGTAAGGCTATACCCGTCCCCGCAATCTGCTATCAACCTTGGAGGGTTAAGCCCCTTGACTGAGTTCTGAAAGTCATCGCTAAAATAAAAGTCAGACACGCTCGCGTAGTCTTGGCTCAGTGTTATGGAAAAGTCATTCAAAAAATTATTCTCATTCCCTGCCGCTGGGTCTGATCCAGAGAAACCACCGTATTCAGCGTGGTCTATCAGCATGTTCATAAAAAGAACCGCCCCCTTAACTAGTTCTAATCCAGAAAGGTCAATGGTAAACCTTCCGTCAGAAACAGTCGTCCCCCCTAAGAACTGCCAGTTAACGTCTGACTTTGTGACGGCTATTATTGAAACCCCTATTGACTCAGACACAACATCCAGCGTGTAGTTAATCGGACTTCTAGCCGCTGGGTTTATCACGTCATATCCCTCCGTATAGTTCCCGTACATGATACGGTTGCCGATTGTTGTTTGAGAATTAGCGGTTATCGGCACGTTGTCGTATAAACGAAGAAGTTCGCTTTCGGTAAGCGTGGTATAGATCTTTCTATTGTCAAAGTTTATTGACTGAATGGTGTCGTCTGCCCATGACTCGTCCCCCTTGTCAAAACGCTCTATGACCTTAATAATGTTTGAGCTTGTTTCCTTAAAAAGAACGTCTATCCCAATCACATTTGAAGTCCCAGTGTTAAAGGATATATTTGCTTGGTTTGTTGCATTAAGCATACCCGTGTTGTCAAGAGAGTTTGAGTCCAAGAAAAAGTCTCCAGGTACAAAGGCTACATTGCTAAACGGCGACGTTGCAGAATACTCTCCGTCCTTGTACCTATATCGGTATGCAAACGAGATAAACTTGTCATCTATATAATTTTCCTCTGTAGTATTTTGAATGGTCGTAACCACTGGAGACGAAAGAGGTGGGGCCTGTATGACAGAAATATCCTCCTCTGTAACCTGGTCAGTGACACCTGAAGGAAATGGATAGGTAGAATCTACATTAATTCGTCTTGGTGGGTTGAGGTTATCGGTAAAAAAAAGTAGGTTATCGACTAGGTTGATGCCGTTAACCCTGCTGTTCACATCAAAATTAAGGACGCTAGTGCTGATCACATGGTACACAAGGGTTGACGTGTTGGTGTTGTAGGACACGATCATGTCCACAACCCCTGGGTCGGTTACAAACCAGTACAGGACCTCGTTGGCGCCGTCTTCGTATGCGCCGATACATACGGCGTCAGGACTTAAAGAAGCTTCGTTATACTGAAGCGCTGTAAGTATTTCGTTACCCTTTGAGTTTTCTACGGATCCAGCCTCCCCGCTTTCGTCAGAAGAGACGCGGATGTTCAAGCCATCGACATACTCTCCGTCCTTTAGCAGGCGCTCGTCGACGGATTTATTCATCCTTGAGCCTACAAAATTCTTAGTTACCTGCATACTACTTTATCCATTTGTTACGACCCCTCATGTTCATAAGAAGCCTCCCTGGGTGAATGTTGCTCATTCGAATCCTTGCGTTTCTAAGCAGGGCCGTCTTTTCCTTCTTGGCCCTAGCAACAACATACTCCTGAACGTTAACCTTGTTTGTTAGTATCACGTACTTTATGTATGCGTAGATAAACTCTTCAAACATTTTATGGACCTCGATCTCGTCATTGTCTCCGTCCTCCATACCGTCGGTTACATACTCCAGGACGATGATTTGGTCTGCCATCTCTGAGCTGAAGTTGATGACGCCAGACTTCTTGTCGATCCTAAACGTAGGGTTGACATTGGCGGTCTCTGTGTTTAAGCCAAACCTCGCCTCGACGGTGTAATCAAAGAACCAATTGCCGTCGACATTGTATCCAGTCTGCCCCTTCATGCTCCCGTCTCCGAGGTACATGTCACGAGCCTGCCCAGTGATCCTGTCGTAGTCTAGTAGGGAGGTCCCAATAAGAACGTTACCACTCTCATCAAATAGTATCTTACAGTCATTATCCTGTAAATAAGATTTCGCATAGTTTGTTTGAATGTTTTCCGTAAGGGGCATCAGCGACCCATCCTTGAATAGTGACATGCGAACCCAGCTCACGTAGTCTGGCGGAAGGACAAGCTTTAGGTCGTCACATATAGACATCTCCAAAACCTTAATCTCCTTCAGCGCATCGTAATTTAGCTCCTGTATCGCCCTCTTGGCGTGGAACAATACGTTGTACCTGTGGACGTTGTTAACGAGCTTGTCGTTGCCGACATACATCAACATGAAGTTGTTTACCACATCAGCCAAACTTAGGTACTGATAAGAGCCCCAGTTTAATTCCTCTGGGGTGTTGCCCTCGTTTTCGTAATACTGATATCCTGTTAGGTATGCCATCTTTTATCCTTTTTTTTGTTGTTCCTCCACGTCGTCTGCCGCCGAAGCTGTATATAGCTCTGTCTCTCTTAGTGATATACCAACGTACTTTAAAATCTTACTTATAATCTCTGGCTCGTCAGACAGCGGAAGCTCAAAGTCTTGGTAGTCCACCGCGGACTGGTTGAATATAGGTTCGCCCTGAGCCAGGCTTATATATGTCCACTTAGGGTCCAACGGGTAGCGTATGTACTGGGCTACAATTGATCTAGTCGCGCCAGTGGCCGTTGGATACACGGTGACATCCTGCTGGTTTAACGTGTATGCTGGATACGCCAGCGTCGGCGTCGTTAGGTTTGAAGACAGAAGGCTTAGTATCTTTCCGTTTGACACGCGGTCGGCCTCCTTTCCGTTATACCGAAGCGTGTTTATGTAGTACCCGTCTGGGGGGAATAGGAAGTCGTCGCCAGAGACGAAGGTTAACGGGGAAACCTTAGAGAACTTGTCGATGGTCTCCTCAAGGTTTTGCGCAATGTCGGCATAGTCGGACCCAGAGAGTCGCGAGTTCTGCTTCGCAAGCCACTGTGCGTACCTGTAAAAGTACTCCTCAAATATCTCTAACTGAGCCTGCTTTGCATATAGGTTAAAATCGGACGGCGATATATAACCAAAGTTTTGCTTGTTAGCTACCGCTAAGACCGTATTTCTAACGCTGTTAATCATATGTAAATATTTTCTACAAAAGTAGCAAAAAAAAAGCACATTAAAATTAATGTGCCTTTCCCTAGGTTAGTCTAGCTTGTTGTCCAGTAGCCTCATCACTTCAATACCATCATCCGACTGAAGGAACGATGCAAGGATATAAACTGGGTTCTCTCCGTATGGAACAGTTAGAATCTTCTTCTTGTTCTTTGGGAGGTTGAAATAGACGTCCCTGTTTCCATTCTTTAAAGCCAGTAGCTTCTGTTGAATGTACTTGGACGCCTTGCTTTGAATCACCAACATCGGGTCATTCATTGTCTCTAAAAAGTCTTTAGGATTTCTTTTGGCATAGACGCGAACATCGCGCTTCATCTCGGCGGTCGTCATCTTGTCTGTGTCCATCCTTAGGACCACACGGCATACGGTCTCTAGCATTTCAATGTCTAGGTCCTTAGCCATAACCTGAGCCTCTAGCTCATAGTCTAATGTCTCGACGTCTACAGACGCCTCTCTCTCGGAGTTAACCTCCTCAAATAGGTTGTTGTTCCCTGGGTGGTATGATAAAAATTCTTGAAGAACCTGATTGGTCCTTGACACAAAAAGTAAGCCACGTTCAAAGATGATCGGCTCTAGAATTACGTTGCCGTCTTGTTCATCCTCAAATGGCGACTTTTGGTTTGACGAGTAACGGAGTGGTCTGTTAGACTTCCCATCAAAATAGAGTAATGGGTTTCTCCGTGAGTGTCTTGAATTAAGTGTTAGGCTTAAGGGAGCCTTGCCATGCTTTAATCTGTAAAATTTGTCCACAAGGACTGTTTCTTTTTTCATTTTGATTTGATTTAGAGTTTATAATAAAAAAAGGGAGGGAGGTTAGTCCCTCCCCCTTATTAACTAATATTAAGAGTTGAACAACACAAAGTTGTTAGCCCCCAAGGTACACAAAGCACGCTCAGATAGGAAGTTTACTTCCATAGCATCTAGGTCGCTATTTTGAGCACCTCCAGCAGAACCAGTGATCCAAGTCTTCATACGACGGTCTTCAGTTTGTGAAGCACGGTAACGTACGTGAAGGAATGGAAGTTTTGCGTTCTTGCCCATAACCTGATCGTAAACACTAGTAGAACCAGCTGGTACCAATACGCCGCTTACGGCTCCACCAACTAGACCGCCACGCATTGTGACGTCGTTCAAGTATTTCCAGTCAGACTTGTAGAAGTCATATCCACGACGGAATCCTGAGAAGCCTAAATTAAGGGCCATGTCAGAGTCGTTGTCGAACAAACCAAAAGAAGCTCCTGAAGAACCAAAGTTGTTTTGAGCGGCCAACATGTCGTCGACGTCAAAGCTAAATCCTCGGTTAACGAAAAGTACGTTCTCCTCAATGGCGCCCTGCTTGTCAAGACGAGCTACGATACCATCAAAGTCATCTAAAGTAGTTGGGTTACCACCAGACCAAACGTTACCACGAGTGTTTAACACGTAGAACAATCCTTCAGATCCCTTGTTCCCTAAGTCACC
>TARA_B110000503_G_C7172633_1_pt1 | contig 12803 bp, 9 predicted proteins | sample TARA_B110000503 | Tara Oceans TARA_B110000503 (sample SAMEA4397472) | marine metagenome | biome: Polar Biome; feature: [SRF] surface water layer (ENVO:00010504); material: water (ENVO:00002006), including particulate matter (ENVO:01000060) such as... | depth 5 m
GTTTTATAGAAGAAATGGTTTTTGTTGGGTTTGTTACTGCCTGCCTTTTAGCTGGATCCCCTACTTTAATTTCCCCGCCTTCTACAAAAGCGATCACAGAAGGTGTTGTTCTTTTCCCTTCCGCATTAGGAATTACTGTGGGTTCGCTACCTTCCATTACAGCGACACAAGAGTTGGTAGTTCCTAAGTCGATTCCAATTATTTTACTCATAATGTTATAGTTATATTTTTAATATTCAATTTTAACTTGCGATGTGTTTAAGACAAGGATTATGCCAGTAGAATTATTCTGCCATACTGTCAGAAGATAGTGAGTTGTGAGTCGTAAAGGATGCGTAGATGTCTGGATTGCTAGATTGCTGGATTGTTTTTTCTTGATTTAGATAGCATCATGTTCTCGATACAACCCCGATTGCATCGGGAAGTCACTTTCAACCTACGATTACACGATTCAATAAATCAACGTTTTTGAACTATTCACCATTCATTGCTCACCAATCATCTTAATCTATTTTATTTAAAGATGTCAAAAAACATGTTGAAAACTTTATTTTTAAGTATTGGAATAATTCCATATTTTTGGAATAATTCCAATTTATGTTTATAAACACTCATAGTTATTACAGTCTCCGCTTCGGCACCATTAAGCCGGAGGAGCTGCTTTTGTTAGCGCAACAGCGTTCTCTTACTGCTTTGGCACTTACAGACATCAACAATACCTCAGCCTGTTTAGACTTTGTACGTTTGGCGTCTAAGTATAACATAAAGCCTGTGCTAGGAGTTGATTTTAGGAATGGTGTTCAACAGCAATTCGTACTATTAGCAAAAAACAACGAGGGGTTTATGCAAATCAATCGCTACCTCTCCTATTTTCTTCATTCTGAAGAAAATATTCCAGAGCGCGCCAAAATACTAGCAAACACCTTTGTTATATATCCCTATGCTACGTTTAAAGGAGACCAACTTTCAGAAAATGAATTTCTAGGTGTCAAAATAGAGGATCTAAATCGGTTAAAATTTTCGCCTTGGAGAAACCGCTTAGAGAAATTGGTGGTCTTACAAACCGTCACTTTTATTAATAAAAAGGGTTTCAACACCCATCGACTACTTCGAGCCATCGATAACAACACCCTTCTAAGCAAGCTTCCCCTCTCCGAACAAGGCAATGAAAGGGACCTTTTTTTGTCTTCGGAAGCATTAGAAATAGCATTTCAAGAGGTTCCGGAGCTATTAGAAAACACACAAGATCTACTTGAAAAATGCAATATCGATTTTGATTTTTCGAAAGAGGTACCTAACAATCAGCATTCGTATACAAACAATGAAGCTTTGGATTTTCGACTGTTAAAGAAACTTGCTTATGGTGGAATCACCTATCGCTATGGCGTGGCAGATGACAATGTAGTATCACGTATAAAAATGGAGCTGGACATCATTCAACAAAAAGGCTTTGTTTCCTATTTTCTTATCAATTGGAAAATTTTAAAATACGCCCGTAGTAAGATCTATTTCTATATTGGCAGAGGAAGTGGCGCCAATAGTGTCATCGCCTACCTCCTTCGTATTACCGATGTAGATCCTATAGAACTAGACCTCTATTTTGAACGTTTTATTAATCTATACCGAAAGAATCCGCCCGACTTTGATATTGATTTCTCATGGAAAGACAGGGATGATATTACCGAGTTTATTTTTCGAAGTTTTAAAAACACGGCGCTTATTACTGTGTACAATACTTTTAAACACAAAGCTTCCGTAAGAGAATTAGGCAAAGTATTTGGACTCCCAAAATCTGAAATTGATATGCTCTCTAGCGGTCACTACCACTACCCTAGCCTGGACAAGCTATCCCAATTGGTGATTCGTTATAGTAAGTACATTCAGGGCTTCCCTAACTACTTGGGAATTCACGCAGGTGGAATTATTATTTCCGAAAAACCCATCCATTATTACACTGCCACTTTTATGCCTCCCAAAGGCTTCCCTACAACCCAATTTGACATGATTGTAGCCGAAGATATTGGTTTGTATAAGTTTGATATTTTGAGTCAGAGAGGCCTTGGAAAAATAAAGGATGCAGTGAATATCGTGCGTTACAACCATCCGGAGCTTCCTCCTATTGATATTCACGACATCAAACGTTTTAAGCAAGACGAGCGCATTAAAGACTTGTTGCGAAACGCCAAAGCCATTGGTTGTTTTTATGTAGAATCGCCTGCAATGCGCATGTTACTTCGGAAACTTCAGGTGGATGATTATTTGGGCTTGGTAGCCGCAAGCTCGGTAATTAGACCTGGAGTAGCGAAATCAGGGATGATGCGAGCGTATATTTTACGGTATCGTTTTCCTGAAAAAAGAAAAGAAGCCCATCCAGTAATGCTCGACATCATGCCTGAAACCTACGGAGTCATGGTATATCAGGAAGATGTCATTAAAGTAGCGCATTACTTTGGTGGGCTTAGTTTAGGTGAGGCAGATATGCTCCGCCGAGGTATGTCTGGAAAGTTTCGATCGCGGGAAGAGTTTCAAAAAGTGAAGGACCTGTTTTTTGAAAACTGTCGAAAAAATGGCAAACCCGAAGCACTCACTAAGGAGGTTTGGAGGCAAACCGAGAGTTTTGCGGGTTATGCTTTTGCCAAGGGACATTCGGCTTCCTATGCAGTAGAGAGTTACCAAAGCTTGTTTCTAAAAGCGTATTTCCCCTTAGAATATATGGTAGCTACCCTCAATAATGGGGGCGGATTTTACAGGCCTGAGCTATATGTACACGAAGCGAGAATGCACGGTGCTTCCATACTTCCGCCCTGCGTTAATAATAGCTATGCACAGACAGTCATTGAAGGAACGAATATTTACTTAGGTCTTGGTTTTTTGCATTCGTTGGAAGCGAAAGTGATTAAAAAAATTACTTCGGAAAGGAAACGCAACGGCTCCTTTGTAAGTCTTGATGGTTTTATAGAACGCATTTCTATCTCGATGGAACAGATTGCCATTTTAATAAAAATAAATGCCTTACGGTTTACCAAAAGAAACAAACGGGAACTGTTATGGGAAGCCTATATGAAGATTAACAAAATAACATTCAAAGAACAGGTATACACTCTTTTTAAAACTGAAAAAGTAACCTATCAAACCCCAAAACTCCCCAACACACAACTGGAAGACGCTTTTGATGAAATGGAATTGTTAGGTTTTCCGCTTTGCGATCCTTTTGAAATATTGCTCACACCATCTACTCACAAGATGAGAGTAAAACATTTGTCAGGCTTTATTGGAAAGCACATCACTATTGAAGGCTATTTAGTTACAACAAAACATACCGTTACCTCCAATGGGAAACGCATGTATTTCGGAACCTTCTTAGACAGAGATGGCTATTTTATCGATACGATACATTTCCCGCCTGTAGCAGAAAAATACAAATTTAGAGGCAAGGGCATTTACAGTATTACAGGAAAGTTGGTAGAAGAATTTGATTGTACTTCTATAGAAGTAACCAAAATGGAACGCTTGAGTATTGTTGAAGACCCTCGATATAGCGACACCTTATTAGAAGTAAACTCCGTTAAAAATTTCAATCGAAAAACAACTGGGGACTTTAAAAACAAGGCTGTAAATGAAACTTAAAATAAAAAAATCCCGCTTTCACAGGAAATAGTATGAACAACAACCGCGCAATAGTACATATGGACCTCGATACTTTCTTTGTGTCTTGCGAGCGTCTACTCGACAGTAAGCTAAATAACAAACCCGTGCTTATTGGCGGCACCAGTGATCGCGGTGTTGTTGCAGCCTGCAGTTACGAAGCCCGCACGTTTGGTATCCATTCGGCAATGCCCATGCGATTAGCGAAGCAATTATGTCCAGAAGCAATTGTACTAAGAGGGAACTCAGGAATCTACAGTAAATTCTCCAACCAAGTTACCGATGTGATTAAGGAAAGTGTTCCGCTGTATGAAAAAACCTCTGTAGATGAGTTTTATATTGACCTCACCGGAATGGATAAGTTTTTTGGCTGTCATCAATTGGCTTCAGAAATACGAAAGAAAATCATTAATGAAACCGGCTTACCTATCTCCTTTGGGCTTTCAGCTAATAAAACAGTTTCCAAAATAGCTACAGGGGAAGCAAAACCCAACAATGAAATACGAGTTCTAAAAGGTTCTGAAAAACCATTCTTATCACCCTTGTCGGTACGTAAGATTCCTATGGTAGGCGAAGTAACATACCGTTCTCTATGTGACCTGGGGATTAAACAGATTAAAACCATTCAAGAAATGCCGATTGAAATGATGGCGAAGGTATTTGGGAAAAATGGACAGATGATTTGGAAAAAAGCAAATGGTATTGATAATTCTCCCGTAGTACAATACACCGAACGAAAATCAATTTCTACCGAGAGAACCTTCAACAAAGACACCACCGACATCAAAAAACTAGAAGGAATTATTACTGCAATGGCAGAAAATTTAATATACCAACTTCGCCGTGGAAACAAGCTTACATCTTGTGTTACATTTAAAATTAGATATTCCGATTTCCAGACCTATACCATGCAGCGAAAAATACCCTTTAGCTCGTCCGACCATAACATACTACCAGTAGTGATGGAACTATACAAAAAATTGTATCAAAGACGCTTGTTGGTTCGATTGGTGGGAGTTCGCTACAGTCATTTAGTTGAAGGAGGTCAACAAATTGATCTCTTTCAAGACTGTGACAAAATCATGAACCTCTATCAGGCTATGGACAAAATGAGAGAACGATACGGTGACAGAGCCGTTATAAAAGCATCGGGTATGGGCGCTAAAAGTATAAGTCGATGGAATCCATTTAATGGTGGCCCTCCTCCATTATTAGCAAACAGAAGACAGTAACTATAAATGAAAACCGATTGTTTTAGTATTGAATATCAAAATTAGTACTTTTACGCTTCAATCATAGCAAATTTATGTCAACAGCAAAAAAAGAATACAAGCGGATTACTATAAAGACCCTCGTAGATATGAAGAAGAAGGGTGAAAAGATATCCATGCTTACGGCCTACGATTATACCATGGCCAAAATAGTAGATGGGTCTGGAATAGACGTCATACTTGTTGGCGATTCTGCATCCAATGTTATGGCGGGTCATGAAACAACATTGCCTATAACCCTAGACCAAATGATTTATCATGCGTCGTCGGTAATTCGCGCTATCGATAGAAGTTTAGTGGTTGTAGATCTGCCCTTCGGAAGCTACCAAAGTGACCCAAAAGAAGCACTGCGCTCTGCCATTCGCATTATGAAAGAAAGTGGTGCTCACGCAGTAAAAATGGAAGGTGGGAAAGAAATAAAAGAATCAATCAAAAGAATTTTAAATGCTGGAATTCCAGTAATGGGTCATTTAGGGCTAACGCCTCAATCCATTTATAAGTTTGGAACCTATACCGTACGAGCAAAAGAAGAACAGGAGGCTGCTCAATTAGTAGAAGATGCTTTGCTGCTTGAAAAGACGGGTTGTTTTGCTATCGTTATGGAAAAAATCCCTGCAAAATTAGCGCAGTCTATTGCTGAAAAATTAACGATTCCAGTTATTGGTATCGGCGCTGGGAGCGGTGTTGATGGTCAAGTTTTAGTTACACATGATATGATTGGAATGACACACGAATTTAATCCTCGTTTTCTAAGACGCTACTTGGATTTATATTCTGAAATGACAAAGGCATTCAGCCAATATAGCACAGATGTGAAGCGTGGTGATTTTCCGAACGAATCGGAACAGTACTAATAACGTATCCCGGGATTAAGTAGAATGATCAAACATCTAAAAATCAACTTTGCATAGCACAAAAGACAATCTTCAAGTCTTATATGAAGACAATCACTTAATCATAGTGAACAAGCGACCTGGGGATATTGTTCAAGGGGATAAAACAGGCGATGTACCTCTTTCAGAAATCGTGAAAGAATATGTAGCAGAAAAATACAATAAACCGGGAGCTGTTTATCTAGGAGTAGTTCACAGACTAGACAGGCCAACCAGTGGTATTGTCGTTTTTGCAAGAACCTCAAAGGCCTTAGCGCGTCTTAATAAAATGTTTGCTGAAAGAGAAACGCATAAAACATACTGGGCCGTTGTTATGAAAGCACCGAAACAAGGAACTGCTCGGTTGGTTCATTTTCTGCATAGAAATGCGAAGCAAAACAAATCCTACGCGCATATTAAAGAAGTTCCTGATAGCAAAAAGGGAATTTTAACATATACCATAGTAAAAAGTTTACAGCGCTATACACTGCTAGAAATAGACCTAGAAACAGGTAGACACCATCAAATTCGATCACAACTTTCTAGCATCGGGTCTCCAATTAAGGGCGATTTAAAGTATGGATTCGATCGGAGTAATAAAGATGGAAGTATTCATTTACACGCAAGATCGCTTTCCTTCATCCATCCAGTTCAAAAAGAGAAACTAACCATTATAGCTCCTCCTCCGAATGAAAACCTCTGGAACGCCTGTATTTAAGATTAATAATACCTGCTTGATTCGCGTCAAAAAGTTCATTAAAAGTGCCTCTCGAATAATAAAAAACGAAGGGGTTGCTTCTGTGAAAAGAAATTATGACGGGTAATCGATTAATTTAAAATGTAACACAGTACCCGCTCGCTTCTGGCTTATGCTATTGATTGAACTTTCAGTGAGCTGCAATACCCTGGCATACCCACCTGTAGTCTGTGCATCTCGCATGAGGACCAAACATTGACCCGACGGAGTTAACTGCACGGTGCCTGGCTGTACCGGAGCTGTTATTATTTCCTGTGCCGAAACACCATTCCAACCTTTTAATATATAGGCCATCCTATTGCTCTCAGAACCTATGGTCAGTTCTGTCTCCAAGATTTTTTTCTGAATTGATTTTGATACTAAGCGAAACTCTGGTCCTGCAAAAACATCAATGCTATTTGAAGAAAAATGATTTTTAGACACTTTAAATGAAGCCGTCGCAGTATGAGGCTTTCCTTTATGCGGTTTAAGTACGAAAGAATCTCCCTTTTCAATAGTCTCTTTTTTTGTAATTCCGAAATACTGACTGTAACTACCTAGCTTCTTTTCCGAATTAAAACCACCAAGAACAGACAAATAGGCCCTCAGACCATAACCTGGAAGTCCAAATTTTAAGATCCCATCCTTCGGAACGTAGGTTCTTGTGTTGAGCGAAACTTCGACATCATTTAATGTTGGCACAAAACCTGCGCCTGTAATTGCGATTTCAGTGCTATTCTTAAAACGTAAAACTGGACCTATGTGCGTAATTTCCATCACGGCTTCCCCTTCAAAATTACCGATTAATTGATTTGCCAAACGTGCCGAATAGCTATCCATAGCGCCGCTTAAAGGAACACCGTATCTTCGGTAACCATAACGCCCCAGATCTTGCATGCTTGTATAGAGACCACCTGAAACCACTTCAATCATAATACGCCCCCTTCTCTACTTTAAAAGTACCCGCCACAACTTCCGTCTTTATTCGTTTGTATGTTTTTGTTGATATCGAGTTAAATCTAACTAGATCCCCTGGCTTCAATAAACAACGAAACCTACTTTCAGTAGAGAAAAAATCAATTGGACTTTTCCCAATGACATTCCATCCGCCTGGTGAGTCTACGGTATAAATACCTGTTTGCCCACCTCCTATGGCAACCGATCCTTTCTCTATATTTTGTCTTGGTGTGCTTTTTCGCGGTGTAGATAAAGACTTGTTCAATCCTCCTAAATAGGGGAAGCCTGGTAAGAAGCCTAAGAAATAGACTTTATATGTTTCGCGTGTATGAAGTTCAATAACTTTTTTAACAGTAATCTTGTTGGCGAAAGCTAATGCCTCTATATCCAGAGCATATTGAAGGTCATAGCATACAGGAATAGTAAGTAATCTCTTTGTATTCTGAGATTCTATTGTCTCAGAAACGGGTAATTCTTTTAGAAGTTGAATGAAATTTGAAGCAGACTCCCCCTCCTTTAAATAGACAGCCAGACTTTGATAGGATGGAACTAATTCAATTATCCTAGACTCAAATGTTTTAGAAATCAAACGGTCCATGTTTAAGACCTCATCATTAATTAGGCTGTCTATTTTTGAAGACCAATTAATGAGAACGCCATTTTCTCCAAAGTGCTGGTATGTTGGTTCTAGGTTCATTTGTTTAATCCAATATGAAACTGTTTCATTTGCTGTCTAATAAACGACAGGATCTCAATAACATTTGGAGTATCACTATGTATGCAATAGGTATTGGCCACTATGGATACCTTATTTAATTTCCTTGTCTGAACCAAGTTGTTTTCAACCATTAATTGCAATTGACTCCAAGCAGGGTTCGGCTCGTAAATCACAGCGTTCTTTTCAGTTCTGGATACCAGCGACAAATCGTCGTTGTATGTTCTATCGATAAAGGCCTCGTATTCCAATGGTAACAAAGGCTTCGCTTTTTTGGCAAGTACTGAACCATAAGGTACGTATAATTTAGGACGAACCTGCGTTGCCATTATTCCTTCTAAAACCGCATCTGCTGTAGGTGCATCAATTGCAGCATAATTGTATAAAGCACCGTGCAGTTTAATATGATGAACCTGTATGTCTTCACTTTCACAAATTGAGATAAATCGAACTAGTTGCTGACGAACAGCTTCAGAAAGCAAATTTTTAGGTATTGGAAGCACCTTACGTCCAAAGTTTTTAACATCTGGATACGAAGGATGCGCGCCAATTTTTACCTTATGTTTCTTGGCAAGCTGCACTGCTGTGCGCATCGTTGTTTCATTTCCGAAGTGACCGCCACAGGCAATACTACAGGAAGAAATAAGAGGCATCAATTGAGCATCGTTAAGACTTCCCTCACCTAAATCGGCATTTATATCAATTGTATGTAACATTACAATACTTTAAAAACTTTCAATAAACTAATCGCTCCTAAAACAATCGTCGCAATTAAAATCAAAAAGCCAAGAAAATTTTGAAGCTTAGAGTTTTTATAACTCCCTAAAACAGTCTGTTTATTTACTATCCATAATAGAAAACCAGCTATAATAGGCAACAATAATCCATTGGCAACTTGAGCAAATTTTATAATTTCTATGGGTTTAAAACCTATGGAAGAAAACAGAACACCTAAGAACAGAATAAGAATCCAAACCAATCTAAATTTTCTACCTTTTAATCCTTTGTCCCATGCAAAGCAACCTTTTGCAACATAGGCAGCCGCTAACGGAGCTGTGATGGCTGATGTAATACCGGCTGCAAATAAACCTAAACTTAAAAAGTACTTAGAATAAATACCAAATAGAGGCTCCAATCCTTTCGCTAGATCTGAAGCATTTGAAACTTGAGTTGTTTGAATAGCCGCTGCACAGACTATAATCGCCATAGATACGACACCACCCAATGCAATTGAGATGTAAACATCCTTTCTGGCTGCTTTTAATGAACCTACGCCTTGCCATTTCTCCTGTACCAATGACGCGTGTAAGAATAGATTATAAGGCACTACGGTGGTCCCTACCAGGGCCATAATTGTAAGCCATCCTTCTTTTGGAAAACTGGGGACAAACATCCCTTTTACTACCGCGAACATATCTGGCTTCGTGAGAATCGCAGTGATTAAAAATGAGAGGCTCATAATAACAACCAGACTAATTAAACTGCGTTCTATTATTTTGTAGTTTCCGATATAGAGTAGCACAAAGGCGATCGCACCAATGAGCCAACTCCAAAGGTTCACGTTCATATCATATATTGAAAAGTTCGCTTTCGAAAAAATAGTTTGCAGTCCTAACACACCACCACTAATATTGCCAGCTTCGTAGGCCGCATTTCCAACTAAAATAGCAGAAAGAATTAAAACCAAAGCCACGGCTCTAATGATAGGCGAGCGGATCTCTTTCTTTACATTTTCAGCCAATCCCCTTCCACTAACCAATCCGAGACGGGCAGCCATTTCTTGCAAGACGATGGTGGCAATTATAGACAAAACCATTGTCCACAATAATGTAAAACCAAATTGAACTCCGGCGATTGTGCATACAGTTACTGTTCCCGGACCAATAAACGCGGCCGCAATTAATGTTCCTGGTCCAATATTTTTAAAGATATTTTTCATTTACTGTTTAATGCATAAATGGCAAAGCTTCCTAACCAATGTCCTCCTTCATAGGTATCACCAACTAGATTGGGGTAGGAATATGAGATGTGCTCATTTGCGATGTTTTTTAGGTGCCCATATTCAGGATACTGATTGGCGAGGCCATAAAATACCCAAGCTCTACTAAAGTTTAATCCGTCTAAATGTACCAATTTCCCATCCGTTCTGTCACTAACGAGACCTACCTCTAAATGATACTTGTTATCTTTCAGTTGTGGTAAAAATGAAGCCATCCATCCTCTAAACGCTTTTTTGGAAAGCACGCGTCGCATAATATCTAGTTCTTCTAAACAGGAAGAGAGAAAATCGTAACCGCTAGGTTCCCACCTTATAGGACAATTGGCATCCGGACTATAAAACTCTTTCGCTCTTTTAGTGATTAATGCTTGTAATTCAATTTCGCCAACTGCTACTGAATAATCGTAAGCGAATGTAAGCCCAAAAGCCGTATTGGTATGTTCTCCAACACGAATAGGATAGTTTAACTTAGGTAGAAATGTTTTATAACTTAAAACAATATGATCTGTAAGTGGTTTCAGGTTTTCTGAAAGTTGGTTTGCTAGCGGATCATCCCATTGATGCAGTGTTTCAGCAAGCTTTAAAAGCCAAGCCCAGCCGTATGTCCGTTCGTAGTTTTTATTAATATCCTTTTCAAAATAGGCTAATTCTAACGCAACATTTTCCGAAGTTATATTTGTTTTAAGTATTTCTCTTACTTCTTGGGCTTTCTCTAATTCTGGAAATTCTTTAAGCAAGGTTACCATAGACCAATACCCATGCACCGCACTGTGCCAATCGAAGCAGCCATAAAATATAGGATGCAATATAGCAGGAGATTGAAGGTCCATATCGTTTCCTATCACTTGCCCGAGTTTATTTGGGTATTCACTTTCGAGGCAATGCAATGGTAACTCAATTAACTTATTCGCTTCAGAAATGGTAAAAGAAGGTTCCAAGAAGGTCTTCACTTCTATTGATTCGGCATTAGTAGCATTCGCTTTCTTTGACGTTTCAGTATTGCAGCCAAAACATACGAAGGCAATGCTGAGTATTGATATGTATATATTCATTTTTCGACCTACTATCATTAATTAATAATTAAAGGTATCAAATAAAACGAAACAAGGGATGCCTTTCGGCATCCCTTGTAAGATTATTTATAGCTTTTCATCTACATCTTAACGTCTTCTAACTTCGTCTCTTCGCCCTTCTTATCTAATAATTTTACTTCATCAAAGCCCATATCTTTAAATTGTGCAAATTGCGAAGCTGCATCTCCAACAACTAAATAAGCCATTTTAGATTCATCTAGGTGCGTATTAGCTAAAGTTTTATGCATTTCTAAGGTCATATCGTTAATTACCTGCTCCTCCTTTTCAATATAATTGGCTGGCAAATTATATTCACTCATTTCTTGTAGCATACCAAGTAAATTAAACTGGGTTTCAAAACGACGCGCATTCGACTTTATTAATGCATTCTTTGTAAACGTGAGATCCTCTTCAGAAATTCCATCCTTGTAGGCCGTAATTTGATCTTTAAAAATCTGAACAGACTCTCCGGTTGTGTTTGTTCTTACGCTAGAGGAAGCTGTAAATGTACCCGGCACCTTACCACCACTAAATCCAGTTCGTGCACCGTAGGTATACCCTTTTTCTTCGCGTAAAATTAAATTTACATTTCCAGAAAAAGAACCTCCTAACTTATAATTCATAACCTCTGCTGAAAAGTAATTTGCATCGGTCCTTGGCATAGCGATGTATCCAATATTAATAACAGATTGCTTGGCATCAGGAATATCAACAAAGTAGAGCGAAGTCTTGTCTCTATTATTTACAATTGGGAATTCAGGGATTGCAACATCTTTTGCCGCCCAATTTATTTCAAGTCCTTTAAGAGTCTTCATAGCAGTACTCTGATCAATGTCCCCAACTATTTGAAATGAACTTATAGAGGGAGAGAAATTGGCACTGTAATACGCCTTTATATCATCCATTGTAATAGCAGATACGGAAGCTTCAGTCCCACTGGTTGGAAGACTAAATATATGATCTTCTCCGTATAGAATTTTACTATAAACCCTACCCGCTACAGCGTTGGGGTTTGCTTCCGATCTCTTAATTTGATTTATCGTCTTTGTTTTAATAAGGGCAAACTCTTCCTCATCCCATCGAGGCTGAAGCAAGATCTCTTCAACCAACTTCATGGTCTTATCGAAGTTTCGAACCAATGTGTTTCCACGGATAGTAATAGATTCTTTTGAAGTATACATATTAATAGAGGCTCCCAATAATTCTATTTCCTCCTCAAGCTCTTGAGGTGTTTTAGTTGCAGTTCCCTCCATCATAATGTCGGTAATTAAATTGGCAACACCGTTTTTACTGGGGTTGTCTAACAAATGACCTCCTTCCATTACCAAACTAAAGTTTACAGTAGGAATTTCATTTTGTTCAATTCCGTAGACTTTCATACCATTCGATAAACTGGATTTCCAACTTATTGGAATATTCAATTTAGGAGTAGCACCTTGTGTTGGTTCAACTGAACGATCAAAATTAGAAGGTGTCTTTGCTACTTCAGAATTGGCATCTTCTACTTTCTTTTCAACATTTTCTTTTATTTCTTC
>TARA_B110000503_G_C7172631_1_pt1 | contig 12790 bp, 7 predicted proteins | sample TARA_B110000503 | Tara Oceans TARA_B110000503 (sample SAMEA4397472) | marine metagenome | biome: Polar Biome; feature: [SRF] surface water layer (ENVO:00010504); material: water (ENVO:00002006), including particulate matter (ENVO:01000060) such as... | depth 5 m
TGCTAATTAGTTTTGCAGCTGATCTTTATCATATGAGCACCTCGGGTGAGGGTCAGCAGGCGGTGACCTCGATTAAAATTCACCCCGCTTTTTTGGGTGCACTGAAGCCGCGACTGAATGAATCGATGCAGGTTGGCAATGAGGGTGGCGCGGTGGTGGTTGATGCCGGTGTGAACGCTAAGCACCTGATTGGCAAAACCGTGGGCGTTGCCGGTGGTGCGATGTATAGCCAGTACCGATGTGTGCCTGCCAGCAGCTGTTTGGTTATGAATGAGGGAACCACCTCTGTTGAAGCAGCATCCTCTTTTGTTAATCCGCTGACCGCATTGGCGTTTTTGGAAACCATGAAAATGGAGAACCACAGCGCGCTTCTCAATACTGCTGCAGCATCAAATTTAGGCCAAATGTTGGTCAAAATTTGTTTGGACGACGGCGTTCCTCTGGTGAATGTGGTGCGCAGTCCAGCGCAGGTGGAGACGCTCAAAAAGCTTGGTGCAGAGTATATTTGTGACACCAGTGCTGAGAGCTTTATGGATGACCTGGTGAATGTATTGGTTGCCACAGGCGCTACTTTGGGCTTTGATGCAACCGGTGGTGGAAATGGCGGCAAGCTTCCCGGTCAGATTTTGGCGGCGATGGAAATTGCGGCGAACAAAACTGCCACTGAGTACAGCCGCTACGGCTCAAACACTTATAAACAAGTGTATATCTATGGCGGGCTAGATAAATCGCCAACTATTTTGAACCGCTCTTATGGCATGCAGTGGGGCCTTGGAGGCTGGTTGTTAACACCAATGATCGGGCGCATTGGTATGCCGCGCTTTGGTGCAATGCGCGAGCGTGTAGCCAAAGAGATCAAAACAACCTTTGCAAGTCACTACACTCAAGAGATTTCTCTCGCGGACATGCTGCAACCCGAGATAATTAGAGGCTATGCAAAACAGGCGACGGGTGAGAAGTACCTCGTCAAACCTCATCAATAATAGCGATTTAATTAGGGGGAATAATTATGCCAGAGATGACATTACTTGGCTGGTTTCACACTGTGCTTGGCGCAGTTGCGCTGGTAACCGCATTTTATACACTGTTTAAATACAAGATGATTTCTCTGAGTAACCGTTCAGGGAAACTCTATGTATTAGTAACAATTGTTGTTGCCGGATCAGCCTTGGGTATTTATAACCAAGGTGGTTTTGGTGTTGCTCACTGGCTTGCGGTGTTGACGCTGGCAGCGGTTAGCGGCGGTATTATTATGGAGAAGCTGAGACTATTTGGCCGTTTTTCCATCTATTTTCAAGCGCTGGGATATTCAAGTACGCTGCTATTTCACATGATTCCAGCGATTACTGATTTCTTGAGACGATTGCCGTTGGGAGATCCCTTTGTCGATTCATTGAGCGACCCGCTGGTTGTTGGCTTTCACAAGCTTTTTCTATTGATCTTTGTGGTTGCGATGGCTGTGCAATTGCGTTGGTTGTCTAAGCGATCGTCGATGGATGCTGTTGAAGCGCAAGATTAGGTGTTGTTGGATCGGGGTATTCAGCGGTATACACGCTGGATACCTGGACTAAATCAGCTCTTCAAAAAATAGCGCGGCTAATTCATGACGGCCTTGCACGTTGGCTTTTTTGTACACGGCTGAAGCCTGATGCCCCACGGTTTTCTCTGATTTGTCACACACGCTGGAAATCTCGCTCGTGCTTAGCCCTTTGATAAGTAGTAGCGCTACTTCTCTTTCCCGTGGTGTCAGTTGCCACACATCAAACTGGTTATTGATACCTTTAAGGAAGGCATCTTTGCTATCAATCACTGATTGAGAAAGTTTTTCAGCCTGTTGGTTACTCTGCTTTAGCTGAGAGGTTAGTTGCTTGGCTTGTCGGGTGGTGAGCTTAATGTCGCGGATCAAATAGATAAACAGACTCAACGAGAGTATCACCAAGATAATCTCTTGGACCAAATGATGTGTCTCACCTTGGCTAGTGAAGTCTACATAGAGGTCTGCTAGCTGAAAGAAAATAATAATGACAAGAGCGACAGAGATAAGTTTGGACTTGTTCATTTTTCTAACCAAAAAAAAAAGGGCTAACACCATTGTTAGCCCTTTCAGGATACTATATCAGATCACGGCTGTCTCAATATTCAATCTCTGCCTCAAGCGCGTAGACATAGGTTGAGTTAGTCCAATAGCCTTCTATTTCGACTTTAGTATTCACCGTTAGTTGTGCCATAAAGTCTGCCAAGGTAACGTAATTGTCATTAATCTGCAGTTTACTGGCGCTGTCCAAGCGTATTTCACGATTGTTAAGCATAAAACTAGAGCTGCTCAGCACGCTAGAGACTCTGCCTTCGAGTTCTACATAGCCAACACCTTTATCGTCGTTGTCGGATCCAACATCATGGCCGTGATCGTTGCCAGAATCAGAGTCGCCACTCGAGTTTGAATCATTGTCGCTGCCTGATGACTCTTGCCCGCTAGAGTGGGACTGGCTTAGTTCAATTTTTGTCGCTATAAAGTTGCCGTTGCTGTCGTAGTAACCGTCGACTTCAACATACAGAGTGGGCGTGGCGATGAGCTGCGTTAAGAACGCCTCTGCAGTCGTTAGAAAATCATCGACCAGATAGCGCACAGTGCTGGTGAGACTTATTAATATGCCGTTGACTCTGAGTGATTGAGTTGCGCTATCAACATCTGACGCAGCGCCTTTCAGTTCCCATTCTTCAGAGTATTCTTGCTCATTCTCTCTCTCGATGCGCTGGATTTCCAAAACGCCGTTATTAGAGACAAATACAATTTCAACTCGGTCATTGGCCTGCAGGCTATCAAAGTTAAAATATTGATTGTCGTCAGCTTCCACTCGCGTTGAGTTGGTGAAGAAATAGCGCTGACCGCTCAGTGTAATTGAGCGCTCGGTGCTGTCGATTGCGGAGATCACACCTTTTACTCGACCATCGGAATCGGTGTGTCGATTCTTTAGTTCGATCTCGTAGATCTCATTCGTGGTCGAATCAATTGCGACTTCAACAAAGCTTTGCACAGCAAAGGTGGTGCCGCCCACGATTTGAACATTCGCAGCCAGTGAATAGCGCACGCCGTTAATGGTGACCGTTTTAGCCGTGGTGTCGTAGGCGGTAATAATGCCTTCTACTTCGTAGTGGGCTACGCGTTCTTGACTAAAGTCACCGCGGTAGCTTTTTTCATGTGTTTCGACGTCGTTAGCGATCAGTACATCGTCAGAGAGTGTGCCGGAAACAGTGACCGAGATATCATCTGAAATCTGCCCGTTGATGGAGGCGCCGCTGTAGTCGACTGTGAGGCCGTCGAGCGAGAAAGACTTGTTCGCTGTGTCGTGGGCGCTGACGGCACCCGTTGTATATTCATAACTGTCATTGTCGAAATAGTCATCTAGCTCAATGTATGTCGCGATAAATCGAGTAGTACTGTCAAAGTAACCACTGACCTCAACACGGTCACCGACGTTTAGGGCCGCTTCGGATACATTGATAAAGTGGGTGAGATCATTAAAGCTAACGACAGTGCCCGCTATGAGGAGCTGACTGTTGTTGCGATCGATGGCGGTAATCACCCCCTCAATATCGTTTTCATAATGGACTTCGTTGGCTTCTGGTGTTTCTCCTTCGGCTGTCTCGTCAAACGCGAGAGAAATTTTCATGCCTACTTTGAGGCTGCTGACATCTTGGCCGAGTTGGTTGTTGACCGAAATAGTCGAGGTGTCCGTGAGATAGCGCTGGCCGTCGATATAGATACTGCCGAAGCCGGTTATGAAGCCGGTCTTAATAATGATGGCTGGGGGCGTGGTGCCAGTCGACGTGTCGGGTGTGGTAGATATCGGTGAGTCCTGGTCGATCTGAGATCCGCCGCCACCGCCGCAGCTCGCAAGTAGATTGGTTGTCAGTATGGCGACAGCAATAGGGGTAAGTTTCATTCGAGTTAACTCCATGGGTAATTTAAGCGTGCAGTCTAGGAGGGGAGTAGTGCTGGGGATATAGGTTATTAGGCCCAGTTCTGCTGTGAGAGAGTTAAAGGTGCGTCATTTTGCGGTTTAGGGAGCATGCCCCATTGCGTGTGAGCCAGTGCCTGCAGATGGCGATCGATACTATTATTGCAGTGCTGCGCTGAGAAACTGTTGCTGTTGCGCGGTTTCACCAGTAGCATCAAGCGCCCGCGGTTCTCGCATTTTTGAGTCACAATTTAGGTTATCTAGGGGTTCCAATAATAATGAAAAATACCTTAATCATTGCAGTGAGTTTTTTGGCGGTGTTCGTCGCCTGTAGTCCTACGCCTGATTCATCGACGGCGGCAGTTACTTACGTTGTTACTCAGAAAGGCGATATCGTAGATAGCTACTTTGGTTATCAGGTGGCCGATCCCTATCGCTGGCTTGAAGACGATATGAGTGCGGAAACGGCAGATTGGGTGAAGGCTCAAAATGAGGCGACCTTTGGCTATTTGGAGACTATTGGCTTTCGAGAAAATATTAAGCAGCGACTCACGGCGCTTTGGAATTACGAGAAAATTAGTGCGCCGAGCAAAGAGGGCGATTACAACTATTTCTACAAAAACGACGGTCTGCAAAATCAGTGGGTAGTGTTCCGGCAAAAAGCGGATCTTCCTGCTGAAGTGTTCCTCGATCCTAATACCTTTTCCAGCGACGGGACAACCTCTCTGGCGGGACTGCAGTTCAGTGAAGATGGTTCAATCGCCGCCTATGCCATTTCAGAAGGTGGCAGCGATTGGCGCAAAGTGAGAATTATTAATAGCGAATCAAAGCAGCAACTTGAGCCTGAATTAGTTGATGTGAAATTCTCAGGTATAGCGTGGCGCGGTAATACAGGATTTTTCTATTCAAGCTATGACAAACCTGATGGCAGCGAACTGTCGGCTAAGACAGATCAACACAAGTTGTACTTTCATCGGTTGGGCACTGCACAGGCAGATGATCAGCTGATTTTTGGCGGCTCAGCTGAAGAAAAACACCGCTATGTGGGTGCAGATGTCACTGACGATGGGCAATATCTTGTGGTTTCGGCGACCAATACAACCTCGGGCAATAAGTTGTTCGTCAAAGAGTTAAGCGATCCTGCCAGCGTATTCGTTGCGCTTGACGATGAGGGTTCGGCCGACTACGAGCTTATTGACAGCCGTGGCGACAGACTGTTTTTTAAAACTAATTTTAACGCGCCCAATCAACGCTTAATCGCGGTGGATATGAACACGCCGTCGCAAGACCGCTGGATAGATATTATTCCACACGCCGAAAATGTCCTGAGTGTGAGCAGAGGAGCTGGGTTCTTGTTTGCCACTTATATGGTTGATGCAGTTTCCCGTGTTCAGCAGTTCGATTATGCCGGTAAACACTTACGCGATATCGAATTGCCCGGCGTGGGCAGTGCGAATGGCTTCGACGGTAAAAGTACCGACACCGATCTCTACTACAGTTTTACCAACTACAGCACGCCCGGAACGACCTACAAGTTCAATCCGCAAAGTGGCGAATCGTCAGTTTATTATCAGCCCGCGGTTGCATTTAATGCGGATGATTATCAGTCCACGCAGGTTTTTTACGCCTCTAAAGATGGCACTCAGGTGCCGATGATTATCACCCATAAAAAAGGCTTGGTGCTGAACGGCAACAATCCAACCCTGTTGTATGGCTACGGTGGTTTTAATATTAGTTTGACGCCTAGTTTCAGTGTATCCAATCTTGTGTGGATGGAAATGGGTGGTGTCTATGCTGTACCCAATCTGCGCGGCGGTGGTGAGTACGGCAAAGCGTGGCACGACGCCGGCACTCAACTGAAAAAACAAAATGTGTTTGATGATTTTATTGCTGCTGGGGAATACCTGATTGCCAACCACTATACGTCGAGTGAGAAATTGGCGGTGAGTGGTCGCTCTAATGGTGGATTGTTGGTGGGTGCGGTGATGACACAGCGTCCAGATTTGATGAAAGTTGCGCTTCCGGGCGTCGGCGTCTTAGATATGCTGCGCTATCACACATTTACTGCGGGCGCTGGCTGGGCCTATGACTATGGCACTGCTGAGCAATCCGAGGAGATGTTCAACTACTTGAGAGAATATTCACCTGTGCATAACGTGAAGGCCGGTGTGAAGTACCCAGCGACAATGATTACCACTGGCGATCACGATGATCGCGTGGTTCCCGCCCACAGCTTTAAGTTTGCGGCAGAGCTGCAAAATAAATCTGCCCCGGGAAATCCTCTGCTGATTCGAATCGAAACCAATGCCGGTCATGGCGCTGGAACACCGATTTCAAAGTTAATTGATCAGGTGTCCGATATCCACGCATTCACGCTGTTCAATATGGGTATAACATCGTTGCCGCAGTGAGGTGATTGGCGCGCTGTTAAATAGAGTTGCGATAATTGATTTTCTCAGGCTGACGCGATTGCCGTGGTGACGGTTTGGTATGTCATGCTTTAAGCAGTGTGATTATTTTCTGTTATTATTTTTTGGTAACCGTTAAACATATGTTTGTGTAGTGCCATCGCATACATAAATGTTTTGAGTAGGTAGAGCGGATCTCTATCTAGTCGCCCATTTTAGCGCCCATTTTAGCGCCCATTTTGGAAGGTGTTCCATTGAGTGAAGGTGAGAAGTTTATGCGCCGAGCACTGGCGCTTGCCGAACGCGCCGGCGCTTTGGGTGAAGTGCCAGTGGGTGCTGTGGTGGTCAAAGACGGCGAGGTGATTGGTGAAGGGTTTAATCAGCCGATTATGAACTGTGACCCAACGGGGCATGCCGAAATTATTGCGCTGCGCAGTGCCGGCAGTGCGCTGCAAAACTACCGTCTGAGTGGTTGCGATCTTTATGTCACGATTGAGCCCTGCACCATGTGTGTCGGTGCGATGGTCCATGGCCGAATTCGACGAGTTGTGTTTGGTGCCGCTGAGCCGCGGGCGGGTGCTTTGCAAAGTCAGTTACAGTTGATGGAGAACGCCCACTACAACCATTTAATGCAGTGGCAGGGTGGGGTGTTGGCGGCAGAGTGCGGTGACTTGATCAGTCAGTTTTTCCGTCATAAGCGCGGCAAAAACTAGAGCGATACGGGCCCTTTCGTTTTCCATTCCTCTTTCAAGGTGGGTTCAGAGGTTGGGTTGTTGCCATTCTGCTGTGATAGGGAATGCAGCTGAAGGTAGTGGGTATAGTATTGAATATTATCCACATATATGACCGGTTCGTTGCCTTTGGCGTAGCCGTACTTAACCGTTGAATAATATTGTTTTTTACTGAGCATTGGCAGATGGTCGCGCACATCGTTCCACTGGTCGGGATCTTTTCCATGGCGCTGGGTTAGCACGCGAGCGTCTTCCAAATGCCCCAGCCCGACGTTGTAGGCTGCCAGTGCCATCCATGTGCGATCGGGTTCTGCGATACGCTCAGGCAAGCGCTCTTTGAGCTTTTCCAAATAGGTTGCGCCGCCAATGAGGCTCTGCTCTGGGTCGAGTCGGTTGCTCACGTTCATTTCCCGCGCAGTATTGCGCGTTAGCATCATCAGTCCGCGTACACCGGTTGGCGAGCGTGCTTTTGGGTCCCAATGGGACTCTTGGTAGGCGACGGCAGCGAGCATATGCCAGTCCCAGTTGAACTTTTCCGCCACCTCTTTAAACAGTGTTTCGAAGTCCGGTAAACGGGTGGTAACGAGTTTACCCAGCCGCTGTGAGTCGGCCGCTGAGAAATTTGCGCTCTGCGCAGATAGCGCTTCTTTTAATGCATCGAGTTTGCCGCTGGCGGCAAAGTCGCGGAGAAATTCGTTGGCTGCGCGCAACAGAGTTCCGTCGCCGTGCTTTGGAAAAGCCCAGGCGATAGCTTGCGCTTCAGAAATATCAAAGGCACGCCGCGCGCGGGGGTAAATATGACGGCTCACCAGGTAGGCCAGTGAGTCAACGACCGTGTATTTGATTTCTTTATCTTGCACCATGCGCAGTAGTTCGCTCATTTCCGCGTCATCGTCTTCCCGCCACTCTAATTCCGGGTAGTTTTCCTTCCAGTAGTGGAGCTGCTCGCTATGGGAGGAGCCTTTGATCACCGCGAGCACACCGTCGACGTCCGCAAGGGTGCGTGGGCGGGCACTGCCGCGCCGATAAATAAGGTGTTGCGTGACGTCGAGGTAGGCGTCAGAAAATCGCAGATTGCGGCGACGAGCTTCGGTGTTGGTAATGTTAGCGGCAGCGAAACTGCCTTCCGGGCCGCCGATAGAGAGCAACATGGCTTTCAAAGTGGGTTTAGAGCGCATAACCAGTTCGACGCCGAGGCTGTCGGCAAAGGCTTTAGCTAGAAGATATTCAAAGCCGTTTTTGCCGCGACCATCTTCAAAATAAGTAGTGGGGCCATCGATGGCGAGGACGTGAAGCACGCCGCTGGTTTGAACTTGCTTGAGATCGCTGATACGGGCAGCGCCGACAAAATTAAAGAGAAAGAACAGCAGCAGGGCAATAAGCAGCAATTGGGCGCGAATTTGCCTTGCTCTTGGGGATAATCCCGCCATAACTTTCCCTGCTGGTTGCCGTGATGAGCACCATTATTTTCGTATGCGATAGAATTGTCCATTGTTATGTAAATTGAGCCTGCCTGTACGCCGATTTTTCCGTTAGAATATCGCGCTTTCTAAACAGATGTTTTTGCGAGCACTCTCTCTATGATTATCCTTAGCGGCGCACCTTCTCTCTCGGCTTTTCGGCGCAAGAAATTACTTTCGACATTGCAAAAAATGGTGCCCTCGGTGGTCTCTGTGTATGCCGAGTATGTTCACTTTGCCGATATTAGTGCACCGCTTAGTGCCGATGCCGAAGAGACGCTGAAAGCGCTGTTAACTTACGGCCCCCGAGAGGAAAAAACCGCAACTAAGGGCCAGCTTGTCTTAGTTGTGCCGCGACCCGGAACCATCTCGCCCTGGTCGAGCAAGGCGACAGATATCGCCCATAACTGCGGCTTGTCGAGCGTTGTTAGAGTCGAGCGCGGCACTGCCTACTATATTTATGCCGACGATATTTTGTCTGACGATCAGCTGCGCGCCTTGGCTGCGGAGTTGCACGACAGAATGGTCGAGACCGTTTTGGATGATCTGCAACAGGCGGATATTTTATTTAGCCACCAACAGCCTGCACCTCTGCGCACTGTAGACACTTTGACGGGTGGCACGGATGCGCTGAAAACCGCGAACAAAGAGTTGGGCTTGGCCTTGGCCGACGATGAGATCGAGTATCTGGTAGATAGTTTTAACACTCTGAAGCGCAATCCAACCGATGTTGAATTGATGATGTTCGCGCAAGCAAACTCCGAACACTGTCGCCACAAAATATTTAACGCGAGTTGGACCCTTGATGGTGAGCCTCAAGAGCACTCGCTCTTTGGCATGATTCGCAACACCTACAAGGTCAATGGCGAGAATGTGCTGTCAGCCTACTCCGATAACGCGGCGGTGGTGGTTGGCAGTGAGGGCGGGCGCTTTTTCCCCGATCCGGTAACCAAACTCTATGGCTACCATCAAGAGCCTGTGCACCTGTTAATGAAGGTTGAAACCCACAATCACCCTACGGCAATTTCCCCCTATTCGGGCGCAGGCACAGGCTCTGGCGGAGAGATTCGCGACGAGGGCGCTGTCGGCAGAGGATCTAAGCCAAAGGTCGGATTGGTGGGTTTTAGTGTGTCTAACTTGAATATTCCCAACTATGGACAGTCGTGGGAAGACGGTTACGGCAAGCCTGATCGCATTGTTTCAGCCCTCGATATTATGTTGGAAGGGCCGATTGGCGGTGCTGCGTTTAACAATGAATTTGGTCGCCCGAATATCTGTGGCTACCTGCGTACCTTTGAAGTGGATTTTGATGGTCAGCGCCGCGGTTATCACAAGCCGATAATGATTGCTGGTGGCTATGGCAATATTCGTGAAAATCACGTCGACAAGCCAGCATTTGAGCCGGGCGCGCAATTGGTTGTGCTCGGTGGGCCAGCAATGTTGATTGGTCTGGGGGGTGGTGCGGCGTCGTCAATGACCACAGGTTCCAGCTCTGCAGACCTTGATTTTGCCTCGGTGCAGCGTCAAAACCCAGAAATTGAGCGTCGCTGTCAGGAAGTGATTGACCAGTGTTGGCAGCAGGGTGACAACAACCCGATTGCCTTTATTCATGATGTTGGCGCAGGTGGCCTCTCTAATGCGCTGCCTGAATTGGTGAAAGATGGCGGTACTGGCGGCCACTTTCAGTTGCGCAAAGTGCCCAATGATGAGCCGGGTATGGCGCCTATTGAAATATGGTGCAACGAAGCGCAAGAGCGCTATGTTTTGGCAGTATTGCCTCGCGACCTCCCGCGCTTTTTAGATATTTGTCACCGCGAGCGCTGCCCAGTTGCGGTGGTGGGTGAGGCCATTGAAGACAAGCGTATCACCGTGAGCGACACGGTGTTTAATAACGATCCCGTTGATCTGCCGATGTCAGTGCTGTTTGGCAAGCCGCCGAAAATGCACCGCGTGGCGGAAAAGCAGGAGGCAGAAACAAAGCCTTTTCTCACCGCGAAATTAAATATTGATGACGCGGTGTTTCAAGTGCTGCGACACCCCACGGTCGCCAGCAAGAAATTCTTAATCACTATTGGCGATCGCAGTGTCGGTGGCATGGTGGTTCGCGATCAGATGGTCGGCCCGTGGCAGGTTCCGGTCGCTGACTGTGCTGTCACGACAGTGACCTACGACAGCAATGCCGGCGAAGCTATGGCCATGGGCGAACGCACGCCGCTGGCGCTGATTAATGCGCCTGCATCGGGTCGTATGGCGATTGGTGAGGCGATAACGAATATTGCCGCAGCGCGTATTGGCGATATTAAAGATATTAAGCTTTCCGCCAACTGGATGAGTGCTGCAGGTCATGCCGGCGAAGACGAAAAACTCTATCGCACCGTGCAGGCGGTGGGCATGGAGCTGTGTCCCGCGCTGGGTATCACCATTCCCGTGGGCAAAGATTCGATGTCGATGCGCACGGCGTGGCAGCAGCAGGGCGAAGAGAAGGCGGTAACCTCGCCGATGTCGCTGATTATTACTGCTTTTTCGCCAGTTTTGGATGTGCGCAAAACAGTGACGCCGCAATTGCGCACCGACCGCGGCGATACTGCGTTGCTATTCCTCGATCTCGCCGCTGGCGCGCAGCGTATGGGCGGCTCGATTCTCGCGCAGGTCAACTGTGAAATGGGCGATACAGCGCCCGATTTAGATAGTCCTGCGCTGATCAAAGGCTTCTTTGACGCCATGCAAGCGTCTCTTGAACAGAGCGATATTCTCGCTTATCACGATCGTTCAGACGGTGGCCTGTTAGCCACGTTGGTGGAGATGTCCTTTGCCGGGCATGTCGGTATCAGCGTTGATGTTGCTGGATTGGGCGGTGACTCAATTGCGGCGCTGTTCAACGAAGAGCTTGGTGCGGTTATTCAAGTGACTGCGGCCCGCCTTGATGCGGTTGTTGAGCGCTTTACTGACTGCGGCGTCAGCGTTCATCAGATTGGCGGCTTAAATGATCTGCAGCAGATTGAGATTACTCAAAATGCGCGACGTTTCTTCTCTCGCCCGAGAGTTGATTTACAGCGCACCTGGAGTGAAACCTCCTACCGAATGGCCGCCCTGCGCGATAACACAGAGTGCGCGTGGGAGGAGTTTAGCGATATCAAGTCCAGTGACCCCGGACTTTCGGCGAGCCTGACCTATGACCCGGCAGAGGATATTTCGGCGCCCTACATTAACAAAGGCGTTAAGCCGGCGGTGGCGATTTTACGCGAGCAGGGCGTGAACAGTCATGTGGAAATGGCGGCGGCATTTAGTCGCGCTGGCTTCAATGCAGTAGACGTTCACATGAGTGACTTGCTGGTGGGTCGTCAAGTGTTGAGCGACTTTGCAGGTGTGGTCGCCTGTGGCGGATTTTCTTACGGCGATGTGTTGGGCGCGGGGGAAGGTTGGGCAAAAACCGTGCTGTTTAATGAGCAGGTTCGCGATCAGTTCCAGCGTTTCTTCCACCGTCCTGACAGCTTTAGCCTCGGTGTCTGCAACGGCTGCCAAATGCTCAGCAATCTGAAAACATTGATTCCAGGCGCAGAGCTGTGGCCGCGGTTTGTGCGCAATTTGTCTGAACAGTTCGAGGCGCGATTCTCTATGGTGCAGGTTGAAGCGTCGCCATCGATTTTCTTGCAGGGTATGGCCGGTTCACAAATGCCAATCGTGGTCTCTCACGGCGAGGGGCGCGCGGAGTTCTCATCGGCAAAGGCCTTGTCGCGTCTTCTCGATAGCGGTCAAATTGCTATGCGTTTTATCAATAACAATGGCGCGATTGCCGATTGCTATCCGGCTAACCCGAATGGCTCCCCAGACGGCATTACCGGCGTATCGAGCAGCGATGGCCGCGCAACATTAATGATGCCGCATCCAGAGCGTGTCTGCCGCACGGTGACAAACTCATGGCATCCCGATGAGTGGGGCGAAGACGGTGCGTGGATGCGTATCTTCAGAAATGCGCGGAAGTTTGTCGACTAGACTTGCCGACTGAGATAGCCGACTGAGTTCGTCACTCCTGTAAACCTGTTTCCCCGCGATCGCGCCGCTGTGCGGTCGCGGAAAACAAACCCATTGCTAGCACAGACCTGTGTTATTATCGTGCCCGAGTTGACCAGGCAGTCGCTGTGCTGATTTCTCCGTTATTCGCTTGCGTTTAAAGGGGTGCTGCATAGAGGAAAGTCCGGGCTCCACAGGGTAGAGTGCCAGGTAACGCCTGG
>TARA_B110000503_G_scaffold41388_2_pt1 | contig 12789 bp, 11 predicted proteins | sample TARA_B110000503 | Tara Oceans TARA_B110000503 (sample SAMEA4397472) | marine metagenome | biome: Polar Biome; feature: [SRF] surface water layer (ENVO:00010504); material: water (ENVO:00002006), including particulate matter (ENVO:01000060) such as... | depth 5 m
GCCTTGTACAGCATGTATGGTTGCAGTACCGGTATAACAAAATAGGTTTAAGAATCGTTTGCCATGAGCTAGATATTGGATTTTTTGACGTACAGGACGATGATCCAAGAACAGTCCAGTGTCCAAATAATCATTAAGGTTGACTAAAATCTTACAACCACCTTCCTGAACCTGAATATATTCGCCTTTTTCATCATGGGTTTGGTACTGATCTTTACCCGTTTGCTGGCGACGCTGTTTTAATACAATACGTTCTGCTGGAATTCCCATCGCTTGTGGCAACGCTAACATCACCTCTTCTAAACGGCGATGTGCTTTTTCAGAGTCAACAGTCTTAGGTGCTGCATATTCCTGCACATGTAGCCAATCACCGTAAACGTCAATCGCCACAGCGTACTCTGGCATGTCGGCATCATACAAACGGTAACATTCGATTTTTTCCTGCTTGACCCATTTACTGAACTGTTTAAGGTTCTTTAGCACGCGGTTGGCAAACATTTGAGCGCCTTCGCTGAGGGCTTGTAATGGAATTTCACCACTTGCTTGGCGACGATCTGCAAAGCGGTTAGTAGTTTCTAAGGTGTACATTAACAACTGACTTTTAATGGCACCATTATAAAAAGCGTATTGTTTGTGAGAGCGTAATCCTACAGCCTTACCTAATTCAGAGTTACCTGTAAATACACCTAATTCCCAGCCAATAAAGTCTTGGCTCAAACGTTCACCTAAGTGCTGATATAAGTACTGGATATCTGCCACTTCACTTAATCGCTCACCATACGGGGGGTTGGTCATCACCAAGCCCGCTTGTTGCTCGGCATTGTGCGTAAGTGGCTTTAGGTCTTTGAGTTCTCTATGACTAACGCGAATTCGGTCTGTCATACCCGCTTGCTTTAAGTTTTCACGGCATTTAGATACGGCTTTTGGTTCGCCATCGTAACCATGTATTTCGCTAGTGGCAGCAGCTTCACCTACTTCTCTGCGTAACTCAGCAGCATCCCAAATTTCACGCCATAACTCGACATTGTGCTGCTTCCACATTTGTAAACCAAAGCGCCAGCGTAATAAACCAGGCGCAGTATCGGATGCCATCATTGCAGCTTCAATTAAGAAAGTACCAGAACCACACATAGGGTCCATTAACGGTTTACCGGCCGCTGCCATTGCTGGCCAACCAGCACGAATCAAAAGAGCTGCAGCTAGGTTTTCTTTTAGCGGTGCCATACCACCTTCACGGCGGTATCCACGCTTATGTAAGCTCTCGCCAGACAAATCTAAACTAATACGTACTCGACCTTTAGTGATGAATACATTGATCCGTACGTCAGGCTCTTGCTTAGCGATATTAGGGCGCAACTCACCTTTGGCTCGAAACTGGTCAACAATGGCATCTTTTACTTTAAGGGCACCAAAATGAGTATTGTCTATGCCGCGCATACGACCAGCATAATCCACCAAAAAGGTTTGATCACTGTCAAAATGTTCTGTCCACTCAACCTTACTTACGGCGTCATATAGCTCGTCAACACTATCCACGGGCTCACTATGTAGTAGCAATAACACACGGTTAGCCAACCTGCTCCATAAACAAGCACTATAGCCAACCTTTAAGTCGCCATTAAAATAAACACCACCCTGGGTTAGCTTGATGTCTTCCGCCCCTAAAGGGCCAAGTTCATCAGCCAGTATAGGCTCCATAGCTTTGGGACAGGTGGCAAAAAAGGCGTAGGTCATAGGAAAGTACTGCAGTGATAAAAGTGGAGGCGCAGTATAGCACCATTGATAATGTAGGGGGTAAATGGTTCCCACACAAAAACAATTTAGTATTTGCTAAACTAATGAAGCAAACCCTACATCTAGGCCTGCGTCTTTGCGAGCGTGAAGGCCTTAAGGGTTAAGCTATAACCAAAGGCAAGAAGGTTGAAGACAACACCACACTAGTGATAATCAAACCAACTAATACACACAAACCCACAGTCACAATAGACACGCTAAAGAAAAAGCCTCGCTCTTCCGATACGTTCATCATCACGGGAACACCAATAAACATAAGATAACAAGACATTGCTGCAGCTGACATCAGTACACCCACGTCTAGCCATAGTATGGGTAATAAGACCACTACACCTGCAATTAATACAGGGGACGCTACAAAAGTAGCCAACACCATACACGTGTCAAAACTTGAGCGAGAGCCGTAGGTTCTTTCCATCCAATGAATGCCTGCTGCAAGACAAGCAACACCTACCAGAATAGCTACATACATAGCTACGGCAATTGGCAAGGCACTGCCTATTGTTAAGGTGTGGTATGCACTGCCACCAAGGCTCCAACCCATTTGAGTAGAACCAATAAAAAATGATACAGGTAGTATTAACGCAAGCCAAATGAGTTGCGCCGTATAGCAATGAATCAGAGAGTAGTTCTGTCGACGAATGCGTCGCCAAGCGCGTTGAGGCTGGTAAACCAAGTCCCAAGTATATTCGAATATCATAATCAGTCCAATCTGCAGTTTATTTTTATTAGCCAGATATATACCAAGATTAATTCATTATAAAACATAATGAAAATCACCTATATGAGCCTCATTATATAGCAGATTTAACTCTGAAAACAACGAAAAAACATGGGTTCTTACGCCTCATGAATCCACTTTTTAACCAAGAACTAGATAGGAAAATAGTGATCCACCAACAACAATACGAACAACAGCATAAGGTAAATAATAGAATACCAAAACGTTTTCATAGCCGCTTTTTCATAGGCTCCTCGGTATAGGTGCAAGGCCCAATATAAGAACCGAATATTCAATAATGTCACACCTACCAAGTAGATAAATCCGCTCATACCTACGATATAAGGCAACATGGTAGAAATGATCATCAACAGGGTATATAAAAGAATTTGCAAGCCTGTGAATTCTAAACCGTGGGTCACTGGTAACATTGGAATTTCAACTTTAGCGTACTCATCCCGCTTGTGAATAGCCAACGCCCAAAAATGAGGTGGAGTCCAAGCATAAATAATGAGAACTAACAGCAACGCATTAGCATCTAAGGTTCCAGTAACAGCAACCCACCCTAATAATGGCGGCATAGCCCCTGCAAGGCCTCCAATGACAATGTTTTGAGGCGTAGCACGCTTAAGGTATCCAGTGTAAATGAAAGCATAGCCTATAGAGGACGCCAAAGTTAACCAGGCAGTCATTGGATTCACTAATACATACAATATACCGATGCCTGCAACTGCCAATACAGCAGCAAAGATCAGAGCATGCAACGGTTCAACTTTACCAGTAGCTACTGGGCGATTATGGGTACGACCCATTTGACCATCAATACGACGATCAATCACATGATTTACGGCAGCTGAAGCACCTGCTGCCATAGCTATGCCAAGGTTACCCCAAATTAACACTGGCCAAGGCACCATGCCTGGCACTGCTAAAAACATACCAACTAAGGACGTAAGTATCATCAGTAAAACTACATTAGGTTTACACATTTCATAATAATCACGCCAGTTAATACTGGTTGGCGCTGCTGCCACTTTAGAACTCATTGGGTCGCCCCCGCTTTGAATAAACTACATAATTAAGGCTTAACGTAAGAACAAATAAACAAGCCCCACCAAAGTTATGGGCTACAGCCACTGCTAACGGAAGGAAGTAGTAAATATTAGCTAAACCCAAGCAGAACTGGACAAAAAATACCGCCAAGAACCCAAAACCAAACCTACGTAAACGCCAGTCATCTTGAGAGATGAGTCGATAACTCACCAGAATTAAAAATACACCCAAAACAATGGCACCATACCGGTGCAACACGTGAATAGCAGTCCGCGCTTCAGCATGCATAAGTCCACCCAGATAACTAGGTCCAAGCGTTTGAGTAATATTGAAGCCTTCTGTAAAGTTCATTTCTGGCCACCAAGAGCCGTTACAATCTGGAAGGGTGTAGCATGCAAGAGCAGCATAGTTCGAGCTCATCCAACCACCTAAAAACACTTGAGCGACCACCAAAATCAACAACAAAGAGGCCAACCCTCTCAAATTATTATATTTGATATTGGTGATAGATAAAGTTTTAACTTGGTGTCTCATACGACGTAGTTTGATCAACAGCAATGTGAGCAGACTAGCCGTAATAAAACCACCCATTAAATGCGCTGTTACCACTTGTGGCCATAACTTCCACGTAACTGTCCAAGCGCCAAAAGCACCCTGTAGCATCACCATTGCCAACAAACCTTGGGTCAACACAAAAGGGTAATTCAAACGTTTCCGTTGAGACCAAGACGCCACTGCTAAAACTAAAATCACAAACCCTAAAAGAGTTGCAAAGTAGCGGTGAACCATCTCCAACCATCCCTTGTGGACCTCTACAGGCGAGTCTGGGAATAAAGCTTCCGCTGCAGCAACCTGTTGCACTGTCTGAGGCACAATTAAAGTGCCATAACAGCCAGGCCAATCTGGGCATCCTAAGCCAGCATCAGCCAGGCGCGTCCAAGATCCTAATACAATCACACAGACAACAATCGCTAGGCCTGCATAGGTCAACCACAAACTCCACTTCGGCGCAGTAATATTAGTATTCATACTTATTTTTAACCTATATTTGAGTTTCTGAGTAATTTTTTAAGGTCTTTCAACAATTCTTTTCCAGCAAATTCAGCGCTGTAATACATCATAATATTACCTAGAGGATCTACCAGATAAATACCCTGACCCCTTTCAAAAAACTCAGGTGATAAACTCGTTAGTTGGATCAGTGCTTGATAGTCTATTTTAAACTGTTCGTTAACCTCACCCTTTGGGAGAACTAACAACCGCGTAACACGGTGAGCTTCCTTACCCAAAGCAACATTAATCTGACGCAATAAGTGGGTGTCCTCTTGGCAGGATTGACCACAACTTTGTGGCGTTACATAAACCATCAACCATCGCTTATCTGCTTCTTCTTGAGACCAAGGCTCTTCTGTTTCATCAACTAATTGGGTTTGTTCTAGTTGATTGGGTGGTAATAGCAGCTCGCCAAAATTAGTGCGTCCGTCTGGTACTCCCCATAAATTAAAGTACATCACCATAGCAATCATGAGCGGTATAGCAGTTATCCCAAACACTGTGTATAAGGTCCAAGGGTTGGTTTTTTTAGTGGTCATTACTATGCCTTTTTTGTGTCTGAGGGTGAATAAAATACTCGATAAATATATAGTATGCTTAAGGTTAAAGCGAGACCAAACCATTGCCACGCATAAGCTAAATGTTTTTCAGGAGTCATGGTGCTCGCTCGCCAATGGGGAGTTAATGTAGCCTCGCCAGTTATGTCTAGCATCAGCACCCAAGGTAACAGCACCCCATCTACTGTGGCAGCTAAATGGACTGCTAGCTGAGGAAGAGCAAGGGACTGCACTAACTGAGGGTATTCATTAGTATAGATATCTGCAGCTAACTGGTACGGGTTAGCTTGCACAGGCACTAAACGTCCAGTCAGAGACACTTCACCACTAACCCAGTCAGTGCTAGGCAACGGATCCCTTTTGCCATATGACGCAAACCAACCCCGATTAACGAGCAACAAGTCACTGCCGAGACGAATGAGTCCAATAGCATCGTATCCCACTTTGCCCATTACCACTTGGTTGTCCTTTAACCACATAAAGGGCTTGATAAAGGTACCGTTCAATGTCACCCTTTGGTAGTTTTGGAGCACACCCAACTCTAATGCTTGCCCTTGCGGGAGTGTTATAGGGTGTTCCAAGGTTACCAAGCTTGCCAGTAACTGTTGCTTTTGATCGGCCCTGTCTAATTGCCAGAATCCTAAGCTGATTGTAAACGGCAAAAAAAATAACGTGAAAATTGAGATTGCCCAATAGTGTTGTAGTCGCTTTATCATTAGCCTATCTTCACCGAATTAACGTATTTAATAAGGCCTTTTTTATGATCAAAATCGTCATCGCCATAGTGTTTTCATTAGCCTTTATTAGCCTAGCCAGTGGATTCTTTTTCTTACTTAAGGATGGTACAAAATCTACTCGGCTGCTCACGTCGTTAAAGTACCGTATTTCCTTAATAGTACTTCTTATTGTACTCGTTACTTACGGATTCTGGAGCGGCCAGCTGGTGACTAATTCGCCTTGGGCTGCCATTCATTAATTTAAAAAAAATCGTCACTAGAAACAGAAAAGGCAGCCATTAAGCTGCCTTTTTTAGCTTTAAAAAAAAGCTTATACAATATATACGAAGATAAACAAGCCCACCCAAACCATGTCTACAAAGTGCCAATACCAAGCAGCTGCCTCAAAACCAAAATGCTGCTCTGGAGTAAAGTGACCCTTGCAAATACGGATCCACATGATGAATAATATAAACGCACCTATGGTGACGTGTACACCGTGGAACCCTGTCAACATAAAGAAGGTAGAGCCGTAAATACCAGATTCAAGCGTAAGACCTAATTCAGTATATGCTTCAATGTACTCCATTATCTGGTAATAAACAAAGATAGCGCCCAACACCACTGTAAGACCTAACCATAAGATCGTACGGCCGCGTTGCATTGCTCTAAGAGCATGGTGAGCAATGGTTAAGGTTACACTTGAAGACATCAACAACACCGTATTCAACAACGGAATATGCCAAGGATCAATCACCGCATTAGGTCCGGGAAGATCTGCACCTGCTGGGTTGTTAAACATAGGCCAAGCGTAATCAAACGCAGGCCACAACATATGTGATGAACCTTTGTCACCTTGGCCATCTAACCAAGGGCCTGCCCACTGGCGCACATAGAGCAATACACCAAAGAAAGCCGCAAAGAACATTACTTCTGAAAATATGAACCAACCCATACCCCAGCGAAAAGACATGTCCATTTGTGGGCTATACATAGCAGCCCTACTTTCTGTAACCACCGTACTAAACCACTTGAAAAGTACGAAGGCCAATAGCAAAGTGCCAACTAAAAAGATTAAATGAGGAAAAGCGTAACCTACTCCACCTGCACTCATGTGGTTCATCATACCACCAGCACCGGCGGCCATACCAATTAAGCCGAAACTTGCCACAATTGGAAAATAACTACTCTCTGGTACGTAATAACTGGATGTTGCCATGTATTGCTCCTTCGGTCGAAGACTTATTGTTAGGCCGTATTTTACAGCCTATCTTTTATTTATACACCGTTGCTACTCAGCAAAGGCGCCTGCATCAAATAACGTGTAAGACATAGTCACCGTACGAATATGAGACGGAAGTTTTGGATCTAAGGAGAAAATGAGCGGCATTTTTCGCCCTTCTCCTGCCTTTAACTTCTGCTGATTAAAACAGAAACACTCTGTTTTATGTACATACTCTGCCGCTTCACTGGGGGATACACTTGGTACCGCCTGCCCTACCATGTCTTCTTTAGTTGGGTTTAACGCCCAAAACTCTACTTGCGTCCATGCACCTGGATGCACTTCCACTTCTTCTTGCAAAGTTTCAAACTCCCAAGGCATGCCCGCGTTATTGGTTGTTAAAAACTGCACCTTAATAGTGCGGCTGGTATCAACCCACTGTTCCACTCTTTCCACCGGGCCTGCAGTCTTACCGTTAAGACCGGTGATTTCACAAAATACATCGTATAAAGGCACTAAAGCAAAACCAAAACCAAACATGGCTATAGCTGCTAACACTAACTTTAAGGCTGTATTCCCCGGCTTTACGCCGGAGTCTGCACTGACCTTTGGTGATTTAGAGTCCATATTAGTTAACGCATTTAACCTTTATTGAGCTTACTTAACGTGAGGTGGTTCAGCAAAGGTGTGATATGGGGCCGGCGATGGAATAGTCCACTCTAAGCCTTCTGCACCTTCCCATACTTGATCCGTAGCCTTTTCACCACCACGAATGGTTTTGATAAGTAAGAACAAGAAGATAAGCTGGGAGAAGCCAAATACAAAAGCACCTACTGTAGCAATGGCATTAAAGTCTGCAAACTGCAGCGCGTAGTCTGGTATACGACGCGGCATACCAGCTAAACCAATGAAGTGCATAGGGAAAAATGTCACGTTAACGCCAATAAAAGACATCCAAAAATGAAACTTGCCCAACTTTTCATTGTAGTAATTACCTGTCCACTTAGGTAGCCAATAGTAAACACCTGCAATAATACCAAATAAAGCACCAGGCACTAATACATAGTGGAAGTGAGCTACTACAAAGTAGGTATCATGATACTGGAAGTCTGCTGGAGCAATGGCAAGCATTATTCCTGATAAGCCACCAATGGTGAACAGCACCACAAAAGCCAGGGCAAACAACATAGGAGTTTCAAAGGTCATTGACCCCCTAAACATAGTAGCCACCCAGTTAAATACTTTCACACCCGTAGGTATGGCAATCAACATGGTAGCATACATAAAGAAGAGTTCAGCTTGCAGCGGCAAGCCGACAGTGAACATGTGGTGAGCCCATACAATGAAGGACAAGAAAGCAATGGATGAAGTGGCATATACCATTGAGGCGTAACCAAATAACGGCTTACGAGCAAAGGTAGGAATAATCTGCGACACAATACCAAAGGCTGGCAAGATCATAATATACACTTCTGGGTGCCCAAAGAACCAAAAAACGTGTTGGAACAATACCGGATCACCGCCACCTGCTGCATCAAAGAAGCTAGTACCAAAGTGAATATCCATCAACATCATGGTCACTACACCTGCCAATACTGGCATTACTGCTATGAGCAAATAAGCCGTAATGAGCCAAGTCCATATAAATAGTGGCATTTTCATCAATGTCATACCCGGTGCCCGAAGGTTTAAGATAGTAACAACGATATTGATGGCACCCATAATGGAAGAAATACCCATCATGTGCACACCAAAGATGAAGAAGGTCACACTACTTGGAGCATAGGTGGTGGATAGTGGTGCGTAGAAAGTCCAACCAAAGTTTGGTGCACCCGCTTCGGTAAATAACGTAAGCAGTAACATACCAAAAGCAAACGGTAATATCCAAAAGCTCCAGTTGTTCATGCGTGGCAAAGCCATATCTGGCGCGCCAATCATAATCGGCACCATCCAGTTAGCCAAACCAACGAAGGCCGGCATAATAGCCCCAAACACCATGATCAAACCATGCATGGTAGTCATTTGGTTAAAGAACTCAGGCTCTATAAGCTGCAGGCCCGGCTGAAATAATTCAGTGCGAACAATAAGCGCCATAGTGCCACCAATAAACAACATGGTGAAGGCAAACCATAGGTACATAGTACCAATGTCTTTATGGTTAGTTGTTAATACCCAGCGCATAATGCCTTTAGCAGGCCCATGATGGCCGTGATCGTCGTGGTCGTCGTGATGAGCGGTCGCAGTTGTCATAATTCAGCCTCCTATTGTTGTGCGTCAATGATCATTTTAGGGGTCACCGTATCACCGGTATCGTTACCCCAAGCATTACGCTCGTAGGTAATTACTGCAGCCAGTTCAACATCACTTAATTGTGCAGCAAAGGCCTGCATAGCAGTACCTGGTTTACCATTAATTACAATATCAATGTGGCCAGCCATATCGTTAAGTGCAATTGGGCTACCAGCAAGTGCTGGGAAGATGCTTCCCATACCCGCACCTTCTACACCATGACACGCTGCACAGCTGCGGCTATATACCTGGGCACCTGTAACCATGAGCTCTTCATAGCTAAAGTCACCTAGTGCCGATGCGGCTTCGGCTTCGACAGCTGCACGCTGGTCAGACAACCAAACTTGGTACTGATCGGCCGTTACTGCTTCTAAAACAATGGGCATAAACCCATGATTAACACCACACAACTCAGCACACTGACCACGGTACAAACCTTCCATACCTTCTGGAATGAGAGCCCACGATTCATTAATGTAGCCAGGAATAGCATCTTTTTTAACAGCGATTTCTGGCACCCACCAAGCGTGGATAACGTCGTTAGAAGTGATTAAGAAGCGAATTTTTTGGCCTGTTGGCACAACAACATGCTTATCTACTTCAAGCAGGTAGTTTTCACCTTTAGCAGTGCGGTCGTAAATTTCATCTTGACTAGTAGTTAGGTTACTAAAGAAGCCAACATCTTCGCCTAAGTAGTCGTACTGCCACTTCCACTGATGGCCAGTAATCTTAATATCGACTTGTGCGTCAGTGGTATCATACATTTCTATAAGAGTAGAAGTTGCAGGTACGGCCATGCCAATAAGGATAGCTGTAGGAACAGCAGTCCATAGTAATTCTAAGCTCAGACTTTCGTGAAACTGAGAAGCTTTCGCTCCTTTGGATTTACGATGGTTAAAAATGGAATAAAACATGACGCCAAAAACGGCGACTGCAATCCATACGCAGATCCAAAAAATAAGCATGTGTAAGTCGAAGATAGATTGACTTATTTCTGTAACACCTCGTGGCATGTTCAGTCCCCAATCTGCCATAGCAGCTGGTACCGATACTAAACCTAAGACTACAGAACTCAGGCGTTGCCAAGTTCTAGAAAACATGCACGTCCTCCTTACTTGTTTTGTGGAGTGATTATTAATTAGCGGAGCCTAAATATGATGCTATTTAGGCCGGGCTAATTATCCTCAAAAAAGGGGGTAATAATCAAGCATTATTTTTAATATTTCCTTGAATTATCAATTAGGAAGAGCACTATTAACCGCTATTACTACGATAATAACGAATACTACCAAAGTGCCCAAACCAATGTAGATCATCCGCTCCAGGCCACCTCCATTAATGTCTTCTTCATGTTTCTGGCCTGATTGCACGCCAACTAAGCCTGCGAGTACGCTTTGTCCGTAGCTCAAAAAGCTGCGAAGTATTGATCCCTGTTTGCTCATAGATCTCTCTTTAGGTTCTAAATTTATCATTAAATAACGCTTCTACAGGCGTTTACACATTGCTTCACCAAGCCTGGACCTTGGTAAATCAAACCACTGTAAACTTGTACTAATTTTGCCCCAGCAGCCAGTTTTTCTAAGGCGTCATCACCACTATTAATTCCACCTACACCGATAATAGGTAATTGCTCACCTAAAATGGCATACAAATCGACGATAGTTTGCGTTGACTTGTCTTTTACTGGCAGACCACTTAAACCACCTACTTCGTCACCAAACTCTAGTCCAACCACACCATCTCGGCTTAATGTAGTATTGGTAGCAATCACTGCATCCATTTTTTGCTCTAACAAACAATGGGCAACACCTTGCAGCTGCTCATCATCCATGTCTGGCGCAATTTTTACAGCTAAGGGGACATAACGACCATGAATATTTTCTAGCACTGCCTGCTCTTGCTTAAGAGCTACCAACAGGTGAGTTAAAGACTCTCCATACTGTAGATCACGTAATCCAGGCGTATTGGGAGAAGATATATTCACCACAATGTAACTGGCATAGGCATATACTTTTTGCATACAGAGAATGTAATCTGCCGCAGCATCTTCAACAGGTGTATCAAAATTCTTACCTATATTGATACCTAATACACCCTTGAATTTAGCTTTTTTAACGTTTTCAACAAGGTGATCTACACCCTTGTTATTAAAGCCCATGCGGTTAATGATAGCTTGAGCCTTAGGCAGTCTAAATATACGAGGCTTTGGGTTACCTGGCTGAGCTCGTGGAGTAACAGTACCCACCTCAACAAAGCCAAAACCCAATGCTGCAAGGCCATCAACAGCGCTGGCATTTTTGTCTAAACCTGCAGCAAGCCCTACGGGGTTTGGAAACTCAATACCCATTACTGTAATAGGAAGATTAGCCACTTTAGGGGCCAAGGCCGGTAACAAGCCTAAACGAGCACCCGCCGCCAAACCTTCTAACGTTAACTCATGGGCAGTTTCTGCCGAAAATTGGAACAACACACTACGAGCAACAGAATACAAAGTCATACCTCAATAGATTTAACAACAAATACATATCTGAGCTTTAGTATACAGTATGCTCTGAAAAGGTTACATTCTCATGCATTGGGCCAGCGCTAATTAACCTCATCCACTATGAGTAACCATCGAGCGTAACTCACTGAGCGTTTTTAGACGCTTACCTTGTTCGAAGCAAGCATGGGCTTGAGGGTATACTCTACCCAACAGCTTAAGCCATTGCTTAATCCGTGCATCTTGATACTTAACCTCAACATGCTCTTCTACCAAATCGATAAAATAAAGCACCGTAGGCACTAACCCACTCCAATCCCATTCTTGCGCTGGGTGTCCTATTGCACGATGCCTAATCTGTAATGCTAAATCTGGTTTCCATACCAAACCACGGCCGATCATAACGTCATCGCTACCACTGGCTTGCTTACATGCTGCGTAGTCTTCTGGCGTCCATACCTCTCCATTGGCAATCACTGGAATTTTCACTTCACTACGGATTTTTTCAATCCAATGCCAATGAGCAGGCGGACGGTAGCCCTCTACCTTGGTTCTTGCATGAACCGTAAGTTCATTAGCCCCCGCGTCTTCAATGCCTTTTGCATTTTCTATAGCTAAATCTTTAGTGGTGAACCCCAAACGCATTTTCGCACTGAGCCAAGCATCATCACCAATCGCCTGCCTTACCGTTGCTACAATATGAGCTACCCTTTTAGGCTCTTGCAACAGTATCGCCCCGCCTTGGCTACGATTAACCGTTTTAGCAGGGCAGCCGAAATTTAAATCAACACCAGGAGACCCCAACTCTAAAGCCCGCACTGCGTTAGCAGCAAGAGCCGCAGGATCACTACCCAGCAATTGAACACGTACAGGTATACCCGCTTGGGTTTTACAGCCGTTAT
>TARA_B110000503_G_scaffold143709_1_pt1 | contig 12777 bp, 10 predicted proteins | sample TARA_B110000503 | Tara Oceans TARA_B110000503 (sample SAMEA4397472) | marine metagenome | biome: Polar Biome; feature: [SRF] surface water layer (ENVO:00010504); material: water (ENVO:00002006), including particulate matter (ENVO:01000060) such as... | depth 5 m
GGTTTTTTGTTGGCTGCTTAATGAGGCGAGTCAGTGATTCTGCTGAGCTTCCCAAGTGACCCATCGGAAGTTCCTCAACAGAGCGCCCATGAGTTAATAAGCATGCGCCGCCGCTCATAGCCGACTTCCCCTACCTAGCCCCTGTGGTGTGCTGAAGGGGCTTGTTAGAGTTGTACGTTTAGTTCCTCGCCCGACACGGCATCACTTTCAGGCCGCAGCACCCCGCGCTGCGGCCGTTGACGCCGACCAGTCGTCTGGTAGAATTCACCCAATGCAACCCCGGACGGCGCCTCCAGTGACCGCTATCTCAGCAGCACTGCAGCGAGGCATATGTTTCAATCAAGGAGCTTCATGTTCATCGCCAGTATAGAAAAAGATAAGGAGGGCTACTACATCCACATTGATAAGGAGTTCACCGACATGGCTGGCGTGGCGGAATATCATCCAGATATGAAGTGGGAGCGCATGGAGCTAGCCAAGGGTATGGGACTGTCTGAGAACCACCAAGAGCACCTCCTTGAGCTAGAACACAAGGTGCTCATTAAACACCAACCCATCAGCAACAGTGTAAGGACAGCAACGTCCAGTGGCTGGATGGAAGCGCTTACGCATAGAACACCGTTACGATCCGGTGGCTTCCGTTCTAAATCATATGTAGTCAGCCCATCGTCGCACTACAATGGTTGGCCCTTGCTCTTAAACAAGCGTTTGGAAGTGTTGGAGCTACCCAATGGTCACCACCTGACGCGCATAGACTTGTCGGTGCTCAACATGTTTGTCCAAGGCTTACCACGTAAGATTATCGCACATGGCACACATTCAACGGTTAAGAGAGTGGAGAAACGCTTAGCAAAGATCAAAGACAAACTCACACCTGAAGGACAGCGAGCTCACGGCTTAGCCCAGCTCCTAGTGCAGCATCGTCTAATGCCCTTTCTCATGGCGACCAATGATTGGTTTGCGCTCGAAACTGAATTCACACAGCACGTAGCCCACACGACTTAATCACGGGCATTCCCCCCCTCTGCGGGGGCTCTTGCACCCTGTCACACCAAGCAAAACTAACCTTTTCTTTGCGCCCTTTCGCAGAGTCACTCAGCAGTCTTCTATACATACATAAATATTTACCTATCACGAATGATGTTCCCAATGACCCGAGCTACAACAGCTCCACAGCGTTGCCTAGTCGGCTCTTTTGCACTCGTGCTCGTTTCGATGACGTTCTCGTCCTCAATACAGGCGATGACCTTTACCGATCTACCACATAATGCAGTGGTTCAATGAAACCGGACGCCAACATATATCTAAGCAGTGGCGGGGCGGTGGGGGGCAAATGCCCCGTTGTAATCCACATCAATTTTTGCTTCTATCACCGTGTTTGTGCAGCGGACAATTCACACAATAACGCGGGGTATCCAGCTTATGAAATCTATTAATGCGCCTGTCCAATATCGAATCAGTTCTTTGAATCTTTACTCATTTCTAACAGGCGTTTCTATCAGAGGCGGCATTGCCGCCTTGTTACTGGGGGCGCTGGTTACGAGTCTGCCCGCTTTAGCCCTTGATATGAAGGGGGCGTTGACGCTTGGTGGCAAGGCGGTTCCGGGCGCTAAAGTGACGCTTTGGAGAACTGCAGGGACCGACTCTCCGGAGAGTATTCGAGAGACTTCTAGCGATGCCGAGGGAAATTTTGAGCTACAAAACCTTAGCACCGACGAGGGGGGTAGTATCTATTACATATCAACCGCTGGTGGTGTCCGCGAAGATGTCGCTCTGATGTCGGTGCTTGGCGTAACACCGCTGAGTTCGGTAGTGATCAACGAGCTGACCACCGTAGCCTCGGTGTTTACCAGTGCCCGGTTTATTGATGGCGTGGAAATTAGCGGCAACCCCCTGGGTGTCCGAATTGCAGCCGGCAACGCCCCGAATCTGGTCGATCCCGTTACAGGGAAGTGGGGTAAGGTGTTGCTTGACCCTTTAAATAGTACCCAGAATACGACGCTGGCTCGACTAAACACTCTCGGTTCGATGATTGTTGCTTTTGGCACTACTGCCGATGACGCATGGCGCGCAGCGTTTCTCAATGCGGCTGCAACGAATGATGTTCCGGTAAACACGCTGGAAGCGTTGTCGGGCATAGCAAGAGCCCCCTGGGCGAACCCTGAGGAGTTGTTTAAACTTTTTGATGAGGCCTACCCGCAGCCAGAGGACGGCTCCAGACGAGAAGCACCTAACGTGCCGTATCTCGCTTATGCCCCGAAAGATTTTGCGATGATCCTATCCTTCGCGGGGGGCGGCATTTTTGCCCCAGGCAAGCTACAGATCGATGCCGAGGGAAACGTTTGGAGCGGCGTTAACTGGATGCCTGGGTCGCAGTCGGGTGTGTATCACGACATTGGTGGAGGCACGATAAAGTTGTCACCTGCCGGCACCGCGCTGTCGCCACCGATCACTGGCTTTACCGGAATGGGCGTGGATGGCATCGGATGGGGCACGGGCATGGCCAAGAACCGTGTTTGGGTTTCGAGCTTCAACGGTTCGATTGGAGTGATGGACCTCGAAGGGCGTCAGATCGGCAAAGAATCGGACTTTCCCATGGCCGGCAAAGTTGGGAACTTAATGGGCGTTGGTGTTGCCGACAATGGTGACGTCTGGATCGCCGACGCGACTAAGAATCAACTGCTCCGTTTTCCCGATGGCGAACTCAAGGACGGCGTGGCGGTGAACATAAAGGGATTGAAATCTCCCTTCGGCATTGCGATTGATGGACAGAACCGCGTCTGGGTCAGTAGCTCACAGTCGAACATTGTGACCCGATTCCCTGCCAGCGATCCTTCTAAGGCAGAGTCGTTCGAGGTGGGTGAGAGTGCGCGTGGAGTTGCCCTCGATTCGAAAGGTAACCTATGGGTGGCCAGCAATATGTCGCCTGGATTTCCACCGGCAAACTTGCCGGCTGGAACACCGGTTATGAAGCAATTTCAACTCATGACAGAGCAGATGCTGCCAATAATTGCTAACGGAACAATTTCGGCGGCGAAGCCAACTGGCGTTCTTAACATGATCCGGCCTGACGGATCGCAACCGGCTCCAGAGGGTTTCACGGGCGATAAGGGCGTGTTTGTCCCTTGGGGTGTATCAATCGACGGTAATGACGACGTGTGGTTCGGCAACTTTTGGGGCCGTGGCGTCGGTCTGATGGCGGGCGATGATACCCTGGGGCACCCAGAAGGGACCAAGATTGGAGATGTTATCCATGTTTTCCAAAGTGGCAGCATTCAAATGATCACAGATGTTGTAGTCGATCAAGCTGGCAACGCTTGGGCAGCGAATAATTGGAACGATGTCGACGCAGTGGTTGCCAACGTGGATCCCGCTCGCGATATCACCACCTGGGGCGGGGGCACCGGTATTTCCGTCATTTATGGTGTCGCAAGCCCTGTGAATGCTCCTGCCATTGGAGAGGCGCACAAACCGAAGTAGAAATATAAATGGGTTGTCGAGGTTAACTGGCTGTCCAGAACATGGTCGCGCAGCGGTGCCATCCTTCCTAGCACTCCCTGGGTCATTGTCTCTTAGCGATGTTAGAGTCGACCGCTATTGCTGCAATCTTGTTACGTTTTGGAATGTTTAGGCATACTGGCCGCGGATCTATTGACTAATAAGGAATAGATGCAATGAAAAAAATATTACGAGACGGTGCGGTTACACTTGCACTACTGGGCGCTAGTCACACGCTTGCTGGTGGATTATGGTTAAATGAGTATGGAGACTTCTCTGGTGGCCGTGCTTCCGCCGGCGCCACTGCAGGCACGGACGAGGCAGCAACTATTATCCACAACCCGGCCAGTGCAACGCGTATTAAAGGCAATCAATTATTTGCCTCAGCTAGCGCGCTTATTACCAGACTTAAGTTTGATGTGAAGGAGTCCACTTCGTTCGTCGGAGACGGGAATGGCGGGCAGGCTGGTCAGGTTACACCTGGGGCTAGCATGGCCTATGTGTTCGATAGCGGTTGGGATAAGTGGAGCACCGGTATTTCTCTTGCAGGGCTAGCGGGTGCTGGCCTCAATTACGATGACGACTGGGTAGGTCGCTATCAGGCCACCGAGGTAAACCTGCTGGTGATGGCCATGGGAGGCACGGTGGCGTATCAGGTCACAGATCGCTTGTCGATTGGCGTCACGCCACAAATTTTCTACTCCACATTGACACAAAAATTGCGTTTACCTATTCCTGGCAGAGAGGATGTCAGGGCCAAAGTGGATGGAGACGATACCGGTTTTGGGGGTAGGGTCGGTGCTGTCTATGATTTTAATACCGGCACGCGAGTTGGCATAAGCTGGCAAAGTAGTTTTGATATTGAGTTTGATGGCAAGCTCAAAGTCAATGGCGATCTTGGTAACGGTATACAGGCCAATACCGATACACAGCTGACGATGGCACAGAACGTGCGACTGGCATTGCACCACGATGTCGATGACCGGCTGGGGCTTGATTTTACCGTTGGCTGGGACAACTGGGACGAGCTGGACAACATCTTTGTTTCCGTTAAAGGCGGGGGCGGAGCCCCGATAGTCACTGACTGGAAGGACACCTATCATTACGCAGCGGGCTTTCAGTATAAACTGACTAGCGACTGGGATGTCACGGCTGGCATCGCTTATGACACTAACGTGGTAAGTGCGAATGAGCGGGTTCCAGAATTGCCTGTTGACGAGCAGATTCGCTACAACGCTGGCGCGCGATATCATGTGAGTAATACTCTGATTGTTGGTGGCTACGTTAATTACACCGATCTAGGCAACGCGAAAATTGACGCGGGCTTCTGGAGCGGCGAATACAGCACTAATGAAATGTTCCAGCTCTCGATTTTTGCAAACTGGATGTTGTAACGCCTCTATATCAATGCAAAATAAAGAGGCTGTTGAAAAGAATGCGACTCGCATGTTCCCGCTCTCATAACGGAAGAGGATGCAAGGCACGAGGAGTTCTGAGGATCGGAGGTGTATATAGTACCGTTCACTTATAAAGCCGCAGTACCAATAGGTTGCTACTCTGCAACACTCTACAGGGTGTAAACAACACGCCGGAAATAATTGATGGGGCCTTCCCTTAATTACTTACCGGCACCGTAAGCAGGGGAGCTGCATCATTGGATGTGCTGTCAGCGATGCTAACCGACATCAGTGTAGTAGCTAATCGAAAAAATAACTTGGTATTTTGATTGGTGTCATCAATGTAATACCAGGCGTTGCGATACTGAACTGCTGTAGACGCACCCTCAGGAGCAGCGCTAGCCCGCCGCACACGAAGTTTTTGGCCCACCAATCCTGCTGGCGGATAGTTCAAAGCTCTGCCGCTTACTTGATCCTGTTCAGGAACATCTATGGCTGCTGACAAAATTTCGAGCAGGTTATAGATAGATCGGGTGGAAATGCTTACACCTCCCTCGACAGGATTGTCCGGACCAATTGAAACCGGTATCTCCATGCGCGATGAAAATTTTTCAGGTGCTGAAAGACCCAGCAATGTGTATATCTCATCTACGTCGGCCGAATATTCCGGCCAATAGTGATCAATCACGATGGAGTAGCGACCACTGCTGTGCGAATTGTTTGCCCAGTACAATCGCTGAGCCTTATGAAGCTTCCAAAAGAGCTCAATTAAACGACTGAAGCGCGGATCGATCGGGTTGGAATCATAGAGAAACCCCGGATTATGAATATCGTTAATCCTCGAGACGAAGGCAAAATAGACACGTGCGGCATCGTTCAGGTTTGACGCATACAACATGAGCTCCCGTAACGACAGCGGTGACATCAATTGATCCGCATATTTTTCACCACCAACTGGCGAGTAGAAAATCGTCGGATTTTCCTCATAAACCACTCCCGCACCAAAGGGCACCAGGTTGCCAAGGTAATCACCCGAGTCACCGAACCCGAGTTGGGTGCTGACCTTGGTCGTGACACTGACATTTGCTGTGACACTGTTTAACGCCAACAAGTTGCCGCGCTCTCCGTAGCGGTTGCGTAAAACTAAAAGCAACAACTGTTGGTTATTTGTTTCGACAATCGATTCGTTGTACGCAAGTCTGCCGCTATTCACAGTAGCAGGTCCAACCAATGTGCAACTCGTCAACACGCCGCTGAGCAGGGCGCAAAGAAATAGGCCAAATTTTCTGAGTGGCGATCGGTGTGCTATTTTCACTGCAGTCTCCAGTTACTCTGAGAAAGTCAAAAAGCTAAAAAACGGGAATGCCGATGTTACTGATTCCATAACTCTTGTTTAAGACAAGCATTGTCAAGCCTAGTTTGGCCTGATTCACTGCGCATCCGCAACCTAGCAGCCACTGACGGTGTCACGATAGATACATAGGTTGACATAATACCAGTGAAGCCGCTGCTTTGCGCGCTGCCCAGGCCGAAAGTGACGGATTTAGGTCGGGCCAGCGGCAAGCCGCAGTCCGCTGCGCTTAAGCAGATAAGTTTGGTGTCTGAAACCCTGAACCAGGGTGCGGACTAAATTGCAGTGTCTTACTGATTGTGTATTATTGAAGATGACCTCACTGCAGCGACGTGAAGCTTACAGCAGACTATGAGGCTTTTATTTGGAGATACACAAACGCTTGTCCTAAATTTTTGGAGTGTATATTTCGATCACAGGCCCGAAAGATATTGCGCTCAACTAGCGTGGTCATTATAGAAAGCGGCTAACGCGATAATTCGCAACAATCCATTGGGTCCACACGAAAACTGCGGCGCTATCCAGCCACGGCTGCGGCATATTTTATGCGCATCAACATCAGGTAAAAACTATGGTCAATCTAGGAAATCACAGCATAATCGTAATACCATTTTTGCTGCTGGCCGCCTGCAGCAATGGCAGTGGCAATCGTGAGCTAAGCAATGACGAAAAAGAAACAGCCACAGTCTTTGAAGAGAAAAATTCAACTCAGTGCGGACCGTCAGGGCTTAGCATTGAAGAGAGCGCTCAAAGGCTTGTCGACACTGGCATTGATGTGATTCAATCAGATTGTGCATACAATAATCTAATCACTGTCATCAGCCTGTGTGGTACCCGCACAAGCGAAATACTGGTTCATAAAATTCCAGTGCAAAATGTCGCTGATGCAGAAGGCGGCGGCTTTACTAACACTAACGAAATAGATAATGATTATAGCGTCTATGAGTGTAGCTAAAATGGAATCAAACCGTAAACATGTATGAAACACTCGCAGTACTTGCTCTGTTTATAATGGTCTATAGTTCGGTGGCCGGAGCGGTAGAACGAAGATGGGTCAGCGGCCCTATTGTGTTTACCTGTTTTGGGCTGCTTGTCGGGCCGGCGGGTTTTGCGCTGCTTGACTGGGAAACTGACCGAGAACTCATTCGCAATCTCGCCGAAGTGACCCTTGCCATGGTGCTGTTCACCGATGCAGCCGGCGCAGACGTCAGAGTTCTCAAGAATATCAGCAAAGTGCCCGCAAGGCTGCTATTAGTAGGGCTGCCGCTCACTATTGCGTTGGGTTTCGCGGTTGGCGCTGTGCTCATCGACTCTCCATCTCTATTCGCCATTGCAGTATTGGCAACGATACTGGCCCCTACCGATGCGGCTTTAGGTAAGGCCGTCATTACCAACGAGGCCGTGCCGGATGAAGTCCGCCAGAGCCTCAATGTAGAGAGTGGCCTTAATGACGGTATCTGTGTGCCGGTTTTACTCCTTTTTTTGGCGCTGGCGCTGGATACGGCGGGTGATATGGGTCCCCTGCCATTGGCCGCCAAATTGGTTTTTGAACAAATCGGCATCGGCCTCGCCGTCGGACTAGTGCTGACCTTTAATGCCGTCAGACTTTTGAAGTACGCCAGATACAGGCAATGGTTGACTAAAACCTGGACACAGATACCTATTTTCGCGCTCGCGTTGAGTTGCTTTTCAGTTGCGCAGTACCTAGGAGGAAGCGGCTTCATTGCGGCCTTCAGCGGCGGCCTCCTGATGGCCTTTATGGAAAAAGATCTTTCCAAGAAAGTGAAAGAGGAATATCTGCTCACCTCCGAGGGTGCCGGCGATACGCTTGCGCTAATCACTTGGGTGACTTTCGGCGCGGCTGTAGTGGGTCAAGCGATTGGCTATTTCAGCTGGACCATCCTGCTTTACTCGTTTTTGAGCCTCACAGTGATTCGTATGCTACCGGTCTTCCTATGCCTCACAGGCAGCGGCATCGACACCGAAGGAAAACTTTTTATTGGCTGGTTTGGACCTCGGGGCTTAGCCAGTATTGTGTTCGCTGTCATGGTGTTAAACAGTGAATTGCCGGACAGCGGCCCCCTTGCCATGACAGTTGTATGCACTATTGTGCTCAGCATTGTTGCTCATGGGGTCACAGCAAACCCCTGGGCTCAGGCTTACGGAAAGCGCCGGCTGGCAGCACGCCGCGAACTTTCCGCAAAAAATGTTTAGCGGCACCGGTGATGCCGCGGGGTTGCCCGCCCGACCTGCCTGATCCAGGGCTGAAGCGGCCAGCCAAGCCTAACGGATTCTCACTACACGCCGAGGTGAGCTGTGAAGGACATCAAAAGGACAAGCGTGAGCGACTGTGTCAGTGCATTGCCAGATCCGCGGCCTAATGCAGTCAGTGCGACTCCTGTGGCACCAACGCCTCCAACAGCAGCTACACCTGTCCCAACCAGCCCTTTGTGGCTGCTGGGCATCATTGGTGCCATAGAGGCATCTGCTATCTTGACTGGCCCGAAGGGTTTTTCGGGTGAAGGAGAACGCTATGAATTTTCAGCGACTTCGGGTCTGAGCGGTATGATAATTTGAAAATCGGGGCGCTTGAAAAATGGGGCAGGGCAGACGCTTGATATTAGGTTGCAGACTGTTGCTGCCCTGAGAAATTAAGTTGCCACGACTGACTGCGTCGCTACTGAGTAGTCAGTGCGGCTGCAGCGAGCTTGCCGCGCTCTTCATCAACCGAAAACAGAAGCATCAACCCCAATAAAAAAAACCCCAGAGTTGATAACATTGCCAGAGGATAATTGCCGCCACTGAGCTCACTGATAACACCGTAACTGATCGGGCCGAGAATGGCAGCGGCCCTATTGGCCAAACCCCACAAACCAAATATCTCCGCATTGCGTGACTCTGGCGTCAGTTGGCCAATGAGCGCGCGGCCTCCGGCCTGTGTAGCACCCATCGCAATACCCATCAGGTTGCCCGCGACCCACAGATCACTGGGAACCTCAGCCAGCAGTGTGACCACGATTGCCGCCACCCATATCAATAGCGCTACAGCGAGGCTGGGCACAGATCCAAAGTAGTCCTGCGCGTAGCCAAAGGCGAATGCGCCGATTGCCGCTGTCATATTCACGACCATAATCAGCACTATGAGCTCTTGTGTGTCAAACCCCATCACTTCTTGGGCGTAAATGGCGGCGACCACGACGACCGTGGCAACGCCGGCCTGAAACAGGGTGAGACACTGCAAGAAACGAAATAGGTCTGGCATCTGTGCTGCATGCCGCAATGTGTTGCGCACCGTGGTGAACCCTGCTTTGAGATAAGACACACCGGCAATAGGTGGTTTTGCCTGCGCGCGCTCGCGCAGCCACAAAAAAGTGGGACAAGCGGTAATTGCAAATATCGCAGCCGTTATCAGCAATGCTACTGGCACATAGTCCGTCGCTTCAAGGCCCTGCTCAGTCGCCCAGTTGATGTACATTAGACACGCACTCAGGGTCAGCAATCCACCAAAGTAACCGAGGCTCCAGCCGTAACCGGAGACTCTACCCATGCCGTCCCGATGCGCAATCTCCGGTAAAAAAGCGGCGATCAGATTCTCACCCAATGCGAAGGCAATGGTCGCCACCACTAGCAATAACATCGCCGGAACTACGGCATTAGAGCCCACCAAGGCCAGACCGATAGTACCGGTAACACACACAATTGAAGACAGCAGCAAATACCGTTTCTTGCTCGCCCGTTGATCTGCGATAGCGCCAATAACCGGGCCGGCGAATAGCACGAGCAGATTGGCCGCCCCTATGGAGAGGGTCCACAGCAGCATAGCGGTACCTGGAGATTGCTGGTCCAGTCGCGCGGCGATCACTCCCACAAAATAAGCGCTGTATACAGTCGTCAATACAACGGTTGTGTATCCGGAATTGGCAAAGTCGTAGAAAGCCCAGGCGATTAATTCACGCGTGCTTGCGGGGTGCACTATCGGGCCGGTGGGCAGTAATTTAGACGAGTCAGTCATGAAAATCTCTACGACTCCATTTACGGCGATGACACCAAGAGAGTAACATCGTATGCCATATTCTTCATAGGTCAAAGCAATAGCTCATGAGTTTACAAGACTTCGCCATGGTCGTCGTGGATTGGATCATGGCTGTGCTTCCTAGGCCGATACCTGATCGTGCTGCGCTTGAGCGCTGCAAAATTATTGCTCATCGCGGCGCACACGACAACAAAACGGTCATGGAAAATACCCTTGAGGCGTTTGACGCCGCGCGTGCTGCAGGTGTCTGGGGAATCGAATGTGACATTCGCTGGACCGCAGATCTGGTTCCAGTGATATGTCATGATCCCAGCCCTGCACGGGTTTTTGGCACAACGATGAATGTATCTGCGCTGACCTTTGATCAATTGCGCACGAGCGTTCCCGACATTCCGAGCCTGAAAGAGGTAATCCAGATCTTTGGAGGCGATACCCATCTGATGCTTGAACTGAAAGCAGAAGCTTGGCCAAATCCTGGCCGCCAGCGCGAGATTCTGCGCGCACTACTTGCCCCACTGACACCCGCAACTGATTTTCATATGCTTGCCCTGGCGCCAGCTTTATTTGAACCGCTCGATTTTCTCCCGAGCGAGAGCTTCTTTCCGGTCGCAGAAATGAACGTCAGCACGATAAGTGCGCAGGCTGTTGCAGGTGGCTATGCCGGAATGGGTGGTCACTACCTGCTGCTGACCAACCGAGTAAAACGAAACCATGATGCATGCGGACAGAGGCTGGGAACAGGATTTCCCTCGTCTAGGAATACGCTTTTCAGAGAGCTCAACCGCGGTATTGAATGGATTTTCAGCAATGACGCAGTGGCGCTGCAGCACATTCGCGATGACTATCTTCAGCGTTAGGGGCTGATAATCCGATCATCGCCAAGCCTGCTGTTCGGGTAGATTGTATAGGTGCCCATGGGGTTGTTGCCAAGTTAGGTCGCTGTGGTTCTATCGGTATTCAACCGGTGCGGGCACTTGGTTCGCGCTCAGCACTAACGTGATTTTAGCGGCTGTGTATTGACAGAATGGAGTAGGACGGCTGCTTAGCCTAGAGGTATGTATTTCTCTCGTTAAGCGAAGTTAACGTGTCGGCATCGTCCAGGGCATCCAATGCATGTAAAGCGCGGAGATACTGCAATGAATTTTCCCCCTATACCGGTTTATTTGCCTTATACTTTTTAATCAGCATGTATAGAGAGGCCAGAACGTGTCGCACCCTACATCACCCGATCTCGACCCGGAACTCATCTCAGGACTGCTTGAATCCCTTGCAAGTTGGGATCCACGAGCGTCTGTGCCCCTCGCCCATACGTTTATGCGAGTGGGAGACGAAGAGGCGCTCACAGCGTTCGACGACATGGCCCTCGCGAGTCCGGGCGCGGAAGAGATGTTGAAGGACCGCTACTTGAGCCCGACACCTAACCTTGCGTATCTGGCCGGCCTAGCCGACGGCACGCTTGGTAAAGAATTCGAGCGCTACCTCACTTTGAATGGGCTTGATGTCAGCTTGTTACGCGAGTCGGCATTTATAGAAGCACATCATAAACGCGGTGATGACGTGGGCCACCTGGCTGAGCGTGGCTTTCAGCTTCACGATCTATTTCATGTGCTCACCGGGTATGACACGACGCCGCTCGGTGAGGTTCGTGTCGTGAGTTTTACCTTGGCCCAAGCTCCGGCGCCTTATCCTGCTATGATTATGGCGAGCCGCCCGCTGCAAAGTTTGTTGTATCGCCCTCAACTGCTGCCGTTCATTATGGATGCGATTACAGATGGCTGGGTGCTGGGTCGTAAGGCGCAGCCCCTGCTCGCCGTGCACTGGGAAGAACATTGGGAGCAGCCCCTTGCCGAGTTGCGTAAGGCATATGACCTCGTGTAAGTAGATGCGAGAAGTGGCCACAAACGGGCAGTGCGATGTAGACAGGCGCTAACAATACAGAAAAAATACTAAAGTGGTGCGTTTGATAAAAACGATAGTGACAACTGAATGCTTTAAGACGAAAGAAACCAGCGCTAAACGCCACGCATGACAACTCTACTTCACTCTCGCAATAGACCTACCGGGACAGATCTGCAATGCCGAGGGCAACCCAACTGTCCGCCACTATTAAACCCGTTCGAGGAACAGCAAACACACACATCAGTCTCGAAGCCACAGCCAAACGGCATAGGAAACACTGCTAGGCCGTAGCCCCGCGTATATGCGTCTTCGTCACTCAATAAGACGCACTATGGGACCTTACTCTTCTCGGTTATAGTACAACCTCTTTGGTCTGACGATGGCATAGATATGAAGCGTAGATTTACCGAACGTGATATACCGGATCAAAGCGGCAGTACCGTCGTCATTACGGGGGCTAATACGGGGTTGGGCTACGAGACTGCAAGGGCCTTATCAGCCCGCGGTGCACGGGTACTCATTGCCTGCCGATCGCAGCAGAAGGCCGAGGACGCCATCAAAAGAATTGAGGAGCAAAATGGCGCGGTCGATATCAGCTA
>TARA_B110000503_G_scaffold142390_1_pt1 | contig 12755 bp, 11 predicted proteins | sample TARA_B110000503 | Tara Oceans TARA_B110000503 (sample SAMEA4397472) | marine metagenome | biome: Polar Biome; feature: [SRF] surface water layer (ENVO:00010504); material: water (ENVO:00002006), including particulate matter (ENVO:01000060) such as... | depth 5 m
GGCAGGGACTTGGGATGACATTTGCTCTCCGGCTAAGAAGTCTTAAGTGCGCTGTTTTGATAAAGGTAGATATAGGATCACAGTTTAGTTATCAGCTCTTAGCCTAGTCAAATGTATTGAAATGAAAAGAACTTTGTTAAAAAAAATCGTCAAAATCATAAAACTTTTCTAAAATCAGTAGCTTGTGTAGAAAGAACGGCGCTTGAAAAAGACGGAAGTTCTGCCACTAAAAGACTGGGGCAGGTTCCCGCCTGTGCTAAGACCGCCCCATCGCGTCCTGCAATTAAAGAGCCGCCGATATAGGTCAAATTCCCCTCGACCCCACAGAAATTGGCGTAGACAATACTGACGCCATGATTGGCAGCCATGGCGGGAACTGTGTAGTTGACCACGTGGGTAAAGGGTTCCATATTGGCGGTAGGGACAAAGATGATAGTTACGCCCATCGAAGTAAGTGCTGCTAGATGGGGAGAAAACTCCACATCATAGCAAATCAAAACAGCTGCTTTTTGGCCCTCAAGCTCAAATGTGCAATAGGCGTTACCCGCAAGATAAAGACTTTTTTCACGGGGACCATAAAGCTGCAATTTACGATAATGCGCGATGTCTTGACCTTGATCGTTAATAACAAGTGCTGAGTTGTAAACTGCGCCGTTGCTGCTTTCGGCGTAACCTACGGTCAACGCGCAGCGTGTTTTTTGACAAAGCGCTGAAATGCGTCTTTGCCATTCGTCACCTCGGGTTAGAGCCAAATGGGCTATATTGTTTTGATTATATCCCTGCATCCAAACTTCGGGGGCAGTCAGCATGGAAGCCCCCGCGGCCCCCGCTGCATGAAGCGCCCAAGCTAGCGTATCAAAAGCCATGTCCATGTCACCCGCAGGTGATGGTGCTTGAAGCGCCGCAAGTTTCATCAGATTGCTCCATTTAAACTTGTTTAAGCTTTGCTTTTTTGGCTTCAAATAGCAAGCGTTTGGTGTCACCTTGTTTGTGGATTACCACGATCCTTTCCCAACGGAGGTGCCTCATGCCCGTAACCGCGTTAACTGCTGACATCGATATGATCATCACCAATGCGAAAGTGTTGACCATGCACCGAGGTCAAACCCGCGCCCAAGCGGTAGCGATTGCAGGTGGTAAAATTGTGTCGCTTGGTGCGCGAGCTCATGTCGAAGCCATGGCGCATGATGGCACCAAAATCATTGATGCAGGCGGGCGCAGCCTGTTACCCGGCTTTTTTGAAAGTCATTTGCATTTAGGCTTGGGCGGCGCGGAATTGGCTCATTTAAACCTATCTGGGGTTGAAGGGTTTGATGCGCTGAAGACAGCCTTTGCCAGATATGGCGCGCAAAATCCCGATCGCTCTTTGCTTATGGCGCAAAGTGCTCATTATGCCATGCTGGACCACCCGATGTCGCGCCATGATCTAGATAAGATGATGCCCAATCGTCCTATTGCTATGACCGCACATGACCATCATACGGTTTGGGCCAATACGGCCGCGTTGAAGGCCGCAGGCCTTTTGAACGGCGCCGTTACGCCTAAAGGTCACGAGGTGGTAATGGGCCCTGACGGTTTGGCCACAGGAGAACTGCGCGAATTTGAAGCTTTTGCCCCAATCATTGCTTTGGGCGGCGAGCAGCGCTTGAACCTAGGCATAGCCACTGGGCAAGAGCCAAACCCATGGCCTGCCGAAGCCGAGCGTGCGATTGACCGCGCTAAGTTCTTGGCAGGGCTTAAACATTGCGCGCGCAATGGCATCACATCGATGGTAAATATGGACGGTAACCGCTACACGCTCGAACTTTTGCGAGAGCTTGAACGCGAGGGCAACCTTTTGGCGCGGGTCAAAGTGCCCTTTCACTTCAAACCCGACATGGGCCCCGAACAGTTGATACGTGCACAAGATATGACACACGATTTTGACGATGACTGGCTCAGCTCTGGATTTGTAAAAATGTTTATGGATGGAGTGATTGATAGCAAAACGGCTTTCATGTTGAATGATTACCCAGATCAGGCTGGACATCGATCGGAACCATTGTTTGCGGCAAGAGAATTTAACGAAATAGCTACAAAAATTGATGCCATGGGTCTACAAATCTCTGTTCATGCCATTGGTGACGGTGCTGTGCAAACCACAATCAATGGATATGAAGCCGCCCAGCTAGTTAATGGAAAGCGCGACAGCCGACATAGAATTGAACATATTGAACTAATTGATAGACGCGACATCGCTCGGCTTGGCGCTCTGGGTATAGTAGCCAGTCTGCAACCTCCACATCCGCCCGGTGCGATGGATTTTGACCTTGAACCCTCGCTTTCTGTTATAGGCAAAGCGCGCTGGGCGGATGCGTTTTTGTGGAAAACCTTGGCCGATCATGGGGCGCCTATTGCTTATGCTTCAGATTGGCCGGTGGCGGACGTTTCGGTGATGCGCGGATTGCAAGCCAGTCTTACCCGCCGCCCTTATGACGCAACCTGCCGTAATGAGTGCTTGTCGCGCTATGAAAGCATTCATGCCTATACTGCAGGCGGTGCATGGGCGTCCCACCGCGAAACTGTGACGGGGCAACTAAAGTCTGGGCTTGCCGCCGATATGGTGCTGATTGACGGAGATATTGAAGTTATTTCCGCAGAACATTTGGGCCAAACCCCTGTAGCGCTCACCATAGCGGGCGGCCGCATTACCTATGACGCCAAAGAACAAGATTAATATGGCAACATTATTCATCGTATTGACCCAGGTAGTGCATTTTTTTTTTAATTTTAGGTTATCTTGTTTGTGTCTTCGACGGCTCGAGTTTTTCTTTAGTCCAAAAATTTCTTATACTCAAAAAGCATTGGCTGCAGTGCTGTTGGCAGCCTCTTATTATAGGAGACTTGCAATGCAAGAAGAGCATGTAGCCGCGCATTTCATGTTTTCATTTAAAAAGGTGTACTAATGACATTAGCTAAGAGGTCTACTTTCAACCAACCCCTTGGTGGAAACGAAATGCCACGTTTTGGCGGTCCCACCACAATGATGCGCCTTCCGGCCGTCGAAACTAGTGTAGGGTTGGACGCATGTTTTGTTGGCGTCCCTATGGACATTGGAGCGTCAAATCGTGCAGGCACAAGGCTAGGGCCTAGGCAAATTCGGGCTGAAAGTGTGATGTTGCGGCCTTACAATATGGCCACAGGTGCAGCTCCATTTGAAGCGATGCAAGTCGCTGATATTGGTGATGTACCTATTAACACTTTTGATCTAAAAAAGTCTGTTGAAATCATTCGAACCTTTTATGATAATATCTTAAGAAGTGACGTGATACCATTGACCCTAGGTGGCGATCATACACTAACATACCCAATTTTACAGGCTATGGCAAAAAAATATGGCCCAGTTGCCCTAATACATGTCGATGCCCATGCCGATGTAAATGATGAAATGTTTGGAGAAAAAATTGCCCATGGCACCCCGTTTAGACGAGCTTATGAAGCGGGCTGTTTGCAAAATGACAAAGTCTTTCAAATTGGTTTGCGTGGTACTGGTTATTCGCCTGAAGATTTTAATTGGGGGCGCTCCAAAGGTTGGACAGTGATTCAAGCAGAAGAGTGTTGGCATAAGTCGTTATCGCCTTTGATGGAGCAAGTACGTACGGTTGTTGGAAATGCACCAGTTTACTTAAGTTATGATATTGATAGCCTTGATCCAGCCTTTGCGCCTGGGACAGGAACACAGGAGATTGGTGGTCTAACCATTTGGCAAGCACTAGAAATCATTCGTGGGTGTGCTGGGCTTAATCTTGTGGGTTGTGATTTGGTCGAAGTGTCACCCCCTTATGACACAACGGGTACGACTGCGTTGGTCGGCTCGAACCTGTTATATGAAATGCTTTGTGTTTTGCCGAAGTCAGTTAAGTATCGTTTGCTAAACAAATGACTTGCGAAACGGAATTTTCCTTTTTTTAAAGGGACATGACGTGACAGGGTTATATTCAAGACTAAGGTTAACCAAACGCCAGAAACCATGCAGCAATTGACAGTTGAAGCTATTTACCATGTCATGAAATAAAGACCTCTGTCCATTGATGACCATTAAAGGCTCCACAGGACTACTATGCCATGCTAGCTTTTCTGCATGAGGCACCTAACTGCGCAGAGTGACCCTGATGATTTAAGGCGATGTCTGTGGTATGATCTTGCAGGCGTCATTTAATCAGAGGAATATCAATGCGCGGCGGTAAACGTCAGGGGGCAGGTAGGCCTGCAGGGACTCCAAATCGCGCCACAGAGGCACATAAGGCTCGCATAAGTGATTTAGTCAAAGATTACGCCGAAGCAGCCCTAGAGGCGCTTGTGAGCATTGCTAGAAAATGATGCAGCTCTAGCCTTCTTTTGATAATAATCAGTTTTTCAGACCAAATTTCATTTATTTTATCATGTTTCTTGACACACACTAAGAATCGGTACCAAAGTAACAGAAATAGACGTTGATACGTCATCGGCATTCAGGCCCTGTTATCATCAGATTATTCTGTTGGTCGCAGGGCTTTTTGGTTTGGACACAATGAAACGCACAATTGAACTAGGCCTCTTTTATTCTCAGTCTGGCAGTTATGCACTAATCTCGCAGGCTTGTCGCAAAGGCGCTTTAGCTGCGATTGATAAGGTCAACGCTGATCCGACACTCGACTTTACCTTGCGTGCAATTGAACGTGACCCTAAAGGCAATATTGATCTTTACGCGCCCCTTTGTGAAGAAATTTTCAAAACATCATCGGCAAAACATGTTCTTGGCTGTGTCACGTCTTGGAGCCGCAAAGAAGTTATTCCCGTACTAGAACGTGCAGGGGGGTCGCTTTGGTACACCGTTCCCTATGAAGGTTTTGAAGCATCTGATCATGTCATTTACACTCATGCCTGCCCAAACCAACATTTAATCCCACTTTTAGACTGGGCCCTGCCAACTTTTGGTGAACAGGTGTTTTTGACCGGATCAAACTACATCTGGGGCTGGGAAATGAACCGCTTGGCGCGCGAAATTATCACTTGGCGCGGTGGGACGATTTTGGGCGAGCGCTATCTGCCCATTGGGTCAAAAGATGTTGGACGGATCATCGACGAAATCAAAGCAACCCGACCCTCCTTTATTATGAATAATTTAATCGGCGAGTCCTCGTATGAATTTTTGGCCGAGTTCCGCATTCTTTGTGAAACCGATCATTACTTCAAAAGCGCCAAGCCACCCATATTATCTTGCAATATGACGGAATGCGAATTGCCGGTTTTGGGCGAAAACGCCGAAGGGTTGATTTCTGTTGGTCCCTATTTTCGCGGCGCCATTGGCTGGCCTGGAACGGGTGAATTTTCCAGCTCGCATGAAGCGGCATCTTTCTTTGCCGTAACTCAACTTGCACATTTGTTAGATGAAGTGCCGGGTGCAGACCAAAATCAAATATCGGAAAGTCTGGCCACTCATAAAAGCGCGTCTTGCGCCATTGATCACGCCCATCATCACACATCGCTGCCGGTGCTGATCGCGCAGGTCGTAAACGGGGCGTTTTCGATGCTGAAATCTTGCGGGGTGACGGCGGCTGATCCTTATTTAACCCGCAGCGCACCCGCCAAAGTGCAGCCCATTAATTTGCGAGTGGTCAAATGAATGGGCCTCTCAAAGAGCGCCATCTTGGCGGCGCGCGCGCAATCATCTTGCACCGCCCTCATACTGTCGTTGCGGCAATCACGCGGCAATTAACCGCCATTGGGCTGACTGTTGAAAACACATGGCCTGATCTGAGCGCAAATACCATGCGCGCCGATTTCATCTTTTATGATGCAGATATGGGCTATGATGAACAATTTCCTTGGCCTGCAGGCTTTTCACCGATGCCACTGATTGCTTTGATCGGATCAGAAGCGCCTGGCAGAATTGAATGGTCTTTAAAAATTGGTACCCATGCCCAATTGCGTAAACCAATTGGCGACAATGGCGTTTATGCCGCCCTGCAAACGGCGCGCAAGCTTTTTGAAAAAGAACGCAGCCTGCGCGCTGAAATAGCCGATCTGCGCAACCGTTTGAATGAACGCCAAACCGTTGTGCAGGCAGTGCTGATTTTGGTGATGGCCGGGCATTCGGAAGACGAGGCCTATAATACTCTGCGCCGCATGGCGATGGACGCGCGCCAAACCGTTGAAGAAACTGCCACCGCGCTTGTGGCCAAGCACGGGTCGCAAAAAATCACCGATCTCTGCCAAAGTAAGGCGCGCCATGAGCTCTAGCCATTTGATATTTTCCAGGCTTTTAAAACGCAAAATGGCTGTGTTTGGATTATTTTTGGTTTTTATTGTCTTTTTTGGTGCACTTTTCGCGCCTTGGATTGCACCATTCGACCCTTATGCACAGCATTTTGACGGGCTAACGCTGCAAGGCGCCCCGCTCCCACCTGGCGGCTCGTATCTTTTGGGCACCGATCTTTTGGGGCGCGATCTTTTTTCCCGCATACTTTATGGCGCACGCACGTCTTTGATCATTGGTGTTGTGGCCAATGGATTGGCTTTGACCATAGGTACCGTGATCGGTGTTTTGGCTGGGTATTTTCAGGGTGCGCTCGGATCAGTTTTGATGCGGTTTACCGATTTGATGATGGCCTTTCCTGCCCTTTTATTGGCGATTTGTTTGGCCGCGATCTTTCAACCTTCGCTTTGGATTGTGGCCATGGTGATAGCCTTGGTCAATTGGGTGCAAACGGCGCGGGTAATTTACACAGAAACCTCATCTCTTGCGACACGCGATTATATATTAGCCGAAAAAAGCCTAGGGGCGGGGCATTACCGCATTTTAGTTTTGCATATTTTTCCGCATTTGGTGCCTTTAATCATTGTTTGGGGCACTTTAGGAATTTCGACCACCGTTTTACTAGAAGCCACCCTTAGCTTTCTTGGTGTGGGTGTGCAGCCCCCCGTGCCCAGCTGGGGAAATATTATCTTTGAAAATCAAACTTACTTTCAAGCCGCCCCTTGGTTGGTATTTTTGCCGGGAGCCGCGATTTTATCACTGTCATTAGCGTTTAATCTGGTGGGCGACGCCCTACGCGATCTACTTGATCCCACGCAAAGGGGAAGCATCGAATGATCCGCTACCTTGCATCGCGCGCAGTACAATCGGCACTTATACTTTTGGGCGTGACCTTTATCACTTTTCTATTGCTGTTTGTGTTGCCTGCAGACCCTGTGCGCCAAATTGCGGGGCGTTCGGCTACGGCGGCTACGGTTGAGTCTATTCGCCATCAGCTGGGCCTTGATCAGCCTTTTTTCGTGCAATATGGCCGCTATTTATGGGGGCTTTTGCACGGTGATTTAGGGCGGAGCTTTTTGCAAAAAACCGATGTCTCGACGCTGATTTTTTCGCGCTTGCCCGCGTCGCTTTTGCTGATGTGCGCTGGCATTTTCTGCGAGCTTTTAATTGGCCTGACCATGGGCATTGCCGCCGCGGTGTTTCGCGGGCGCTGGGTTGATCATGTTTTGATGGTGTTTTCATTCATCACGGTCTCGGCACCGCAATTTGTGGTCAGCTTGTTGATGCTTTATGTTTTTTCCGTCTGGCTTGGCTGGTTTCCTATTGGTGGCTACGGAACTGCCGCCCATTTAATTTTACCGGCTTTGACCTTAGGACTTTTGGGGTCGGGCTGGTATGCGCGCATGATGCGATCTTCGATGATTGACATATTGCACGCCGATTTCATCCGCACCGCCCGCGCCAAAGGCCTAAGCAAATACCGGGTGATCTTAGACCATGCGGTGCCCAATGCTATTTTGCCGATCGTTGCCATGATCGGGATTGATATTGGCATTTTCATGGGCGGCATTGTGGTCGTTGAAAGCGTATTTGGCTGGCCGGGCATTGGCCAACTTGCTTGGCAAGCCATTCAGCGCATCGATATTCCCATTATTATGGGGGTCACAATTGTATCTGCCGTGGCAATTGTTTTGGGGAATTTATTGGCTGATGTTCTAGCTCCCCTGATCGATCCACGCATTCGTATCAAATAACAACCCTGCAACAACGGAGTGAAAGATGAAAAAACTTTTTATGACTTCTGCCCTGACTTTGACATTGGCTTTGCCCGCCTTTGCGCAAGACTATGTGCCAGATCCAAATGCGAAAGCTGGTGGATCTATCACGGTCACTTATAAAGATGATGTGGCCACATTAGATCCCGCCATAGGCTATGATTGGCAAAACTGGTCTATGATCAAGTCTTTGTTTGATGGCCTGATGGACTATGTTCCAGGCAGCACTACCCTAAGGCCAGGCTTGGCCGACAGTTATGAAGTTTCAAATGCCGGCCAAACATTTGTGTTCAAGCTTAAAGCCGGCGTGAAATTCCATAATGGCCGCGAAATGACGGCAAATGACGTGAAATATTCACTCGACCGCGTGACCAATCCTGCGACTCAGTCGCCAGGCGCAGGTTTTTTTGCGTCAATCCAAGGGTTTGATGCGGCGATGGATGGCAGCGCCACATCTCTTTCAGGTGTGAAAGTTATTGATCCTTTGACGGTGCAAATTGATCTAAGCCGCCCAGACGCCACCTTTTTGCACGTTATGGCTTTGAACTTTGCTTCCATCGTGCCGCAAGAAGCTGTTGAAGCCGCCGCAGGCGATTTTGGCAAACACCCTGTCGGAACCGGCGCTTATAAGCTGGAAGAATGGACTCTGGGCCAACGGCTTATTTTTGCGAAAAACGCCGATTATTGGCGCGAAGGCGTGCCCTATTTGGATCAAGTGATGTTTGAGGTAGGTCAAGAACCCGTTGTGGCTCTACTGCGCCTGCAAAATGGCGAGGTTGACGTACCTGGTGATGGCATTCCGCCCGCTAAATTTGTGGAAGTGATGTCGGACCCAGAACAAGCCGCACGTGTGGTCGAAGGTGGGCAGTTGCACACGGGCTATATCACCCTAAACGTGACCACGCCTCCGCTTGATAATGTGAATGTTCGCAAAGCCATCAATATGGCGATCAACAAAGACCGCATCGCACAAATCATTAATGGCCGTGCCGTGCCTGCCACACAGCCATTGCCGCCTTCGATGCCAGGTTATACCGAAGGCTACGCGGGCTATGCTTTTGACGTAGAAGCCGCCAAAGTGCTTTTGGCTAGCGAAGGTCTGGCCGATGGTTTTGAAACCGAGCTTTACGTCATGAATACCGATCCAAATCCCAGAATTGCGCAAGCCATTCAGCAAGATTTGGCTGGCATTGGCATCAACGCTAAAATTCAATCTCTGGCCCAAGCCAATGTGATTGAAGCGGGTGGCAATGGCTCGGCTCCGATGATTTGGTCCGGCGGCATGGCGTGGATTGCGGATTTCCCAGATCCATCAAACTTCTACGGCCCGATTTTGGGCTGCGCAGGTGCGGTTGAAGGCGGCTGGAATTGGTCAAAATTCTGTGACGAAGGCCTAGACGCCAAAGCCACCGAAGCCGACAGCATGGCAGGTGCCGATCAAGCTGGAGCGCGCATGAAACTCTGGTCTGATGTTTACATGGGCGTAATGGATCAAGCGCCTTGGGTGCCTGTGTTCAACGAACAACGCTATACCATGAAATCACCCCGCATGGGCGGCGCTGATGCGCTTTATGTTGACCCAGTGTCTATCCCCGTAAACTACGACTACGTTTACGTCACAGACTAAAGGGAAAATTATGTGCAAAAATTGCAATTACACGATCCATGGGCACCAGCACCATTTTGGTTGGGATAATTCTAATTCCCCTGCCGAAAGGGTTGAGCCGGGCTCTACGATCTTGTTTCATTGCCACGACAGTTCGGCGGGCCAACTTGGCCCGTCGTCTACCGTGGAGGATGTTAAAAATCTTGATTTCAGCAAAATCAACCCCGTCTCTGGGCCAATTTATATTGAGGGCGCAGAACCCGGAGATGCGGTTAAAATTACCATAGACAGTTTTACCCCTTCGGGTTTTGGCTGGACGGCGAATATCCCAGGTTTCGGGCTTTTGGCTGACCAGTTCAAAGACCCCGCTTTGCATATCTGGCGCTATGACCCCACCAGCATGGTGCCCGCATTGTTTGGCAAAGAAGGCCGCGTGCCGCTGAAACCCTTTGCGGGCACAATCGGCAATGCATTGGCCGAAGCAGGCTTGCATTCGATTGTCCCACCCAGGAGAGTCGGGGGCAATTTAGATATTCGTGACTTGTCTGCAGGAACCACGCTTTATCTGCCGGTTGAAGTGGCTGGGGCATTGTTTAGCGTGGGTGACACCCATGCCGCTCAAGGCGACGGCGAGGTTTGTGGCACCGCCATCGAAAGTCCGATGGATGTGGTGCTGACGCTTAATTTAGTCAAAAATGCCCAGCTCAAAATGCCGCGCTTCACCACGGCTGGGCCAGTGACTAATCATCTTGATGCCAAAGGATATGAGGTCACGACAGGCATTGGCCCAGACTTGATGGCGGCAGCGCGGGATGCCGTTTCTGGCATGATCGACTTCCTATGCGCCACCCGTGCGATGGCGCCAGTTGATGCTTATATGCTGGTATCAACCTGCGGCGATCTGCGCATTTCTGAAATCGTTGATATGCCAAATTGGGTGGTCAGTTTTTACTTTCCAAGATGTGTATTTGAATGACCGCCTCACCACCAAAAGCTGGGGCAATAGCTGCCCCAGCCACGGCCCTTTTAACTGTTGAAAACCTATTCGTAAACTTGCGTGGCCCCAATGGCATTACACCTTTGGTCAAGGGTGTGTCCTTTACATTGACCAAGGGAGAAACTTTGGCCATCGCGGGGGAAAGCGGGTCTGGTAAATCGATCACATCACTTGCGTTGATGGGGCTTTTGCCTGCGCCTGCGGTATTTTTGGGCCAAGGGGAAATGCGCCTGGGTAATTTAGATTTAGCAACACTGTCTGATCGCCAAATGAATGACATTCGCGGCTCGCGCATCGCGATGATTTTCCAAGACCCGATGACGTCCTTAAATCCGGTAATGAAAATCGGAATGCAGTTGATTGAAGCTATTAAAACCCATTTGGGCAGCGCAAATTCAGACGCAACAGAAATGGCGCTAAGAGCGCTGCGCGCCGTAAAAATCACTTTGCCAGAACAGCGCATGGGCCAATACCCGCATGAGCTTTCGGGAGGCATGCGTCAGCGTGTGATGATTGCCATGGCCCTGGCGCTCAAACCCCAGATTCTGATCGCTGATGAACCCACAACAGCACTAGACGTGACCGTTCAGCGCGAAATTTTGGATCTGTTGCGCGATTTAAAAAGTGAATTTGGAACGGCGATTATCCTGATCACCCATGACATGGGCGTTGTGGCCGAAATGGCCGACCGCGTGTTGATCATGCGCCATGGTGAAATCGTTGAACAAGGCTCGGTGCGCGATATTTTTCATCGCCCTACCCACAGCTACACCCAAAGCCTTTTGGCCGCGGTGCCCAAAATTGGCCATGGCACCAGACAACGGCCCTTAACAAGTGACCAAGATGAAATCGTGGCCGAGGTTAGAAACATCTCGGTCAAATATACAACCGGTCAAAGCTTTTGGGGCGGGGCGCATAAAATATTTCATGCGGTTTCGGATGTGTCCTTCCAAATCAAACGCGGCGAAACCTTGGCTTTGGTTGGCGAATCTGGTTGCGGCAAATCAACCGTGGCCAAGGCTTTGGTTGGGCTAACCCCGTTTGAAGGTAGTATTAACATTGGCGGCAAAAGCTTTGCCCAAAGCACCAAAGCCGCCGCCAAAGCGCTGCGCAAAAAGGTTCAAATCGTGTTTCAAGACCCGATGGCGGCACTTGACCCCAGGATGATGGTGAAAGCCCTGATCGCAGAACCTTTGGTGATCCATAACATCGGCACACCGGCATCGCGCCATGCCGAAGTGCTGGATCTGGTGCTGAAAGTAGGACTTTTAGAAGAGCATTTAGACAGATACCCTCATGAATTTTCTGGTGGGCAAAGGCAAAGGATATGCATCGCGCGGGCACTTGCACTTAAACCTGATTTGATCGTGGCGGATGAGGCCGTCTCAGCACTCGACGTATCGGTTCAAGCCACGGTTTTGGATTTGCTAACCTCCTTGCAAAAAGAATTTGGCATTGCGATCTTATTTATTTCGCATGACTTGGCTGTTGTTGAAAATATTTGCGACAGAGTGGCTGTGATGCATCATGGCGTGATAGTTGAAACGGGGACGCGAGAGCAGATTTTCTTTGCCCCCCAACACAGCTATACGCAAAAATTACTGGCCGCCGTGCCTGTGCCTGATCCCGATCACCGCCGATCCGCCGCTCAAAAGGGGCTGTTTTAGCCAAACCTTTCCAAAATAACCAAAGGGGATGTCCACACTTTGGTCGAAGCCTGTACCATCGTCTTTTGTCAATCAGATCATTCGCCTTGCTGCTGAAAGCGGGAAGGTCGCATCTGACAGTATGAGATTAAACGGCCCCTATAAGATGGCATTGGTTGATCTACTTGGCGAACCCAACTTGTAGGTTGCAAAAATGTTTAGGCGTCTAGGGGATAGAGTGACTGAATTGCCGGGTGACGAACAAACGCCCGTCACAAGAAACCGTTTTTCATTTGACGACATATTTTTTCGTAAAATAGAAAGAGTAACAGCATCGAGCACTAGCGTTTTGACAACAAGTGGGTTGTTGAGGGCACAGAGTGACCCTGATGATTTAAGGCGGAGCCTGTGGTATGATTTTACTGGCGACATTTAATCAAAGGAATATCAATGC
>TARA_B110000503_G_scaffold27236_3_pt1 | contig 12708 bp, 13 predicted proteins | sample TARA_B110000503 | Tara Oceans TARA_B110000503 (sample SAMEA4397472) | marine metagenome | biome: Polar Biome; feature: [SRF] surface water layer (ENVO:00010504); material: water (ENVO:00002006), including particulate matter (ENVO:01000060) such as... | depth 5 m
TGCAGATTGTTGCCCTTTTTGTGGGCCGTCGGTGATTTTATAGTTGTGCATGTGCAGAAGGCCGCCGCTCAGTGTCAGGTTGGGTAGGGGTTGTACCTGAAGATTCACATTCAGGCCCGAGGTCTCCACTGCCGGCAGGTTTGACACGAATGTGCCGATGCCGAGTTCCTGTTGCTGCTGATACTGCTAGACATCTATCTCGGTATAGAACGCGGCAGCATTGAGTTTGCATCGTAGCTGGCGGCCCGAAAGACAGTGGCAATGTCCTGCAGTGACAACTTGGTTTGTTCCTGGAATCTTCGTATCAGCTCAATCAGCTTCAGATGATTCGCTGTGTATAACGAAAAATTTGAGCGAGGTTTCTTTGCCAAAGGCAATAGACTTGCTCGTAGGCAGCACTTGATCGAGTCCCGGCTTGCATCGGAGATGGCGATCAGTTCAGAGATACGAGAAATCCCGTCTTCCCTGGGCGCCATGCCCTGCTTCTGTTTGGGCACTTGATTCTAGCCTATCTGCAGTGCGGCAACGTCGGGGTAGGTGTCCTGCCACTGGTCGATCAGATAGCGCTGGTCTATATCGTTGGGATGAAATCCGGGTTCCAGGTAGCGGTTGAATTCCGGTGCCGACCAGCTTCTGAAGCCGCCTTTGCCCCACATGAAGCTCCAGGCCTCGCGGATATGTTGCAGTGAGGGAATTTTGCGGTCGCGCCATAACAGCATGAGCTGGCCGATAGCCATCTGTATCCAGAACGTGCGAAAGATGATTTTTGCGACCACGATACGCTGTTTCTCTTTATTCACGGTGGCCCGGTAAACATCAAAGGCCACCGCCTTGTGCTCAATCTCTTCCATGGCATGCCAGACCAGCATCTCCCGCAGTGGGGAGTGGTTGCCGCCGCCCATGCCGACTTCAGGATTTTCCAGTGTCCACTGGGCGAGGGTGGCGGTTATGTGTTCCAGTGCTGCGGTTACCGCCAGTTGGCGCCCTGGATCCAGCCTGCGCCTGGCGGTGTCGATCCGTTTCTTGAAGCGCTTTTGGACTTTCTTCATGGCCATGCCGAGGCTTTCTGCCTGCATATTGAAGTCCTCATGGATACGGCTGTGGTGCGCTTCTTGGCCGATGAAACCGCGAATCTGCGCCAGCAGGACTGGGTCATCAATATCCTTTTGATAGTGGCGTACGGTGTCGATAAAGAACCGCTCGCCATCGGGAAAGGACGCCGACAAGGCGTACATCAGCGTGCTGAGGATAGGATTGCTACGAAAAAAGTACTTGGTTTGGAGTTGGGATATATCGAACCCCATGCGCCGCGGTTTGATGGTGTCTACTGCTTGAGTCTCGGCGTGCGTGTTTACTGCGCTAACGACTGACATAGCTCCTACTCCTGTGCTGCTGGTGCAAAGTTGCCAGGGCCTGGGAGGCGACTCTGTAGCGAAAGCGGCACAGGAGCACTGTAGAACCTAACTTCACCGCTTAGTAGATAAACAAACCATCCGTAGATGTGGGCGCATCACATCACATCACATCACAGGCAGGGGACCTCGTCAACCTGGTCCGCCAGGCGTGTCTAGGTGAGATTGCTGTTCGCCAACCCGCCGAGGCTGCGGACCGTCACCGAGAGTTCGATCTTCCGGGGATCAAATAACGCCGAATCAGACCGTTGCACCCAGGCGGCGAGTAGGTATTCGGGGGCTCCTCGGCAAAAATTGTTGCGATTCGTTGTAAGAATCGTCAAGGTCAGTCAGACACAATATAGTGTAAGCTACCTCCGGATGGGACGAATGTTGTTATGCTCACGTTTTGGACGATACTGATAAAGCGTCGTACCATAGTCAATGCTCTGCGTGTCTCCCTGGTGGTGGGCACATTATTGAATGTGATCAATCAGGGCTCTGCTTTTCTTGGTGGGTTATAAATCGCCTGGGCGCAGGTATTAATGAACTTTGCGGTGCCGTACTGCGTGGCATCCTATAGCGCTGCCCGAAATGAAATTGAGCGGAACTAAAACACATGACTACTGAGCCGACGTCAGTGTCAGAGTCGAACGGCCCGGCTGCCAGTCATTTAAAAGACCCCATATTTCTCGAGGACTTGCGCGGTATTGCCACTACCTATGCCAAAGATTTGGCAGAAGAGGACAGTAGTGACGGTGCTCCAGGCGCCAGTGACACCACAGGTTAGCCGCTCACTTATTTTTTCTTTGGCGATGTTGTAAGAAATCATCCTCCGGGTGCGACCAGGTTTCAAGTCCCAACTTTTTGATAGCGCACACTGGACAAAACCATGCGTGCAACCCTACCTTTATTGGAAGTGACTGACTTTCCTCCGATAGCGAGAAAATCTATGGAGACGTTGCAGGTTAGTCTCGGCTACAAATGCAATCAGCGCTGTCTGCACTGCCATGTCAATGTGAGCCCGGATTGAACAGAGATGATGGGGCGCGAGACACTGGAGCTGATTCTACTGGTACTGAAGGCGCGCAATATAAAAACTCTGGATCTGACGGGCGGCGCACCGGAGCTTCACGAACTGTTTCGTTAACTGGTTGTCGAAGCCCGTGCTCTGGGTGTGCATGTTATTGACAGATGCAACTTGACCATTCTTTTTGAGCCTGGACAGGGATATCCGGGAGAGTTTCATGCGGCACAAGAAGTTGAGGTGGTGGCATCAATGCCGTGCTACCCACTGGAAAATGTGGACAGACAGCGTGGCGAAGGTGTATCTGATAAAAGTATTGCCGGTCTGCAACAGCGCAACGCGCTTGGTTATGGACGATCAGGTGGTGATTTGGCCCTGAACCTGGTTTACAACCCGCAGGGGCCGTCGTTGCCACCGGATCAAAAAGCGCTGTAAGCAGACTATAAACGCGAACTTCGGCATTATTTTGGCATAGAGTTCAACAAATCGTATACGTTGTCCAGTATGCCCATCAAACCCATTGGGTCTACTTTGGTGCCCAAAGGCCAGTTAGAGGGCTATATTCAGTTACTAAGAGACAACTACCAACAAAGCAATCTGGAACAGGTGATGTGTCGATCACAGGTGAGCGTGGACTGGCAAGGATTACTGTTCGACTGTGATTTCAATCAGCAGCTAGGCCTCCCGCTAGTGGGGTGGAAACATCGGTCTTTACGTGATCTTCTGCTGGGAGATCTAAACGAGAATCTTCTTTGCGTTGCTGAACATTGTTACGGATGTACTGCCGGTCAATGCAGTAGTTGCTGTGGTGGGTTCTAATGATGCGGCAAGAACTCGCGGCGATAGCGAATATCAACCACGGAGTAGAGTGATGAAAAAGGCTTTTTTACTGATCCTGATAGCGGTGCTGTTTTTCGGTTTCTTCTATTTTGAGCTCGATAACCTACTCACACTGGAGGGTTTGAAGCACGGTTTAATCCAGTTTGAAGAATTGAAGGTAGAACAGCCGATAATGGTCGGTGGTGCATTTCTGCTGCTATATGTATTGGTTACCGCGCTATCCCTGCCAGGTGCTGTGGTGATGACGCTGGCTGCGGGCGCTCTTTTTGGTTTGTTCTGGGGTACCGTGATCGTTTCATTTGCCAGCTCAATTGGCGCCACCATGGCATTTTTGGTCTCTCGTTACTTGCTTAATGATGCCGTGCAGAATCGGTTCAGTGATCGACTGAAACCCATCAATGAGGGCATCAAGAAGGACGGTGCTTTCTATCTGTTTACACTGCGCCTGGTGCCTGTATTCCCGTTCTTCCTGATCAATCTACTTATGGGGCTGACGCCCATTCGGGCCGTCACGTTCTACTGGGTCAGTCAGGTCGGTATGCTGGCTGGCACGTTGGTTTACGTTAACGCGGGCACACAATTGGCGCAACTGGACAGTCTGTCTGGCATCTTGTCACCTTCTCTGTTGTTATCATTTGTTCTGCTGGGTCTCTTTCCGCTGCTTGCAAACAAGATTCTGGCAGTCGTCAAGGCCAGACGCGTTTACGTGGCGTACCAAAAGCCTGGCCACTTTGACCGCAACCTGATTGTCATTGGGGCGGGTGCCGGTGGCTTGGTTGCTTCGCTGATTGCCGCTACTGTAAAGGCCAAAGTCACCCTGATTGAATCCCACAAAATGGGCGGTGACTGTTTGAATTACGGGTGTGTTCCCAGTAAGGCGCTGATTCGAAGTGCGAAGCTCGCGCACCAGATGCGACAAGGGGAGCACTACGGGTTAGAGAATAGTGATCCACGTTTTTCTTTTCGCAAGGTAATGGCCCGAGTCCACGATGTGATTCGCCAGATTGAACCACACGATAGTATCGAGCGGTATGAGGGCCTGGGGGTGGAGGTCATTCAGGGTTATGCCAAACTGGTTGATCCCTGGACTGTGGAGATCCAGCGCAACGATGGCGTGGTGCAGCGATTGACTAGTCGCGCCATTGTGCTGGCTACCGGTGCGCAGCCCTTTGTGCCGCCATTGCCGGGGATTGAGGAGGCGGGTTATGTCACCAGCGACACATTGTGGGAAGAGTTTGCCGCATTGGACGAGGCGCCAAAACGCCTTGTTGTACTCGGTGGTGGCCCTATCGGCTGCGAACTGGCACAGAGTTTTTCCCGGCTGGGCTCTCAGGTGACCCAAATAGAAATGGCAGAGCGCATCATGATTCGCGAGGATACTGAGGTCTCTGAACTCGCCAAAGCGTCGCTTCAGCGCGATGGTGTCTCTGTGCTCACCGAGCACAAGGCACTTCGCTGTGAATCTGAAGGAGACAGTAAGCGACTGATCGTGGAGTACCATGGTGAAGAAAAGACGATCGAATTCGATGCCTTGATTTGCGCCGTGGGACGTGTGGCTAGATTGAAGGGCTATGGGCTGGAAGCATTGGGTATTGAAACTGATCGCACTATTGTCACGAATGAATATCTGGAAACGCTGTACCCCAATATTTATACCGCGGGTGATGTGGCAGGTCCCTACCAGTTTACCCACGTTGCGGCTCATCAAGCCTGGTATGCGGCAGTCAATGCCATTTTTGGTCAGTTCAAAAAGTTCAAGGCCGATTACCGTGTCATACCGTGGACGACGTTCATTGATCCCGAGGTGGCGCGCGTGGGCCTGAGCGAACAGGAAGCCAAAGAAAAGTGCATCGCCGTTGAGGTGACACGTTATGATCTGGGCGATCTGGATAGGGCTATTGTCGATAGCGCCGCGTATGGTTTCGTCAAAGTGCTTACGGTACCCGGCAAGGACCGTATTCTCGGGGTGACCATTGTCGGAGAGCACAGTGGTGATCTGCTGGCGGAATTCGTACTGGCGATGAAGCATGGTCTGGGTCTAAACAAAATTCTGGGCACCATTCACACCTATCCCACCTGGGCGGAAGCCAACAAATATGCTGCTGGAGAATGGAAGCGGGCTCACGCTCCCACGCGAGTACTGGTGTGGCTGGAAAAGTATCATACCTGGAGAAGAGGTAGTGCAAAGTAAGTACTTGCTGATTGGTCTTATGCTCAGTCTGCTCACTTTCCAGGCAGCCCAGGCCGACGGCTTTGATCACAGTATCTGGAACAACCTGCTGATTGCCAATGTACTGCCGATAAATGGTGGTGTCGCCACGGTCGTCGACTATGAGGGGATGGCGGGCGATCACAATAAACTCAAGCAGTACTTATCCGCTCACTCGACGGTCAGTCAGGCGAGCTTTGATAGCTGGCCCAGGGACGAGCAACTGGCCTTCTTAATTAATGCCTACAACGCCTGGACCGTCGAGCTGATTTTGACGGCCTGGCCCGACCTGAAATCGATTAAGGATACCGGTAGTTTTTTGAGGTCTCCGTGGAGTAAGGAATTTGTTCCTCTGCTGGGTAAGACGCGTAGCCTGGATGATATAGAACATCATCTGATTCGGGGTTCGGGCGCTTACGATGAACCTCGCATCCACTTCGCTGTCAATTGCGCCAGCATTGGTTGTCCGGCACTCCGCCCGGAAGCTTATGAGGGAAGCCGCCTGAACGAGCAACTTGAGGAACAGACTCGCCTGTTCCTGATGGATACCAGTCGTAATCGAGTAGACAACAATGTGATTAAGCTGTCTTCGATATTCAAATGGTATCGGGAAGATTTTGAGCAGGGTTGGTTGGGATACAACAGTTTGGAAGAGTTTTTGGCGGCGCATGCTGATGCGCTTAATCTATCAAATACGCTGCTGGAAAAACTGGAACACGCTGATGTTGACATCGAGTTTATAGATTATGACTGGCGACTTAACGACCAGCGCTGACCACTGAGTATTGGGGCGTGATAAAGCTCTTTTTAGGCGTTTTACAAGGCGCTTAAGCTTCGCGGTATGTTGGGAGTTGTTGGACACCGGCCAGCTACTACAAGATCAGAGTCAGAGCAGGACAAAAGCGGCTACATGAGCGAGGATTAGGTTATCCGACGGGCACAGCTAGCGGGATTCAAATTGCTCGAAAAAGGACAATCGCTACCCAGTGTCGACTTATATGCTTAATGCGTATACTGAGCGAATGGGAATGTGGGTATTACAGTCAGGCACAGCCCAATTGGGACAGTGGGTTATAGAGCGACGCAATGTGCTATCGGATGTTAACGCAACATCGCTCGCCATAGCCTCGGACACGGATAACGCCGGCGAGTATGCCCGTGCCGGTTTCGCTGATCTGCACTTTGTCAGTGCACATGCCCAATGCGACTTTTCATTTTCCAATGCATGATTTTTCTAACTATTGCGTCGATTACGTGTAAAAAAGTCGGCCTGTCCTGCGACCAACTAAAAGGTGTTAGCAATAACGCGATTCTCTGGAGTGAATCACTATGCATGAACTTGTTCAAGACTATTACGGTAAGCAGCTGCAAAGCTCTGCAGATCTCAAAACGACCGCCTGTTGCGATATCGGTGCCGTGCCGACGTGGCTAAAACCCTTATTGGGTCGTATCCATCCAGAAGTATTGTCGAGGTACTACGGCTGTGGCCTGATCTGTCCATCACTGCTCAAGGGTTGCCGCGTGCTGGACCTGGGCTGCGGCTCAGGGCGCGATGTGTATGCGCTGGCACAATTGGTGGGTGCCGCCGGTGAGGTGGTCGGTGTAGACATGACGGATGAGCAGTTGGACATTGCCCAGTCCCACCGGGATTGGCACGCGGAGGCTTTCGGTTTCGACAACGTGCGATTTATCAAAGGCTATATCGAGAAACTCGACGAGTTGCAGCTGGAACCGGGATCCTTTGATGTCATCGTATCCAACTGCGTAGTGAATTTATCACCCGACAAAGCGGCGGTGATGTCCGGTGTGTACAAGCTCCTGAAGCCCGGTGGCGAGTTCTTTTTTTCCGATGTTTACTCCGACCGCCGTGTCCCGGATGTTGTGCGAGAGGACTCGGTATTGTATGGCGAATGTCTGGGCGGTGCGCTGTACTGGAATGATTTTCTCCGTCTGGCAACCACCGCCGGATTCGCCGATCCCCGTCTGGTGGAGGATCGGCCCCTTGAAATAAGTGATGAAGCACTGGCGCAACAAGCGGGCAACTTACGGTTTCATTCCGCGACCTATCGTCTATTCAAAATTGATGGGCTGGAAAGCGCGTGCGAGGACTACGGCCAAGCCGTGATTTACCAGGGCACGATTCCGAACGCCCCACATCACTGTGTCCTGGATAAACATCATGCAATCGAGACGGGACGCGTGTTTCCGGTCTGTGGCAATACCTGGCGCATGTTAAAGGACACGCGCTTCGCGGAGCATTTCACGTTTATTGGCGACTTCGATCAGCATTTCGGCCTGTTCGAAGGTTGTGGTTCGAGCATGCCGTTTGATGCCATCAGTCTTTTGAGTGACGTGGCCCCGTGTTGCTAGCCAAGCGGGGTACATCAAGGTTTCGTGTGTGGATGATCTCTGCGCGTGTTTTGATTGTTTTGGCGGCGTTGGTTAGCTTATCTGTGGCTGTTTTACGCAACCGGTATGTAGGCTGAATTTGTGTTATCCCCTGGCCTGCGCCACTCAACTTTCGGCTCTGTGACTGAATGTATGCAATCTTCGTGCCCTGTCACCAAAATTCTTGGATAAAGAATGCGCAACCAAGCCTGGTAAGCCGTCAACGGTTCCATGGTGCAGTTCAGGCAAAGAACACACCTGTCGAGCAACTGGCATTTTGATCGGTGACAGAGCTCTACACTTTTTTCAATAGCTGTTATTTTATGGTCCCACTACAGACCATTGGTTGACCTTCATGGGCATTGGTACATCCGAGTATCTACAGACGTGTTTTACTACACAGCAAACTGCGACTGCGATTTCACCTATCCACACGCTGCAGCAGCGGCATGAACTGATCGATGCATGCATTGCTCTGCTCAAGGAGAATTACCAGTCAATACTGGATGCGATGGAAGCGGATTTTGGCCAGCGCTCCCGTGGCATGGGCCTGATGTACGATGTTATGGGATCGATTGGGTCACTGAACTATGCCCGCAAGCACGCCGGTGAATGGATGCGTCCACAGAAGCGCAAAACGCCTTTCCCTTTCAACCTCAGCGGAGCTAAGGTACATATCGAATACCAACCCAAGGGCGTAATAGGTATTCTCGGCACCTGGAATTTCCCGGTATTCACCCTGTTCAGTCCCCTTGCCCAGGTGTTGGCGGCGGGTAATCGTTGTATTATCAAACCGTCTGATCTGGTGCCCTGTACCACGCAAATCCTGTGTGAGTTGATGCCGCGTTACTTGCAATCAGATACGTTGGCGATCGTTGGTGGCGATCGCCTGGTTGCAGAGACGTTTTCGAGCATGCCGTTCGATCATCTGGTTCTCACGGGTGGCACTGATGTCGGCAAAGCTGTAATGGCCGCAGCCGCCTCCAACCTGACGCCGCTGACTCTGGAACTCGGAGGCAAGTCGCCCGTTGTCATCGGACGCTCAGCCAGGTTAAAGAGTGCTGCGGAAAAAATCATTTTCACCAAGGCCATCAACAACGGGCAAATGTGCGTTTCCCCCGATTACGTTTTACTGCCTTTAGAACAACTGGAGTCCTTCATTTGCGCCTGTCGGGAAACGTATCCCCGTACTTGCGAGAGCGCTGCTGAAGGTCATGGCAGTATTATCAATGAACGTCATCACGAGCGTGTGCGCTCCTATCTCGATGATGCTTTTAGCCGGGGCACCCGGATCGAAATTCTGGATCAAAAGAGTGACTACCAGCAGCGCTGCATGCCTCTGCATCTGGTCATTAATCCGGAGACAGGCAGTCTACTCGATTGTCAGGAAGTTTTTGGGCCGGTGCTTAACATCATCACGTATGACAACATCGACGAGGCCATCGAAATCATAAATGCGGGAGAAAAACCTCTGGCCCTTTACTATTTTGGTAAAGACAGGCAGGAGCAGCGTCTGGTGCTGGATTCCACCCGTTCTGGCGGTGTCACCATCAACCATGTCGCCATGCACCCGGGCGCCGAAGATGCGCCCTTTGGTGGCGTTGGCAGCAGTGGCATAGGGCACTATCATGGCAGAGAGGGGTTTTTAGAGTTCAGTCATGCCAGGACGATTTTCACCCAGGGTCGATTCGATATTGCCGGACTCTTTGGTGCCCGTGCGCCTTTTGGAGAGAAGCTGCAGAAGCAACTGGAGTCGGGTCTCAAACGGTGAGTTCCACAAGTGATTTGATATTGCGTAAACTGGCGTCGAATAACACCAACACATTGAGAGCATAACTATGACAGGAACCATCGGCCCCTTGTTGCCCAGCGACGAGCATTTCACACATCAGGTGGTGGAAACGTTTGCCACTGTCGGCCAGAGTGATCCAGCCTGGACTGAAAAAGTGTGTGGTATGGCCGCAGCCAAAGACGGCTCGCTGCAAATCGGCTTTGGTTTTGGCAAGTATACCAATCGCAATGTGGTGGATGCCTACGCGGGTATTTCGCGAGGCGTTGAGCAGTGGGTTGTGCGTGGCAGCCGGTCGCTGGACAGTGATCTGAACAGCGTCAATGTCGGTCCCATACGCTACGAGATTCTCGAACCGCTGCAGCAAATCAAGGTGACACTGGAACTCAATGACATTCAGCCGATTGCGTTTGAACTGATTTTTCACGCTGCGGCAGCTTGCGTGGTGGAAGATCGTGAGGACAGGCGCGATAGACATGGCTTTCGCAAGGCTACAGACCAGATACGCTACCATCAGATTGGCGTAGCCAGTGGCTGGTTGGAGCTCGAGGGTGAGCACTTCGTGATCACGGAAGGTGGGTGGGTGGCCACGCGCGATAAATCCTGGGGTATTCGGCCCATGGTAGGCCTGCCCGCTGAAGATCTGGAGCCGGATCATCATCAGTCTATTCCTCAGGCTTTGGCCATATGGAACCCCATTCTCTTCGAGCAGGGCGATGGCACTTGCTATGCCTTCCATCATTATTACCTGCAGTTCACTGGGCCAGGTTTCTCTCACCGGCGGATTCAGGGCGGCTTTGAAGACGAGACCGGGCAGACCGCCAAAGTCATCGGTATGACGCCGACACTGCGTTTCGACTCACCCAGTAAGCGGCTATTGGCCGGCGAGTTTCTGTTTCAGATGGCGGATGGAAGCGAGCGCCCAATGACGTTTGAAAAGCTGTCCCAGACGGGTTTTTATCTCGGCGCGGGGCACTACCATGGAGGGGATGGGCATCACCACGGCAGTTGGCGTGGTCAATTGCAGGTGGACGGCGATCATGTCAGTGATGCTGCAGCGCCGGAGGCTCTGGCGCGCTACCACCAGTTCCGGGACTGTATGATCCGGGTCGAAGACAAGGCCACTGGTGCGATTGGTTATGGTAATTGCCAGACGCATGTTCATGGGGTCTGGCCCGAATTTGGGCTTTCCGGGGATGAGCCAGTATATTGATGACTGCAGTAGCAAAGCGCGTCTCAACACCCCTTGAGCAGTGCTCGTTCTAAATGTCCTTGGGGCGGTGAAAAAACAACAGGAATGACCACTATGGTAGATATCGTCTCGCAACCGGCCCTGATTACGGCCCCATGGATGACAGAAGCTCTGCGACAATCCGGGTACCTCATCAGAGGTTCAGTGCGCGCGCTGGATTACAAGATTATTGGCACCGGCAAGATGGGCGACAACGCCCGCTTTGTCCTCACGTATGAAGGGGAGCAGGGCAGTGCGCCGGATTCAGTGATCATCAAGTTTCCTGCTGAAGATGAGATGGCGCGGGCGATGGCCGGTGCGCAGGGCGCTTACTACAACGAGGTGATGTTCTATCGCTGCTTGGCGGACAGGACCGAGATGCGGACTCCCGCTATCTACGCCAACGAAATTACCGACGACCGCTTACTATTTGTGACCGTAATGGAAGATATGTCACCGGCAGAACCCGGCAACCAGTTGGTGGGCGAGTCCCTCGCACGCGCCCGAGTGGCTATGCGCGAGGCCGCCAAACTGGCGGTGTCTTTTTATGGCGATGAAAACGTGGGCACACATGACTATGTCATGAGTCAGGTAAGAGACGACGGTGGTGCGTTCGGACAATCCCTGCTGCAGGAATATTGGCCCGGTTTTCTGGAGCGGTTCGGCAGTGGCATCAGCGAGGAGTGTCGAGCCATGGGTGCCTACTACGTTGACCACCACACCACCTTTGTTACTCGTTTTGAGGGCCCCAGGACGCTGGTTCACGGGGACTTTCGCAGTGAGAATATTCTCTTCAATGGCGATGATATCTGCACAGTGGATTGGCAGACGACCAGTGAGAGTAGCCCGCTGACAGACCTGGCTTACTTTATGGGTGGTAGCGTCGAGATAGAGGACCGCCGAAACTGGGAGCGGGGCCTGGTGAAAGAGTACAGCGAGGTGCTGTATGGCCTGGGTGTGAATTTGGGCTTTGACGCATGCTGGGAACAGTATCGCGAACAAGCGATGCATGGCTTGATGATAACCATACTAGGCGCTAGCTTCACTGAGGCCGCCAAGCGCAGCGATAAAATGTTCCTGGCGATGATTCAGCGGCACCTGCAGCACTGTGTCGATTTGGATGCGAGGGAATTTCTCGATTAGTACTGGGGTTACCAATGTAGAATTTTTTCGAAAGCCCCGGTATAAGGAATCATAGATCCCTTGATGTGCCGGTCGTCGATATCGGAGTGGGTGCGCGCGAAATCGGGTCTATGTTCGGGTAGTACAAAAGGCTAACGGGGCGTTATGAAGGCGTGCTTGTGGGCAAAGTCTTACTGTTGGGCGGATCGCGCTGGTGCGCAGGGAAGCTGCATCAACGCACTGGCTCGACGCTAACCCGTGCCATGCCCCGTTCTTCAAAACCGAGCTCCTGAGCAGCTCTCCTGGTAACATCGATGGTGCTCCTGTGGTGGCTGGCCATTCGATCGTTGACGCTGACGATCACACTTTTACCATTTTCAAGGTTGGTCACCTTTACCTTGCTGCCAAAGGGCAGCCCCCGGTATGCCGCCGTCATAGCTCGCTGGTCAAAAATCTCGCCGCTGGCTGTGGGCTTACCGTGAAGTATATCGCTGTAGTGCAAAGCCATGCCCTCTTCGGCGAGTACCGTTGCTGACGAAATCACGCCTGTGAACGCCAGATATAAAATGGCGGCTGCCAATTTGTCTTTCATTGTTGATCTCTTTCTATTTTGTTTCCCAAGACAGTGTTACCTCCACCGTTTTTACTCCCCGGTGCAGCACTGGTGATAGTGGGCTGCGAACGTTCGATCAGAACAAGGACAAGGACAAG
>TARA_B110000503_G_scaffold74848_1_pt1 | contig 12706 bp, 13 predicted proteins | sample TARA_B110000503 | Tara Oceans TARA_B110000503 (sample SAMEA4397472) | marine metagenome | biome: Polar Biome; feature: [SRF] surface water layer (ENVO:00010504); material: water (ENVO:00002006), including particulate matter (ENVO:01000060) such as... | depth 5 m
AAAAATGGGATCAAGCGCTCATTTTTATCGAGAAAAAACACGGGGCTGCCAAACTAGTAGATCAACTCTCAAAACGCGATATTGTAGCCGATGCCATTCATGGTGATAAAAGCCAAGCATCTCGTGAGAAGATTTTGGCCGACTTTAAATCTGGCAAACTAAAGTATTTAGTAGCCACAGGCGTTGCTGCCCGTGGTATAGATATTGGTGACCTTAGCCGCGTGGTAAATTATGACTTGCCGTTTAAGCCAGAAGACTACATTCACCGTATTGGCCGAACAGGCCGTGCTGGTGCTACTGGTGAAGCCATTTCGTTTGTAGCTTGGGGGGATTTTAAAAACCTATGTGCTATTGAAACCCGCTTAAATCACATTATCGATCGTAAAGAAATTGAAGGCTTTCCGATTAGAAAAGTGGTTCCCGTTTCAATTTTAAACTTTGTACGCACCAGCAAACCACCTCAGCCTTGGTCTGAATCAAGGCTTAGAAGCTCTTCACCTGCGCCTGCCAGCAACAAACCTGAGACAGGGCCAGCGGCTAGGCAGAACAAGAATATTTGGGGTAAATAGCCAATAATCTAGATTATAGGGGCGCATTCGCCCCTTCATTCCAAAGACATTAAGAACCCGTGCGGCTTTGGCCTTACTAGTAGTTGTATTTATTCAAGAAAGGCCCCCATACTCAGGCGCTCCTCCGCTGCAAACCCCAAAGCCTTATAGAAGGCTTCAACATCTGTATTGGTAGTGCGTATTTGAAGGTTAACCTTGATGCAGCCAATCTCTTTTAATGATTGCATGGCGTATTTTACGAGCGCCTGCCCCGTTCCGTTACGGCGTTGCTCCTTTAGTACAGCAACGGCATACAGCCATCCTCGATGCCCGTCATAACCAGCCATACAGGCTCCAATCAACACACCATCATGTTCTGCTACAAAAATAAGATCATCCACGGCAAGCTTTGCCTCTATTACTGCCGAAGGTTCATTGTGTGCAGGGTCGTCAGGAAAAACGGTATTCCAAAGTGCAACAAGAGCGCTTCGGTCCGTGTTCTGAAAATTGCGTATATTCATATTTTCTCACCGTTTAAAACGAAGATCCCGGTTGGTTTAAAAATGCCTGTTCTTCTGGTGTGGATGGCCTATCTAAAACACCATTACGATGAGGGTAACGACCAAAGCGCTCAATGATCACTTGGTGCCTAAGTTCAAACTCGTAGTTATTTTCTAACCCGGGCTGATTGAACAGCGCAATTGCTTGCTTATGTATAGTTGCAGATTCGCTGTGCATAAACGGCATGTACATAAAAGACTTTTGCTTAGGCAGTAAATCTACGTCTGCACCCTGTGCAATGGCGCTTTGAGCTAACGCCAGGGCTTGGCCATCGTAAGCAAAGGCTTTGGAGGAATCTCTAAATAGGTTACGAGAGAACTGGTCTAACACAATGATTTCGGCCAATTTACCCAGAGGTTTTTGACGCCAATGTGCTAGCTCTCCTGCTACGGCTTGTTTATGAATATCGCCGAATCGGCGCTTGAGCATGTCATCAAAGGCTTGGTCTTTAATAAACCAATTTCGTGGGGGTATTTGTGTGTACCAAAAGTTAATAATGTCTGAATAGTTCATGGACGTGTCTCAAGTGTAATAAATAACCCTGTAAGCATAGCAAAAGTTTGTGAAACAATTGCTCCTTTGTTAAGTCACAGTATAATGGCACATTAACTTTTACCTTGATCCTTTTCATGCCAAGCAGCAAGTTTACAGAATTTATTAACGGCGCCAAAGCCACTATACCTATGATCATTGGCGCTATTCCTTTCGGCATTATTTTTGGCACTTTGGCAGAGCCCAGCGGTTTGTCTATATGGGGCGCTATGGCGATGTCGCTATTTGTATACGCTGGATCTTCTCAGTTTATTGCTGTGGGATTGTTAGCTACTGGTGCAGGCCCTGTCATTATTATTGCCACCACCTTTGTAGTGAACTTACGCCATTTACTCTACGCCACAGCCTTGGTAGGTAAAGTAAGCCACTTGTCTCAAGGGTGGCGAGCATTATTAGCTTTTGGTTTAACCGATGAGTCTTTTGCTGTGGTTAACAGCCGTTATTTAGGCCGTACCGATACTATTTATGCTCATTGGTTCTTTTTAGGCTCTATTGTGGCTATGTATAGTAACTGGCAGCTATGTACTTGGTTGGGTATTGGTTTGGGGGAGCTGTTTCCTAACATGACCAACTGGGGTTTAGACTTTGCTATGTCGGTTACTTTTTTAGGCATTATTATTCCTTATCTGCGTAATAAGCCCATGTGGCTTGCGGTGATAAGTGCCGCAGCTTTTGCTATAGTATTGCAAGACTTGCCTAATCAATTAGGCTTAGTGATTGCTGCGCTGTCTGGCATTTGTATTGGATACGCCAGCCAACAAATTGAAGTTAGAATAAGGCTGCACAAGGCCACTAGCGATGTAATTAAGGCCACTAGCGGTGTAATAAAATCCACAAGTGCTAATAAAGGGAGCCACAAGCCATGAATGAAACTATGATGATTGCAGGCATGGCCTTTGTTACCTTTGGTATACGTTATGTGATGTTTGCTATGGCTGGGCGTATTCGTTTTGCGCTTTGGTTTAAGCAGGCCTTAGGCTATGTGCCACCTGTGGTGCTAAGTGCCATTATTGCACCTCTTATTTTGATGCCCCAAGGGTACATAGACCTAAGCCTAGCTAACCCCTATTTTTGGGCAGCATTGGTGGCTGCTGGTGTTGGTTTTTGGCGACAACATTTGTTAACTACCATTGTGGTGGGTTTGGTGTGTTTTGTATTACTTAAATGGACGATGATGTAATGACAACTTGTGCTCTATATACCGCAGATGTGTCTGCACAACACTGGCAGCTAGAGTTTAATCGCCAGTTTCCCCACTTAGATGTACAAGCTTGGCAAAACATTGCTAACCCAGAACAAGTAAATTATGGCATTGTTTGGAAACCTACAGAAGCCTTCTTTAAACGATTTCCTAACTTAACCACTGTGTTTAATTTGGGGGCCGGTGTTGATGCCATTCTAAATAACCCTGCAGTGCCTAAACATATTGATATATACCGTATTGAAGACGGTGGTATGGCTGCGCAGATGAATCAGTATTTTAGCTATTTTTTACTGCACTATTTCCGTGACATGGATCGCTACCAACAGCAGCAATCTTTAAACCAATGGCAGGTTCAGCCCTTTAAAGCCACATCTAGTTTTAGAGTGGGCATATTAGGCTTAGGCCAGCTGGGCTCTCAACTTGCACAACACCTACAAAGCTACGGTTTTGACGTAGCTGGCTGGAGCCGTAACAAAAAGCCCATAAACGGCGTTACTAGCTATGCCGGCCCAGAAGAGCTTGAGTCTTTTCTTAATCGTACCGATGCGCTGTGTTGCCTGCTACCATTAACACCAGACACGAAAGGCATTTTGTGCCATAAAAACTTAAGTAACTTGCCAAAAGGTGCGGTACTGATTAACGCTGGCCGTGGCGAGCATTTAGTAGTGAATGATTTATTACAATTACTTGATGAAAACCACTTACGAGGTGCAGTTTTAGACGTATACGAGCAAGAGCCTTTGCCTGCAGAGCATCCACTTTGGCAACACTCTAAAGTGATGATGACGCCCCACAGTTCTGCTCAATCTGAATATGCTCCTTGTGTACAGAAAATTGGTAATACCCTACAAGCCATCACCAACAACCAAACTCCAAGTGGGCTTGTAGATCGTAGCAGAGGCTACTAAACAATGAGTAATCCCTTTATGCCGCTAGATGAATTACCGCCCCGCTTAGACCGACGCTTTAGTGTAGCACCCATGATTGACGTAACAGACCGGCATTATCGCTATTTAGCACGTCTGTTAAGCCAACACGCATTGTTGTTTACCGAGATGATTACCACCGGGGCTATTCTTAATGGCGATCAAGACTACCTACTAAGCTATACAGACCAAGAACACCCGTTAGTGTTGCAGCTAGGTGGTAGTAATACCGACGAACTAGCTAAATGTGCACGCATTGGTGAAAGCTATGGTTATGATGAAATCAACCTTAACGTAGGCTGTCCAAGCGACAAGGTGCAAAACAACATGATAGGCGCTTGCCTCATGGCCCACCCAAAGCTAGTCACAGACTGTATGCAGGCCATGATTGAAGCGGTAGACATTCCCGTTACCATTAAACACCGTATTGGTATTGATGATGTGGATGATTATGATGTATTGGCTGGCTTTGTAGAGCAAGTAAGCACCAGCGGTTGTGATACTTTTATTGTGCATGCTCGTAATGCCATTTTGAAAGGTTTGTCACCTAAGCAAAACAGAGAGGTTCCACCACTACAATATGACAAGGTGTATCGTTTAAAAGAAGACTTCCCTAATTTGGAGATCATCATTAATGGTGGCATCGACAACATTGCCGATTGCCAGCAGCATTTAACTAAAGTGGATGGCGTGATGCTTGGCCGTGCTGCCAACCATAACAGTGCCCTACTCACTCAGGTGGATCAACAACTGTATGGCAGCAATCTGGCTATACCAGAGCGTCACCAAGTGTCCCTTGCTTACTTTGCGTATATGCAGCAACAGCATGAGAAAGGCACTTCTTTGCACCACATGAGTGGACACATTATGGGCCTTTTTCAAGGTATCCCTGGTGCCCGTTCCCTACGACGCCATATTAGTGAAAACATCCATGGCAGCAGCCCCAACATTCAAGTGATGTACGATGCATTAGACTTAATTGAAACCGCCCCTGTAACCCCTGAATCCATTTAACAAAAGAAATACAAAAAAACGCCACTAGTGGCGTTTCTGAAGTTCCGATCAGCCTATTCTGAGCCTTTTCCAAGGAATCCTTGGTGCACGTGCCCTACGGCCTCATATTAGTGATAATATCTATGGCAGTAGCGCCAACATACAAGTGATGTACGATGCGTTAAATTTAATGGACTCAGAGCCAACACTAATAACAAGGATATTTAATCAGCTATGAACAAACTGCAACAACTTAAAACCATGACTACAGTGGTAGCTGATACAGGCGATTTAGAAGCCATTAAACAATACCAGCCACAAGATGCCACCACTAATCCGTCTTTAGTGTTGAAAGCAGCACAAATGCCACAGTATGCGCACTTGATCACTGAGGCTAAGCAATGGTCTGCTGGACAAGGTGGCAATAGCTTAGTTCAGATGGATAACATTTGTGATTACCTAGCAGTGGCCATTGGTAAGGAAATCCTTAGCGCTGTGCCTGGTCGTATTTCTACAGAGGTAGATTCTCGCTTGTCGTTTGACACTGACGCAACCGTTGCCCGCGCCCTAAAAATTATTGATTTATACCGTCAGCAAGGCATTAGCAAAGATCGGGTGTTAATTAAAATCGCATCAACATGGGAAGGCATTCAGGCTGGTAAGCGGTTAGAAGAACAAGATATTAACTGTAATCTCACCTTATTATTTAGTTTTGCCCAAGCCATTGCTTGTGCTGAAGCTGGTGTTTACCTAATTTCACCATTTGTAGGCCGTATTATGGATTGGTACAAAGCCGATATGAAAGTGGATGGATTTGCGCCCACAGAAGACCCTGGTGTGATTTCAGTAGGTAAAATATTTGATTACTACAAGCAGCATGACTATAAGACCGTAGTAATGGGAGCAAGCTTTAGAAACACACAAGAAATTGAACAGTTGGCCGGTTGTGACCGTTTGACCATTAGCCCTGCTCTAATGCAGGACTTAGCAGACGATTCAGGTACATTAGTGCGGCAGTTAGACAGTGCGAAAGTGCTGGAAGCTCAACCCAAGTTAAGCCTTAACCAAGCAGCCTTCCGATGGATGCATAATGAAGATGCTATGGCGACAGAGAAGTTAGCTGAAGGGATTCGTAATTTCACTAGGGACCAAGAGAAGCTAGAGGCTTTATTAGCTTAAAGCCTTATTCGAATAGGTAGAGCTAAATCACACACTGACACTCTAGAATATCCACCAAGTTTTTAAACTCTTGGTGGTTTTTATGATTCATGCTCATCAAGGTTCGGTGGGCTTCTAGCACCTTTTGCTGCACCGTAAGGTCAGAAAAGTCACCTTGCGCCAACTCCTCCATTGGTTCTGCTCTTTCATCTAAGTATTTAACTAATACAAACACTTTATCAAAACCCATACTCAGCAACACTCGGGTTATATTCTCATTAGTGGACACTACAGTGGGAACAAAACCCATTTTTTTCTTCATACGTATCGACATCTTAGCCAACATGCCCAGCGTGGTAGAGTCGATACCTTCAGTTTGCGTTAAATCAATTAGAATAGTCTTAAAGTGACGACTATTAAACACGTTATCAAGATACTGATCCAAAGCTGGGCATAGGGTTAACCTAACATCTCCCAGAAATTTGATCACATGGGTACCACCCTGATCGGCTACTACAATCCGACCTTTAAGCATGAGCTTCTCCACAGATGCTCAATAACGCAATATCATCAGGAACAGCATCAAGGCTGTCTATATCGAGTGCGCCTACTAAACCTTCTAAACGACTGTCGCATTGCTGTAACACTTGGCGCAATTGCTCTTCTTTGTCTTCAAGTTGATCACTGGGGAGTATTTCAAAAATTCCGTCAGAGCTTAGTAACAATTTAAAATCTTCCTCTAGTTGCTCTGTCAGGTCTGTATACTGCGCATCGTCAAACAACCCCACTGGCAATCCACTGCCTAATCCAGGTAAATATTCCACCTGATCATTTTGTGATAGCAGAGGCATAGGCAGATGACCACCTACACAATAGGTGAGCAAATGACTACTTAAGTCCAACATACCCATAAATACGGTCATGTGTTTATCAATATCAAAATCAAGTAACTCACTGTTAATTTGAGCCACTACTGTAGCAGGAGAAATGACGCCATTATCATCAGATTCAAGAAATTCACGGGTAAGGCGATTGGTAATGTTTTTTAGTAAAACAGATAAAAATGCAGAAGAGGCGCCGTGACCAGATACATCGGCCAGGTAAAACAAAACTCGATCATCATCTAAGCGGATATGATCTATAAAGTCTCCACTTAGATAGAGAGAGGACTTCATGTACCGATTCATGCTTAAACCGTTAATGCTGCACTCTTCTGGCGGCATCATACGTTGCTGAATTAAACGCCCGGCAATCTGATCTTGCTGAAGTTCAGCTAGGTTTTTATTCACTTGCTGGTGCACTAGTTCTAACTCTTGGCGGTATTGTAGGTTTTCATAAAATAGCGCAGAGCGTTGTACATGGCGCTTTACACTTTGATCCAATTCATGCATGGAGTCTAAAGGTAAGTCAAAGACATCAGTCACACCTAAGCGCAGCATATTGGTGATGCATTCAATAGAATCGATGTTAGTGAGTACTATAAGAGGAACTTCAGCACATTTTTCCAGCATATCCTGCAATAAAGCCGTTAAAGTAGGGTCTTTTGGGAGATATTGAAACAATACCAAATTCACCACAGCATTAGTAAGAAAGTCTAATGCGTGTAACGGATCGTTAGTTGCAGTCACGTGGAAATTACGTGATGCATAATGTTGGGTGATTTTATGTTTAAGGTCGAGATCGCTTGCAACGATCAGGATCTGACTGACGTCAGGTTCCATAGTACAACTTACTCCAAACCCATTGATGGGGGTCTAATATCGCAACAATATGCTCTTTGGGGCCTTCTGACAAGTACAACCTTAGTTGTAGACACTAAAAATCGTCGAAAGCATCGTCATTACTTGGGGCACCGTCTTTTATCAAGTGTTCTCGGCGCTGTAAGTAGGCCTCACGTATAAAAATATACGGGTCTCCACTAATAAGCGATTCCAAGTCACCTAGCTGACGCCTATGGTCTACCACTTGTAAGGCATATATCACAAACCGGTGAGCAATTGGATTATAGCTGTTGATTGGGCTAGAGCCGGTATCAATTAATGTGGCTCCCATATCTCTTAACGTACTTGGGCCAAGCAAAGGTAATACGAGATAAGGGCCAGGGTTAACACCCCAGTAGCCTAGGGTTTGACCAAAATCTTCAGATTCTTGGTAGATACCTAAGTTAGACGCTACATCAATGAGTCCACCCAAACCTAGAGTGGTATTAATCACCAAACGACCTATGTCTTTGGCAGCTTTTTTAGGTTTCAGCTGGAAGCTATGGTTTAAAAAATTGCCCACATCACTTAGGTTAGAAAAGAAGTTACTTACACCCCTTTCAACACCGTCTGGTATCACGTATTCATACCCATCAACCACCGGGGTCAAAAATGTCTTATCTAACATGTCGTTAAATGAATAAACCTTACGGTTCACGCTTTCAAATGGATCCCTAGGATCTAGATTAACCTGCATGACCGAGCTACTGGGAACAGTTGAACACGCTGTTAACATTAATGAGCTCACAGCTAATCTTGCTGCCACGCTAAATTTTAAGCGTCTGTTCATGTGGGTTCCTTGTCCTTTTAAACTCTCTGTTTGTGCTACCACGCCATTACCTGCTTGATAAACGGTATAGTAATACGTCGTTTTTCATTCCATGAGGCCGCATCTAATAAGTCTAACACGGCCAGCACATTAACTAGCCCTCTAGGGCTACGTGAGAAAATATAAGCCACTTGCTCGTCGGTTAGCTGCAAGCCTTTTTGCTTGGCTTTAGCCTGTAACAATTGGCCACTAGCACTTTCACCTAAAGCATTAAGTTGAAAAACATTAGCTAACTGTAAGCGTGAGCGTAAATCATTAAGATGGCAGTCTATTGTTCTTGGATTATCTGTAGCAGACACGACAAGGTGATTACCTTGTTGCATTAATCGGTTATACAAATGAAACCAAGCTTGTGCCCAGTGATTATTGGCAATCAGAAAGTCTATGTCGTCAACGCAGATCAAACCGTTATTTTCTAAGCCTAGCAAACATTCAGTGGCTTTATGGGCAGGTATTTTCACCAACTCCTTACAGCTGATATATACCGCTTCAAAGCCCATTTCTTGCGCTTTAAGTACGCAACCTTGCAAGAAATGGCTTTTACCCACACCTTGAGCGCCAAATACATACACACTATCAGCCTGCTCGTTAAGTAGCAGCTGATCGACAGTTTGAGCCAAGGCTGGTGCACCACTAAAGCAAAAGTTACTCAGCTGTTGCTGGGTGTTTAAAGTCACCCCTAATGTCAGTTGGCTAGAACCTAGTTGTTGGGGGGTATCTTGTACAGCATTTAACGTCATTCACTATCCTGGGGACCATACAACGGGCTGTTTATATAGCCCGTATGAAGATGGCGCAACAATACCATAATCACAGCAGCAATGGGTAACGCTAACAAAATCCCCATAAACCCAAACAGCTGTCCACCGGACAAAATAGCAAAGATAACGGCCACTGGGTGTAAACCAATACGGTCACCGACAAGCAGAGGCGTTAAAATAAAACTCTCTACCATTTGTCCCACAGAAAAAACCACAAACACCAAGACTAACGGTAGGTAACTGTCGAACTGAAAAAAAGCAATAATCAATGCAGCAGCAATACCCACCACAAAACCGAGGTAAGGCACGATACTCGCTAAACCAGCCAAAACACCAATTAATAGCGCATAATTTAAGCCCACAAAGCTAAGTCCTAAAGCGTATATAACGCCTAAGCTCAACATTACTAATAGCTGACCTCGCATAAATGCAGCTAATACGTCATTACTTTCAAGAGCCCATGCGCTAACACTAGGTTGCACATTAACCGGCAATAAGGTTTTAATCCTAGCAGCCAGAATGTCAAAGTCCCTCAAAAAATAAAATGCCACCACAGGTACCATCGCCATAGACCCCAAGGTGGAGATTAAACTCATACCTGATTGCGTGGCATATTTAACGACTTTTGATATTACTCCACCAGTTTGTTTCCACTGCGCTGAAAGGCCTTCGGCAACTGAATCTAGCTTCATACTATTCACATCAAAGCCTAAATTCGATTGCAACCATGGCAGCAAGGCAGAGTTATACCAAATTTCAATATAGGGTAGCATTTGCACCAAAGTCTGAATTTGTTTTACTAACAAAGGCACTATACCTAAAACCATAGCCACCAACACCAAAGTTAAAGCCACAAACACGATAACGGTGGACATTGCTCTACTCCAGCCCCTAGTTTCCAAACGATCCGCAAATGGGTCTGCTAAATAGGCTATACCCATGCCCACTAAAAATGGTGTAAGAACAGACTGAAGCGTATACAACAAAACCGCCACGATAATCCCTACAACAATCAACAACCATGCCTGAGACTGTGTCATTTAAAAAACCTTCCTTATTGTTAATTCCATTGATAATGCCACAAAGGTGTATCATCAGTATTAATCCCTTGCTCTGCACCAATACTATTAACTGCCCGTAAGTTCCTTTTTAAATCAATAATCGATTTTACTTGGGCAAGCTGAGATTGAACTAGTATTATAAATTCCAAAGTAGAGCCGTTAGCACTGTATAACTGCACGCTTTGCACACCCGCAATGCCTTGTAGCATTGTTTGTAATTCAACATAGTCCTCAAATTCTATTACTTGGCCTACACGTAATATAGCGCTTTTTGGTAGATCCTCAGCTTGATTTTCAATACTGGTAGATAGGGCAAACTTGGCCACTAAACTAGAGGATAAGCGATCTTGCAGCGGTTCTACTAATGCAGCTAAGTCTGCACCTTGTGAAGACCATTGTTGCTCTACATCGTCCAGCCAAAAATTCCACTCCACCCGCCACAGTTGCCGGCTATTCAGAAACATACGTCCTATTAACACAGCGTCTGGCTGGTAACGATGGGAGGCATTCTCGATAGGTTCTTTAAACACCCCCCACAGATCGCCTCCATTAATAGATACTTGGTCCTCTAAATCAAGCAAGGGCCATAATAAAGGCATTCCACGCTGGTCTGCTTGAGACATGATTTGTGCCACCATAGGGTGGCCATCATCATTAACAATCTGCCGCGTGCCTTGCATATCTTCCACCAACCATACCAAAACGGCAGCCCGATCTGCACCCCAGATAGGCAGGCTGGCATCGCTAATTAATTGATTAACTTGTAACTTATCAAATGCCAACTCCATCATCGCTTGAGGCTGGCCATTAGTTAGCTGTGTAGTAAATGAAAAGCTCTGCAAATACTCTTCTGCATGCGCTAAGCCAGCACGTATTTTAGCGTTATTGAGACTTTTAGATTGCCCTGTCACTTTAACTAACACCTGAGCAAGGCCCAGTTTTTTAGCATTTAGTACCTGTGTGGTGGATTGGTCTTTAACCGAAACTTGTGCACTATAAAGACCACCTACCGTCAAACTAAACGCAGGTACAGAAAAGAGCATCAGCAATAATATAATTATTTTTCGCAGGGGCTTAGCCACTATTTTAAGCAATATTAACGTCATAAAATATTTTGGGGAACCATGAAATTAAGTCATTTTCTATGTTTAGCGTAACTCTTACGCAACTCTAGACTAACTATAGTCAATATGCTTCAGCGCTGCTAGCAAGAAAAGTACAAAAAACCTCCAAACTTCCTCTATAAGCGGGTGATGAAACCTCAGGAGAGTGATAAAATATACCTACTTTACTTTAATCGCCTAAGGTCACCCCTTCCATGAGCACCGAAGCCCCTACCAATTCCCTAAGCTACAAAGATGCTGGTGTCGATATCGATGCAGGCAACGCCCTTATCGAACGCATAAAAGGTGTCGCTAAGCGCACACGTCGTCCAGAAGTAATGGCCGGCCTAGGCGGATTTGGCGCATTATTTGAACTACCTAAAGGTTATGATGAGCCGGTACTTGTTTCTGGCACTGATGGTGTAGGCACAAAACTCAAGTTGGCCCTAGAACTTAATCGTCATGATCACATCGGCATCGATCTAGTGGCCATGTGCGTTAACGATTTAATTGTTTCTGGTGCGGAGCCATTGTTCTTTTTAGACTATTACGCTACTGGAAAACTAGACGTAGAAATCGCAACACGCGTAGTAACTGGAATTGGTGAAGGCTGTGAGCTTGCCGGTGCTTCTTTAGTGGGTGGTGAAACTGCCGAGATGCCTGGCATGTACGAAGGGGAAGATTATGACCTTGCCGGCTTCTGTGTAGGTATAGTAGAAAAGAGCAAGATTATAGATGGCACCAAAGTTGCCGCTGGAAATGTACTCATTGGCCTACCCGCTTCTGGACCACACTCCAACGGCTATTCCTTAATTCGTAAAATTATTGAAGTAAGCCAAGCCGATTTACAACAGGACATTGGCGGCACCACCCTAGCTGAAGCTCTAATGCAGCCTACCCGCATTTACGTAAAAGCCTTATTAGAATTATTTAAGCAGGTGGATGTAAAAGCCTTATCCCACATTACAGGTGGTGGCTTACTAGAGAACATTCCTCGGGTATTACCGGCCGATAGTGTGGCAGTTATAGACACCAACTCATGGCAAAAACCTGCTGTATTTGAGTGGTTACAAAGCAATGGTAATGTTACCGATACCGAAATGTACCGCACGTTTAACTGCGGCGTAGGCATGGTGCTTGTAGTGTCTAAAGAAGACCAAGAACAAACTCTATCGGCACTTACCAAAGCGGGTGAAAGCCCTTGGGTTATCGGCCATATTAAACAAAATAGCGGCGATGAAGAAGCCATT
>TARA_B110000503_G_scaffold22602_1_pt1 | contig 12703 bp, 14 predicted proteins | sample TARA_B110000503 | Tara Oceans TARA_B110000503 (sample SAMEA4397472) | marine metagenome | biome: Polar Biome; feature: [SRF] surface water layer (ENVO:00010504); material: water (ENVO:00002006), including particulate matter (ENVO:01000060) such as... | depth 5 m
CGTGCCAGAGTAATTTCCAGCGGCTGGATGAACCACAAAATTAGCGGTTTTGTTAATCACTAAAATGGTGTCATCCTCAAAGAGGATATTCAGGGGAATATCTTCTGCCTGCCAGTCTCCTTCTGGGGCTAGCTCTGTACTTAAACTTAAGGCTTCTCCACCCAGCACCTTATATTTTGGCACGTGTTGCTGACCGTCCACCAGCAGGTGTCCCTGTTTGATCCACTGCTGGAGTCTGGCCCTTGAGAAGTCAGAGAACAGTTCCGCGGCAACCTGATCAAAACGTCGTCCAATATCAACCGCTGGCACATCTGCCTGTTGTTCAATGCGCTCACCAGTGACGGACTCAACGCCTACATTTTTATTTATTTCATCAATCACTAAACTTATTCCAAATTAGTTGCTCTAATGAGCACCGACCAAAGCCCTGAACAGCCCTTAAAAACGAAGATTTATTGGTTTAGCCAATTCGCTGTGTTTAAATAGCGTCCAGCCAGACTTTTACCTTGGCAGCGCCTTTATCTGAGAATATTACATGAAAAACCTATCGCTGATGTTGTTGATTTTAAGTTTGTCTCTTACCTCGGGATGTTCCTGGATGGGGTTTGGAGAAGATGAACCAGCTGAAGAAGAGAGCGCAGGCCTAACAGAAAAAGACTTTTACGAAAAAATACAGTCTAGCCTCAACGCCAGTAACTGGAGTGTGGCGATTAGTAATCTGCAGCTTTTAGAATCTCAATTTCCTTTCGGAAAATACGCAGAACAAGGCCAACTAGAACTAATCTATGCGCATTATAAGTCTGGCGATTATGAATCAAGTATTGCGGCATCAGATAGATTTGTTCGTCTGCACCCCCAGCACCCCAATGTCGATTATGCTTTTTATGTAAAAGGCCTATCGCAGATATCACAAACAGGTGGTTTTTTAGATAGCTTTATCCCCACAGACTCTAGCATGCGAGACATAGGCGAGGCCAGAACTGCCTTTGCTACGTTGACTGAATTATTATCAAGATTCCCCACGAGTCCCTACGCGGCAGATGCGCGCAAGCGCCTAGTAAGTTTGCGTAACCAACTGGCAAGAGCAGAAATTCACGTGGCAAATTACTACTTCTCACGAAGTGCGTATTTAGCTGCTGCTAATCGTGGGCAATATGTGGTGGAAAATTTTCAGCAGTCTCCTGCAGTCCCCGATGGTCTAGCAGTGATGGCTCAAGCTTACTACCTGTTACAAATGCAAGACCTAGCCGACAATGCGGTTAAAATCTTGGCCGCTAACTATCCTGAGCATCCATCATTGGATGAAAATGGGAGTTTTGATTTTGAAAGAAAGCTCCTAGTGAGTCAAGATTCATGGCTAGATAAAGCATCCTTTGGCGTTTTAAAACGCGCTAAACCACCCTCGTTCGACAGCCGTATGATCTATGACAAAATGACTCGCGAAGCGGAGTTAAAAGGCAGCACCCAAGACCAAAACAATGAAAAGCGATCTATTTGGAATAAACTAACCTTTGGATTGCTTGGCTAATATTAAGTATTGAACAACCAAAGTGAGTTGCATCGTAAAATGAGTAAACAAAATATTATAGACGAAATGCGGGTGCTTCCCGTTATCGACCCCGACTTTGAAATTTCTCGTAGAGTCGCATTTATCCAAAATCAACTGACCAATGCGGGTGCTAAAACGCTCGTTCTGGGCATTAGTGGTGGGGTGGATTCCTCAACCTGCGGCCGGTTGGCCCAGCTCGCCGTTGATGGACTCAATCAGCAGCACGATTGCACAGACTACCAATTTGCAGCGGTACGTCTGCCCTATGGCACTCAGAAAGACGAGGACGATGCGCAGGTGTCTCTGGCCTTTATCCAGCCCAGCCTGAGCCTGACGGTGAACATCAAAGCCGGTGTCGATGCGATTAATGCCCGCGTCTGTGCAACGCTTGAAGATAACGGTCTATTGCCCGACGTAGGTGCGGTTGATTTTGCCAAGGGTAACGTTAAGGCGCGGGCACGCATGGTGTCACAATATGAAATTGCCGGCATGCTAGGCGGGCTAGTGCTAGGGACCGACCACTCCGCTGAGAACATCACTGGGTTTTACACTAAGTTTGGTGATGGTGCCTGTGACTTAGCACCTTTATTTGGACTCAGTAAGCGGCAAGTGCGCCTGCTGGCCAAAACTATGGGTGCACCTGAGGCTCTGGTGACCAAAACGCCAACAGCAGATTTAGAATGCTTAAGCCCGCAGAAGGAAGACGAGCAAGTGCTAGGCCTTTCCTACGATGATATTGATGACTTTCTTGAGGGCAAGTCCGTCAGTGCTGAGGCAGAACAGTTGTTAGTTGCCATCTACACTAAAACACAGCATAAGCGTTTGGCTATTGCAACAGCATACGATTAGACGCTGAGGGTTTAGTCTACCTTTAGGTATGAATAGATCACTTTGAACTCGGTATTAAGCGCTAAATCAGTGTCAGCTGACACCCCTACATCAGATTCTGGGCAGGCAGCAACTAATGTTCCAAGGCTTCGATACTTAATCCCTTTAACTGCGGTTGCAACAGCTCCAGTATAATTAGCAGGGCTCCTATCTTCAAACTGCCATATTGAGTAAACCTCACCTGATCCGGTTTCGCCCAGTATTGGTCTTTTGTCCACGCAGGTGACGCTTGTCTGCACTAGTGCAGGATTAAATTCGCCGATTAACCGATTTACTTGATCTTCTGCAGCTAACTCAGCTGCGTATTGGTGCTGGTAATTAATCGCGACTCGCAGATCAATGTTGGTTGAGGACACCGCACTAATACCCAGCAAAGAAACAACCATTAAGACCACTAACGCTATCAGTAATAATGCACCGTTTTGCCGTTGACTGGACGGTTTCTGCATAAGTCGGTTACGTCCGATTACACCATTACTGTGCGACATTCCTGGGCCCTTTTAATTTTTTAATACATTTACCCATCTGCATTATCCAATGGCACAACAAAAGTAAATAAACGCCGCTTTCTCTCGCGGATATCTCCCGGGTTAATCTCATACGAGTCAACCAAATCATTGTACTGATAAGATTTATTATCTTGCACACCTGCATTTTCAACACTCATTAGTAACCATATTTTCACTTTACTGACTGCAGCCCATTGATCCGGATCTAATTCACTCGACGACTGCCAACTCATGTCTCCCCCCTCGGGGGCCAGCGTCCACACAGCAACTTGAAAATCATCGATCCCTGTAACCAGGGTTTCGACAGGCTCAAGCCCAGAGCGCTTGCGGACAAAGTTATGATCCTCATCGACGTAGTAGCGGTCTTGAAAATACTGTCTAGTTTCCGTTTCACCTGTTATGAGCTCGTCAGCTAAAATAACATCGCCCATGGCAACAAGCATTTTTGAAAAATTACTTTTAACGTACAAAGTACCGTCGGTGAGTGAGGCGGCGTCTGTTGGAACAGTACTTGCTCTTTGGATCACCAACACATCAGTCCCATAATCCAAAATATCAATAAATACAGGAGCCGCCAGGGGCAATGAGCACAGCGTCAGTGCATTATTTTGGAAAACTATAGGCGCCTCCAAGACTAAGGCTGAGTCCAGACAATCTACAGGCGCAGACGCAGGCGCAAGATCATTACTGACTAAACGCCCGTAGAATCCAGCGAGCTTTATCTCTCTTCTTAGTAAATCACTAACATAACGTCCCTTTTCCATAAGTTCTGCCGTAGCTCTAATATCTTGACTATTGCGCATTGCAGTTAGCGAAAGATCAAGTACGACCCAAGACATGGTGACACCGAGTGCCAGAGACACCATTAGCTCGACTAGGGTAAATCCAGAGACTTTATTCACTAACTGGTGACCCTACTAAAATTTGGTAGTCTTCGACTTCACCATTCTGATAACCAAAAGTGCAAGGGGTCAAATAACCGTCCGTCTCCCAAAATCCGAGTTCAGCGGGGTTAACCACCACCCCAACTCGGAGTCTTTTCTCGCCGAGTGCGACGCCGCCGGGAACCTCTAGATTAAAGGCCACCTCTCGGGTGAATATATCGGATCCTTCCGCTGGAACTACGGACCCAGCTAACATCTCAGTGCTACATTCGGCATCGCCTGATGTATGGGTCTCGAAAGCGCCGTCATTATCCCAATCCACCCAAATTCCGTACCTAAATGGGTTTGTAGGAGTATGTCGAACGGTAAGAGTGCCGCTGTAATTACTCCCCGATTCAACATAGATGTTGTCTTCTCCTGTAAAATCCGAGTAAATACTGCCAGGGTGGGGTTCATGGACCTGACCCCCGTTGGTGGTATGGACAAATGGCAAATCACCTTGGTCAATAATCTCAATTTTCTCAATGGCATATTGCCCTGAAGCACCGGTGCCTGGGTGACAGTAACCCCCCTCCGGGCCCGGGCCCGGGCCCACATCACCCGAATATATCGAGTCGTTAGATACCATCCCTGCGGCAATCTGCTCTGCATTTGTCTCTAGAAGGACGCCAGTAGTCTCACAGGGATCTGGATTTGGCGATGCGGGCGGCCCATTGAAGCTGTACGTAACCTGACGATGATAGCGACCGAAATCACTATCGGGCCCACAGATATCCGTGTCATTAATGCCTAAATTGTTTGCCCCAAGCCAAGCCACCCGCAGAGTATGCCTAGCAGGAGCTGACTGGATCGTTTGGAGACACACACGCCCATTGGGTATGCCCCCAACTCCAACTGAGCCGATTTGCTCTGCATCGCTGACGAGCATAGTATGCATTGATCGGACGGTCGCCTGCCACTCCAAATTTTCCGCGCAAATATAACTCAAACTGATAGTTCCGTAGCCCGCTAGTGGAGAATTTTCTAAGGGGAGAGAGCAATCTAATGGTCCAGTCGGATTGGCTTTTATTTCATCGACAAATTGCCGTATAAAAATACTGGCAAACGTTTTATTGGTGGCCTCATGAGCGGCGATTTGGGCGCGATGCTGCAGCTCTACAAAACCAAACAAAGCAGCCGAGGTAACAACCAAAGTGACTAACACTTCAATGAGGGTGAATCCTTTAAATTTATTCATTTTTACCTTCTCCTTTTTTGCCGTCACTGGGCTATTTACGAGTTAAGAACACTCAAGTGTGCTTGGTGTTGTTATTGTTGTTGAGCCGGCAAGATTGATAGCCACTCTTTTTGTCTCAACTGCCCCACTAGTGACTGAGGAATCGGCAAAACAGACGGCGGTGTCTGAATTCAAACGCCCCTTTGGTAAAAACCCAATGGTTACGATGGACGCGGAGATTTGAACCGAAGTATCAACGACGTGAGTCAATACCGATACCCATGCTTCATCAACAAGAATGTCCACAGACCACCCATCTGAGTTTAGTGTTAAGCTCACCGACTGACGACGCTTTGTCGCTTCAGACCGGGCAAGTGCAACCGCTCGTGTAAAATCATTTGCGGCTGTATCAACCCTTACTTGCTTTACAAAAGTTAAAAAACTTGGTGTAGCGATTGCTAGTATTATCGACAAAACGACAACCACTAGCATGAGCTCTATAAGCGTAAAACCTCCAGAGCCATTGCTAGGTGCTCCACGGTTACCAAGCGTTCTATTCACCATGGGCCCTCTTTTGTCCCGTTGGAGTATATTTTCAGAAGACCATCACCTGCTTGAATAGTGCCGTCTTTAGGTGTCGCTGTAAGCTCGAAACTAGGAGGCTCAATCGCTGTTAGTTCTGCCTTTGCCGTGAATGTGTAAACAGCACAAATAGCCTCTTCTGGAACCCCTACAAGACGAGGCTCTTCGCCTAGTACACAGGCCGTTCCACCGCCAAAGAGGACACTCCCGTCTACATACGCTCTTCCATTATTAGCGGCCCAAAATTGATTCTCTGCACTGGCCACCTCTAGCAACATTCTTTGGGCTCCTGCGCGGTTAGTGTCTACCATAAATTGCTGGTAACTCGGATAGGCAATTGATACCAAAATACCGACCACGGCTACGGAAACCAGTAATTCCAGCAAAGTAAACCCAGAATTTTTACCCATATTGCAGCTATCCTGATATTCAAATATGAGTACGCAGTGTAAAAAGAAATGTTGTACTTGGGAACCTAAATAATGCTAGATTAATATAAAAAGTGAAAGAAATACTCTGGCTGAGACATGCATCACTTATTTGAGAGCGTCCACGACATTGGTGGTTTAAATATAATCACCAGTTTAAGTCTACTAAAAATCAAATTTCTTCAGGTAATGAGTCCGGAATAACTGAATAGACAACGATATATCTTTACCTAACAATAATTACTGAACAGTAAAAATTAATGAGTTTCATGCACATATTAGCTGCAATCATTTCAGTACATAAAGTACCAATAGCGTGGTTAATATGCGGTCGACTCGGTACTGGAATGCGATAAAGTCGACACCATTTAAACCCATCAGCAAACTAATGCCTCAAAAAAAATATGTAATTTATTCTACAATGGATAAATTAATCGAGCAGTGTGTTGTCTCATGGGTGTTCAACAAAAAGTCAGCTCTAGCTGCGGCCAATAACCGCTGTTGGTGATGCCTCTATTCATCTATTTCTTGGTATGAATAAAGTACTCTGTGCGATCCATTGAGGCTTAACCATGGATCGGGACTGACAATAACGCCAGTACCATCGTCGTTCAAGTCACATTCTTGCTCCCCGGACAACCCCATTGCTGCGGAGTTTGTCAACTCACCACGATATTTAAAGCCTTTAACTACCGTTGCAGTGGCACCTGACATCGGATCGGTTGCTGTGATTCGCAGTTCCACCTGAGAGTAATAGTCGCCTCCAACTAAAGGGCCAGCGCCTGCAGCGGCATTAAATTCCTCTTGGGTAACTTGATTGGCTGCCAATACCGTTGGGGCAGGAAACGTGCCCCCCTCACGACAAGAATTGATAATTGACCCTTTATAGTTAATCGTGCCCCCAGGTGTCATAAAGCCGCCTTCGCAATAAGGGATAATAACATTTCCATTTATCCACAGTTCTCTTCCGCCATGTAAATGGGGATGTCTTGTCGGCGTATAATCACCTGTTTGGCAGCTTTTAGTGCTACTAAAGTGCTCATGAGCAGCACCATTTCCTGTCCATGCACATGCTAAAATACTGGGCACACCGGACCCCTCAATCACGACTTTAGGATTACAGCTCTGTGTTGGTGGCTCAATGGAAACGTTATACCCGAAGGTTTCAATAACGGTAGTTGGAGGCATAGTCGACGATGGATAGCTAGCAACTAAGAAGTTTAACGTATTTTCAGCAATCACCTCGGCCTGGTATTGCCTCTGCAGATTCCCAGCAATCTTTAAACTAATATTAGTCGAAGAGATAGCACTGATACCTAACAACGTTATAATCAGCAACATAATAAGTGCAAAAAACAGCAAGCTGCCTTGTTGTTGATCATGTTTTTGCATACGCCGATCTGCGTAGCCAATTTGATGCATGAATGCCTCCTAGCCTATTTAGCTATTGTTACTTATTAATACTGATTGCCAACCGCAACAGAAAAGCTGAAAAGCCGGCGTTTTCGTTTGTCGCTGAATCTAACGCCTGACTTGTCACCATAGTTATATGTTTTAGTATCCAGCTGGTGTGCTTCATCGCCACTTATCACTAAAAAGAACCTAACTGATTTTACGTTTTGCCAACCACTCGTGCTATCGGGAAAGACATCAAATGTATCAGCAACGTTGTCACCATTTACATCAATACCATATTCCAACTGAAAGTCGTCAACCCTGTTAGCTAGGGGCTCAACAATATTAGCGCCGTTGATCAAACGTCGGCGCTTGAACTGGTGATTTTCATCAACATAATAGAGATCTTGGTAATACTCACGGATGGGTGCAAGACTAGCGCCATCCATCTCTCTTACGCTGAATTCATAGTCACCCTGCTTAAGTTCAATGTCTTCAAAATTACTTTGCACATAGTGCTGATTCAATTCGAGGCCATCCACGCTAATGGTCGATGTACCGGCTCGACGGATAAGCAGGACATCAGAATCCGCTAATAGAACGTCGCCTGAACACAATGTCGAACCCGCCGAACTATTGCTAAGCCCCAAAACAGGTAACAGTAAATCTCCCCTAACTGGCGAGGCAGTACACATATTTTGTACGGCAGTGCCGGGAATATTCGCACTAACAATACGTCCAAAGAACCCGGCATGCTTGATTTCGCGCTTTAATAAATGACCAAGATAACGGCCGTTTTCTACAATATTACCGGCGGCGTTGATATCACTACTGTTGCGAGCGGCTGACAGAGTCACATCCAGCATGATCCATGATATGGCAACCCCGAGCGTCAACGAAATCATCAATTCAATTAGTGTAAATCCAAACGCTTGCTTCATAGGATTTATTACTCAGTTATTTTCAATCCGGGCACTGCTCGACAATTGTTTCAATAGGGGTGCTTCCGCAATTGAGATTTATTGATCCAGTGGCTTTGATTTTTCCTGAGCGAGAGACAAATGAGCCATCACAGTCGCTAACGGTGACATCGCCTAAAATATTTAGCGTTTCCCCTTCTAAGTGGGGATGATGTGTCCAATGAACGCTGCCATCAAAGCAGGTATCGCCGCTGTATTCTGGGCTACCATCAAATATTCCACCTGGAAGGCATAAGCTAGTTTCGACCCCGCAGGTATTTAATCCGTGTGACGTAATCGCCTTCATATTGAACTCAGGCGCATAAATTTAATGCGATAACAATCGGTGATAACCGGGATCGCCATAAGCCCCAAAACCGCAACTTCCTATCAAATTTGCTTCAGCAGATTTTTCAAAACCTTGCCAAGCCACTGATAAGGTGTATTTTGCCGATATTCCTTCAATACTCGAACTCGCAGGGGTCCCTGGCATGTAATCTATGCAGGCGCGGCCATTTTTTATACCGCACACCTTGACTGTATCTGAGTTGAAATTCCTCGTCTCACCTTTACCTAAAAGTTCGTTATGCCACTCTCTAATACTATATTGACCTGCCTCTTTAGCTGGGCAACGATAGTTCCAACTACCGGAGTCCTTGCCGACCTTTAAAGAAGATGAAAATGAGCAATCTATGCCTATTTCAGGATTAGCTTTTATTTGCTCGACAATAGAACTTGCAATATGAATGGCATAAGCTCTTTGGGAGGCCTCAATACTTGCTATTTGAGCGCGGTGTTGTAGTTCGACAAACCCAAATAAGGCACTCGTTGTAATGAGCAACGTGACGAGAACTTCAATAAGCGAAAATCCCTTATAAAACTGGTCAAGTAACCTGTAGAAGCTTTATACGTCATTACCAATTCCCGCTTTTTGAACCAACATCGTTGATCATTAAGGGGCCGTCAGAGGATTGCATGCTGTTGATAATAGGTGTTGCCGTTACTCTAAAAGTAGGTGGGCTTGCCCCACTGGTAGAGGATATATCTATGGTGTAATGGGTAGAAACTTCGATTGGTATACTCAGCAATCCAGAGAGCCCTATAAGCTGCGCTTCATTCGCGTAACTATTACCGTTATTGGCTAACAAAAACTGGTGTTGCGTCGATACTGCTCTGAGTAAAAATTGCTGTGCAGATGCTCGGTTAGCTTTAATTATATATTGTTGATAACTCGGGTAGGCAATTGACGTCAACACACCAATGATGGTGACCACAATTAAAGCTTCTACCAGAGTGAACCCAAAAACTCTCCGCCTGACATCCATGTCTGCGCCTTAAAATATCGTTTTACCAAAGTGTAGGAAAAAAACCCGACTTTGGCGGAATTATTGGGTGAAAAACGCAAAATAATCGCATTAATTGTCTAGTTTGTGAGGTCACTCACACTTGAGAGGGCTTAGAGAGGTAACAAATCATGGTGAACATATGATGGAGCCACTCCACGATTCGTGATATCCATCTCCATTAGTGTCTTCTGATAATCGAATACGCCCACTTCTGTAAATAATAACTTGGCGGCCTTGGTCAAAAGTTGGATCTGAAGCACATACTTGGAAATTACCCGACTCCATCGACTCGCCGGTTATTTTGAATCTTATGTAGGGTCGATTTGAGGCAGAAAACTTAATTTTTACGCCCTCTATTGATGAAAATTCTTTACGTTTCTCATCATGGCCAAGCTGATTATCGTTATTGTCATCTCTAAATACAGCTAAAGAAGTACCGTTCTGTTTGATACACTTTTGCCCTATGTCGAGCATGCAAACTTTCCAAATTTCATCCTCCATTACCGCTAAACTTCGCGCCAAAAGTAAGGCGCTACGTATCTCTGAAATTTGTACCGCCACTCTTTGGCGCCCAGTAAATGACTTCATTGATGGCAATGAAATTGTTAATAAAGCAGAAACTATGCCGATGCAAACTAGCAGTTCGATAAGTGAAAATCCTTCTTTCCCAGGCTTCATGGCTAAAATATCCCAAGGTTATTTTGTACCATATTTCTATAGAGTAGCACCTGGAAAAGGCGAAAAGCGTGCACTACATCACAGTATGTTCTCTAAATAGCATTCGCGACGTTTCGGTCAACGACGTAATGCCATCCATTGAGATAAGAGAAGTGCCGAGCTAACCAACAACTTCCATACTAGTGATCTCTGGGGCACCGGCCATCAAACCGCCAAACTTTGCGCCTGCTGCTTTAAAATGGGCAGACTCTCTGTGCGCTGCTATGGCGGCTTGGTCTTCATACAGCTCCATAACTACATAATTGCCATCAGTTTGTTTGCATAATGTGTAAAGATGATTGCCTGGCTCATTCTCATTGACTTGAGAGACAAGGCTCAACATAGCTGTCTCAAATTCTTGTTCACATCCGGGTTTAACGTTTAATTTAGCGATAACTGCGATCATTTTCTTTTCCTTAAAATTTGAACGTCAGATCATACTTAAAAAAGTAGTGCGTAGACCATAGGTTGAACCGCTTTTTTACAGATTCTAATTAATAGCAGTTGGGCTAAGGTAAATAGCATTGCGCTTTTATGATGGTAATTTTTGAGGGCAGTCAATGGTTGGGAGAGTAGTCCAGCATGACCCTAACCATTTTCTTTAACAGGCGGCCGAGTTTATTTGCTCCAGCGTAATCATACTCATAGCTCGATGAATTCAACAGGTAGATTTGCTGCGAGATTTCCATCTGTACAGCATGAATACCTGACGCGGGTGCACCGTAGTGACGAGTAATATAGCCACCTTTAAAGCGCCCATTGTGCACTGATGTGTAATCACTATCAGTCATCATTAATAGAAGATTCGCACTTAAGGTCTCATCGCAAGATTGCCCTCCAGCGGAACCTAAATTGAGATCGGGCAACACACCCTCAAAGAAACGTGGTACCTCGGCGGCGATGCTATGTGCGTCCCAAAGCATTGCATAACCATGGGTCTTTTTAATACGTGCCAGTTGCTCGATCAATGCCTGGTGATAAGCCTGCCAATAGTGCTGCTTACGGCGCTCTATTTCTTCGGCATTGGGCGCCTTGCCCAACAAATAGATAGGCTGTTTGCCAAAGGTGCTGGTGGGACATAACTCAGTTTCATTCTGGCCGTGGTAAAGCGCGGCTCCTTGTGGCGATCGATTAACATCAATGACGTAACGAGAATAGTTTGCCGAAATCGTCGAGACGGGTAGTTCTTTAAGAAAATCATACAACTTGGGCACATGCCAATCGGTATCTATAAGGCTGCGCCCGGCTGCAGTAAATTGTTGCTCTATAGCATTGGGAACAGCTGTCCCGGAATGCGGGAAACTCACCAGCAAAGGACTGCTAGCCTCTCTGACGGTAACCACTTCCATGATTACATCACTCCGGAGGGCAGTATATCCACCACTAAATCATAGAAGTATGACTCACTAATAATGTTGCGCGCAGCAATAATATCCGGTGCAAAAAAGCGGTCCTCGGTATAAGACGGTACTCTGGCTCTGAGCTCTGCCACTACTGACTGCAGTGTTACTGAGGTGAGATGAGGATAATGAAACTCAACCGCTTGCACCGCACTTAATAATTCGACCGCAACCACATAATCACTATTCTCTGTCATGTCTCTCAAACGCCGTGCGCCAAAGGTCGCCATGCTGACATGGTCCTCTTGATTAGCGGAGGTTGGGATGCTGTCGACACTAGCCGGATGGGCCAATGTTTTATTCTCTGACACTAAGGCTGCAGCGGTAACCTGAGCAATCATAAAGCCCGAATTAAGGCCGCTATTCTCAACTAGAAACGCCGGTAGGCCGCCGTTCATGTGTGGATCTACCAATAGAGAAATTCGCCGTTCAGAAATAGATGCTATCTCGGCAATCGCCAAGGCTAAATTGTCAGCGGCGAAAGCCACTGGTTCAGCATGGAAATTACCCCCTGAGAGTGCCTCTAAGGTGGGTGAAAAGATCAATGGGTTATCCGTCACTGCGTTAGCTTCGATTTGCAGGGTGCGTGCGCTATTATTGAGTATGTCCAAACAGGCACCCATGACTTGGGGCTGACAACGCAATGAGTACGGATCCTGTACCTTTCCGCAATCGACATGGGACTCTAAAATACCACTGTCGTTTAAAAAATGAGCATATTTTTTAGCTACGGCAATCTGGCCTGGCTGGCCGCGCAGCTGGTGAATACGACTATCAAAGGGTACCGTACTGCCTTTCATGGCATCCACCGACAACGCTCCGGTGACTAG
>TARA_B110000503_G_scaffold8251_1_pt1 | contig 12693 bp, 10 predicted proteins | sample TARA_B110000503 | Tara Oceans TARA_B110000503 (sample SAMEA4397472) | marine metagenome | biome: Polar Biome; feature: [SRF] surface water layer (ENVO:00010504); material: water (ENVO:00002006), including particulate matter (ENVO:01000060) such as... | depth 5 m
TGGATTCATATATGAAGGTGTTGTTGGTTGAGGACTCACTTGCTTCTTCTCAAGTGACACAGGGATATGTTGAAAGTGCCGGCCACAGTGTCATTACTGCTAGGGATGGTAACGAGGGTATCCAAAAGTTCTTGGAACATAAACCTGATCTGGTCTTGTTAGACGTCAACATGCCCAATATGGACGGTTATGAATGCGCTCAACACATTCGCAAAAATTGTCAGCAAGGCAATCTATGGATTCCCATCATCTTTTTAAGCGGAGAGGTCACTGAAGATGCCATCGTCAAAGGTATTGATGCGGGTGGTGATGACTATTTGCCTAAACCCATCACCCAACGAGTGCTAAATGCTAAGTTACGGGCCATGTCACGTATTGCGGACATGCGTAAAGAGCTAGAAGATGCCAGTGAGCACCTGAAGCGACTGTCATCCATTGATGGCTTAACCCAGTTGTATAACCGCCGTCATTTTGATGAAGCATTAAAACAAGAATGGTCTCGGTCAGGCAGATCGCAAGACCCACTGTCTTTAATTCTATGTGACATCGATCACTTTAAAGCATTTAATGACTGTTACGGTCATCTGGCGGGCGATGATGCGCTGGTGAAGACCAGTCAAAGTATTATGGATACTTTACAAAGGCCTAGTGATTTGCCAGCCCGTTACGGTGGCGAAGAATTCGCTGTTATTTTGCCCAACACACCTGCGGTAGGCGCCATGATGGTGGCCGAGCAATTACGCACCGCCATAGACCTACTTGCCATTCCACACGCCCTTTCCGACTCTGCTAACATTGTCACTATGAGCATTGGTGTCTCCACCTACTACCCAAATCACTCTAAAGCAAGCCATATCGAGTTGCTCGATGCTGCCGATCGGGGCTTATATCGAGCTAAAAAGAAAGGCCGCAACCGTATCGAACTTCAACCATTACCCTCGATAACATTACAACGCCAACAAAGCCTGGGCTAGATCTTGCTGGATGTCGTGGTAGTCTTCAAGCCCCACTGAAACCCTAATCAAATTGTCTTTTATGCCTGCTAAAGCACGCGCTTCAGCTGACATTTTGAAATGAGTAGTGGTGGCTGGATGGGTCATGGTTGATTTTGCATCACCAAAATTACCCGTAATAGAAAACATCTGGGTATGGTCAATACAACGCCAAGCTGACGCCTTATCACCTTTCACTTCAAACGAAACCACGGCTCCAAATAAACGTTGCTGTTGCTTTGCCAATTGATGTTGTGGGTGACTTTGTAGACCTGAGTAATACACTCGCTCTACTTGAGGTTGATCCTGCAGCCACTGAGCTAGCTTTAAGGCACTGGCACAATGCGCTTGCATGCGTAAAGACAAGGTTTCTAAGCCATTAATAAAGACCCATGCATTAAATGGACTCATCGCCGTGCCCACTGTGCGTAGAATACCAAACACTGGCTCCATAAGGGTTTCACTACCGATGGCTACACCGCCAACACAGCGGCCTTGCCCATCAATGTACTTAGTTGCAGAGTGCATGACGATATCTGCACCTAATGCCAGTGGGTTTTGCAAAATAGGCGTACAAAAACAATTATCTACCACTAACAAAGCATCATGACTATGAGCTAAGGCAGCCAAAGCAGCAATATCACCGAGTTCAGCAAGGGGGTTAGAGGGTGATTCCAAGAATAAGGCTTTGGTATTAGTTTGCATAGCGTCTTGCCATGCTTGGTTGTCTGTTGGATTGACATAGGTGGTGGAGATCCCCAACTTGGCAAGCACATTGTCAAATAAGCCCACAATTGAGCCAAAGATACTGTACGAAGATACAATATGATCACCCTGCTTTAGATGACCCAAAAAAATACTCGTCAGTGCCGCCATACCAGAACTCGCAGCCACCGCCCTTTCACCACCTTCCATAGTGGCCATACGCTGTTCGAAAGTGCGTACGGTTGGATTGGTGAAACGCGAATAAATATTGCCTTGCGTGTGGCCACTAAAACATTCAAAGGCTTCCTCCGCACTGCCATAAATAAAGCTAGACGTCGCGTAGATGGCATCGTTATGTTCCTGTTCTACCCCAGACACAGTACCTGAGCGAATAGCTTGAGTACTCAATGCAGTCTGTTTCAAATAATCCTTTTGGCGTTGCAGTCTTAGGTCTAGGGTTTTGTTTTTCATATTACAACTTACTTTGCATGTTAGTCGCTAAAGAAGCATCACTATCAATGACACTGCCTTTGTTCATCGTATCATCATTTCTTTCCGCTTCCAGGTTGGCAAGGTAAGCATCATCCACATCGCCTGTGACGTATTTACCATCAAACACAGAACAATCAAAATTAGCAATGTTACTACCACCACCTTGGGTGGAACGAACTAAATCGCCCAGGTCCTGATAAATCATACGATCAGCACCAATCACCTCCCCTACCTCAGCATCAGTGCGGCCATGTGCTACCAGCTCGTCTACTGAGGGCATATCAATACCATACACATTGGGATAACGCACCGCTGGTGCTGCAGAAGCAAAGTAAACCTTTTTTGCACCCATTTCACGGGCCATTTCTATGATTAAGGTCGACGTAGTGCCACGCACAATAGAATCATCAACCAACAGCACATTTTTGCCACGGAATTCAAGTTCAATCGGGTTGAGTTTTTGGCGCACAGATTTTTGGCGCTGGGTTTGCCCAGGCATAATAAAGGTACGGCCAATATAACGGTTTTTAATATAGCCTTCACGTAATTTGACCCCTAGTTTACTGGCAAGTTCTACTGCTGACGTGCGACTAGTATCAGGAATCGGAATAACCACGTCAATGTCGTGATCAGGCCAGTCTCGTAAAATTTGATCGGCTAGGTACTCTCCCATTTTCAAGCGTGCCTTATAAACGGAAATTCCGTCCATAACTGAATCTGGTCGAGCTAAGTATACATATTCGAATAAACAAGGTGACAATACTGGATTTTCTGAACACTGGCGCGTATGCACATCTCCAGCCTGAGTGATGTAGATGCATTCACCAGGCGCTAGGTCACGGACCATAGTGTAACCGGCGGCATCTAAGGCCACACTTTCAGACGCCACCATATACTCTGTGCCCAGCTCTGACTCTCGTTTGCCATAACATAGCGGCCGAATACCAAATGGATCTCGCATACCGACAATACCAATGCCAGAGATTATAGCGATAACGGCATAACCGCCCACACAGCGGCGGTGCACCTGACGGACGGCGTAAAAGATATCTTCCTCAGTAGGAACTAACTGGCCTAAACGCTGAAGTTCATGGGCAAACACGTTGAGCAGTACTTCAGAGTCTGAATTGGTGTTAATGTGCCTTAGATCAGATTTAAAAATACTTTCTGAAAGTTGTGCGGCATTGGTTAGATTACCGTTGTGCGCTAAGGCAATACCATAAGGCGAGTTAACGTAAAAAGGTTGAGCTTCAGCAGCACTAGAACTTCCTGCAGTAGGATAACGCACATGGCCAATACCCATATTACCTACTAAACTGCGCATATGTCGGGTACGAAAAACATCTCGTACTAAGCCATTATCCTTGCGTAAAAAAAACCGGCCATCTTGGCAGGTCACCATACCAGCAGCGTCCTGGCCACGGTGTTGCAAAAAAGTCAGGGCATCATAGATTTCCTGATTAACATAAGACTTGGCGACAATGCCGACGATACCACACATGCTTAAACCCTCATTACAACGCTGCTAGAACGTTGGTTGCAACATCTCTAGCAGACCAGAAGCGCTACTAGACATTTTATAGGACCACTCATCAACTAAGATGAAGTGAGGAATAATCAACGAGCTCTGCCACCATTGGTCATTACTGACCGGCGTGAGTAACAGTAAAGAAACCAAAACAATAACTAGCAAGCCACCGCGCACAATCCCAAATACCATACCAAATAAACGGTCGGTAGCGGTTAATCCTGTGGCTGAGACTAGCCGAGAAAAAACATTATTGATCAGCGCACCCACCACTAACGTAGTGGCGAACAAAATAACAAAAGCAGCAATCACCCGGAATTGAGGCTGGTCAATCCAATCCACCATAAAATTGCTAAGCTTGAATGAAAATAAACGCGCGACAAAAAATGCCGCTACCCAGCTGGCTAATGACAACAGTTCTTTTACAAAACCACGCAGCAGTCCAAACACGCTGGAAACAGTGATAATAGCAACAAGTATCCAGTCAAAGACGTTGAGGCTTTCCATAAATGACCTTGATTAACTAAGCGATTAAAATACTTAAGTAGACCCCTGCTTTAGGGCTTTTCCACTTCATATAGGGTGACCATACCAGCCATCTTAAACTTATTTTTGAGCTGCTTTTGTAAAGCTTCAGCTTTGGACCTATTCAATTCTGGACCAACAAGCACTTTAAACAGTGTGCCATTAGGCACCATGTAGGCGGCAAAACCTGCTTTAATTAGCTTATCTTTTAAACGCTTTGCATTGGAGCGGTTGCCAAAATTACCCAACTGCACAACCCAACCATCAGGCAGTCCTTGTTGGTTAATTACACCATTATCTGGGTTAATTTTACCTTTTTTTGGGGCGGCATTGGTGTTAGCAGTGGTGGGCACTTGCTCCACTTGAATAGGACTTAACTCAATCACTTGCTGATCACTTGGATCAACGTTTTTCATCACCCCAGCTGCATCAAGGGGCTCAATAACACCCAGTTCAGGCACGTCAGGTATCACTGGCTGCTGGGTAAGCTGGTATTCTTTTAAACCGGCGCCATCTAACCAAAATGGTAAAATAATAACGGCCAGACTCAACAGCATTAAACTACCTACAATACGATGTTTCACTGTTGCCTCCACTAATTTGCTTCCTTCATTGGTTCATCCGCCGAGGATTCGATTAAAGCCAGCACTGCGCCCACAGTTATAAATGAACCAAAGACAATAATTCTATCTTTATCAGACGCCATTGCCACCGCCTCATTAAAGGCCTGAAGCGGCGTTTCATGGGTCGTCACACAAGTTGCATCAATCCCATGGCTGGCCACTTGGTCAGCCAATTCAAGACTTGATAAACTGCGCACACCCGCACTACTGGCCAGCATCCAATGATTAAAGCTGGCTCTTAACACCGTGATCACTTGTTGATAGTCTTTATCAGCCAACATCGCCAAAACCGCAATAGTTCGACCTTCACAAGCTTCGGTAGCTAAGCTATTAGCCAAGTTCTGCGCTGCTTGGGGGTTATGGGCAACGTCTAAGATAAGTTGTTTACCTTGCCACTCAAGTCTTTGAAAGCGGCCTTGTAGACGCGCCCTATCTAACCCTAACCTAATATCTGCAGACTTTATATCAAAGCTTAAACATTGTATGGCTTGCACTACAGCCGCCATATTCATGGGCGGCAGTTCAGTTTTTGGCAGTTCTATGGTTAAGCCAGAGGGATTACTCCAATTTTGACCTTCAACTTTAAAATCAATCCCATTTTGCAGGCACAGGGCATTAATTTCGTGGGCATATTGAGCCACAGAAGCTGGGCCATCGGTAGCACCCACGATGGCCGGTTTATTAGCCCTGTATATACCCGCCTTTTCGCGCCCAATCAGCTCTACATTATCACCAAGCCAATCTACATGATCAACCGCAATACTAGTCACAATAGCTATATCAGCGTCGATGAGGTTAACCGCATCTAAACGCCCTCCTAAGCCAATTTCCAATACCGCAACATCTAAATCTGCTCGTTGCATAAGGTCAAAGGCCAACAGGGCATTAAACTCAAAATAAGTCAGTACTGTGGCTCTGCCCACGGCATCATAACGTGCTTGATTAACACGTTCAAAACTAGCACATAAAGCGACATCATCTACCGGCTCACCCTGAAACTGGATACGTTCATTAAAGCGCACAAAATGGGGTGACGTTAAACTGGCATAAGCTAAACCAGTTTGCTCCAAGATAGAGGTTAGAAATGCGACACTCGAGCCCTTGCCGTTAGTCCCCGCCACAGTGATCACTTGTTTAGCAATAGGAGCATCTTTCAGCAAACGTTTAGACACTTGTCGAATACGCGCTAAACCCATGTCAATTTCATGGCTTGGGTGTTGCTGCTCTAACCAAGCTAGCCAATCACCAGCTTGATCAAAAGAAAGTGTTTGTGACATAAAACTTAAGCTTCAATAACAGGCGCTGGTTTTTGCGTCATGGCACTTAACAAGCGACCCACAGTGGCGCGCATATCACGCCGAGAAACGATCATATCAATAGCTCCGTGATCTAACAAAAACTCACTCTTTTGAAAACCTTCAGGCAAAGTTTCTCGCACCGTCTGTTCAATAACCCGCGGCCCAGCAAATCCCATGCGAGCGCCAGGCTCTGCTAGGTTAACATCGCCTAACATAGCTAAACTAGCAGAAACACCACCATAAACAGGGTCTGTAAGTACCGAGATATAAGGAATACCCTGCTGTTTTAGCTTTTCTAAAGCGGCACTGGTTTTAGCCATCTGAAATAAAGACGTTAAGGCTTCTTGCATGCGCGCGCCACCAGAGGCAGAGAAACACACAAGGGGAATGCCCTGCTCCATGCTCACGTTGGCTGCACGCACAAACCGCTCACCCACAACTGCACCCATGGACCCACCCAAAAAGTTAAATTCAAAGGCTACAGCAACGACGTCTAAACCCACTAATTTACCTTTCATAGCCACTAAAGCATCTTTTTCTTCGGTGGCTTTTTGGGCGGCAGACAAGCGATCTTTGTACTTCTTGACGTCTTTGAATTTTAGTTTATCAACAGGTTCTATTTCTGCTGCTATTTCAGTACTAGAATGAGCGTCGAAAAACATGGCCAAGCGATTACGCGCAGTAACCCGCATATGGTGTTCACATTTGGTGCACACTTCTAAATTCTTTTCCAATTCTGGCTTATACAAAGCTGCCGCACACTTTGGGCATTTCTTCCATACGCCTTCAGGAATATTACTGCGTCGGTCTTTATTACCAAGATTGGTCAATATACCCGCAGGTACAATTTTGTCTAACCAGCTACTCATAACTTCTCCCGTCGTAACCTCTGGTTACGGCATTAAAGTATTAAATTCATTGCGCCTGTTTGTCTAGGGCGTCACTCATTACAAATAAGGGCTGCAATTCACAACGCCCTTAAAAGATCTAGCATAGCCATTGGCGTCTGGCCAGATCATGGTTTAAGTTACTCACAGTGCCTTTTATGGCAACGTGGTTTAATCATTACGAAGGCACAGAAGACCAATAGGGCTTTGCCTGGTGCATAAAGGCGGCAATTTTAGCACGATCTTTAACACCTTTGTGGCTTTCAACGCCCCCACTCACATCAACTGCCCAGGGCTTAACTTGTTGGATCGCCTGCTGCACGTTATCAACGTGAATGCCGCCTGCTAACACCACATCTGCAGCGATGTCGGCTGGAATGCGATGCCAGTCAAACTGGTCACCCGTACCACCAGGCACACCTGGTTTATAGGCATCTAATAACAAACCTTGAGCCCGACTATAGCTTTGCCGTTGTTGATGCAGGTTAATGTTGGCACGCATTCTTACGGCTTTAATCCAAGGCAGTTGAAACTGTTCACAGAACTCAGGCGATTCTTGGCCGTGAAATTGTAATAAAGACAGGGGAACTTGAGAGAGGATTTGATCAATTTCTGCTGCAGTCGCATCTACGAATAAACCGACACAAGACACAAAGGGAGGCAAGGCGCCTGCGATTGCTGCCGCTGTAGCAATGTCTACAGAGCGAGGGCTAGGCTCATAGAATACTAAGCCTATGGCATCCGCTCCAGCTTGGGCAGCGAAAACGGCATCGTCTGCGTGGCGCAGGCCACATATTTTTACGCGAGATTGAGTCAACATGATTCGCTATTATTATTCAATAAAGTACAAAGGCATAAAAACCAATGGTAGCAGATAAATCAGCCTGAGGGATTACTATTTAAGCTTATTCAGACACTCTTTTAGGCATTCATCCAAGGGGCCAAAAAATGTGGCCCCACAGGTAACTTAGGCAAACCAAAAGCGGCATCATATTCTGCATCCACAAAATACAAGCCATAAGGCGGCGCAGTGGCAGCACTGACCCGCCGATCCTTCGCCATTAAAACTTCTAAGGCCCATTCTGGTGATGCTTCACCAGTGCCAATTTTCATCAGCAAACCAGCTAGATTACGAATCATATGTTGTAGAAATGCATTAGCCCGCACATCCAGCACAATATAATCACCAGCCGCGACAACCTTTAAATGGTGCATGGTGCGGATGGGGTTATTAGCCTGACACGCAGCCGCCCGAAATGAACTAAAGTCATGGGTGCCCAACAAATAGTCTGCAGCCTGCTGCATTTGTGTAACGTTTAAAGGCCGGTAGTTCCAGCTAACTTCTTTATCCATTAGCGCTGGCCGCATGGGGTGGTTATAAATCACATAACGGTATCTGCGGGCTGTGGCACCAAAACGCGCATGGAATTTTTCATCCACCGGATGGGCCCACTGAATCGCAACATCATCGGGTAAATTCATATTGCCACCATGGGTCCAAGCTCGCAGGGGTCTTTGAGCCACAGTATCAAAATGAACCACTTGCGCACTGGCGTGAACGCCCGCGTCTGTGCGGCCAGCACACATCACTTTAATGGGCTCGTTAGCCACCTTAGTGAGTGCGTCTTCGAGCTTTTCCTGCACACTAATATGACCATGGGGCTGTCGTTGCCAACCATGATAATGACGCCCGTTATAAGCCACACCTAGGGCGATACGTTGTTGCCCCGGCGCCAAAAATTCCGATGCGTCAGCTTTAAATTCTTGGGTCATATCAACTTACGCTTTGTTGATACTAGATAATAAAGCTCTGGCTTGTGCTTTTTGTTGCGCATTACCTTGTTGCAGCACTTCTTGCAGAATAGTTTGAGTTTGGGACACCTCCCCCATATCTCGATAACTTAATGCCAAATCTAACTTGGTATTCATTTCTTCTTCATGAGACAAATATTCAACGGGTTCATCAGCCTGATTATCCATTTGCCTTTGGCCATTGAGCATAGCTTCTATGTCGGTAGATAAATGCACTTGATCATCCTCAATTTCTGAACTAAACCCCTGTCTCGTCAACTGAGCCTCATCTGCTTCTTGCTGCTGCAGTAACTCTTCAATAAAGCTACGTTCAGGCATGCCCCCTTGCATTTTCTTAGCACTTTGGTGCAGATCAGCTGCTTTAACGCTTGGCTTGGTATCATAATCAGCCAAAGGATCAAGGGTGATATCTTCCTCATCGGTTATTTCTGGGGCCACGTGTTGTGCCACTCGTTTCTTGCCGCGCCCTATGATCCACCAAATAAGTCCAATGACTAGCAGCACAGGCACCAACAAAAATGCCGCCATTTTGGTCACATTAATCCATTCGGCAACCTGTTGTCCTCTGTCATTTAAGCCTTTGACTTGCGTCGCTAAGCCTATCTTGCCTTGGGTTACGGTTAGCTCCTGTTTAGCACTGGCTAATTTCTGCTCCGCTTGATTCAGGTAGGCCTGTGTCGATTCAAATTGTTGATCTAAGCTCAACATATTATTTTCTAGTTGGGCTCTTTGTGCATTCAAGTTTTTAATGTCTTGTTCTTGCACCGCTACACCTTGAGCCAGATTTTTACTGGTTTTGGACAGCATTTCCTGTTGTGATAAGGCGCTATTATAATCGGCTTGAAGCCCTTTAACTTCTGCCTCCAACACTTGAGACTGACCTGCTAAAACCTTTATCTTATCCTGCTCATTTTTGAGTTGTTGCTCAGCTATCAGCTTTGCTGGGTCTGGTTTTACTGGAATTGGTTTTACTGGAATTGGTTTTACTGGGGCTGGTTTTACTGGGGCTGGCTTTGCTATTACTGGTTTTACGGGTACTGGCTTTACAGGTACTGGCTTGGCCGGTGCTGGCTTGATGGCTTTTACAGGGGTAGGCACTAATGCCTGGTAAGCGGCCTTTGCTTGATCCACATTGAGTAGATTAACTTCTTCTTGTGTAGGCAAGCGCAAACGACTATTCGACATCAATAGACGAATATCACCATTTTTGTAGGCCTCAGGGTTAGCTCGATACAACCCCATTAAGGTTTGCCAAGGACTAGTCCCTGCTGGCGTATTATTAACCGCAATGCGCCATAAGGTTTGGCCCGGTTTGACAACCACCACAGTTGGAACAACGGCTGCATCTGCAACAACAACCACAGCTGGAATGGCTACCACGGGCTCAAGTTCAGGGGTTGCATTTTGAGAGGCCACTAACTGCGCCACCGCTTCCTCAAGTATAACCCCAGCTTCAATGGCTTTCACCAGCACTTGTGGCTCTGGAGCTTGCGGCTCGCTGGGCTGCTCAGCAGGCTTTTGAGCCGTCCCAAAAGTGGGTAATGTGACAGCATATTCCGCTAATAGTCGACCACCCAGGTAATCTACTTCAAAGATAAAATCAAGCTGCTCTTGCTCCACGGGCTGTTGACCAAACACCTCAATGACATAATTTCCATCTTTTTCAACCACCTTCACATCTAACTGAGCGTACCACTCTAGGTAAGGCAAATTGGCAGCCAAAAATTGTGCAGGCCCGGCCACCCTTGCCACCATCGAATTGGGCAAAACACCTTCAGCCTCAACCAAGTCTACCTGTAATTGCAGCGATTGCTGCTGGGTCGAGTAAAGTTGTATTTTTCCTAAGGCAATCGCCTGCGCATTAACACTTAAAAAAATACTGGTAAAACCAAGCAGGTAAATTGCTCGCTTTATTATTATTGAGATCATGTGTACGCCTACTCCAACCGAGTGAATTACCATTGTCGCAGCCTTGGGGCCACAAAAAAAGACGCCTGAGCGCCTTTTTTAACCGTTACATCATTTATGCATCTAACAAAATTCGTAACATACGGCGTAAAGGCTCCGCTGCACCCCATAAAAGCTGGTCACCTACAGTAAACGCAGACAAATACTCAGGTCCCATGTTGAGCTTACGTAAACGGCCCACGGGTATATTCATAGTGCCAGTAACCTTAGCTGGGGTGAGTTCAGACATGGTGATATCACGATCGTTAGGCACTACTTTAACCCAATCATTGGCCTTGGCAAGCATGTCTTCGATCTCATCCATGGGCACGTTTTGCTTCATTTTAATGGTTAATGCCTGACTGTGACAGCGCATAGCGCCTACCCGAACACACAAGCCATCCACTGGAATGATGTCATGAGTACGACCCAGTATTTTATTTGCCTCGGCTTGAGCCTTCCATTCTTCTCGGCTTTGGCCGTTGTCTAGCTGCGAGTCGATCCAAGGAATCAAGCTGCCTGCCAAGGGTGCGCCAAATTGGCTGGCGTCGTTGTCGGCAGCATTAATGGCTAAAGACACCTTACGATCAATATCTAAAATGGCAGAGGCAGGGTTAGCCAACTCACCAGCCACAGACTGGTTGATATATCCCATTTGCTTGAGAAGTTCTCGCATATGACGAGCGCCGCCACCTGAAGCAGATTGATAAGTCATGGCTGACATCCATTCAATCTGATCGGCAGCAAACAAGCCACCCAAAGCCAACATCATTAAACTTACGGTGCAGTTACCGCCAATAAAATCAGTCTTACCCTGAGCTAAGGCTTGGTCAATGACGTTACGGTTAACCGGGTCAAGAATAATCACACTAGCATCTTGCATCCGTAGGCTCGATGCCGCATCAATCCAATAGCCTTTCCAGCCTGCCTGGCGTAAAGGACCAAATACACGATCGGTATAGTCCCCACCCTGACATGAAATGATAATGTCCATGGTTTTAAGAGTGTCGATGTCGTGGGCATCTTGCAATAGCGGTGCTTCAACACCAAAATCAGGCGCCACCTGACCCGCTTGTGAGGTGGTAAAAAACACAGGCTCGATTAACTGCAAATCCTTTTCTTCCTGCATACGTTGCATCAATACCGACCCAACCATGCCGCGCCAACCTACGAGTCCTACACGCTTCATTTGTTTAACCCTGTGTGTTAAAAATTATAAAATTAATACTTACTTAATAAGCGACTATATTAACCGTTAACCAACGCCGAAACTACGGCATCACCCATGGTTTTTGTATCAACGGTCTGATTGCCAGGGGAGCTAATATCCACTGTACGCAGGCCTTGATCTAACACCACACTCACCGCAGCTTCAATGGCATCTGCCGCAGCACCTTGGTTTAAGGTATAACGCAGCATCATGGCAGCCGATAAAATGGTGGCCAGTGGATTAGCTTTGCCTTGGCCAGCAATGTCTGGCGCCGAACCATGACACGGTTCATACATGCCTTTTCCTGATTCATCGAGAGAGGCCGAGGGCAACATGCCAATCGAACCGGTGAGCATGGCCGCCGCGTCAGACAAAATATCGCCAAACATGTTGCCCGTGACCATCACATCAAACTGTTTGGGTGCCCGTACCAACTGCATGGCAGCATTGTCGACGTACATATGACTGAGTTCAACATCTGGGTAGTCTTTTGCCATCTCCTCCATCACTTCACGCCACAGCACCGTTACTTCTAATACATTGGCTTTGTCGACCGAACACAACTTACCACCGCGGGCCCGCGCGGCCTCAAAGGCCACCTTACCAATGCGCCGAATCTCTGATTCGGCATAAACATAAGTGTTGTAACCTTGGCGTTCACCGTTATCCAATAC
>TARA_B110000503_G_scaffold28800_1_pt1 | contig 12645 bp, 8 predicted proteins | sample TARA_B110000503 | Tara Oceans TARA_B110000503 (sample SAMEA4397472) | marine metagenome | biome: Polar Biome; feature: [SRF] surface water layer (ENVO:00010504); material: water (ENVO:00002006), including particulate matter (ENVO:01000060) such as... | depth 5 m
GTTCACAGGCCGAACAGAATGTGCACTGTGCGATATTACCCATGGTACTTTCAAAAAGAAAACTGCCTTTTCCCGCGCCCAGCAGACGTTGGGTGTTCCCTTTGAGATCCTGCATCTTGATGAATTAGATTCTACACTTTACTCATTTAAAGACTCTGCGCCCTGCGTAGTCGCAGTTCGTGGTTCGGAGTGTTCGATACTGTTATCTAAAGCAGAATTAGCGTTATGTGATAGCAATGTCGAGCGATTTTTTGATAGGTTAAAAGCCAAGTTAGGTAAGCCTTGAATCTAAATTGGAATTACACAGCGTCTAAAACACTACGATCTAAGTCATACCATTACAAACAGACTTATACGGCTTTATTACAGGCTAGTTACTATTAATTTGATTTTACTATCATGCTGCTTGATTCTAGAAATTCAGCAATCTAATAGTAAAAAGGAAATGGTCAAATGACTAATAAATTTACCAATCCTGATAACACCGACTTAATAATATCCATGGAGGATGATAATTGATGAATCGATTTAAAATAGCCCTTAAATACCTACTGTTGCTAATTTTGGTCACAGGTCTCGGTTTATATGTGTGGTTTTGGGCAGCTCCTGTTGGCGTAAATAATTATGTCAACAAGGTTTCGGCTCAGTTGTTGTTCCGTTCCCCAGAATTATTGACGTCTTTGGGGTTCATTGATAATACGCCCCTTGATTTCCATAGTGGTAAGTTAGGCCGGTATGATAAACAGTCTGAGCTTGAGGATCTCGATGGTCTGCGTAAGGCTCGAGATGGTTTGAATGATTATGGCCCAGAGGGGCTGGAGGGTCAGGAACTCCTGACCTGGAAAATTGTGGCCTGGTTTTTTGATGACATGATTCGTGAAACTGAATATGAATACGGAGATTATCGGGTCAATCAACTCTCTGGCCCGATGGTGAATTTGCCGCAGTTTTTAACAGATAGGCATATTATTGGCGATGAAAAAAGCTTCGAACGTTATATTTCTCGTCTCAATGAGTTTGCTCGAGTCATTGCGGAAGTCAAAATTCGAGTTATAGATGATCGTTATAATGGCACTGTACCACCTGATTTTGTGATTGAGAAAACACTGCTAGGTATGCGATCTTTTATTGAGGGCGGTGCTAACCAAAATCCTTTGTTCACCACCTTACCTAAAAAAGTTGAAAATATTGATGGGCTGAGTGATGTGCGTAAAGGAGAGCTTTCTCAGCAGGCGCTGAATGCTATAGAGGCTAAGATCTTGCCTCAATATGGAGAGATGATTGCACTGTTTGAAGAGCTTTTGACGATAAGTAACCATGATGCGGGTATTTGGCGTTTGCCCAATGGTGAAGAGATTTATCGGTCTGCGCTGCGTTCGAATAACTCCACAACCTTGACGGCGGATGAGATTCATCAAATTGGTCTGTCAGAGGTAGCGCGTATTGAGCTGGAGATGGAAGATATTTTAGTCGGCCAAGGATTATCTGAGGGTTCGGTTGTGTCACGAATTCGATACCTAATGGAACTTCCGGAGCATAACTTTGCCAACACTGATGAAGGGCGTATAGAACAGATCGCTTACTTGAATGAGTTGAATGCAAAGATTATGGCGAGTATAGAAAACTATTTCATCACAATCCCACCTCAGCCTTTAGAGATAGTCCGAGTACCAGAATATTCTCAAGATTCGGCTCCCGGAGGTTATTATCAGCCACCAGCTATGGATGGCTCTTCGCCGGGCAAGTTTTACATCAACCAAAAAGACACCAGGGATAATCCGCGATGGACATTACCGACCCTTATGTATCATGAAGGGGCCCCTGGCCACCACTTTCAATTGTCGGCTGCTCAATTAATCGAAAATGTCCCGTTTTTACGCAAGGTCAGCCCATTTACCGCCTATGCAGAGGGTTGGGGGCTATATTCAGAGAGAATTGCTGCTGAGGACATGGGCATGTACCTAAACGATCCCCTGGGCGATTTGGGGCGACTACAGGCTGAGATGTTTCGTGCGGTGCGTTTGGTGGTAGATACTGGCATGCATGCTAAACGCTGGAGTCGTGAACGAGCCATTGAATATATGTTATCAAAGACAGGTATGACCGAAACGGAAGTGACGCGTGAAATAGAACGCTACGTGGTTTGGCCAGGCCAGGCAACGGCATACAAGGTCGGGCAACTATCTATGTTAAGGCTGCGGGCTATGGCCGAAAATCAGCTGGGCGATGCCTTTGATATCCGTGAGTTCCACGAAATGATATTGATGAATGGGGCTATGCCGTTGGAGATATTAGAAGAGTCTGTCGAATCTTGGGTTCAAGCGCAAAAATTGCCCATGTAAATATCTCATATGGGTCAAATGGAAAAGAGACTTGATTACCATTACTGCATTTGCAACGAATTTCCGGGTTTCAAAAAAAATTTTTTAGTAATTTTTGGATAGATAGATGGTTCTCAGGGTATTTATTTTCGAATTCCTTTGTATCGATGTTTAAAAACTAAAATTGGTAGCATAGGGAAAAATTCTTAAATCAAAAATAAACTATGCCTTAGTAATATGTAGAGTAAATTAGAGTCTTAGACAGACTGAGGATTTTGTAGATGAGCGAGGCAAATTTCCAGATAATGCTTAAAGTTAAATGTCAGCGGTAAGCGCGAATAAAAAGCTCCCAGAAGGGAGCTTTTTATTTCATCGAGTTTAGCGCACCGCTACTTTTGGGCTTAGCGGCTGATTGGCATCACACTTACTTAAAAAGGCCTGCGTTTTCTCATACTGGTCTTTACTGTTATCTAAAGCAGGATTAGCGTTATGTGATAGCGATGTTGATCGTTTTTTTGATAGGTTAAAAGTCACGTTAGCTTAGATAAGACATGAATCAGAGCAATAATGTAGCTAAATCGGCCCGGTCATACTGTGCTACATAGCTCTGTGCCGTTATATATACCCGAGTTAGGAGTTGAGTGCTATGAAATATCGATCCATACGACATGATACGCAAACTTATTCATTGATCAATTTCCCTTAATTCCACTTAATTCCACTTAATTTTCAGTGAAATTCACCATAGGTACACTACTTATATTATTATTAACAACCGATAACTTTAGGAGACTGATAATGAAATTGTTAACTATTTTTATTAGTGTATGTGTGCTTTTAACCGCTGGGGAAGAAGTTCACTCCAATGAACAAGCGTTAGATTTAAAATCGGCTATGCCAGTCAAAGAATACCGTCGCATGGGTTTGAGTAAACTTACAGCTGACGAATTAAGTAGACTTTCTAGGTGGATTATAGATCGTGATTCCAATGAGGTAGTCTTGGATAATTTAATCGATACACCTCTCAAAAAAGAAGTCGCAGCGGAGATGTCCAAAGCGCTAGATGACAATGAAATTATCAAAGCAACAATCAAGGGTGAATTTAAAGGGTGGTCAGGAAAAACAGAATTTAAGCTTAGCAATGGCCAGGTTTGGCGTCAAAGACTCAGTGGTTCTTGGCGACATAGCGCAGACTCTCCATCAGTGGAAATTAAGAAGAATTTTTTAGGTTATTATGTGATGCGTGTTGCTGATAAAAAAGCAGTTGGAGTCACGCGCATCAAGTAATTTATTGACTTTAAAATAACTAATTTAAGGGGATTATGGATGAGTGATTCATCAATATTAAATGAAGATACTAAAATTGCCGTGGCGGCTCAAGGGACTATGTTCCTCTATCAGAAGCCCGAGTATTTAAACAGAAAAACGCACGATGGCCTTGGTTGGACATTGCCTCCGAATCCTTATGATTTTGCAAAAGAGGTTATGTCTGTACCTCTGGTCCTTTCCGAGATCCCATCAGCCCAGAAGTTTTATCCAATCATATTCTCAGCTCTTGATAATGGCCAGCCGCTTGCGGTATTTTCCGTGGGGAAAGGATCGAACCTTTTTGTAGATAGTAATGGTATGTGGGTAAGTGATTACTACATTCCGGCTTATTTGAGGCGCTATCCTTTTGCTACTGTTGCAGGAGAGGGTGATAAAGTGGCAGTCGTCATTGATCGCGCATCAAACGGAATTTTGGAGAATAGTGAGCTACCGTTTTTTGAAGGTGAAAATCTTTCACAATCTACGCAATCGATGGTTGATCTGTCGGTGCGGTATGAAGCTGACCGAAAAAACACTCAAGAATTTATGCGGGCTATAACTTCGTTGGGTCTTCTGAAAGAGCAGCATTTGGCGCAACCGGCAGACGGAGAAAGTATTCCATTGACTAACTTTATCTCCATTGATGGAAGTAAAGTAGAGGATTTATCTCAAAATGATCTTGAACATTTGAATAAAAATGGCTTTCTTGCCCTCATATATGGACAACTTTTCTCCCAAGAAAACTGGGGTAGGCTTATCGCAAGGATGACGATTGCTGAAGGTGGTTCGTCGGCGTCCTCAGTCTCTGATACTTAGTCAAATAAAATTATGTCTTTGATACCAGAGTTATTTAACAAAGCGCTAAGCTCTTTTCAAAATGGGCAGTTTGATGTTGCCACAACCGAAATTACTAAATTACTGGAGTTAGCGCCTAAAAACGCCGATGTTTTACATCTGGCTGCTCTTAATGAGAAGGCTAAATTAAACTACAAAGACTCTGAGAGGTATTTCAGGGATAGTTTGAAGTGCTCGGCAAATCAACCGGTCGTTCTTTCAAATCTAGCGAATCTATTGAAGACAATGAGTAAATTCGCAGAAGCCGATAAATTTTATCTGGAAGCTATTGCTATTCGGCCGTCATTAAGGGGGGCATGGTTAAACCGTGGATTATTGGCGAAAGAAATGCTGGACTGGAAGCAGGCCAAGATTTGTTTATTGGAAGCATTAAGGCTTCGACCTGAACCTTCAGTCTCTGCGCTTATTCTCCAGCTTTATCTGGACACTAATGATCTGGAAACGCTTAACAGAGAGAGTAGTATTTTTCAAAAAAACTACCCGAATTTGGTTGAAGGCTATGTTTATCAGTCCAGAGGATTGGCTAAGCAAGGTGATGTTACTGCTGCACGAATAGTGTTAATGGATGGATTATCAAAAGTAGAGCAAAAACAGAGGATAGAGCATGAACTGGGCTTATATTACTTTGAGTTAGGGAAGCTAACTGAATCTGCGCGTTATTTTAGAATGGCGCTAGAGACTGCGCCATACTTTATTGATGCGCATCGATCTCTAAATGAACTTTATTTTCAAACTGGTGATGATAAATTCCTAGAATCATATTTTGATGCTGAGAAGAAGATTCCACCTTCAGAAATACTACTTCATAACTTAGCTGCGGCTCAGTCCAGTAGTGGTGCGATTGAAGACGGCATTGACACGTTAAAAAATGCTATTTTAAAAATTGGAGAGACTGCTTTTCTGAGTCATGGGTTGGGGGCTCTTCTCGTCCGAAAGGATGAGTTAGAGCAGGCTTTGCCTCTCTTTGAAAGAGCGTTAGAGATTGATCCAAAAAATTTGCGGTTTATTTTAGATCGAGTGAGTTTGGCTATAAAGATGGGTGAAGAGAATACATGTCAGGGGCTTATCGATCGCGCTTTAGCCATCCAACCCTATAACCAAGAAACGTGGGCCTATCAGGGCTTGATTTGGCGGCTGCAGCTGGACGAAAGGTACTCATGGCTATATGACTATGATGTATTCTTAAAGTCTTACGATCTCCCAGTTCCGCAAGGATTTGATAGCATTAGTGATTTTATGCAAGAGCTAAATGAATATCTTGAAACTCTACATTTTTCAACTAAACAGCCCTTAGATCAAAGCGTTGTTCACGGTACCCAAACCATGGGCGTGCTATTAGATGATCCACATCCTTTAGTAATGAGCTTTAAGTTCTCTCTAATGGAATGTGTTGATCATTATCTCGCAACATTGCCGAAGGACTCGACCCATCCCTTTTTAGCTAGGGTAGCAGATGGTTATGCCTTTTCTGGGAGTTGGTCTGTGCAACTCAAAGAATCAGGACATCACAGCAACCATGTACATCCTCTTGGTTGGCTATCCTGTTGTTCTTATGTTTCGGTCGCGGACTTGTCAAGCGGTAAGGATGGATGGATAAAATTCGGCGAAACCTCTCTAAATTTGGGCGAGAACGAGATGGTTTCAAGAGACATTCAGCCGATAATAGGAAGGTGCGTCTTTTTCCCAAGTTACTTCTGGCATGGAACTTACCCTGTTCCATCTGACCAACTCAGGGTCACAATACCCTGCGACATAGACCCCGTCAGATTTCTCAGGCCTACCTAACGAGGTTTTTGTCCTTAAACACTTAAAACTTTACATCCTTTTACTTTTTCTCTCTCTTTTCAGTTCTTCAGCAGATTCTTTAATAATTTCGCGGTCTCTTTTGGAGTAACACACTTTTTCTTTAATGATTTTTCCAAGTTTTTTTTCATAAGTACAAACAACGCCGCTTCCACCGGTGACTGGATTGTCTTTAGCAGAGGACTGTTTATCAGTAGAGGCGCACCCCGTAACTAATATTGCCATGCAGACGAGTAACAACAAACGTTTTGGGATATACATTAGAGATACCTTATAGATAATTAATTAACATAATTATATGTGTACGAAATTTAACTGTTGTTAGATCTCCAGAATGCCGAGCGCCGAGAATATTAAATGTGGCGATTTGCCATGGAGATAATAGCATCTTTTATTAATTGAGAGCACTCATGATCTGTAATCTATAGTTATGATGCCTTCCAGAGGAGTCCTTATAAAGCGGTTGACGCACCTGCCATACACTTGCAGTGCTCACTCTATTTCGTGATTGATGAAAGTCTAGACATTTGCTATCCCAATCTAAATCTAAAAAATGTAGTGTATCAGTGAGAACTTTTTTTGGGTGGGCAACTAGTTCGTCGTAGCTAACGAGATGAATGGTGTCGGCAAACAAAGATATCCAATACTCCGTTAGTCGATTTAACTCCGCCGCATAAAAATAGGTATCTTTAATGTCGCAAGCATAGGCCATGCCATTGCCGAGCCGATGAGCAAAAATCGATAAGCAATTGTCCTCAATTTGGCGTCGGGTTACTATGAATCGAGCTTTTGGGAAAACGGTCTTAATAAGGCCTAAATGAAGTAAATTGTCAGGCCTCTTATCGGTAACAATAGATCCAGAAGGGCAAATGACATTTAGTTTCCCAATATATTGATCCGCTATAGATTCAAGGTCGCTACACGGATACCCAGTTTTAGGTGGGTATGCTGCGTTCATCTCTTGTGCAATTCTTGGAAAATAATCCAGTTCACCTGCGGCCATAACCACTGGGTGGGAGGACAGCATTTGTTCTAAAAGAGTAGATCCTGAGCGAAACATTCCAGCAATAAAAACGGGTGAAAAGTCATTACAAAGAGCGAATTTATCAAACCAAGATGTTGAGTATGCCTCCATTTGCTTATTGATACCGTCAGAAAAAACGTTCTGATTAAATTCGCCAGTTATTGTTTTATTTAGCTGATTTGCAGACTCCCAACTATTAAATGCAGCCTCATAACTCTCTTCTTGGTCATGCAATTTACCTAATGCATATAAACAGTCTATCCGAGCATTTATACCTACCGATGACTTTTGAGATAGCATCTCTAATTCTGAAATAAGGGTCGATGCGTGTTCAGTATCTATTGCTAGTGCTAGCCGCGCACTAGCCTTTCCGTGAAGTGGGTCAATAGCCCGTATTTTTTCAAACTGCTCTATTGCCGCTTCTCTATTGCCTAAATCTTCCTCCAGATTACCCAAATTATATAAAGCATCAATATATTTTGAATTTATCTCTGTAGCAGAAATTAAATGTTTTCTCGCCATTTTAGGAGAAAAGAGCCAAGACGAATAGATATTCGCGATATTTAGATGAGCCTCCTCAGCACCCTGCAAGCCCAGTTCTATGGATTTTTTGTAATTAATTAGTGCTTTTTCATAGTTAGTTGCTCTGGTTAAAAACCAGGCATAGTTAAAATATAAATCTGGATGTTGAAACTTATCAAAGAGAGGTTCAAATACCACTGGTGCGAGCGCAGTGTTTCCATTATCAATATGTAGTTGGGCTAGTGCGATTGCATATTGTAAGTTATGAGGTGCGATGAGTATTAGAGATTCTAATGCAGCTGCTGTGACGCCACTATTGTCTGTGATACCACCAATTTTTGCTTTTAGATTTAGTAGTGGCTCATTTTTTGGTTCTGAAGCAATAACTTTTTCTATGAGCACCAAAGCGCTCTTAAAGTCATCTTGACGAATCGCTTCTTTTATTTTATGAGGTAGATTAGGGTCGGGTTTTTTCAAAATTCACCGCTTGATAGTTAAAACTAGATAATAGAATTATAGCGGTATTTCTTTGGATATAGTTAAAGCAGGCATATAAAAAAACAGCGAGCCGAAGCTCGCTGTTTTTATTTTACTACGTAACTCAAAGCTTAGAAGCTGAAGGTTACATCCGCGTATATATAACGTCCAAGAACATCATAGTTACCATAGGAGTTAGCATTGTCTGGATTCAAGCCGCCGCCTACCATTGGCGTCTCTTTGTCCAGCAAGTTACGAGCTCCAGCACTGAATGAAACATTTTCATTCAACGTATAGCTTCCATTGATGTCAATGTAGTTGACCGCATCAAGCGCTCCAGCAGCTGCTAGTGTGTCAGCAGTACCTTCATAGTCAACCTTCCCAAAGTAGCGCCATGCTGCACCAACTGTCCAATCATCCTTCGAATAGTTAGCAGTTAAAGTGTGTCTCCAATCCATGTTTGGACCGGTACACTGGTCATCATTAGCAATACCATTACAGTCATAGCGAGTGGTCTCAACACCTGGTAGTACGAGAACTTCTTTCTCTAGAGACTTAGAGCCCATAAGTTTCAAGCTCAAATCACCACCAGCTAGATCCATACCGTAGGTCGCTGCGATATCAACACCAGCAAAGTTGAGCTCACCCAAGTTAGTATCGGTGCTTGTAACGTACCCTGAAGTTCCTAACCATAAAGTACCCGCGTTACCACGATTGATTAATGAACATAATGCAGTATTGCCATTTTCAGCACACTCTTTGATAGAAGTAGCTGCTGAAACAGAGCCAATTGCATCTTCTAGTGCAACACTCCACCAGTCAACAGAAAGAGTTAGATCTTCAACAGGATTAGCAACAACACCAAAAGAGATAGTGTCAGCAGTTTCTGGATCAAGCTCAGCGTTACCACCGTAAAGTGCATTGTACTGACTAGCCGGACTTGCAACGATCTTGCCATACTGTGCAGCAGTAACGCCAGTTAACGCGCACTGTGCAGCGGTATAAGTTGGCGCATCGCCCGCACATGGATCAGATCCAGGCCATAACCCTTGATTTTGCGGAGCAAACATTGTGGTTATGTTAGGTGAACGTATAGTTCGGTTATAACCAGTTCTGAGTGTTACCATCTCACTTGGAGAATACGTAGCCCCGACCTTGTAGGTATTGTGATTTCCAGAAGTACTGTAGTCAGAAGCACGGAAGCCAAGTTCCATGTCTAAGTTCTCAAGCAGAGGTACCGCCGCTTCAAAGAATACGTCGGTTACTGAGAAGCTACCAGCAATGCTCTTTGTTGCACCACCCTGACCTAGTAATTGACCTTCTTCAAATACAGTATCCGAGTCACGGTCATAGCTCATTTTACGATTCTCAACACCCATTGCAATACTGATATTGCTATCGGTAGTAGGTAAGCTGAAGCCAGTGTCACGGCTCATTTGAGCATAGAAGATCTCTGTTGAAAGATCTGCACGCAACATAGCTGTGCCGGTTAGTCCTGCAGCCTGCTCAGGCGTAACGCCTTGGTAGGTGAACACATCATACGTTGCATTTTGCAAAGCTGCTGAGATGTTTGGTGCAAAGAAATCATTAATGTAGGTCACGCTAGAATCAACGCTATTCTTTTGGTAGTTAACATCATAATCCCAGCCTTGAACCTCACCGCGAGCACCCAGAACAATTCTGAATGAGGCGTTAGTCATGACAGATGCACGTGGACCACCTTCAACATTTCGCTTACCGATGTAAACTCCAAAGCTATCAGTTACACCATCACCATATGTATCTGTTAGTGTCTTTCGCTGAGAGTCATTAAGCAGGTCAGAGTCGTAATCTATGTAGTATTCTTCAGCAAAGAAGGTACCAGACTCAGCGATCTGTGCTTTGGTGTTGTAATCAGTTGCCATAATTTCAGCATAGAGCTCAGTTGAATCATTGAGCTGGAAATCCATCATTGTACCAAAGCTCCACTTCTCATCTGGACGCATGAAGTGATTGATCGGCGCATAGTTGTAGATATTGTCTTCAGAAGGAATAAAGTTTGAATCTGAATCTAGAGTCCAGTAATTAAATGTGTCCCAGTCTAAGATTCCATTGACCTGATCAGAATAAGCATCTCCTGATTCGGCACCTACGGGCGCAAGACCTGCCGCTACATCAGCGTCAGACCAGTAACTAACGCGCTGACCTACATAGAAGTTAGGAACAATAGCGTTTCCTGAACCACCACAAGAAGTTCCTGTGGCGTTCAATGCGCAAGAGGAGTAATCTCGAGAACCTTGACGTAGCTCAGAACCTTTGCGCCAGGTTACATATGCGGTCGCATGACCCTTGTCATCGGCAAAGCTGCTGCCCATAACTAGATCGATAGTATCTGCTTGCCCATCGACACCGTCACCGCCTTTAGGATAATCGAAACCTTTCGCATCCATAAGACCTGCAACATAACTATTATCGTTGTCGTGCATAAAGCCGCTAGTACCAATATTTAGCTCAACGCCGTCAAAATCCTTACGCATAACAAAGTTAACAACACCTGCTACAGCATCAGCACCATAAACAGTGGACGCTCCACCAGTCAGTACTTCTACCCTTTCAAGCATTGCAGTAGGAATTTGGTTTGTATCTGCACTTTCACCGTACGCACCACCACCGCCCATACGACGGCCATTAATTAACACCAAAGTACGGCTACTTCCCATGCCCCGTAAATCCAGTGTTGCAGTACCAGATGCGCCATTTGACACATAAGAGTTTTGCCCGGCACTGAGCTGTGGAAGAGCATTCAAGAAATCTTCTATTTTGCTAATACCAGTAGCTGAGATATCTGCCGCAGTAGAAACCACAACTGGGCTCGCACTTTCAAAACCATCCACTCTCTTTATAAGTGATCCGGTGACAATAACTTCTTCAAGCGCATCCGAAGTTTCTTCTTGACCGAAGGCTAGGCCTGTCGACATTGCACTTGCAACTGCCACAAGACCCAAGGCAGACCTAACTGCCAAGGACATTTTATTGTTTATCATATTACTCTCCCAAGTATAAAAATTAATGTGTTTATTGCTCTCATTAAGTCACCCTAGAGATCAAACACATTGGTTACATTTACTTAATGTGGCTAATGTAGATCAAGTTTTGATTTTAAATAGCCCGACTCCAACACAATACCAAAAAAATCCATATAACACACTGTTTTTGGTTAATAATAAATAACTGTTGTTTTTCACCTGAAATAAAAATGAATTGCTATTTAAATGTCTAGAGCAAGCAATATTATGATTGAGAATTATTGAAATTTACTTAGACGCTATGAATGTTCAGTTTTGACGTCAATTGCCGGTGCTAGATTATACTTTTAGCTTGTAATTCCCTTAGTAGATTTTCGGAATATTCTAAATAGTCCTGCAGTACATCATTAGTCTGTTCGCCTAACTGCGGTGGGCTAGTTGGGTATTCAATTTGAGTGCGGCTGTATTTAATCGGGTTGCCAACCATCTTTAAACCACCACTGCGACTGTCGGTAGCATTAATGAGCATTTCTCGGGCAATAATTTGAGGATCTTCAAAGACTTGATCGATAGAGTTTATGGGTCCACAAGGAACGTCATTGGCTTCAAAAGCTGCTAGCCATTGCCGGCTGTCTTTTTGTCTGAGACTCTCACTAATAAACTCACACAGAGTCTGACGATTGTTTACACGATTGGCATTGCTAGCATAAAGAGGGTCTTCTGCCATTAGCGGTGATTTTAGTACTTTGCAAAAGCGCGCGAACTGTTGGTCGTTGCCGACAGCAATAATGATATGACTGTCAGCCGTAGCGAAAGCTTGGTAGGGGACTATGTTGGGGTGAGCATTGCCAAGCCGTTCAGGGATTACTTTACCGATGAGATAGTTGCTAGCTTGATTGGCTAAGACCGCGGCTTGCACATCTAATAAGGCCAAGTCTATATATTGGCCTAGCCCAGACTGATGACGCTCTAAAAGGGCACCTTGAATTGCATTTGCCGCGTATAGCCCGGTAAACAGGTCTGTAACCGCTACGCCTACTTTGACAGGTCCAGCCGTTTTATTGTCTGGGCTATCTGGTTCGCCCGTGATACTCATTAGGCCACCCATGCCTTGAATTAAAAAGTCATAACCAGGTCGGTTTGCATAAGGCCCAGTCTGGCCAAAGCCTGTGATTGAGCAATAAATTAGTTTAGGATTAATTTTTTTAAGCGCGGAATAATCTAAGCCATACTTGGCCAATCCGCCGACTTTGTAGTTTTCAATTAGCACATCGGATTGCAACGCCAGCTGGCGAATAATCTCTTGTCCTTCGCTGTGAGTAATATCGAC